>PJQF01000201.1_pt1 | contig 29893 bp, 29 predicted proteins | sample 1503741 | NCBI WGS metagenome assembly PJQF01 (sample SAMN07775949, study PRJNA414020) | Biofilm metagenome, whole genome shotgun sequencing project. | isolation source: biomolecule (vanillin) treated reverse osmosis membrane biofilm | place: India: Nagpur | collected 2017-03-21 | reverse complement strand
CCACATTTGGAACTGGGTACATCAGGTAAAGGGTGGGCTGCTCTTCAGACTTTACTGCGCCAATCTGGGAGCTGCCATGGGGTCTGCTGCTGGGTATGCCTGATGTATCGAGGTGTCTGCATCGCGGGCAAGCCCGCTCCCACAGAAAAGCAGAGCACTGCGGTGCTGGCAGCTGAACTCGGTCAACATTGTGGGAGCGGGCTTGCTCGCGAATGCGGTGGGTCAGTTACAAATAAGCCGACTGGCACACCGCTTTCGCGAGCAAGCCCGCTCCCACATTTGGAACCCATTTCATCCGGTAAACGTGGTGTTGCTGTGCTTTTGCCCTGCTTTTGCTTCAACCACTCAGGCCGGCTGTCAGGCCGCCGTGCTCTGCTGTTGACCTTGATCTGACAGGCCCCGTTAACCACGCTGGCCGAACGCAGGCTTGAATCCGTGGGTAACCCGGCAGGACGCCGGGTTAGCCGCACTGGGCCAAGGATGGCCCATTGCGGCGGCCCACGGATTCAAGCCTGCGTGAGGGCATGCCGAGCCTAAGCGAGGCACCGAGTGGTGGGGCAAAGCGTTTTTTGGTTACTTTTTTAGGCGTTTGTAAAAAAGTGACCCGCTGTAAGAGCGGAACCCATAGCCGCCGTTACCACAGCAAAGGATATGTACCCCATACAACCACCAGCCTGGTCGGCCCAGAGGCCGCCACGACTAACCACCCCCCGCCATATGCTCACTTATGCGCCCCCGCAACCACCGCTCCGCCGGATCATTATCATGCACCCCACTCCAAACCATCGATAACTCCGCCGCCTCGATCTCAAACGGCGGATCCTCAGCCCGCAACACAGTCCCCTCAGTCAACGCACACGCCGCATAATCCGGCACCGTCGCAATAATCTGCGTCCCCGCCAACAACGCCCGCAACCCACTGAACTGCGGCACCGCCAACACCACCCTTCGCGCCCGGCCAATCCGCGCCAGGTCCAGGTCGATATTGCCGCTCAAATCCCCCGAAAACGACACCATCGCATGGGGCCGTTCGCAGTACTCATCCAGCGTCAACGGCGCCCCACCCTCATCCCCACGCAATACCTTGCACGGAATATCCCGCAGCTTCTTACGCTTGGCATTCGCCGGCAGCTCAGTGGTGTAACTGACCCCCACCGAAATCTCGCCACTGGCCAACAACGCCGACATCAACAGGTAATTAGCCCGGCGCACCACCACGATAATCCCCGGCGCCTCCTCACGCAGTTGACTGAGCAACGGCGGAAACAACCCAAACTCCGCGTCATCAGACAGCCCGATACGAAACACCGCGCAACTGGTCGACGGGTCGAAATCCTTGGCACGGCTGACCGCGCCGGAAATGGTGTCCATGGCCGGTTGCAGCTCCTTGAGTATCGCCAGCGCCCGTGGCGTGGGCTCCATGCCTCGCCCGTTGCGCAACAGCAACGGGTCGTCGAACAAATCCCGCAATCGCCCCAATGCGGCACTCACCGCCGGCTGGCCCATGAAGAGTTTTTCAGCGACCCGAGTCAGGTTCTTTTCGAACATCAGCGCCTCAAAAATCACCAGCAGGTTCATGTCGACGCGGCGCAAGTCGTTGCGGTTCATGGCGTTATCCAAACGGTTTCCAGGCCGCCAGATAAGCACCTCGAACGCTTATGCGATTGCACGCCTGTGCTGTCTTTTGCGCGCCATCACCTGGCGAAATTAACAACGATTAACTCGTCAGCCAAACGGTTCGGCGCCAAAAATGACGCGGTCTACACTGGACCCATTCACCGGGAACGCTCCCATCGACTACGGATATTTGTCATGGCCCGACCTGAGTACTGTGCTCCGCGCTTTTCTGCTGCCGGTGGCCTCTGCCCTCGGCGTGAACGTATTGCCAAACAACTCATCCTCGCCAACCTCGGTGAAAGCCTGGCGATTGCTGACCTGGCGCAGGCTTGCGCGCTGTCGCGCAGTCACTTTTCGCGTGCGTTCAAATGCACCACCGGTCTGTCACCGCAGGAGTGGATTCGCCAACAGCGCATCGAACGCGCCAAGGAACTGATCACCCATTCCTCCTTGAGCCTGACGCAAATCAGCCTGGAGTGCGGGTTTTGCGACCAGGCGCACTTCTGCCACATGTTCACGCGCAGTGAAGGGGTCAACCCGATGACCTGGCGAAATCACCAATTGCGTCACAAGTCGCAAGTGATTGCGGCCTAGTGGTCGGCACACGCCTGGAATATGCTGGCCAGACCCTATCCCAGAGCTCCGGCCTCCATGAATGACCTCGGCGACCAGGCCGTGCATTTCGGCCCCTACCGCGTCCACCCGCACCAACGGCTGGTGCTCGAAGCCGGTCGGCCGTTGCGTCTGGGGCGGCGCGCGGTGGAGATTCTGCTGATCCTGCTGGAACACGCCGGCAACGTGGTGAGCAAGCAGGAGCTGATCACCCGGGTCTGGCCGAAAACTGTGGTGGAAGACACCAACCTGCGGGTGCATATGGCGGCGTTGCGCAAGGCATTGGGCGATGGCCAGGCCGGGCAGCGTTATATCGTCACGGTGGCCCAGCGCGGCTACAGTTTTGTGGCGCCACTGAGCATCGAACCGATGACGATTCCTGCAGACGGCATTCCCCATAGCCAGGGCCATAACCTGCCGCTGCGCCGCACGCGGATGATCGGCCGCCAGGCACTCATCGATGCACTGGTGCAGCAACTGCCCCAGCAGCGCTTTATCACCCTGACCGGCGCGGGTGGCATCGGCAAGACGACCGTGGCGCTGCGCGTGGCGGAGTTGCTGATTGGACATTATCGCGACGGCATTCGCCTGCTGGACCTGGCGCCGCTCAGCGCGCCGTCGATGATCTTGCCCAACCTCGCCGCCCTGCTCGACCTCACGCCTGCCGAACATGAGCCGCTGCTGACGTTCGCCCGCGACCTGCAAGCGCGTCAGTTGCTGCTGGTCATCGACAATTGCGAACACCTGCTGGACGACATCGCACTGATCAGCGAAACCCTGCTGCGCCACGCGCCGCACCTGCACATCCTCGCCACCAGCCGCGAAGCGCTGCGGGCCGAGGGCGAATCCGTGCAGCGCCTCGAACCGCTGGCCTGCCCGCCCGCCAGCGGCAATCGGGCCCAGGCCCTGGGTTACCCGGCCCTGCAGCTGCTGGTCGAACGCGCCATGTCCCATCAGGACAGTTTTGAACTCAGCGAAGCCGAGTTGCCCCTGGCGATTGATATCTGCCAGCGCCTGGACGGTATTCCCCTGGCAATCGAACTGGTGGCCGCGCAGATTGAACGCTTCGGCCTGGCAGGGTTGCTGGTGCAACTGGAAGACAACGTGCGCCTGCTCACCCGTGGCCGGCGCAGCGCCCTGCCCCGCCATCAAACCCTGCGCGCTACGCTGGATTGGAGCTTTGATTTACTCACGCCGTGCGAGCAGATTTGCTTGCGCCGCCTGGCCGTGTTTCGTGGCGGGTTCAGCCTGGCCAGCGCAGCGGCGGTAATCGCCGGCGAGCAGATCGCGCCGAACGAGGTGTTGGGTTCCATCACCCAGTTGGTGGCCAAGTCGCTGCTCAACGTGGAGGCTGGCGATGACGAAATGGTCTACCGCCTGCTGGATATCACCCGCACGTACGCCCTGGAAAAACTCAGCGTGGCGGCTGAACTCGACGCCACCCGTGAACGCCATGCAGCGCGCTGCCTGGCGCTGATGGAGCAGGCACAGGACGACTGGGAGCTGATCGCGAGCCAAGCCTGGATCGACCGTTATGCACCGCTGCGCGAAGACATTCGTGCCGCTCTCGATAGCTGCCTGAGCGATTCAGGCGCGCACCTGCTGGGTATTCGTCTGACGGTCAGTGCCATGCCGTTGTGGCAAGAATTATCGCTGCTGCGCGAACACGGGCTGTACGTGGGCAAAGCCCTGGCGCGCTTGCCTCAGTCAGGCGCACCGAGCCAACGCCTGCACATGGCGCTGCAACTGGCGCTGGGCAGTGTTTCCTACCATGCCCAGGGTGCAACGCCGCAGACCCTCGAAGCCTTTGCCTGTGCGCAACGCCTGGCGCACGCCGGCAAGGATTTGGGCGGCCAGTTACGTGCGGTATCCGGGCTGATGGCCGTCAACCTGTGCGATGGAAACTACCGTGAGGCGTTGGTGCACAGCCAACACTTTGACCGACTGGGCCTGCATTCCGAACCTTTGCTGGACCTCAGCGCCCAGCGCCTGCGGGTGCTGGCGCAGCACTTCGCCGGTAACCAGGCGCTGGCGTTGCACAACGCCGAACAAGTGATCCAGCGCATGGCGCACAGCGGCCATCTGAATCGTTTTACTCACGGTTTTGGCGTGCAATACGACCAGAGTGTGGCCGCGTTGACGATCCTCGCGCGCATCCTGTGGTTGCGCGGCTTTGCGCAGCGGGCCTGGCGTACCGCCAACCAGGCGCTGGAGTTGGCCTTGCAGCTCAACCACGGCACCTCGATCTGCTACACCCTGGCCCTCGCCGGTGTGGTCATCGCCCGCTACAACGGGGATGCCGAAGCGGCGAGTGCACGCCTGGAACTGTTGCTGCAACAGGCACAAAAGCACTCGGTGCAGTTGTTTCATACCTGGGCACGGCACTATGAAGGCACCGCAGCCCGTGAGGACCTTGCAGGGCTGGGCCTGGTTCAGGACACCCTCGTGACCTTTGATGCCGCCACGGTGGATGACGCGATGTTGGAACGCGCCAGAAGCGGCGGCGCCGGTTGGTGCACCGCCGAGATTTTGCGGGTACGGGCCGAGGCACAGACCGATACGCGCACACGCGAAACACTGCTGCTTGAAGCCCTCGGCGTGGCGCATCAACACGGCGCGCTGGCCTGGGAGCTGCGCAGCGCAACGTCACTGGCGCGACTGTGGCAACGCCAAGGGCGTACGCAGGCGGCCCGCGAGCTGTTGAGCTCGGTCTACGCGCAATTCAGCGAAGGCTTTGCGACTCGCGACCTAGTTCGCGTGCGCAGCCTGCTCGACGAGTTGCAGGACAAACGGCCGGCCTGAAAAGGGCCCCAGGTAATGCCCATAACCCTGTTGCAAATGCGCCACCTGCACCGGGTCGCGCAACTGCGCCAGCGCATAGCTGCGCACACTGTTGAGCAGGCGGTAACGCTCCGGGCCGGGACCTGGCTCCACGGTCAGCAACGACGTCGCAGTCAGGCGCGCCAGCAGATAGGACAGGTCGGCGTGCTCCAGCTCGGTGCCGGCGACCCAACCGGTCAGGGTGGGCAAGGTCACCGCCATTTTGAACAGCGCCAATTGCAGGAACAGCCAGCGCTCCGGCAGGCTCAAGCGCTGATAGCTCCAAGCCAGGGCCGCGGCCAGGGATTGATGGCGCTCCACTGCCGTGCGACGGCCTCGGGTCAGTACCTGCAAACCGCGTTGCAACTGGGCCTGCACGCCGTGTACGCCCAGGGCCTCGACTTGGGCCGCCGCCAGTTCCAGGGCCAGGGGAATGCCATCCAGGCATCGACAGATAGCCCGCAACGGCGCCAGGTCCTGGGGCCGCAACACAAAACCCTGCTGACTGGCGTGAACCCGTGCGACAAACAATTGCACCGCCGGGTACGCCAGCGCCTGCTCGACACTGCGCCAGGCGGACGGCGTCGGCTGTGTCAGGGTGGGCACGTGCTGCACCCATTCGCCGGGCACCTGCAAGGCTTCGCGACTGCTCAACAACAGCGTCACCTGGGGCGCGTGCTCACGCAGTGTGCGCACCAGATGGCGACAGGCGCCGAGCAGCAAATCGGCACCGTCGAGTACCAGCAACAGTTGGCGTGTCGCCAACTGGCGGCTCAGTTCAACCGCGTTTGCACAGGGTTCCAGCTGCAGCGTATTGGCCACGTGCCGCAGCATCTGCATCGGCGCCTGCACGGTTGCCAAATCCACCCACCACACGCCGTCGCGATAACGCGGCACTGCCCGTTCGGCGAGGGCCAGGGCCAGTGTACTTTTGCCCACACCGGCGCAGCCCGTGAGCATCATCAGGCGTTGGCCGGACAGGCGCCGCACCAGCGCGCCCAACACCTGATCACGGCCGACCACCGGGCTCAGGCGGATCGCCAGATTGTGCCGAGGTGGCGTCGACGGCGAAGGACTCTGCAGCGGCGCCACAAAACAGTAACCGCGCAGCGGATCGTTAAGGATGCACGGTTGCCCGACGAGCGCACGGCGCAGTGCGGCGATGTGCACACGCAGGTTGTTCTCTTCCACCACGCTGCACGGCCAGACCCGCGCAATCAGCGTGTCCTTGCCGACAAATTGCCCCGGCGCCTCCAGCAGTACCGCAAGAATATCCAGCGCTCGCCCACCCAACGGCACCGGCAGGCCAGCCTTGCTGACCAGGCGTTGTTGCCGGTGAAAGGTGTAGGGGCCAAAGCTCACTGCGTGTGGGTTGTTCATGTGGCTAAGCGCTCAAACACCCGGCCTTGGGCGTTTGCGCATCCTTTTCCATGGGCATGCCGTTATCTTGCCAGCTACCCGTGACAGGACAATGCTGGCACAGGGAGCGATACGGCCAATCAGGTGCGCAAGACGGACATCCGCGCGTTAACTGAACTGCTGTCGGTATTGGGTAGGGTTTAGCCCGAGCTTTTCACTGAACAAAAAGCGCATATGCCGCACACTGCCGAAGCCCGCGCGAAAGGCGACGGTCTTGAGCGGCAGGTCGGTGGTTTCCAACAAGTAGCGGGCGCGGTCAATGCGCGCGCCTTGCAGGAAGGCCATCGGCGTCATTTGCACCTCCTTGGCGAACAGCCGTGCAAAGTGGCGCGCGCTCATGCCTGCCAACGCCGCCATGGAATCGACAGTGAACGGCTGGTCCAACTGCGCCAACACCTGGTTCTGCACCCGGGTGATTGCGGTTTCCAGCGGCGCGACGGCAGCGGTCATCGGGCTGAACTGAGCCTGGCCGCCCTGGCGCTTCATCACCACCAGCAACACCTTGGCCACGTCCACCGCCACCTGCTTGCCATGGTCCTGGGCGACGATCGACAACGCCAGGTCGATACCGGCGGTCACCCCGCCGGAGGTGATCAAGCGGCCATCCTGCAAGTAGATGCGATCAGTCTCGACGATGGCCTTGGGGAAGCCCTTGATCAAGCGCTCAGTGTAATGCCAGTGAGTTGTGACGCGATGGCCGTCGAGCAGGCCGGCATGCCCGAGTACAAAGGCGCCGGTGCAGATTGAACCGAAGCGCCGCGCGCGGGCAGCTGCGGCCTTGAGCCAGGGCAGCAGCGCGGGATGGCATTCGTTATAGGCACCGGGGCCGCCAGGGACCAACAACACGTCATAGGCCTCGTCGGCCTGCTCCAGCAGCAGGTCGGGTTGTATCAACACGCCATTGGAGGCGCGCAATGCGCCGGGTTCGGTGCCAATCGTGAGGATTCGGTAGTGAGCGGCCGCTGGAAGATAGCGATTGGCAATGGAAAACACTTCCAGCGGCCCGGCCATGTCGAGCAGCAGGAAGTCCGGAAACAACGCCATGGCCACGGTTTTCATGAAGAGAAAAGTCCATCGAGAAGGAAGTCGAGGCGGCATTATGGCATGCCTTTCACTGTCAACTTCAGAGAGACAGTTATTCAGATTCCAGCTTCTTAATGAATTGATCCGTAACTATTAACCTTCTTCTCAACGCAAGCGCCCTGCATCACGCAGCCCGCGCTCACTTGAGGACAAGACCATGCTGACCCTTCGCAAAGCTTCGGAACGCGGCGCCGCCAATCACGGTTGGTTGAAGTCGTTTCACACCTTCTCGTTCGCCAACTACTGGAACCCCAATGAACAGGGTTTTTCCGACCTGCTGGTGATCAACGATGACCGCGTTGCGGCCGGTAAAGGCTTCGGCCAGCACCCGCACCGCGACATGGAGATTTTCTCCTATGTGCTTGAAGGCGCCCTGGAACACAAGGACACCCTGGGCACCGGCTCGGTGATTCGCCCTGGCGATGTGCAACTGATGAGCGCCGGCAGCGGCGTGGCCCACAGCGAGTTCAACCACAGCCAGAGCCTGGGCGTGCACTTTCTGCAAATCTGGATCGTGCCGAATGTGGCCGGCGCCGAACCGCGCTATCAACAGGAGCACTTCAGCGCGGCGCAGAAACGCGGGCGTTTGCAGTTGATCATCTCGCCGGATGGCGCCGAGGGCTCGCTCACTGTTCGCCAGGATGCGCGGGTGTATGCCGGGCTGTTCAAGGGCGACGAAGCCGCGACCCTGGACCTGCCGCCGGATCGTCATGTGTACGTGCATGTGGCCCGGGGCAGCGTTGAAGTCAACGGCCAGCGCCTGCAGGAAGGCGACGGCGCCCGCGTGCGGGACGAACGCCAGATCCGCCTGAGCCAGGGCGACGATGCCGAGGTGCTGGTGTTTGACCTGCGCCCTCAGGAACTGCCGCAGATGCCATGACCGTGTCCACGATGGCCCGCAAAACGGGCCATCGCTGGCGTCGATAGTCACCATCAGCGCAATGAAGTTCTCTTAAAAAATCCAACGCGTAACATCAAACCCATGCCAAACGGCACCCCACTAAAACACTCGGAGCACACCACCATGAAACGCCAAATCTTGCTTAGCCTCGCTTTCTCGGTACTCGCTGCAAATGCTTTTGCTCACCCGGTTGTCGCTGAAGGCGGCGCGGATCGCCTGCAAGGTAACCGCGTAGCAGAAGGCGGTTCTGATCGTCTGCTGGAACGTCGTGTCGCCGAGGGCGGTGCTGATCGCTTGCAGGAACGCGGTCTGGCTGAAGGCGGTGCTGATCGTCTGCAGGAACGCGGTCTGGCTGAAGGCGGTGCTGACCGTCTGCAGGAACGCGGTCTGGCGGAAGGCGGTGCTGACCGTCTGCAGGAACGCGGTCTGGCCGAAGGCGGTGCTGACCGTCTGCAGGAACGTGGCCTGGCTGAAGGCGGTGCGGATCGTCTGCAGGAACGCGGTCTGGCGGAAGGCGGTGCTGATCGTCTGCAGGAACGTGGTCTGGCGGAAGGCGGTGCGGACCGTCTGCGCGGCAACAACGCATAACCCCGCACTGTTTGCGGGGCACCCCAAACCGGCCTGATCAGCCGGTTTTTTTTCGTCCCTGATTAATCCAGGCTGGGGTCCACCCACACCACCGCCTTGCCGATCTGCTGCCGTGCCTCGATGCGTTCATGCACCTGCTGCACCGTCTCCAGGGTGTAATGCCCCGCAATCTCCACCGTCAGCGCCCCCTCCAGCATCGCCGCAAATACCGCATTGGCACGCCGTTGCACGGTCGCCCCATCGGCCATATGGTCGGCCAGCCGTGGTCGCGTCAAAAACAACGAGCCCGCCTCCCCCAGTTCAATCGGGTCAAGGTCCGTCAACGATCCCGAGACGTTGCCGTAGTTAACGATCAAACCACGCGTGCGACAGGCCCGAAAGCTTTCACGCAAGGTATTTTTGCCCAGCGAATCGAAGACCACGTCCACCCCGCGCCCGTCCGTGGCGCGCAGGACGTGGTCGGCAAAACCCTCGTACGTCCAGGCCTGATGGGCGCCGCGCTGCCGGGCAATCGCGCATTTCTCGGCGGTGCTGCCGGTGGTGAACACCGTCGCCCCGCGCCGTCTTGCCATTTGCACCAGCAATTGCCCGATGCTGCCGGATGCCGCGTGAACCAGGCAGGTGCTGCCCGCCTGCAAACGGGCCACATCGTCAATCAGGTAGTGGGCCGTGCAGCCCTGAAACATCGCCGCTGCAGCCTGATCGAAAGTAATGGCGCCGGGAATCTGCGCGACTTTGTCGGCCGGCACATGGGCGTACTCGGCATACGCGCCCCAGGCGATGCACCAGGCCACACGGTCGCCCACGGCCAGATGACTCACGCCCGGGCCGACCTCCACCACCACACCGGCGCCCTCCATACCCAACGTGCACGGCAGGCGCACCGGGTAAGTGACAGAGTGTGCGTATTTGCCTTGGCGCGTATGAATGTCCATGAAATTGATCCCGGCGCAGGCCACTTTGACCAGCACATGCCCGGCCGTGACCTGGGGTTTTGCAACGTGGTGGCAAAGTTGGGCGACTTCGGGACCACCGTAGGCTTGCAGGGTGATGGCTTTCATGCGGGACAACTCCGTTTGCACTGGGAAGCGGCCATGGTAAAAGGACTTGATCGGCTGGAATATTCCCCACTCTCTCCCAGCCTCTGTGCGGAAATAACCCAATGTTCGACTGGCAGGATCTGTATTACTTCACCGTCTTGGCCCGTACCCAGTCACTGTCGGCGGCCGCCCGCGAGTTGCAGGTGGAACACGCCACCGTCGGGCGCCGCGTCGACGCGCTGGAAAAAGCCCTCGGCGTGAAACTGGTGGACCGCCTGCCCCGCAGCCGCCCGCTCACGGCCCAAGGCCTGGCGCTGGCAGAATTGGCGGCTGGCATGGGTGAGATGGCCACCGAAGTGCTACGCCTGTCGCGCGTCGCCTCCATCGAACTGGCCGGCACCGTGCGGGTAAGTTGCCCGCCGTCCATCGCCAACCATTGCATCGCGCCTCACGTGGCGCGGTTGCGCGCCGAGTACCCGCAGTTGAACCTGGTCCTGATGCCCTCCACCCAGCTTGCCGCGCTGGACAAGGGCGAAGCCGATATTGCCTTGCGCACGGTGCGCCCCGACGAAGACGCACTGGTGCGCCGCAAGGTCGGCGTGGTGCGTTTTGGGCTCTACAGCGCGCCTGAACTTAACCGGCTACCGGCCGCTCAATGGACCTTCATCGCCTACGACAGCAGCCGCGACCACCTGCCCCAACAAGCGTGGATGCATCAACTGCGCGGCCACCGCCCAATCGTGTTCGCCGCCAGTGACCTGATCACCCAGCAGATGGCCGCTCGCGCGCACGTTGGCGCCGTGGTGCTGCCCACCCTGGTGGGCGATCACGACCCGCTGCTGGCGCGACTGCCCACCGCCAGCGACGGCCCGGTGCGCGATATCTGGCTCACGGTGTACCCGGATATCCGTCGCTCACCGTCGGTGAAAGCGGTGATGGAGTTTCTGGTGGCATGCATTGAAAGTGAGCCGCAGCTGCGCCGTTGACTCAGCCCGACGTCACCAGGAATTTCTTGCGATACGCCGCCGGCAGCATCCCCACGCGCTGCAGGAACAGACGACGGAACGAGTTACTGTCTTCATAGCCGACCGCGTAGGTGATGCTGTCGAGGGTCATGCGCGTCGACTCCAGCATCTGTTTGGCGCGCTCCAGACGCAGGGTTTGCACATAGGCGATGGGCGTATAGCCGGTCGCCTCCTTGAAACGCCGCTTGAAATTGCGCACGCCAAAGCCAAAACGCCGGGCCACGTCGTCAATCACCAACGCCTGGGCAAAGTGCTGTTCCAGCCAATGCTGCACCCGCAGGATTTCGCCATCGCCGTGGCTCTTGGGCAACGACCACATCGCATACACCGACTGCTCGGTGCGCACGTTGTCGATCAGCAGGTATTTGCCACAGGTATGCGCCAGCTCCGGTGAGCCGAAGCGGCGGATCAGGTGCAACATCAAATCCATCGCCGCGCTCGCGCCACCGCAGGTGATTACGCGGTTTTCTTCGCAGAGGATCTGCCCGTCATCCAGGACCACGCCGGCATAACGGCGCCGGAACAACTCCGCGAATGCCCAGTGGGTGGTGGCCCGCAGGCCTTGCAGCAGGCCGGTCTCGGCGAGCAAAAACGCCGCTGTGCACATCGACGCCACCACGGCCCCTTGGGCATGCTGTTCTCGCAACCAGGGGCCGTAGGCAGAAAAAGTCGGCAAAGCCTCTTTGAGGGTAAAGAGGAAACCGGGGATGAGGATCAGGTCGGTCTGACGCACCTGCGCAACGGCGCACGCCACCTGCAAACGCTGCCCGCCCCAGGCGTCCACGGCCTGGCCGTCGAGGGACGCGACCACGATCTCGAACGGCGGGTGGTCGGCAAACAGGTTGGCGGCACTGAGCATTTCCAGGGCCAGGGTCGCACTGGCGGCGGAGCATTGGTCCGCCAGCAGCAAGGTAATGTGCATAAAAGCGCCCACGTGCGTTTTTGGCATGAAATAAGTCATTTGCGCACCTACTTTAGCCGATCTCGGGCCCGTAAAGTGCGGCCCTTGATCAACTGCCTGGCGCTTTTATGAATCTCTGGTTTCGCTTGCTGTTCATGTTGTCCCGCCGCCCCTGGCGCAAGCCCGCCCATGGCCTGGCAACCACCGTGGTGCGCATGCGCGTATGGCCGCTGGACCTGGATATCAACCGGCATGTCACCAATGGCCGGTATTTCTCCCTGGCGGACGTTGCACGCATGGATTTTGTACTGCGCACCGGCGCGTTTCGCGTGGCCCTGCGCAACAAGGCGTTGCCGATCGTCGGCGATACCTGGGGCAAGTTTCGCCGCGAGTTGAAGCTGTTCGAAGTGTTCGAGGTGCACACCCGCATGCTCGGCTGGGACCACAAATGGAGCCTGATGGAACACCGTTTTGTCAGCAAGGGTCGAGTGGTGGGCGTGGTGGTGATGCGCGGGCTGTTTAAATCAGCCAAGGGCACCCTGCCCCCGGCCGAGTTCTTGCGCGAGCTGGGCTTGGCCGAGGCGTCGCCGCCTATGCCACAGTGGCTGAGCGACTGGGCGCAGAGTTGTGATGATTTGAGTGTGCAGTTGCGCGAAGAGGAGCAGGTTTGAGGTCACGGCGCGGTGGCGTAACAACTGCTCAAGGCCGCTGCGGATGGGTTTGGCCTGTGTACTACCCAAGCCGGCGACAGGCTTCGCCGGCGTGTGCGTTGCGGGTGGAAGCGCTGCGTTATCGCGGCTGAAGAAAACGCGGTCATGACTACCAGCTCTCTCCCAACCCCAGCAGGCCCAGTATCTGCCGGCGCAGGTCCACCAAATGAGGATCATCGCGGTGCCGCGGGTAAGGTCGATCAATGCTCAACTGCGCCTGAACCGTCGCCGGGCGGTCACTGAACACAATCACACGGTTGGCCAGCAACAAGGCTTCTTCCACATCGTGGGTCACCAGCAGCGCCGTGTAGCCTTGGCGCTGCCACAGGTCGATGAGTTCCTTTTGCATGGTGATGCGGGTCAATGAATCAAGTTTGCCCAACGGTTCGTCGAGGATCAGCAACCGTGGCTGATTGACCAACGCGCGCGCCAATGCCACCCGCTGCGCCATGCCGCCGGAAAGCTGCCGAGGATACGCACGGGCAAACGCGCCAAGGCCGACCTTTTCCAATGCCTCATCCACCTTGAACGCATGCGTCTTGAGTAAACCCTGAGCCTCCAAGCCAAGCGCCACGTTGTCCCACACGCGGCGCCACGGGTACAGGGTCGGGTCCTGGAACACCACCACCCGGCTCGGGTCCGGGCCGACAATGGGTTGGCCATCGGCCAACACCCTGCCGACGTCAGCCGGTTCCAACCCGGCAACCAGGCGCAGCAAGGTGGATTTACCGCACCCCGAAGGCCCGAGCAGCGCCACACATTCGCCCGGCGCTACGTCCAGCGAAACCCGCTCCAGCACCGGCAGGTGTTGCCCGTCCAAGGCGAAGCCGTGACTCAGCTGTTCTATGCGCAACGCCAGCCCCGTCGATGCCGATGTCGATGCCGCGTGTGCCAGGGCTACCATTTCATCGCTCCTTTCTGCCAGGCCAGTAACCGATCACGCACCACGAACAACCCGGTGATCAACCCTGAACACGCCAGCGCCATGATCAACAATGCCGCGTACATGTTCGCGTACGCCGCCCACCCCTGGGCCCATTGCAGGTACCAACCGATACCGGATTTCACCCCCATCATTTCCGCCACTACCAGGGTCGAGAACGAGGCGCCCAGGCCCATGAACAGGCCGACAAACACATGGGGCAACGCGGCGGGAATCGCCACCTTGAAGATTAAAAAAGCGTGCTTGGCCCCCAGGGTACGCGCCACGTCGTAATAGGCTTTATCCACACTCGCCACGCCGGACCAGGTCAGCACCGTGACCGGAAACCAGGTGGCCAGGGCGATCAGGAAAACGCTGGCGCTCCAACTGCTGGGGAACAGGAAAAAACACAGCGGCAACAATGCCGTCGAGGGCACCGGGCCAAGGATGCGCAACACCGGGTGCAGCCAGTAGCCGATCCGCGTGGACCAGCCAATCGCCACCCCCGCGACGAAGCCGGTTGCCGCCCCCAACGCCACGCCCGAGCCCAGCAGCAACGCCGAATGCAACAGGCTGTCGGCCAGGCGTGCGTAGTCTTCGAGATACACCGCGAGCAACGCCTGGGGCGGCGCGAAAAACGGCACCGGCAGCAGCGCCAGTTTGGCCGTGAGCAGTTCCCAGATGCCCAGCAACACCGGCAACGCGAGCAGCCAGGGCCCGGCATTGCGCAACCGTCGACCCAGTGTCGAAACGTGCCGACCGAGCAGGCTCAAGCCAATAAACAGCACGGCCACACCGACGCACAGGTTTGCCAGCCCCTGAGTCAGCGGCCAATGGCGCGTCGCGTTGGGCCAATAGCTGATCAACACGGCAACCGCCAACCAGGCAGCCACCACGCTTACGCCCTGCCACCAGAGTTTGAACGCCAGAGGCGGGTTCAAGGCCGTGGTATCAACTGAAGACATCAGCGGTGATCTCCTTGGCAAATTCCACCGGATCGGTGCCTTTGCTGATGACTTCCACAGTTTTCAGGTCGGTGACGTAGGTGGTGATTTCCTGGGTCAGCGCCGCGCCGACCGCATGGTGGCCATGGGTGTGATCGTGGAGGATCGCCTGCACTTCTTCGGTCGAGGTGTTCAACGCATAGGCCTGGAAGCCCTTGGCAACCGCTTCGGGGTGCTGCACGGAATAATCGTGGGCTTCCAGAATGGCCTGGGTCAGCGCCGCCACCACGCGCTTGTCTTCGCGCACCAACTTGCCGGTAACGCCCACCACGCAGCAGCTGAGGTTGGCGTATTCCTCCACCAGGTTGGTGGACAATTCGCGCGCCACGCCGGACTTGATCAAGCGGTACATGAAGGGGTCACTGCCGCTGACCGCCTGCACTTCGCCGCGCGCCAGAGCGGTGCCCAGCAGGTCGGCCGGGTACAGGCGCCATTCGACATCGCGCACCGGGTCGACGCCGTGTTTTTTCAGCAGGATCGAGAAGAAATTACGGTCCGGACTGGCCATGTCGGTGACGCCGATGGCCTTGCCCTTGAGGTCTTCCAGTTTCGTCACGCCGCCGTTCACCGCACTGAGCAACCGCAGGCAACCGCCATGGGTGCCGGCAGTGAGTTTCACATCAAAGCCCTGCTCCAGCGCCTTGAGCCAACGCAGTGCCATGCCCACGCCCGCATCGGCCTTGCCGGTGGCGATGGCTTCGAGTAGCACTTCGGTGGAGTTGCCGAAGTTGACGAGTTCAACCTCAAGGTTGTGCTTCTTGAAGAACCCCTGGCCGTGGGCAATCACCACCGGGGCCAGGCACACCGCATTGAGGTTGACCGCCAGCTTGAGTGAGCGTGGCGCATCGAGGCGGATAAACTCGCCAGTGCCGGCCGGCTCCTGTGGCGTGTTGTGGCCCGCCTGTTCATTGGCTGCCAGGCCCAGGCGTGGCAGGGACAGCAGCAAGGGGCTCGCCAGGGTGATGCCGGCCAGGCCGAGCAGACGGCGGCGGGTTAAGTGATCAAAAGCAGGCATGCGAAATATCCCTTTTATCAAATCAGTTAGTGAGATCGGCCAGCCCCAGATGCTCGCGCAGCGTCGAACCTTCGTACGCCGTGCGGAACACCCCTTTGCGCTGCAAATGCGGAATCACGCTCTCGACAAATTCGCTGAACGAGCCCGGCAAGTAGCCCGGTGAAATCACAAACCCGTCACAACCGCCTTGCTCGAACAGCTCGGCTAACTGATCGGCGATCTGCGCCCCGGTGCCCACCAATTGCGGCACGCGCACGCTGCTGGCAAAGATGCGGCCGAGGTGTTCCAGGGTTATTTCGGGCCCCTGCATCAGCAGCTTTTCGGCGGCAGCGGCGTGCACCAATGGCGACCGCGCCACTTCGGCCAAGGTGGTGTTCAACGGGAAGGGCGAGAGGTCCACATTCAGCTGCGAAGCCAGTGTCACCAGGCCCAACTCGGGCCGCGCCAGGGCGTTGTGTGTGTCGCGTTTGGCGCGTGCCTCGGCTTCGCTGCCGCCAATAAACGGCATTACCGCAGTCAGCACTTTGCAACTGTCGGCGGCGCGACCTTGTTGCACCACCTGGGCGCGCACGTCCTCGCGGAAGGCGCGCATGGCCGCCAGGTGTGGGTGAATGGTGAAAATCGCCTCGGCCCAGCGCGCGCCAAACCGCCGACCGCGCCCGGACGAACCCGCCTGGATCAGTACCGGCCGGCCCTGGGGCGTGCGTGGGATATTCAGCGGGCCTTCGACCTTGAACCAGTCGCCCTGATGCTGCACCGACTGGATCAGCGCAGGGTCGGCGAGCACGCCGCTGTCGCGGTCCAGCTTGAGCGCGCCCTCGCCCCAGCTGTTCCAGAGTTTCAGCGCGACCTCGACAAATTCATCCGCGCGGTCGTAGCGCAGGTCGTGTTCCAGGTGCTTGTCCTTGCCGAACAGGCGCCCTTCGCTGTCGTTCATCGAGGTCACGATATTCCAGGCCGCACGGCCCTTGGACAGGTGGTCGAGCGTGGCGAATTCGCGGGCGATATGCGCCGGTTCGTAATAGGTCGTGGAGCGGGTCGCGCCCAGGCCCAGTTTGGTGGTTTGGCCGACCAGGTAGGAAAGGATCGGCAAGGGGTCGAGGCGCGTGGCGTCCTGGGCGCCGTAGCGCAAGGCGAACTCACGCGAGCCGCCCATCTGGTCGCCCACAGCCAGGCGATCAGCGAAAAACAGGAAGTCGAACAGGCCTTCTTCTACCACCTTGGCCACGCGAGCGTAATACGCGGGGTCAAGGTAATTGCCGACGGTTTCAGGGTGGCGCCACACCGCGTGGCTGTGCACCACGGGACCGCTCAACAAGAAGGCGGATAAGTGGATTTGGCGGCTGGTTGTCATGGGAAGCCTTGGCAGCGGGGCAGAATAGATTCAGGCGTAAAACTTATATTAATAATCTACTATTATGAAAGAACGAGATAATTCTATGGTTATGCCCGATTCGCCGAAACCTCAAAAAAGCCACCTAAGCTCAGATCAAAAGAGTATTTATCGAATGCTTTTTAGAACTTTAAGCTTGAAGATATTTCGCTGAAAATCGAGCGCACCATGCTTATTCGTCGTCCCCTCGCCCTTGTTATCGGGCTGCTGGCCTGTTCCGTCGCCCTGAGCGCACAAGCCCAGGAAACCGTGCGCATCGGTTACCAGAAGTCCTCGACCCTGATCACCCTGCTGAAAACTCAGGGCACCCTGGAAAAAGCCCTCAAAGCCGACGATATCGGTGTGAGCTGGCACGAGTTCCCCAGCGGCCTGCCGCTGCTCGAAGCCCTGAATGTGGGCAACGTGGACATCAGCGCTGACGTGGCCGACACCGTGCCGATCTTCGCGCAGGCGGCCCAGGCCAAGCTCACCTACTTCGCCCAGGAAGCGCCCTCGCCGTCAGCCCAGGCCATCGTGGTGCGCAAGGACTCGCCGATCCAGCAATTGGCGGACCTGAAAGGCAAAAAAATCGCGGTGACCAAGGCGGCCGGCACCCACTACTTATTGATCGCCGCGCTGGCCAAGGCCGGCCTGGCCTTTTCGGATATCGAGCCGGCCTATCTGTCACCGGCCGATGGTCGCGCAGCGTTCGAAAACAACAAGGTCGACGCCTGGGTCACCTGGGAACCCTTCCTAACCAGCGTGCAACGCCAGCTACCGACGCGCACCCTCGCCGATGGCGCCGGGCTGGCCAGTTACAAGCGCTATTACCTGACCGGCACGTCTTACGCCAAGGCGCACCCCGAGGTGTTGAAGGTGGTGTATGAGCAGCTGGAAAAAACCGGTAAATGGCTGAAAACCAACCCGCAGGACGCCGCGAAAGTGCTCGGCCCACTGTGGGGCAATCTGGACGTGGCCACGGTTGAAGCCGCCAATGCGCACCGCAGCTATGAGGTGCAGCCGGTGACGGTGGACCAGTTGGGTGAACAGCAGAAGATTGCCGATGCGTTCTTCAAGGCGGGGCTGTTACCCCAGGCGGTGGATGCGCAGGCGGTGCAGACGTGGACGCCGTGAGGCCAAGCGTCGCGCCTCATTCGTCAAGCGTGCCTTGCGATAAAACCTATCGCCGTTTGTTCTGAGAGCCTGTTAGTTTTCACAGTAGACGCTCCCTGCGATGCTTCTTAGTCTGACGTGGTCAACCCACCCTGCAAGGAACATGACCATGGCATTCGTCGAAGACTACAAAGGTTATCGAATTGAGGCAGGGCTATCCGGCGGTCACTACGACAGCTATGGCAACCTGGTCGGTCAGGCCAACGCCTATCGCGTTGTAAAACCAGATGGAAGCAGGACCGTGAGCCAACCGACGTTAGCTGACGCGAGGGGTTACATTGATACCCAAACCTTGTCTTGTACAGACATGCCTCGCTATCAAGTCCGTGTATCAAATGGGTAGGCCGCCGGTGGGCGTGAACGGTCAAAGAAGGGCAAGGGTTTCCTTTGGCCGTCGCGGTTGCCGGGCCGTTACTGGGCGCCGACGGCACACCGTTGGGTTCGCTGATGGGGGTGGGCAGTGATGATCAAGCCCACCTGCAGAGGTGGCTCGCGACCGCGCCGTTTACGCGCAACGGCTAGTTCCAAGAGGTAGACGTGCAGTTGTTCCAGAACCGTTGGCCGCAGAACACCAGCGTCCCTGAGGCCTGGCGGATCGGCGAGCGGGTAAACAAGCGGCTCGGGAAATGGTACAACGGGTGTCCCCTGCCGCCTCTGGAGACCGCCGCCCATGACGTCCAAGCTCGAACAACTCAAGCAATTCACCACCGTGGTCTGCGACACCGGCGACCTGGAAGCCATCAGCCGCCTGCGCCCGGTCGACGCGACCACCAACCCGTCGCTGCTGCTCAAGGCCGCCGCCATCCCGGAATACGCCGAGCTGCTGCGCAACGCGGTGAACCTGTCCAAAGGGAATGTGGGCCTGGCGTGTGACCACTTTGCGGTAGCGGTGGGCGCGGGCATTCTCAAAGTGATCCCGGGGCGCATCTCCACCGAAGTCGACGCACGTTTGTCCTTTGACGAAGACGCACTTTGGGCCAAGGCCAACCAATTGATCGCCCTGTACGACCAGGCCGGCATCGGCCGCGACCGCGTGCTGATCAAACTGGCCTCCACCTGGGAAGGCATCCGCACCGCCGAACGCCTGGAAAAAGCCGGCATCCAGACCAACCTCACGCTGCTGTTCTCGTTCGCCCAGGCCGTGGCCTGCGCCGATGCGGGCGTGTTTCTGATCTCGCCATTCGTGGGCCGCATTTACGACTGGTACCGCAAAAACACCGGCCTGGATTACACCGGTGCTGAAGACCCGGGCGTGCAGTCGGTGACGCGCATTTATAACTACTACAAGGCCAACCAGATCAACACCGTGGTCATGGGCGCCAGCTTCCGCACCCTCAGCCAGATCGAACAACTGGCCGGTTGCGATCGCCTGACCATCAGCCCGGACTTGCTGCAAAAATTCGCTGAAGATACCGGCCCGCTGGCGCGCAAATTGGTGCCGGGCGCCGAGGGCGAAGCGCGTCAGCAGTTGACCGAAGCGCAGTTCCGCTGGGCGTCGAATGAAGATGCGATGGCAACCGAAAAGCTGGCGGAAGGGATTCGGCAGTTTGCGCGGGATCAGGAAAAACTCGAGGCCGTGCTGGCTGCCTTGTGATAGTCCTGCCTATGAATCACAGGCTATTTATCAAAAGCCGGAAGTAGAATGACGAACAGGGTCTTAGAACGGCCCTTTCGTCATCACCTGCTCATCAATAAACCGGCGCAACATCCTGATCCGCTGCGTATAGGCATCAGTCAAGCAACTCACCTGCGCGCCGCACGCACGACGCTGCTTGAGCCACGCGCTTTGCCCGTCCATCAATGAGCCCCGCGCGCCCATGGCCATGAAGTGTTTGTTCAAGTCGTAGAGCAATGCCATCGTCACATCCTGGTCATTCAGGCTGACGTGCTGGCAGACAGCGATTTCGTCTGGCGCCTTGGCTTTGGCACAGTCGAAACTGGCGGCCGAAGCTACGGGGCTGAGCAGCAGCCCGCAAACACCCGTAAGAACTGCAATAGCAAGGGTTTTGATCATCAGACGTTTGTCTCCTCAGTGACGCACCACACCCTGCCCGAACCGATGAATCGCCAGGCAATACCCAATTAACGCCAGTGCCGCCAACAACCCGCCTGCGGCGCCGATCCAGGCGAAGCCGAAGTGGCTGCCGACCCAGCTGCCCATCAGCGCACCGCCGCCGATGCCAATGTTGTAGATCCCGGAAAACATCGCCATGGCCACGTCGGTGGCGTCCGGGGCCAGTACCAGCACCTTGGACTGCATGGCCAGGCCAAACCCCATGATCGCCATGCCCCAGACCACGCTCAGGCCGACGAGGTACGCCTCGGCACCGCTCAATGGCAGCATCAGCGCCAGGCACGCGGCGAGCAGGAACACCGCGCTGACCACAAACAGGTGCGGGTTGAAGCGGTGCACCAGGCTGAACAGCAGCGAGCCGATGATGCCCGCGCCACCGAACACCAGCAGGATCAGGGTTACGGCATTGCTGCTCATGCCGGCGACACCTTCGACGAAGGGTTCGATGTAGCTGTAGGCGGTGAATTGCGCGGTGACGGTCATGGCGGTGAGCACATAGAGCGCCACCAGTGCAGGGCGTTTGAACAACAACGGCAGGCTGCGCAGCGAGCCGGAGTTCTGGCTCGGCAGCGGCGGCAAGGTGCGCGCCAACCAGAACACCAGGGCGGCGGCGAACGCGGCAATCACCAGGAACGTGGTGCGCCAACCCATCGCTTCGCCGAGCAGGCGCCCCAACGGAATGCCCAGGACCATCGCCAGCGAGGTGCCGGTGGCCAGCAAGCCGAGGGCTTGCACCTGCTTGCCGTGTGGCGCCAGGCGTACCGCCAGCGAGGCAGTGATCGACCAGAACAACGCATGGGACAAGGCGATGCCGATGCGGCTGACCATCAACAAGCCAAAACTGGTGGCGACACTGGAAAGAATGTGGCTGGCGATAAACAGGCCGAACAGCACGATCAGCAGCTTGCGCCGCTCAACGTTGCGCGTCAGCAGCATCACCGGCAGCGAGGTCAGCGACACAATCCAGGCATAGATGGTGAGCATCAGGCCGACGCTGGCGATGGGCATGTCGAAGCTGGCGCCGATGGCGCTAAGCAGGCCAACGGGCACGAATTCGGTGGTATTGAACACAAAGGCGGCCAACGCGAGGGCGATGACCGGTTGCCAGTTGGCTTGGGGCGTTGCGGCTGAAAGGCTCATTGACGGGCGAGGTACTCTGGCGGTGATCAAACGGCCACGCAGAACAGCGCCGCCGCCGAGCATTCTATAGGTTTCTCGGCCCGTTGTTGACGCGGATCGTCGCCGTGGAGCTTATGGCGACGTCATGGTAATCACGTAGTTGCCCGACTGAATCGGTTTGCCGGCGTCGTCCACCAGTTGATAGCGCTGGTCGTAATAACGCCCGTTGCCGCTGTCCGACACCAGCTTCACATGGGCCGTATTGACGCTGGCCACCGGCGCCACATTGCGCACATCGAGGTGGCTGCCGCGATTGGACTGGGCACAGCCGGTCAGTTCCATCACTGCACCGCTGCGCGCATTTGTCGCACACCCCGGCTCGACGATGGCGCCTCTGAACTGAATGGTGCCTTGCCCCACTGTCTGCGCGGCACCACAGCCACCCGCCCATAGGCAAAACAGGCCGGTAAACACCGAAATACCTTTAACGTTCATGCCGACTCTCCTCATTGGGCTCTCAATAAGTAAGTCGTCTGGCCGGCCTTTAACTTGAGGTGATTCGGTCAAGGGTGTGATCTAGATCACGGATCCACCTGCGCCATCAGTTCTGGAATGCTTTCCGGCCGTCTGGCATAGCGCTGGGCCAGCGCCGCACACACCATCAACTGGATCTGGTGGAACAGCATCAGCGGCAGAATCAACACGCCCATGGTCGCCCCGGCAAACAGCACCTGGGCCATCGGCACGCCCGTCGCCAGGCTTTTCTTCGAGCCGCAGAACAGGATGGTGATGCGGTCTTCCTGGCTAAAGCCGAAAGCCTTGCCGAGCACGGTGGACGCGACCAGCACCAACGCCAGCAACACACAGCACGCCACCACCAGGCCGCCGAGTTCCCACAGTGGGATCTGGTGCCAAATGCCTTCGTTGACCGCTTCGCTGAACGCCCCGTACACCACCAGCAGGATCGACCCTTGGTCGACAAACTTCAGCCAGGATTTATTGCGGCCGACCCACTCGCCAATCCAGCGCCGGGCGATCTGCCCGGCCACAAAGGGCAGCAACAGCTGCACGCTGATTTTCAGGATCGCGTCGACGGTGGAGCCCGCGTCGCCGTGCACGTTGAGCAACAGCGTCACCAACAACGGCGTAAGAAAAATGCCGAACAGGCTGGAGGCCGCCGCGCTGCAAATCGCCGCCGGGATATTGCCGCGCGCCAAGGAGGTGAAGGCAATCGCCGATTGCACGGTGGCCGGCAGCGCACACAGGTAAAGCATGCCCATGTACAGGTCGTTGCCGATCAGTGGCGACAGCAGCGGCTTGAGCGCCAGGCCCAGCAACGGGAACAGCACGAAGGTCAGGCTGAACACCAGTAAATGCAGGCGCCAGTGGCCGGCACCGGCGACGATGGCCTGGCGCGACAGCTTGGCGCCGTGCAGGAAAAACAGCAGCGCGATGGCCAGGTTGGTCACCCAGCCAAAGGCCACAGCGGTTTGACCACTGGCGGGCAGCAGGGAAGCGAGGATCACCGTGCCGATCAGGGTCAGGGTGAAGTTATCGGGCAGAAAACGCGGGCGGGTCATAAGCAAATCTTCCAGGGGTTGCCAAGAGCATCGTCGCGACTCTAACGTAATGGCTTGTTACCGACTAACGCCAATGATCCAGTAAATGCCGCCTAAAGGACATGATAAGACGGTTCGACGCAGTGTGCCGGGGCTTTCCAGCCTGCCACGCCCGGTGTATGGGCGCACTGAATCACTGCCCAACCGGGCGCTGACGCGCCGGCACAGTCACCCGTGGGTGCAATTGTCCTACGCGATTTCCGGGGTGCTGGAGATCCAGACCAGTGTCGGCCGTTTCGTCGCACCGCCCCAGCGCGCGGTGTGGATTCCGGCGGGCATGCCGCACCGGGTGTTCAGTTCGCCGCACACGGAAATGCGCAGCCTGTACCTCGATTGCAGCGTTACCACCTGGGCGGCAGAGCGTTGCCAGGTGCTGGAGGTGAGCAGTTTGTTGCGCGAGTTGATTCGCAGTTTCAGCAAACTGCCGGTGGAATATGCCGAAAATGGGCCCGACGGGCGCCTGGCCCAAGTGGTGCTGGACCAACTTGCCGCCGCGCCGCAGGTGGACTTGATGTTGCCGTTGCCCCATGACGCGCGGCTGCGGCAGATTTATCGCAGCCTGAACCTGCACCCGGAGCAGCAGACGACGTTGGGGGCGTGGAGCCAGAAGCTGGGGGTCAGCGAGAAAACCCTCAGCCGGTTGTTCCTGAGTGACACCGGCCTGACCTTTCGCGCCTGGCGCCAGCGCCTGCGACTGCTGAGCGCCCTGCCCGCCCTGGAACAAGGCGAGCGCGTGACGGATGTGGCATTGGCGTGTGGCTATGAATCGACATCGGCGTTTATCAATGCGTTTCGCCAGCAGTTTGATGCCACACCGGGTGAATTCTTTCGCTGACTCTTAGACGACGAAGCTCAAATGTGGGAGCTGGCTTGCCTGCGATGACGGAGTGTCAGCTGACATAGGTTGGGCTGACCCACCGCTATCGCAGGCAAGCCAGCTCCCACAAGTTGTGCGTATTTCAAGTCAAGCAGGTGACTCAGCTGCCATTCCCGCCATGGGCCTCTTCAAAGAAGTAATCCTTCCAGCTCGCCGCTTTGTTTTTCAATACACCCAATTCCTGCAACTTCTCGGCGTAGATATAGGTGCGCTGCGGCACGATGGTGAAGTCGATTTCCGGGTCCTGGACGATTTTCTCCACCAGGTCCAACGGCAGCTTGGATTCCTCTACACGGATGTACGTTTTGGCGGCGGCAGGTTTGTCGGCCTTGATGATCTGCTCGGCCTCGGCCAGGGCATCGTAGAACGCCTGGTAGGTCTTGGGGTTTTCATCGTGAAACTTCTGCGTGGTGTACAGCACGTTGAACGACGCCTGCCCGCCCAGAATGTCGTAGGAACTGAGCACCTTGTGCACGTTGGGGTTTAGCAATTCCTGGTACTGGAACGGCGGGCTGGAAAAGTGCGAATTGATCTCCGAACCACCGGCAATCAACGCGGCCGTGGCATCCGGATGAGCCAGACTGATGGAGATGTCGTCGAACTTCTTATAGTTGGCCGCACCAAACTGCTTGGCGGTTTCAATCTGCAACGTGCGTGACTGGAAGCCCACGCCTGCGGCCGGCACAGCAATGCGGTCTTTCTCGGTGAAATCGTTAAGGGTCTTCACATTAGGGTTGTTGGTCAGCAGGTAGTTGGGCATCGAGCCTAACGACGCGATGGCCTTGACGTTCTGCTTGCCCTTGGTGCGGTCCCACAAGGTCAGCATCGGCGGCACACCAGCCGACACCACGTCCAGCGCACCAGCCAGCAGCGATTCATTCATCGCGGTGGCGCCGGAAATGCTGTTCCACTCCACCTGGATATCCAGGCCCTGCGCCTTGCCGTATTTTTCGATCAGGTGCTGGTCGCGCACCACATCGAGAATCAAGTAACCGATACCGAATTGTTGAGCGATGCTGATTTTGCCCTCGGCCTGGGCGCCAGGGCTGAGCAGCGTACTCGCGGCCGCCAGGGACGCGGCCAGCAGGGTCAAGGAGGAACACTTGAAAGTCATGGGGAATCTGCCGCGTTTTCGAGAAGGTGATGAAGCCTAGCGGCGATGTTTAAGACTGGAAAAGAATATCGGGATCTATTGTTATGCAAATTATCCCCAAAAAACCGCGTGGCTGTTATTGTGCCGCGCTTTGAAAGACACCTGCCGACCTGCGAGGAGATGAACGTTGAACACTGACGATAAAATGACCGGGGACCTGTTCGAGGTGGATAAGCGCCTGTCACTCAAGCCCGTGGTGGACTTCAACGCCTACCTGCGCAGCGCCTTTGGCGACGGCCCGTGCACCTGCGTACGTTGCGCCGCGGCCAACGGCGATGAGACCGGCTATGCGTTCCAGCACACCTTCCACTTCGACGGTAAACCCAGCCACCGCCGCTTCGCCTCTACGGCGGGCAGCGATGTGTTGATGGCGCTGAAAAAAGCATGGTTGTCGTACACCAAAGCCGAGCTGCCGCTCAGTGGTGTATTGCTGCTGGAGACGGTGAAGGAGTTTGTTGAACCGCAGTTGCACAAGCGCCTGACGCCGCTGTTTCTGGCCAGTGAGCTGGTCAAGGATGTGGATGGGCAGTTGCTGGTTCAGCCGCAGGCGAGTTGAACCCACTCGAGAACTCTTCAGAAATAAAAAGCACTGCTCTACTTACCAAGCAGTATAAAAAACTGTCAATTCTCACAGTATGAAACCTATTCGTCCTGCCTTATTTTCAGTCCATTCAGGCCGTAACTTTCTAGACAGCCCGACCAGCGCCTGAATAATTGCTCACTCAATTAAGGATGATCAAAATGACTTTGAAATATGGCACTCAAGGCGACATTTCCGGTGACCTCGCCGGTGCGGACGATGTGACTGTAATTGCTCTACTGGCCACCATGATGGGACGCTTTAGGGTTCTTCCAAACGCCCGGCCTGGTGCAACGGTTTTGATCGTTACCCAAGACTGTCAGAACGGAGAACTCACGACGACGAACATTACTGGCTACGCGCCTGATACCATCCATTATCTAAAGAGAAATCATGTGTATCATCTGACGTCCAAGGGTTCGACCTGGGATATGACAATCCGGGATCTGCAATCGGGCAATGGCTACGGCCCCGTCAATATCCCACCCGCCTCTCAGTAATGCCCCTTAAACGGACCAGTCATCCGTTCTAAACCTGAAAAACGGCACGCAAGCGTGCCGTTTTGTGATCACGAACCCGTGATTACTTACGCGCCGCCTCCCACTGCTTCAACAGATCACCATAAGCCACGGTTTCACCTTTAGGCTTTTCATTCGCCAGCTTAGGCTTCGGCGCACCCGGTTGGTCAAACCAGTATTGGGCATCACGCTCGGGGTTCATTTTCGGGCCACACACCGGCTGCACCTTGGAGCGTTCCAGGCGCGTCATGATCGCGTCCTGTTCCTTGGCCAGGTTGTCCAGCGCCTGTTGCGGGGTTTTCTCGCCGCTGGCGGCGGCCGCGATGTTGCTCCACCACAGTTGCGCCAGGCGTGGATAGTCCGGCACGTTGGTGCCGGTCGGGGTCCACTCCACCCGGGCCGGGCTGCGGTAGAACTCCACCAGGCCGCCGAGTTTGGGCGCCAGGTCGGTCATGGCCTGGGAGTTGATGTCGGACTCACGAATCGGCGTCAGGCCCACGATGGTTTTTTTCAGTGACACTGTTTTCGACGTCACGAACTGCGCGTAGAGCCAGGCCGCGAGTTTTTGCTTCTCGGGTGTCGATTTGAGGAAGGTCCAGGAACCCACGTCCTGATACCCCTTCTTCATGCCCTTTTCCCAATAAGGCCCGACGGGCGATGGGGCCATGCGCCATTTCGGCGTACCGTCGGCGTTCACCACTGGCAAGCCCGGTTTGGTCATGTCGGCGGTGAACGCGGTGTACCAGAAAATTTGCTGGGCGATGTTGCCTTGGGACGGCACCGGGCCGGATTCGGAGAAGGTCATGCCCGCCGCTTCCGGTGGTGCGTAGGCTTTCATCCAGTCCACGTATTTTTGCGTGGCAAACACGGCGGCCGGGCCGTTGGTATCGCCGCCACGGGTAACGCTGGAGCCCACCGGGTGGCAGTCCTCCACGCGAATGCCCCATTCGTCCACCGGCAAACCGTTGGGCAGGCCTTTGTCGCCGCCGCCGGCCATGGAGAACCAGGCATCGGTGAAGCGCCAGCCCAGGGACGGGTCTTTCTTGCCGTAGTCCATGTGCCCGTAGATGCGCTTGCCGTCGATTTCCTTGACGTCTTCGCTGAAGAATTTGGCGATGTCTTCATAGGCCGACCAGTTCACCGGCACGCCGAGGTCGTAGCCGTATTTTTCCTTGAACTTGGCTTTCAGCTCCGGACGTTCGAACCAGTCCGCGCGGAACCAGTAGAGGTTGGCAAATTGCTGGTCGGGCAATTGGTAGATTTTGCCGTCCGGCGCCGTGGTGAACGAGATGCCGATAAAGTCTTTGATATCCAGGGTCGGCGAGGTGAAGTCCTTGCCTTCATTGGCCATCAGGTCGGTGATGGATTCAGTTTTGCCATAGCGAAAGTGCGTACCGATCAAGTCGGAATCGTTGACCCAGCCGTCATAGATGTTCTTGTCGGATTGCATCTGGGTTTGCAGCTTCTCCACCACGTCGCCTTCCTGCAGCAGGTCGTGGGTCAGCTTGATGCCGGTGATTTCGCTGAAGGCCTTGGCCAGCACCTTGGATTCGTACTCGTGGGTGGTGAGGGTTTCCGACACCACGTTGATCTTCATCCCACGGAACGGCTCCGACGCCTTGATAAACCACTTCAACTCTTCGAGCTGCTGATCGGCCGTCAGCGTGGACGGTTTGAATTCGCTGCCGATCCATTTTTTTGCGGCATCTTCATACGCATCGGCCCAGGCCGTAGCGCTCAAACCGCTGAGGGCCATGACGGCGGCCAATGAAATGCTATGTCGCAGCTTATTGTTTTTATTCAACATAGAGACCTCCTGGTTGTTTATTCACGGAGCACTAGCCCCAACGCATCACACACAACAGCCACACCAGGGACAGCGCGGTCGCCACCCAGATGCTCCAGCCGGTTACGCCGATCACCAGCAGATGCAGGTAGGCGCTGCCGAGAAGACCGATAAACAAGCGATCACCACGGGTGGTGCTGATCGGCAACAAACCACGGCGCGGGATGCTCGGCGAACGCAGTTCCCAGGTGGTCATACCCACCAGCAACAGGGCAATCGCCGCAAAGAACAACGCGGTGGGGGTGGTCCAGGCCATCCATTCCATCATCGACTCCTTTAGACCCGGCCCAGGGCAAAGCCCTTGGCCACGTGGTTGCGAACAAACCAGATCACCAGCATGCCGGGCAGAATGGTCAACACCCCCGCCGCCGCCAGTACGCCCCAATCGATACCCGATGCCGACACCGTACGGGTCATCACCGCGGCGATGGGCTTGGCGTTGACCGAGGTCAGCGTGCGTGCCAGCAACAGTTCGACCCAGGAAAACATGAAGCAGAAAAACGCGGTAACGCCGATGCCGGAACCGATCAGCGGGATAAAAATCTTCACGAAAAACTTCGGAAAACTGTAGCCGTCGATGTAGGCGGTTTCGTCGATTTCCTTAGGCACCCCGGACATGAAACCTTCCAGAATCCACACCGCCAACGGCACGTTGAACAAGCAATGCGCCAACGCCACCGCGATATGCGTATCGAACAGGCCGATCGACGAATACAGCTGGAAGAACGGCAGCAAGAACACCGCCGGAGGCGCCATGCGGTTGGTCAGCAGCCAGAAAAACAGGTGTTTGTCGCCCAGAAAGCGATAGCGCGAAAACGCATAGGCCGCCGGCAGTGCCACGCTCAGGGAAATCACCGTGTTCAGGCTCACGTAATACAGTGAGTTGAGGTAGCCGGTGTACCAACTCGGGTCGGTGAAGATCACCTTGTAGTTGGCCAGGGTGAAGTCCTGCGGAAACAGTGTCAGCCCGCCGAGGATTTCAGTATTGCTCTTGAACGACATGTTCAGCAGCCAGTAGATCGGCACCAGCAGGAACAGGATGTAGATCAGCAGAGGGATCACTTTCTTCATAGGCATAAGACGCTTGCTCATGTTGGCAGCCTCAGCGGTTCGCGTCGGAATGGGTCATGGCGGTGTAGAACAGCCAGGACACCAACAGGATGATCAGGAAATACACCAGGGAAAACGCCGCCGCCGGGCCCAGGTCGAATTGACCTACGGCCATCTGGGTCAGGGTCTGGCTCAGGAAGGTGGTGGCGTTCCCGGGCCCGCCGCCGGTGAGTACAAAAGGCTCGGTGTAGATCATGAAGCTGTCCATGAAACGCAACATCACCGCGATCAGCAGCACGCTTTTCATCTTCGGCAACTGAATATGTCGGAACACCGCCCAGGCGGACGCACGATCAATCCGCGCGGCCTGGTAGTACACGTCCGGAATCGCCCGGAGCCCCGAGTAACACAGGAGTGCCACCAGGGACGTCCAGTGCCACACATCCATCACCAGCACAGTGACCCAAGCGTCCATGGTGTTGGCGGCATAGTTGTAGCTGATGCCCATGGCGTTGAGGGTTGAACCGAGCAAACCGATATCCGCACGGCCGAAGATCTGCCAGATGGTGCCCACCACGTTCCACGGAATCAGCAGCGGAATCGCCAGAATGATCAGCACCAGCGAGGACCAGCGGCCCTTGGTCGGCATGGTCAGGGCAATGGCGATACCCAGCGGAATTTCGATCAGCAGCACGCACGCCGAATAGATGAACTGGCGCAGCAAGGAGTCGTGCAGGCGCGGGTCGAGCAGCACCTGTTTGTACCAGTCGGCACCGACAAAGTAGCGGCTGGACTGGTCAAAAATGTCCTGCACCGAATAGTTGACCACCGTCATCATCGGAATCACCGCACTGA
>PJQF01000199.1_pt1 | contig 30294 bp, 30 predicted proteins | sample 1503741 | NCBI WGS metagenome assembly PJQF01 (sample SAMN07775949, study PRJNA414020) | Biofilm metagenome, whole genome shotgun sequencing project. | isolation source: biomolecule (vanillin) treated reverse osmosis membrane biofilm | place: India: Nagpur | collected 2017-03-21 | reverse complement strand
ACCCCCGACACAAGGATTTTCAGTCCTTTGCTCTACCAACTGAGCTACGTCACCGTTGGATTTGTTCAGACTTTTGCTGTCTGGGGCGACAAAAGTAATAGAATTATGTCAATTTGAAAATCTTGGTAAAATTTTAAGCAAATAAAAACGGGGCGACCTCAGTCAATCCATTGGCACATTGGGTTTGAATTCATAAGTTTGAATGATGGCACTATTACAACAAATTCTCTTTTTGATCAGCCTGGGTGTAGCCGGCTTCTTTATTAGAAAACGTGTTTTGCAGATTCGATCTACGATTGCGCTGGGCAAGAAAATGACCTTAACCGGTCCTTCGCAAGAACGCATCAAAAATGTGTTGCTGGTTGCCTTTGGGCAGAAGAAAATGTTTAAGAAGTGGATTCCGGCTGTATTGCACTTTTTTATCTACGCAGGGTTTCTCATCATTAACTTAGAGGTGCTGGAGTTTATTATTGATGGCCTTGCCGGAACGCACCGCATCTTTGCTCCTTACCTCGGTGGATTCTATCATTTTCTGATGAACTTCTTTGAATTATTGGCCGTAGCCGTATTGGTGGCCTGCGTTGCTTTCTTAGTTCGAAGAAACGTGTTGAACATTGCTCGTTTTCATTCAGCTGAAATGAAAAAGTGGCCACGTTTAGATGCCAATCTGATCCTTACCATCGAAATTATTTTGATGGGTGCCATCTTCACTATGAACGCCTCCGATCAAATATTACAAACCCGCACAGATCACTATACCCCTACTGGTACTCTTTTCTTTAGCTCATTTTTAATCCCGGTATTTGAAGGTCTCGATACCTCCACATTAGTGATCATCGAGCGTTTTGCCTGGTGGTTTCACATTCTCGGTATTTTAGGTTTTACCGTCTATGTTACGTACTCCAAGCACCTTCATATTTTCCTTGCTTTTGTGAACACTTATGTTGCAAAGTTGGAGGCTAAAGGACACATCAATAACATGCCGGTGGTTACCAACGAGGTGAAATCGATGCTCGGGCTTGCGACTGCTCCGGCAACACCTGCGGAACCGGGACGATTCGGTGCCAAAGACATCAACGACCTCAGTCAGGCAAATTTAATTGCAGCATACTCCTGCACAGAGTGTGGCCGTTGCACCAGCGAATGCCCCGCCAACCTTACCGGAAAAAAACTTTCTCCACGCAAAATTATGATGGACACCCGCGATCGAATTGAAGAGGTGGGTAAAAGCTTGGCAGCCGGTGGGCCGGGATTAAATGATGGCAAATCATTATTGGGTGATTATATCACCAAAGAAGAAATCAATGCATGCACCAGTTGTAATGCATGTGTAGAGGCTTGTCCCGTATTAATTAATCCATTGGAAATCATTCTGGAAATGAGACGCTATGTGGCCATGGAAGAAAGTGGCTCTCCGGCTCAATGGAACTCGATGTTCCAAAACATTGAAACCAGCTTTGCCCCTTGGAAGTTTTCTCCATCTGATCGTTTCAATTGGTCAAAAGATTAGTGTCAAAACTTTAAACAGAATTAGGCATGCGCACACTTTTTGATCCGACTGTTACCGAAAAAATGCTTCAACGAATTGAAGCTTTAACCCCTGCCGCAGATCGCAAGTGGGGAAAAATGACGGTAGATCAAATGGTAGCGCATTGTGTGAAAGGGCTTGAGATGGCCATCGGAATCATTAAACCCAAGCGAGTTTTCATCGGGCGGATTTTAGGGCCCTTGATTCGAAAGAAATATTCGGATAACAGTGACTTTGGTCATAATGGCCCCACCAGCGATGAGTTGCGAATCACTAATTCGCAAAATTTTGAAGAGGAAAAAAAGAAATTAATTGTTTTGTTGAAGCAGTTTTCTTCGGCTGGAGAGAAAGGCGCCACCAATCATCCCCATCCATTTTTTGGTAAGCTCACTCCAGCGGAGTGGGGTATCGGTATGTATAAACATTTAGATCATCACCTCCGTCAATTTGGAGGTTAAACCTAGTAACATGAATGCACCAACGATGGCCGACTTGGCCGCAAAAGGAGAAAAACCGGAAGTGTTGTTTTGGGTAGGTTGTGCCGGTTCATTTGACGATCGCGCCAAGCGCGTTACCAAAGCATTTGTTAAAATTTTAAATGCAGTGGGGACACGTTTTGCAGTGTTGGGCAATGAAGAAACCTGTACGGGAGATCCGGCCAGAAGGGCAGGCAATGAATTTTTATTTCAGATGCAGGCCATGAACAATATTCAGGTATTGAATGCCTATGATGTGAAGAAAATTGTGACTGCCTGCCCGCACTGCTTCAATACATTGAAAAATGAATATCCCGAGTTAGGCGGCAATTATGAAGTAATTCACCATTCTTCATTCCTGCAGCAGCTCATCAACGAAGGTAAAATCAAGTTGAGCGGTGGTGGTACATTTAAAGGTAAAAAAATTACCTACCACGACTCGTGTTATCTCGGAAGAGCCAACAACATTTATGAAGCTCCGCGCGAAGTGTTGCAAGCGCTGGATGCCGATTTAGTAGAAATGAAGAAATGTCGCACCACAGGTTTGTGCTGTGGTGCCGGTGGTGCCCAAATGTTTAAAGAACCAGAAAAAGGAAACCAAGACATCAACATCGCGCGCACGGAAGACGCACTCAGCACAGGAGCTTCCACCATTGCCGTAGCATGCCCTTTTTGTATGACCATGATGACCGATGGGGTGAAGAACAAAGAAAAAGAAAGCAGCGTGCAGGTGAAAGATTTGGCAGAACTAATTGCTGAGTCGATCAAATAACTTACTTTACTTTAGCCAAGATTGGGAGGGATCGAGATAAGTGTTGATTACAGCATAAACAATCACAACTCGTCTTACATCATCCACTTCATAATGGATCATGAACGGAAATTTTTTAAGTGGTAAGCATCGAAAAGTGCTATATCGAATCTGGTAATAAGGATTGATTTGTAGAGCGTTAAATGAATCCGAAACTGCTTGTCTGAAACGGTTGCCCATATTAGGCACTTGATCTTCGTAGTACTGAGTTGCCTGATCAATGTCTTTCAAAGCCCGATCATCAATCAGGAGCTTAAATCTTGATTCTACTGCACCTTCCATTGATGTTTAAGGTCATTCCAATCATGCATTGAATCAAAATTAGCCGTTTGCTTCCTATGACTAACCAATGATTTATGTTCTTCTGGGATATCGATTGAATCAGATATGGTTACAAAATCCATACTTTTCATCAATTCCATAAGGAAGTCATATTTTTCTTCAGGCACAGAAACTACGATCTGCTTCATGATTATTGTTCTTTCATATAAAGGTAAAGAAAAAACAAGTAGGATGGCTCATTTGATATTACCCACAAAGAACTAAACTTTAAGTATTCACCTAGTATATTTGAGTAATCTTTCATTTATGTATAGCAACTTTGAAAACCTTCCATCTCACACACGCATCTGGGTTTATCAGTCCGATCGAAAGTTGACAGAAAAAGAAGCTGAACTAATAAATGCCGAATATAAATCGTTTTGCGAAAGCTGGGAGGCGCATGGACAACCGTTAAAAACATCTTTTCAGCTTTTGTTCAAGCAGTTTTTGATCTTGGCTGTAGACGAAGGGGTGCACCATGCCAGTGGTTGCTCCATTGACGGGTCGGTGCGTGTGTTAAAAAACCTTCAAAATCAAGGGATCAATTTTTTAGATGCTTCCAAGATCGCATTCCTCATCAATGAAGAAATTAAATTGTTTGGTCGATTAGAACTAAAACCATTGTTTGCATCCGGCTTTTTAACTCCTCAAACTATTACGTTCAACAATCTGGTGGCCACCAAAGGTGAATGGGAAACACAATGGAGAATTCCGGTAGAAAAATCGTGGATGGCAAAATATTTGGCAAACCATACGTTAGTCCAGTAGAATTTTAATTTTCGTACTTTAGGGCTGTGATTTTTATGAAAAACGGACTTGGCATCATATTACTGCTCAGCTTGTTGATTAGCTGTAGCCCGGAGAAAAAAATAAAAACAGCCTTCAAGTATGGAAAGTACGAGAAGGTGATTGCGTATTATAAAAAGACATTGGCCAAACAACCCAATAACGGCAAAGCCAATTACTTTGTGGCAGAGTCTTACCGAATGTCCAATCGCATTAAAGAATCGGAAGCCTACTATGCCAAAGCCAGCGGTCCTGCCGAAGTAAAAGACTCCATCCGTTTCTACTATGCGAAAGCCCTGCAAGCCAATGCAAAATACGATGAAGCCAAACAAGTACTTGATCAATTAGTAGAGTCTACTGAAAATGAAAAGATCAAAGACAGAGCCAACAAAGAGCTGAACGGCCTCAGCTACTTGAAAGAACTGGATGAAAAAAAATCATACTACCGCACGAAGCCGCTCGAGACTCTCAATACTCCGTTTGCTGAATATGCTCCCGCATACTCCAATAGCATTCTCTATTTTGCCTCTTCCCGTGCCAATGCGAAAATCTATGAAGCTAGCGGCACTCCTTATACCGATCTATATCAGGTTGAAACTAAAGCCGCCAATGTAGACATCGGAACACTCAAGGCGTTGCCTTCCAATATCAATGCAGAAAATGTGAATTCCGGATGTATCACCTTTTCACCGGATGGAAAGCTGATGGTTTTTGCCCGCGGCAACACCGGTAAGAAAAAAGGAGCCAAAGATGTAGACCTTTACCTCTCACGATTCAGAAATGGCGCATGGACAGATCCTGTGTTCTTGAACATCAATACCCCTGATTATTGGGAATCTACTCCTGCCTTAAGCCCCGATGGACGCACGCTATATTTTTCATCCAATCGGCCCGGAGGCTATGGAGGTTTGGATATTTACTCGGCCATTATGGATAGTCGTGGACGGTTGGGTAAAGTAAAAAATATGGGGCCTGAGATTAATACAGCCGGAGACGAGATGTTTCCTTACATGGCCGATAACAGCAAACTTTATTTTTCTTCAGATGGTCATCCCGGCTATGGAATGTTGGATCTGTTTGTAGTGAACCGAGCGAACGGAAAAACTAAAATTGAAAATCTTGGTCAGCCAATGAATTCTACCGGAGATGATTTCGGTATGTTTTTATTCAAACCCGATCGCGGATTTTTTACTTCTAACCGTGAAGGCGGCAAAGGCGATGATGATATTTACACTTTTGTGAATGACGACCCGAACTTGAAAGTAGTGAACTACTACCTGCAAGGAATCACCTACAACATTCGCAAAGACAGCACCCGCGAAATTCTGGCAGAAACCAAAGTGAGTTTATTGGATCAAGGTGGCGATGTGATGCAGGAATATACAACAGGTACAGACGGGAAGTTTTTGTTCCGCGTATATGAAAATGAAAACTATGTGCTGTTGGGCGACCACGATGGCTACATTGTGAAACGTCAGCCATACACTACTGTTGGCAAATCGGTTCCGGTAGAATCGCTGAAAGAGCTGGTAACCAACATTACGTTTGATACCGTTTTAGTACTCGATAGAAAAGCTAAAAATATTTTCTTTGTTCTCAAGAATATCTACTTCGCGTATGACAAAGCCGATATCAATGCGGAGTCAGCTAAAGAGTTGGATAAGTTGGTGGAGATCTTAAATGATAATCCGGACATTAAAATTGAAATGGGCTCTCATACGGATAGTGTGGCTTCGGAGTCATATAACTTGGAGCTTTCTCAACGAAGAGCGGAGTCTACCGTAAATTATTTAATTCGGAAAGGTATCGCATCTGAACGATTGACGGCAAAAGGCTATGGAGAAAGCAAACCGATTGCGCGCAATACGAACCCCGATGGAACGGATAACCCTGTTGGCAGACAGAAAAATAGACGTACGGAGTTTAGAATTCTTGAAATTGGACCGGCTCAGAAGAAGCCTGAGTTTGATGAAGACAAGTACTTCAACGATGGCAACGACAATTGACGTCAGTGGAACTTACTCTAACAACTCCTGCTCTTTTGTTCCCGACTGTTTCGCTGGTACTCTTGGCGTATACCAATCGCTTTCTAGCAGTTGCGGCACTCATTCGCAAACTGGCGGCTGAATATCAAACCAAAAAAGACAAAAAGCTGGCGGATCAAATCCGAAGCCTACGCATACGCGTGCGGCTGATTCGCGATATGCAAATGCTCAGCATCTTCGCGTTGTTTCTCAGCGTACTCTGTATGTTTTTTATTTTTGATGGTGATCTGGTGATCGCCAAATATGTGTTTGGCGCTTCGTTGCTCAGCCTTCTTGTATCGCTCGGCTTTTCCTTACGGGAAATTCAAATATCCACCCGCGCGTTGGCTATTCAACTTCGTGATATGGATGATGATGTGCGGCTGTGGGATCCAATCAAAGACTTTGTAAAGGAAGTAGCCGGAAAAAAGTAGCCTTATTCGTAGATAAATTCACCTTGAGGCGTTTTTAGTGTTACTTTCTTTTCATCGGCAGCCTCTACCCTTCCCACCACTTTTGCTTCAATACCAAAACTTTGACTGATGGCAATCACTTGTTCGGCATGCGCTTGCGGCAGATAAACTTCCATGCGGTGCCCCATGTTAAACACCTTGTACATTTCCTTCAAATCGGTGCCACTCACACCATGAATCAATTTAAAGAGTGGAGGAATATCGAATAAGTTATCCTTAATCACATGAAGGTTCTCAATAAAGTGCAGCACTTTGGTTTGTGCGCCTCCACTGCAATGCACCATGCCATGAATTTGCCCGCGTAATGCTTTGAGCAACGCGATTACCACGGGAGCGTATGTGCGCGTGGGTGAAAGTACAAGCTTGCCAACCGACAACGGTGTGCCCGGCAATTCGTCCGTCACCAAATACTTTCCGGAGTAAACCAAATCGTTTGGTACAGCCGGATCAAATGTTTCCGGATACTTGGATGCATACACATGGCTGAACACATCGTGACGCGAGGAAGTCAAGCCGTTGCTGCCCATGCCGCCATTGTATTCACTTTCGTAGGTAGCTTGTCCATAGGAAGCCAACGCCACAATCACATCGCCAGCCTGAATGCGGCTGTTGTCAATCACTTCGCTTCGCTTCATGCGCGCGGTGACAGTGCTGTCCACAATAATGGTGCGTACCAAGTCGCCAACATCAGCAGTTTCGCCACCGGTGCTGATGATATTCATGCCGTGGCTGCGCAGCATTTCCAAAACTTCTTCGGTGCCATTGATGATTGCGCTGATGACTTCTCCCGGAATTTTATTTTTGTTTCGCCCAATAGTAGATGACAACAAGATGGGTCCGGTAGCGCCTACACAAAGCAGGTCATCTACATTCATGATAATGGCGTCTTGCGCGATGCCCTTCCATACGCTTAAGTCGTTGGTTTCTTTCCAGTAGATATAGGCCAGCGAAGATTTGGTGCCTGCTCCATCGGCATGCATCACCGTGCAATAGTCGGGGTCATTGGCCAGCAAGTCGGGAACAATTTTACAAAACGCCTTCGGAAATAATCCTTTGTCGATTTTTTTGATGGCTTCGTGCACATCTTCTTTCGAGGCGGAAACTCCGCGTTGGTTATATCTGTCTGACACTGGCATGAATTAATAGCGCAAAGGTGGCAAATAGATTTTAGATTTTCGAAGCGAGAGACCCCTGTTAAAAGAAGTAGTTAAAAAACGCCCACAGGCCGAGTGCAAGCATAATGAAGCCTGGAAGCATTTTGATAAACAAATTTTGCTGCACATACTTCGCCAACCGGTTGGCCATAAACACGAAGATGGTGAGCAACGCCATAGCGCCAACCGAAGTACCCAACACATAGCTGTGTACGAGGCCCGGTGACGATAAATCTACCCAACCTTGGGCCTTGAAGTAGGCGGTGGCTCCCATCCAGTAAGGAATGGCCATGGGGTTGACCAAGCTGAGGACAATGCCTCGCCTAAAACCACTTTCACTGAACTTGACAGAGAAGTTGGATGGCTTGCGCGATGACCAGATGGTATAAATACCCAAGGTCGTCATGAGGATGGCGGTGATGAGTTGGAAGTTGGCGATGATAACGGGTGTGGAAGTGAGCCAACTCTCAAATTCTACAGCAATCCATGCGTAGGGATACTCGATGATGGAAACAGCCAGCGCAAAACGTAAAGCAGTGTTTACTTTCTTTTGTAGGCCGAGTTGGAGTACTGAAACATTGAGTGTGCCGGGTGGAATGGAGCCGATGAAGCTAAAGAAAAGGCCCGTGAGAAAAACTGATAAATAAGGAAGCATGTAGCTGTAAAAATACGAACCTCATTTGATAAAAAAGAATGGTAAGGTTGGCACGCATGTGGTGCTGGTGTGGGCAAGGGATTGAAGTGGAAAGCCTGATGATCACTATCGGGATGGAACAAAAAGCTAGGTCCCGCTTCTCGCGGCCCCAAAAATATTTTAGGCTTTCGCAGATTTAAACTGGTGATAGATTTTTTTTCCTTCGCGGAAGGAAAGGTAAGGCACACCGCGCTGATGGTTTTCTTTGCTGACGCGATAGAGGTTATTCCAATGACGAATAAGGTCGCGCATGCCAAGCCACAGCGATGCGCCTGGATGATAGATGTGTGCCGGCTCTGCTCCGCAGCCGTTGAGTTCTACAATTTTTACGCGACCATCTTCCAAATCTTTCAATGTGGTGCAGCGCAAATCGTAGCGACCAAAATAAAAGCCATTGATTTGCTGGCTGATGCGATCGAAAGATTGATTGAGTCTTTCGGTGATCAAATGGTTGGCATTTAAAAAAGTAGTACCCAGACAATGGTTGCCAATGGAGACCAACTCCATACGCTGCCCTGCGGGCAAAATAGTTTGCAACTGCGATTGATACGTGACTTGGAGCACATTCCATTGCAGCCGCGCGCGATCTTTCTCTAAAATGAGTTGTTGCAATGTTTTGGTGCCATCGCCTGTGACGTAAAGAAATTCTTTCATGGTGATGGAGTTGACGTAGCCGTGGGGTTGGCTGGGAAAGCGCAGGTAGTACACGCCAAACTCTAAGGGTAAATCGACTAACTCTTGTGCGATGAAGTTGATTTTGATTTCGGAAAGATATTGATCGATGTCGGCTTCGGTTTTTATTTTTCGCACCATCCATCCGCGCTCGCCCATATCGGGTTTGAAGATGACAGGCAAGTGAAGACCGGCTTGTTGGAGTTGCATAAGCACCTGCTGACGCATGGCTGGAACTTGAATTAGGATGGTGATCGGTTTTACTTCGTTGGGTACGAGTTGCAGCACATCATACTTCGATTCGCCCATCATGCCACCTGTGAGGATGCCGGGGTTGGAAGCGGAGAAGTAAAAAAGGGAACGCTCGCGGAGGGCGTACCAAAACCACAGAAAGAAAATTGGGAATTGAATAATGCCGAAGGGCCAGTATTCCCAATGAAAAAGTTTGATAAAGAAATTTCGGACGTTCAATGGGTTTATGGTCTGCTGGTAGCCATGGATTGCTTTTGGTGATAGCGCAAGGTAGAAACGGCTATACCAAAATCGGCTGGCAAAGAAATGTAAGGTGCTATTTCATTAATGCCAATTTTCATAATGGCCATGTGGTGCACCGCGTGCTCGATGTTGTAGGTGAGTTCGCGGAAGTAGTTGGTTTCAATAATAACGGATTCCTCGCTGGTGGGGTGATACCCAACTTCCAATTGGAGCGGCTGATCTTGTTGCTGGCGGTTGACAAAATCAATGATGCGCTGAATAGTGCCGAGGGCAATGAATTTATCTGTTTCGATGAGTTTATCGTGATTGCGTCTGTCGTAGTTGACAAGGCCTTTGGTATATCCTTCTTCCAAGCAAATAAAAAACTCTAAGGTATGACGCAAGTGCTGCCCGATCGTGGAGTTGCTGAGCGCCCGTGAAGGTTTGAGCAAATCATTATCACGCAGTTGTTCTACCAATTGAGTGAGTTGCCCTAGGATAGCAGCGGCTGCCGAAGAAAGTTGCATATATAAAAGTACTGTAAAGATAATTGTTTAGGGGGTGGAATTTTTGCCGTCTGTCAACAAATTTTAGGGTAGTATTTTTTTCCAGTTTTGGTCGCCTTTGGTTTTAAGTGTTTTTTCATTTTTGTTCCAGTCTTTGAGGGTGTTGGTACCCCAGAAATTATAGAATAGATACAGTTTGCCATCCAGGATTTTATAAGTTTCCGGATCGATCTTTACTTTCTCTCCAGTTTCGCCCATGGCATAAGCGCACCAGCCTCCGTAGGCGGGTTCATATTTTTCGGGGCTTTGTTTGAATTTATTGAGGTTAGCCTGACTGCTAAACCAATAGGTAACGCCATGGTGTGCAAATGAAAATTGGCTTTTGCCTTCGGCCGGTTTATTGTCAAAATAGCTAACCGGATCATAGCCTTCGATGGCTACATTTTTCTTAATGTTGAAATTCTTTTTTCGGGCATCGTCCGTTTGTGCGAAGGCGATGACAGAAAGAAAAAGAAAGGCGAGGGATAAGAGATTCGTTTTCATCGATTAATTTATAGGTGATGCTGTTTCACGTAATACACAAAGGTGGGTTTTTGCTATTGCTTTTATTGTCGTGCTGGCGGCAAAATGAAGTAATATGCTCTGAAGGGGCTTATTCTGGTTTAAGTTGTCGATTATTGCTTAATGAAGCTTAAATGGATTCGGAAATTGCTTAATTTTATTTTATGTAAAGGGGGGTAATTATGAGCGAATTAAATATTGAAAAAGAGAAACTGGAGATCATTAAATGGGTAACGGATTTAAAGGATGATACGGCTTTTGAACGCTTACGAATGCTGAGAAAGAATTCCAATAAAAACGATTGGTGGCATGAAATTTCTGAAGAAGAAAAAGCCGCTATTGAAAAGGGTTTGGCAGATATAAAGGCTGGCAGGGTAAAGCCGCATAAGGAAGCCAGAAAGTTGTATGAAAAGTGGTTATAAGGTACTGTGGTCTGACCGAGCGCTTTCTGATTTACAGAACATTATCAACTACCTGACTGAAAATTGGACTGAAAAAGAAATACAAAATTTTGCCAGACGACTTGATAAAAGGCTCGACTTGATTTCTATTAACCCCACTCTATTCCCAAAAACATCCAATAAAAGGAATGTAAGAAGATCTGTTCTCAGTAAACACACTGTCATTTACTACGAATTACAGGATAGAACTATATCTATTGTAACTCTTTTTGATCCCCGCCAAAATCCCAAAAAATTAAAGCTCTGAGTTTTTTATTGCGCTCATGTAAAATAGCTTCATCATGATCACGGAAGTAAATAGGTTTGATGGTTTGGCTTGAAATAACAAAACCGGAAGAATCACCCTTCCGTTTGTAACTCTGCCCATCAAATCTTTAATATTGCAGTCCGTTTTAAAATAAGTACTCTATAATTATGGCATTTACTTCCTCTTCTGAGCTTCATCAGGCGCATCAAGAAAAAATTAAACAGGTATTTGGAGAAGTTTCTAAAGTAGTAGTTGGTCAAAACTATATGGTAAACCGCTTGCTGGTGGGCTTGTTTACCAACGGCCACGTATTGCTGGAAGGAGTGCCCGGATTAGCCAAAACCCTCACTATTTCAACGCTGGCCAAGGTATTGCATCTGGATTTTCAACGAATTCAGTTTACCCCAGACCTTTTACCAGCTGATTTGATCGGAACGATGATCTATAACCAAAAAGATGGAAAGTTTGACGTAAAAAAGGGGCCCATCTTTGCCAATATCATTTTGGCCGATGAAATTAACCGCTCTCCGGCCAAGGTACAGTCGGCCCTTTTGGAGGCGATGCAAGAAAAACAAGTAACTATTGGTGAGACTACTTTTAAGCTCGACCGCCCCTTTTTGGTGCTTGCCACCCAAAATCCGGTAGATCAGGAGGGTACTTATCCCCTACCCGAGGCGCAAGTAGACCGCTTTATGATGAAGGTGTTCGTAAACTACCCGACCAAAGAGGAGGAATTGGAGATCATGCGTAGAATCTCAAACATGCAGTTTGGTTTTGAGGTGGATACCATTCTCACCAAAGAAGATATTTTCGCGATTCGTGAGGAGGTGAACAAAGTGAAGATTTCCGAATCGCTGGAGCGCTATATTATTGAATTAGTAACGGCTACCCGCAAGCCGAAAGAATACAAACTCGACCACGAGGCTCAATATATCCAGTTTGGTGCCTCGCCACGTGCCAGTATTAACCTGAACTTATCCGCCAAAGCGGTAGCCTATATGGATGGCCGCGATTATGTATTGCCGGAGGATATTAAAGAAGTGGCGCTGGATGTGATGAACCACCGCATTTTGCTGAACTATGAGGCGGAAGCGGATAATGTAAAAACGGCTGATATTGTCAAAGCCTTGCTCCAAAAGGTGCCGATCGGGAAATAATTAAGCTCCAATTTTAAAAGTGTTCTCGGAAAGCCGGCCGAGAAGACTTTTTATATGAAGTGCCTACAGGCATGATGCCTATTTATTATCCTTTCGGAAAGAACAACAGGTTAACGAAAGATTACATTCTTTAAATTAGTATCAACCAAATGTTATGTGGGCTTGGCGCGTAACTAATTCACTTTCAGTTGAGGTAGCTCTAAAAATCAAACTTTAATTAGTTTGAAATCAGCCGTTTTGAGGGCTTTTTTAAGGCTTCACTTAACAATTTCATAACACTCCCGACCAGATGAGGTAATATGCCCGCCCGACCTTTGCATCAAATTAATAGGACATGCAAAAGATTTATTTTCTGGCGATTCTTTCATTTTCCAGCTTCTTCGCTCAAGCACAAGGTACAATAGCCGGTACTATCAAAGATTCGAAAACAGGCGAAGCTGTTATTGGAGCCAATGTGGTGATTCAGGGATCTACCCAGGGATCTGCCACCGATGTTGATGGAAATTTTGTGATACCCAACGTCCAAGAGGGAACTTACACTTTACAAATTTCTTCAGTTACTTACAAAACACATACAATTCCAAATGTAGTTGTAGAAACGGCCAAGAAAATCACAATTAATGTGGATTTACATGAAGATGTTTCGGAATTGGAGGAAGTAGTCGTGCAAGGGACCCGTCAAACAGATACTGACTTCGATTTACTGAAAACAATTAAGGAAAATAAGTTGGTGGTAAGCGGAATCTCAGCGCAACAAATTGCTAAAACGCTCGACCGAGATGCTGCGCAGGTTATGCGAAGAATTCCAGGTGTAACCATTCGAAACAATGAATTTGTGAATGTTCGGGGATTGAGCGAACGATATAATGTTGTTATGCTTCATAACGCGTATGCACCCAGTGTGGAAACAGATATTCGATCATTCTCATTTTCTATTATTCCAAGTTCACAATTAGATCAGTTGCTCGTTTACAAGAGTCCCTCTGCTGATATCCCTGGAGACTTTGCGGGCGGTGTCATTAAAGTCAACACGAAGGGCATTCCGGATGAGAATCGTATAACATTAGATTACAGCACTCAATATAGGGTAGGCACTACCTTCGAAACATTTAATCATCAGCAACGCGATGGCGGCCATTTTACAGGACTGAACAACGGATTCTACGATCTTCCTTCAGGGTTCCCTGCTGATCTCCGTCAAGTTACTGGAGATGCTCAACAGAATGCAGGTCGCTCACTCAAAAATTTATGGTCAACTCAAAGTTCGACTGCTATCCCTGACCAACGTCTCGGATTAACCTTCACACGAAAATTTAAATTAGGTAAAATAGATGTAGGTAATGTTACCGCACTAACTTACAGCAATACATTTACCATCTTCGATGTACAACGTTCTGATTTCAATGCGTTCAACACTACCAATAATGTACAGAGTCCAATTTACCTGTACAACGATAGGCAAAACAATCAGAACATCCGATCTGGAATTTTATTTAATTGGACATTTAAATTAAATGACAATCATCGAATCGATTTCAAAAATCTCTTGAACCAAAACAGCACTGATCAATATGTTTCAAGGAAAGGAGTCAACTTCGAATCAGGTGTGAATGTAGACAATGGATCGTTTGATAAAGTTTATAGAGGCATTTACTCAGGACAATTAGTAGGTACGCACAAGCTATTTGGTGCTAAAACGAATTTAGAGTGGGTAGCAGCCTATAATAAATCCAACCGCGATCAACCTGATTATAAGAGATACCGCACGGATGTAGATGGTACAAATGGAACTAAAACATTGTTTGTGCCTGTGGGAGCTGCCGCAGCGGAATTTTTAGGAAGGTTTCACTCTAAGTTATCAGAAAATAGTTTTTCTGCAGGTCTTTCAGTAAGTCAAATCATTCCTATTACTTCTAAAATTGAGCTAAGCCCTTCCCTCAAGGCCGGATTCTTTTTCGAAAACAAAGACCGTGATTTTAAAGCGAGAAACATTGGATATGTGAGAGCAAGCTCATCGAATTTTGATCAAAGTCTCTTAAATGGCACTATTGGAGCATTATTCGAAACTAATAATATTAACAATACAACCGGGATTAAAATTGATGAGCAGTCGAATCCAAGCGATAACTATCGCGCGTCCAATAGATTGTTGGCTTACTACATGTTAGCTGATGTACCTGTCACAGAGAAATTTAGAACATCGTTTGGCGTACGAATTGAAAATAACACCCAAATTTTAAATAGTGCCACTTTTACAAATGATCCCGTGAATCGTGAATATCCAGTGACTGTTGTGTTACCATCTGCCAACCTATCATACAACTTCACTGAAAAATCTCTTTTGAGAGCAACGTATGGAAAAACGGTTAACAGACCTGAATTTAGGGAGTTGGCTCCTTTCGGATTTTACGACTTCAATTTTAACTTCACTAACAAGGGTAATCCTAATTTAGTGACTGCCGAAATTCATAATATGGACTTACGTTGGGAGTATTACCCTACTAAATCTGAAGTAATTTCGGTAGGCGCCTTCTATAAGTTATTTAACAATCCTATTGAAACTGTTTTCAATCCAGGAAGTGGCTCATTAGGTGCTAAATCATTTACTTACCAAAATGCTAAAAATGCTGTTGGTTATGGCGCAGAAGTAGAAGTGAAAAAAAATCTCGCAGGAATCACCAATTCAAAATTTGTAGATCGGTTTTCTCTGCTCTTCAACTCAGCCGTCATATTTAGTAACATTGAACTAGGTAGTGCCATCTCTGCCGGACAAAGCAATGAAAGACCATTACAAGGTCAAGCTCCTTATATTATCAACGCTGCATTATTCTACACCGATGATGAAAGAGGACTGCAAGTAAATTTGCTACACAACGTAGTTGGCCGCAACATTATTTTTGTTGGATTTGAAGATTATCCGGATTTGTACTTAATGCCACGCAACCAAATCGATTTAACCATCAACAAAAGACTTTCTCCTCGGGTTGAATTAAAAGCTGGTATTTCGGATCTATTAAATGAGGATTTTCTTATTCTTCAAGACGGAAATAAAGACAAAAACTTTAGCTCCAGTGAAGATCAAATTATTCAAAGGTATAAGCCAGGTCAATTGTTTTCAATTGGATTCTCTTTCCAAATACAATAAACTTTATACCTCACACTCAAATAGGAGGCTGTTCATAATTTGAGCAGCCTCTTTTTATTTAACCTAGTTAATTCGCGAGAAAAATTTGGTTTGATAACCCAACTCCAGACGGTAGGATAAGTTGAAGGATTTACACAGTTCTGCACAACTATTTTTCACAGCGAATGATTTAAGGGACAACCGAGGATCAAATACATAGATTGAAAGCGTTCCGTGCGGTAGGCCAATAACATTATCCTAACAGAGATAAGATTTTGTTTCGATTACCATAACATTGAGTTAATACTAAGAGGCTAGCTTTGCCAACGATTCTGAACAACTAAAATCAATTTATAAAATGAAAAAAAACCAGTTAAATCTTAGGCTATTGAGTTGGGTAGTTCCCGCTCTCTTATTAGGGGTTGCCTTAACTTTTTCTTCTTGCAAAGAAGATGAAAAAACTAAAGCAGCACCGACTATCGCATTGAACAACTCAACAGGTTCAAACTCACCAGGTCAAAAAGTTAATGTTACCGTTACGGTAAATGCTCCAGAAGGTGGAAAAACTGTTACCATTTTAGTAAATGGTGTCGCAAGTACTGCTTTACCAAATATCGACTTAGCAGGAAAAACATCGCTTGAACAGGCACTAGAATACACTATCCCTGCGAACGCTATTGTTGGCTCAACGATCATCATCAGCTTTCAGGCCTCTGATTCGAAAGCACAACAATCTCAAGTGGCTACTTTTGTAATTACAGTTTCAGCTGTTCCTAATAAGCCTATTGTTGAAGTTACTGGAACTCTTACTGGTGCAATTAACTGGACAAAGGGTAATATCTACAAATTGAAAGGCTTTGTACGTATTGGTCAGGATGTTATTCCAAGTGGAGGAACATCACCAGTAGTGGGTACAACTGGGCAATTGACTATTGAAGCTGGTACAGTAATTATTGGAGATAGAGCTAGCAAAGGAACTTTGATCATTCAAAGAGGAAGTACTATATCCGCTATTGGAACAGCGACTAGCCCTATAGTTTTCACGTCCGAGCGCGCCATTGGTTCAAGAGAGCCTGGAGATTGGGGTGGTGTTGTGATTTGCGGCAGAGCAGCAAACAATATCAGCGGTACACTTGGTGCAGGCATTGCAGAATTAGAAGGTCAATATGGAGCTTATCATGGAGGTGGTACAACCCCTGCAAACACTGAAAGTTCTGGCACATTAAAATATGTTCGCATTGAATATGCCGGAGTACCTATTAACCCAAATCAGGAAGTTAACTCGCTTACTTTAGGAAGCGTTGGTAGCGGCACAACTATTGAATATGTACAATGTTCTTATGGATTGGATGATTCATATGAGTGGTTTGGCGGAACAGTAAATCATAAATATTTGATCGCTTACCGTGGTTTGGATGATGATTGGGATATTGATAACGGCTATTCTGGTAAAGTTCAATTTGGTCTGTCGATAAAGGATAAGGACTTGGCTGACCAATCAGGTTCGAACGGTTTTGAAGTGGATAATGATGGCAGTGGTTCAGCTAACACACCGTTCACACAGGCCACTTTTTCAAATATGACTGTTATTGGACCAAAAGCAACCAGAGAGACTGCAATCTCATTGCAATTCCAAAGCGGTGCTCAACTAAGAAGAAATAATCAATTAAAGATCATCAACTCATTCTTTACAGCATTCCCTAATGGTATTTTCTTAGATAACAATGGTTCAAATCCTGTTACTGGCAATGCCCAAGCAGGAACTCTTGTTCTAAAAAACAACATTGTAGCTGGCGTTGAAAATTGGGGGGGAAATGGATTTGGTTCTGCTGGAACAGTGTTTACAGGCGCTCCTGCAAATGGTGCCAATCACCCAACTGCACCTCGCGGTTTTAGAATTGGTGCTGGAACTGGTAGCTTCTCAAACGGTATTTACACGCTAACCGCTGTTCAAATCAATAGCTTAGATGCTGAACCTTGGTTTACAGGTGAAGGAAATAGTATATTAGCCAAGTGGCAAGATGCCGGTATCTCTGCTAACATTTTTGAAGTCGGAACCCCAACATTATTACCTACAACTGGATCGTCACTTTTATCTGGTGCTAGTTTCACGAACTTCACCGGATTTACTGAAGTTACTCATCGTGGTGCTTTCGGTGCTACCGATTGGACTGCAACAGGTTGGGTGAACTGGAATCCACAATTGACAGACTATTCAAAATAATCACAAGAGAATAATCCTCTTATTAAAAAGATCGGGGCAAATGCCTCGATCTTTTTTTTAATTTTAAAAAAATAAAATTGAAATGACCAACTTTTCTAAAGTATTCCCCTTTTTAGTTGCCATTCTTCTAATCGGCTGCTCAGAAACACCTAAAGATTCCATAACTACCTACTTTGATGCAGAAAATGCAAATCGCATACTTCTACAAGTTATACGCTACAACTATTACAACGAAGGAATCCCCGCTAATGACCGGTTTAATTCAAAATATGATTCTAAATACGATCAATTAAAATCGAGTTTTCAATTCCATAAATATTCTATAACTAAATCCGGTGAACATATTTTTATTCTTTATCGGCTTCACCACAAGGATAAGTACCGTGCAACGGGTGGTCAAATAAAACTAGATAGTAATAATAAAGTCATCTCTTATCAAGAGATTTTCGTAACCCCGCTTTTAAAACTTAACGAATTAAATCAGCGTACCGATTTTCTCTTTCAAGAACTCGCTCAAAACGGTGAGATTCCAGAAAAATATCTTGAAATGAGAACCTATGTAGAATGGCCAAACGAAAGCCAGCGCTATGACACTATCAAACATGAGTGGATATTTATCAAATAGATTCCGACTTCCTAATTGTTACTGCTATGTAACCTTACTAAAAACCCAATATTAAAAACTTCATAGTTTAGTTACTGCCCCAAAAAATTAAGTTAATATTCACACCCTACCTTTCGGTCATATTAAACAGGGATTTTAAAGTCGTGCTATGCCGATTTGTCTAGAAATCCTAAGCGTTGGTCTTGAAACAGCCTAGTCAATAATCAAGAAAGTATTTGCTTTCATTCATTTGACTAAAATTTCTTCACCAACTGTTTGATAGTTGAACTTAACGAAAGGAAATGTGAAGAAGATTTTGTTCACCGTAGGCTCGCTCAATCAAACCACTCAGATGCATGCCATCGCATCGCATCTACCGGAATATGATTGTTACTTCAGTCAGTTTTATAGCGACAATCCCATCATCCAATATTTTGTTAATAAAGGTGTTGCCGATCACACGATCTTAGGCGGACAATTCCGACAAAATACAGATGCTTACTTACGCCAGCATCAACTCAAAAATGATTACGCGCAATCCGTTTATAACAATCACTACGATTTGGTAGTAGTATGCAGCGACTTGCTCGTTCCTAACTCCATTCGCAAAACAAAATCCATTTGGGTGCAGGAAGGAATGACCGACCCGATTACACCTCTTTCACGAATCGTCAAAGCCTTAGATCTTCCGCGCTATTGGGCCATGAATACATCACTCAATGGCACTTCGAATCTCTGCGATATTTATTGTGTGGCCAGCGAAGGCTACAAAGAACACTTCAAGAAATTAGGAACAGAAGAAGCAAAGCTAATAGTTACCGGCATGGTGAACTTCGATCATGTAGCTTCGCTCGCTTACAATAATTTTCCGCATCGTCATTATGTGCTAGTCGCAACTTCTGACATCCGGGAATGCATGGGGTTTGATAACCGGCCTGCTTTTATCCGCAGGGCTGTTGATATTGCTAATGGCCGCACACTCATCTTCAAATTGCACCCCAACGAAAAAAAGGAAAGAGCCATTCGCGAGATAAAAGAGCATGCTCCGGCCGGCACATTAATCTATACCGATGGCAACATCAATCACATGATCTACCATTGCGAGGAATTGATCACTCAATATTCTACTGTTGTGTATGTTGGTTTGGCCCTCGGCAAGAAAGTGCATTCTTACTTTAACATGGATGAGCTACGAAAGAAAACACCTATTCAAAATGAAGGGAAGTCAGCGGCTCATATCGCAGAGATATGTCGAAGATATATTGAATACCCACAAAGCCTTTCTCAATTTTTAGAAAACGAATTGCCCACCATTCAGGCCAATTGTCAAAAAATCGCTTGCTAAAAAAATCGACCCTTTGAAAATAGTAACTGTTGTACAAGCCCGCATGAGTTCCAGCCGCCTTCCCGGCAAGGTGCTGTTGCCATTGTGTGGCAAGCCGTTGCTCTTAAAAATGCTCGAACGTCTTGCTCATTCCAAATTTGTTGGGAAAATTATAGTGGCTACTACAAAAGATAAAGAAGACGATGCAATCGAATCGCTTTGTCTAGCCAATCAAATCTCCGTCTATCGAGGAAGCAAATATGATCTGCTCGATCGGCATTATCAGGCAGCGCATCTTTACAAAGCGGATGCAGTTGTAAAAATTCCTTCGGATTGTCCACTGATCGACCCAGCCGTAATTGATAAAGTCATCGGTTACTATATCGAACATCAACATGAATTTGATTACGTCAGCAATTTGCATCCGGCCAGTTATCCGGATGGGAACGATGTAGAAATCATGTCGATGAAGGCTTTGGAAAAAGCATGGGAATCGGCCACCGCCAAGTTGGAACTGGAACATACTACTCCATTCATTTGGGAGAATCCTAATCTCTTTCGCATTGGAAATGTAAAATGGGAAAGCGGACGCGACTACTCCATGACGCATCGTTGGACAATCGACTATCCGGAAGATTACCAATTCATCGAAGCGATTTACAACCAGTTGTATCCGCTCAAAAAGATATTTTCGCTTTCCGACATTTTAGAATTATTGGAAGCACAGCCAGCGCTACACGCCATCAATCAAAAGTGGGCAGGCGTGAATTGGTACAGGCATCACTTGGATGAATTGAAAACTATCGGAAAGAGTCAAACTAAATTAATAGAAGAAGTACAATGACTGAAGAACAGGTAACTGACTTACAAAAACGCGCACTTGCAGTTCGCGAAAATATTCTGCGCATGTCTACCGATGGTGGTTGCTTTACCGGAGCGTCACTATCGTGTGCTGATTTGCTAGTTTATCTCTATTCACATTATCTAAATATCAACACGTCAAACTTAAAGGATCCAAATCGCGATTATCTGTTCCTATCCAAAGGTCATGACGTGCCCGCTCTCTACAGTTTGTTTGCCGAGCTTGGATTCATCGAACCTGCGCGGTTAGCGAATCATCTGCAAGCCAATGATCATATCTACTGGCATCCGAACACGCACATACCGGGAGTTGAATTTCATTCCGGCTCGCTTGGTCACTTACCAGCTGTAGCAATGGGTGTAGCCATCGATTGCCGAATTAAAAAGCAATCCAATAAAATCGTGGTGATTACCGGAGACGGTGAACTCAACGAAGGTTCAGTTTGGGAAAGTGCGCTCGTTGCCGCAGCGTACAAGCTCACCAATCTGATCTGGATTGTCGATCGAAATTATTTTCAGGCCAATGTGGCCACCGAAGAATTGATTCCACTCGATCCGATTCATAAAAAATTTGAAGCGTTTGGATGGAATGCAATAGATGTAGATGGTCATGATTTTAAGGCCTTACATAACACATTCACTTCCATCACTCATGATAAGCCTACGGTCATGATCGCTCACACCGTTCGCGGCAAAGGATTACCCAGCATTGAAAAACGAGCCGACCGCTGGTTCTGCAACTTCACGCATGAAGAAGTCAATGCATTATTACACGAGTTGCATGAAAACAAATTGGCCGAATTAAATTCTGAAACATTAGTCGTACGATAATGAATTACGAAGAACTGATTTCTAAAATAGCATTAGCCGATGACCGCTTTATCATTATGACGGCTGAAAACCGTGCGCTCATTCGCAACATCCCGAAAAACCCTGCTTTAGCGGATCGCTTCATTGACACGGGCATTACCGAACAGACCATGATCGGTATGGCAGCCGGATTAGCGCTGCGTGGCCGCGTGCCGGTGGTTCATGCATTGGCAGCATTTCTTACCATGCGTGCATTTGAATTCATTCGCACCGATGTAGGTATTCCACACCTCCCTGTAAAGTTGACCGGATTTATCCCTGGATTTCTTTCTGATGGTAACGGCCCAACACATCAAGCGATTGAAGATGTATCGATCATGCGTGGCATTCCCGGCATGCAAGTCTTTGCTCCGGCCGATGAAGAAGATATGCTACTGATGTTACCTGAAATTTGGGATTCGTCTTCTCCAGCTTATACAAGAGCCAATCTCATTAAACCTCTGATAACCCACGACAAAAATTTCCGAATTGGCAAAGCCGAAGTAATTTCAGAAGGCACCGACATTACTTTTCTCACCTATGGTATACTTTTTAATCAGGTGTGGCACGCTAAACAACAATTGGCAGTTAAAGGACTCTCTGTTGGCTTAGTGAACATGCGCAGCTTAAAGCCGGTTGACGAAGAAGTCATCATTCGTGTTGCAAAGCAAAGCGAATTAGTGGTGATCGTTGAAGATCATTTTACCACTGGGGGATTGTTCTCAATTGTTGCTGAAGTCTTATTGAAAAATCAACTAGCAGCCAATGTGCAACCGCTCTCGCTCAACGAAAAGTGGTTTCGCCCGGCTAGACTAACCGAGGTTTTACAATACGAAGGTTTTACTCCCGAAAGAATTGCAGCACAAGCCGAGCATTTATTGGAATCAACCATCACCAAAATCCAACTATGATCAACAATCAATATCCTGACATCACTCTCAGCAATGCCTGGTACAAGCGTGCCCAACAAGTCATGTTTCCGGTTACACAAACTATGGCCAAAGGTCCTTCTCAATATGTAAATGGAGTGGCACCAAAATATGTAGCACGTGGCAAAGACGGCCATGTGTGGGATGTGGACGGAAATGAATACATCGACTACACGATGGCCGTGGGGCCCGTTTCATTGGGTTATGCGTATGACCGGGTGGACGAAGCTATTAAAACTCAATTGCAGAGTGGCATTACTTTTTCATTGATGCATCCGCTGGAAGTAGAATTGAGTGAATTGATTCAACAAATCATTCCCAATGCAGAAGGCGTTCGCATTGCTAAAACAGGCGCTGAGGTTTGCAGCGCGGCTGTTCGCGTTTCTCGCGCTTACACCGGAAGAAAAAAAGTGTTGTGCTGTGGTTATCATGGATGGCACGATTGGTACATCGGCACTACCAGTCGGGCGGAAGGTATTCCGGAAGAAATCAAGGCATTAACTGCTTCTTTCGATTACAACAACATCGAATCGCTTCGTGCACAATTGACAGATGATGTGGCCTGTGTGATTTTGGAACCTTTCATCTTTGAACATCCAAAAGAAAATTTTTTAGAGCAAGTGCAAGCGCTGTGTCAAGCAAATGGCACATTGCTCATTTTTGATGAGATGTGGACGGGCTTTCGGGTAGCGCTCGGGGGCGCACAAGAATATTTTGGCATCACCCCCGATCTGGCTGTTTACTCAAAAGCTTTTGCGAATGGTATGCCCATCGCATTACTAACTGGCAGAAAAGACATCATGCAGCTATTCGAAAAAGATGTTTTCTTCTACTCTACCTTTGGAGGCGAAGCACTGTCACTCGCTGCTGCCGTTGCCACCATTCAGGAGATGAAAGAAAAAAATGTAGCGGCCGCACTAGCTGCAAAAGGAAAAGTATTAAAGGCCGGCTACAATCAAATTACAGAAAAAAATAATTTGAGCGCAGTCACCACCTGCCAGGGATTTGATTGCCGAACCATGATTACATTCAATGCTACGGCCGGAGATCCGTTGATTCTGAAATCATTCGTACAACAAGAGATGATTAAGCGCGGAGTTTTGTGGGGTGGCTTTCACAATGTTTGCTTCACACATACCGAAAACGATTTGAATCAGACGCTCAAAGCTTACGAAGAAGTTTTGCCATTGCTCGCAGAAGCACTTGAAAAAGGGAACATTGAATCGATGCTCTTGGGCAAACCGGTCGAGGCTGTCTTCCGCAAAGTAGGCAACGTACAAAAAGCATTCAGCGAAAAAGAACTTCAGGTAAAATAATGGAACTGTTCTCATTAAAAGATAAAGTCGCCATCGTAACCGGTGCGTGTGGGTTATTGGGTAAAAAACATTGCGAAGCATTAGCTGAAGCTGGTGCACATGTGGTTGTTGCCGATGTGGATGGAAAGCTGGCGTTTGAATTTGCGCAGTCACTTGGAAGCAATCATCTCGGCATCGGATTGGATGTTACTAATGAGGCCTCGATTCGTTCAGCTAAACAGGAAGTCGTTAAAAAATATGGTCGAATTGACGTGCTGGTGAATAATGCCGCCATCAACGACATGTTTGAAAATCCCATTGCTGCACTCGAACAATCAAAATTTGAAAATTATCCGCTTCATCTTTGGCAGCGATCACTTGATGTGAATGTAAGCGGAGTTTTCCTTTGCAGTCAGATTTTCGGAACGGTCATGGCCGAAGCAGGAAGTGGCAGTATCATCAACATTGCTTCTACGTATGCCATTACTGCACCTGATCAAAAACTATATCGCAACGAAGCAGGCGAACAAACTTTTTATAAATCCGCAGCTTACCCTAGCACGAAAGGTGCTGTGTTGGGCTTCACCAAATTTCTTGCTTCCTATTGGGGAAACAAAGGCGTGCGCGTCAATGCGCTCTCTCCGGGTGGCGTAGAAAACGGCCAAAATGATTTCTTTATTAAAAATTATAGCGAACGCACACCACTTGGACGAATGGCTGACCGCTCCGATTACCAAGGCGCTATAATATTCTTAGCGAGTGATGCCTCACGTTACATGACAGGCGCAAATCTGGTAGTAGACGGAGGGTGGACCATCATTTAGATGTGAGATGTGAGAAATGAGATTAGAGACTAAATACAACAAAATGTCGATTGACGAAATTAAAAGACGAGCTAATAAAATCAAGTTGATGATAACTGATGTGGATGGCGTACTCACCGATAATGGTGTGTACTACTCCGGCAATGGCGAAGAGTTAAAACGATTTTCGTTTCGCGATGGAATGGGTGTGGAGCGCTTGCGCAAGATTGCTTCCATCGAAACGAGCATCATCACTCGCGAAGATTCGCTTCCTGTGTTTAAACGTGCCGAAAAATTAAAAATAAAAGAACTGCATATGGGTGTGCAAGATAAAGCTCAACGTCTCCAAGAAATCATGGAGCGCATCCAAATTTCAAAAGAAGAAATTGCTTACATCGGAGATGATATCAACGATGAGGAAATTATGCAGCAAGTTGGATTGTGCGCTTGTCCGGCTGATGCGATGAGCTTTGCCAGGCGCGTTGCTCATTACGTTTGCACTACTAATGGCGGACACGGTGCTTTCAGAGAGTTTGCCGAACTTATTATTAACAGCAAAATAAATCTAAACTAAAAATTTTACGATTATGAATCATGTCGCGTTGAACAACGGAAGAAAGATAGGTGCAGGTCATCCTGTCTATATCATTGCAGAAATTGGTATCAATCACAATGGCTCAGTAGACATTGCCAAAAAGCTGATTGATTGGGCTAGCATTGCCGGATGCGATGCGGTGAAGTTTCAAAAAAGAACGCCTGAATTGTGTGTTCCCAAAGATCAGTGGGACAAGCCACGCCAAACTCCTTGGGGCACGATGAGCTACATTGATTACAAACGTAAAACTGAATTCGGAAAAGCGGAGTTCGAAGAAATTGATTTGTATTGTGCACAAAAGAAAATTGATTGGTTTGCGTCTGCTTGGGATGAGCCTTCAGTAGATTTTCTAGAGCAATTCAATCCTGTCATGTACAAGCTAGCCTCTGCAAGCCTAACCGATTTCGATTTGATTAAAAAAGTGTTGACCACCGGTCGTCCGCTCATGTTATCAACCGGCATGTCTACCGATATGGAAATTGAAGATGCCATCGACTTAACCGGAACGCGCAATGTGATGGTCGCGCACTCAACTTCAGCATATCCTTGTGATCCTGCTCAATTGAATTTAAACATGATCCGTACACTCATCAACAAATTTGATTTGCCCATCGGTTACTCCGGTCACGAAACCGGTCTCGCTCCGACACTGGCAGCCGTTTCATTGGGTGCCACTTTCGTAGAACGTCATGTAACGCTTGATCGTGCTATGTGGGGTTCAGATCACGCTGCTTCGGTAGAGCCGCAAGGTATTGTGAAGCTCGTTCGTGACATCCGCGACATCGAGAAAAGTTTAGGCGATGGCGTAAAGCGCGTGTATGAAAGCGAACTCGAACCGATGAAGCGTTTGAGAAGAGTAATTAATCAAACTGTTAATGCATAATGGCTGGCCACGATGCCAAGGGATTTTGCTTAGTGCCTTTGTGTCTTACTGGTAAAAAATGAAAGTAGAGACGATTACATTTCTGATTTTAATTTCCGCGGCAGCTACCATCATCTGGTTCGAGCGAAAGTATCCCTATACCAAAGGTCTGCCCTTTTTCCGTGAAGGATTTTGGGTAGACTTGGTTTGGTACACGTTGATTCAAAGTTTCTTTTTGAAGATTCTCATCTTCGACTATATCATTCTACCAATCAATCAGCGGTTCTCGCTATCCCCATTGAAACTGATCTCAGATTGGCCTGTTGCAGTACAAGTTTTGTTTTTTTTAATCACGCATGACTTCTACATCTACTGGTTTCATCGGTGGCAACACAATTCAAAAATTTTATGGCGCACACACGAAGCACATCATTCAGTCAAGGAAGTAGATTGGATAGCCGGTTCGCGGTCTCATGTTGTTGAAATCATCATCAATCAAACTATTGAATTCGCTCCGATCATTTTGCTGGGTGCCGATCCAATGGTCGTTCCGATCAAAGCATGCATCGATGCAGTGTGGGGCATGTACATTCATTCGAACATCAATGTTCGTTCTGGCAAGTGGCAATATTTTATCAACGGCCCTGAAATGCACCAATGGCACCATGCTGAAACTGTAGAAACTTACTTCGCGAATTATGCTACCAAGTTTGCTTTTTGGGATTGGCTATTTGGAACAGCGTATCTTCCCAAAACAAAACCAAATGTATTCGGACTGCCTTACAAATACCCCAAAGACTATTTTTTACAACATGCGTTTTCGGTAAAACGCTTTGATGAAGATGAGCTGAAAAAGAAAAAGGGTTGGCGCCAATATCTTGATCTACGTTTTTCAATCATGAAATGGCTTGCCGGACTATTTTCTGGCTCTGAAAAACGGAATTCAAAAACCGAAAGTGTAGCGTGATGCAGTGGTTGTATTTGATCATTGCTGCTCTTTTGGAAGTGGGTTGGATCTTCAGCTTAAAGAAATTCAGCTTCGTTGAATTAAAGAAAGTTTCATTTCAACTTGCCATCCATCAACCATTAGCTACCTCCTTGTTACTGCTACCATTACTTGGGTATATTCTGTTTGGCCTTGGCAATATTTATTTTTTCTCTCTTGCCATGAAACACATTCCTGCATCTACTGCATTTGCGATTTGGATGGGGCTCACATTAGCCGGTGTGAAAGTGGTAGAAATTTTCATTCTTAAGCAAGAAACGAAACTCCTCGATTTGGTTTATCTGGCGATGCTGGTTATCGCTATTATTGGTTTAAAGAAAAGCTAATTCAGTTCAATTGGAGTACGTGACTTTTGGACAACGTGCCCTTGCGAGTGGCCGCATTCATAAAATCGCCTTGCGGCTGACTGATATGATAATTGGTAAATGTTTGTAGAATCTGATAGTGTATTCCGGTATCTGATAGTTTCTTGAGGAATCCTTCGCTGCAAAACAATAAGGGCTTGTTGTTCATCTTCACCAATTGTTCAATCGAATAATACGTTACAATATCGCGATAATAAAAATCGAATGAGTAGGAATTATCACCTTCGAGCATGGCAACCGTTCTTGTTGGGTGTTTTTGATTAACGTAAAAGGCGGCCTCGCTTCCGGATTGATAGTGCACCAAGTCGCGTGTAAAGAAAAACGCCAGGTAGACATACAGCATACAGCTTGCAGCTATAGTTCTTCCAAATGCTGTTTGGAGCGGCAAGCACTTATCCAATAGTTTTACGACAATGAGTAGGCTAATCAAAATCCAACCAATGGCTAAAAACAAAAGTTCAGGTTGAAACCAAATTGTTAATGCAATGGCTACAGTGAATGCCACTACCGATTGGAAATAGAAAAGCCCTCGCCAGAATCCATTTTTTGTGTACGTCACTATCTCACACAAATAAAAAGCACTGATGATGCTCATAAAAGGAAAAATGATATTCAAGTAGTGAGGCAACTGAAATCCTGAAAAGGAAAAAAGCAAAAATGTAAATACCGTGCTTCCGATGGTAATCAGCTCCGGCATTTGTTTGAACTTAGTTTTAACGGCAGCAAAGATGGCTCCGAAAAACAATATGGAAGAGGGAAAAAAAGCCCAGAGGGTGGTGTGCAAAAAGAAAAACTTGTCGCCTTCGCCCTGAATGGGTCCCGTGTTAAAAAATCGTCCAAACTGACTATCCCAAAAGAAAAAACGGATTCCAGATACGCCTGTCTTTCCGAAAACAATTTTTTCGGGATGGAGATCAAATTGCTGGTAGAGACTGAACAATTCAGGAGCGATGAATACCAAAATTAGTACGATCGCTAGTAACCATCGCCAATGAAATAATGTGAGCCACTGTTTTCTCCAAATCCAATGAACAAGCAATCCAATTCCAATGGTGCTGATCACAAAAATTCCTTTGGTCATGATTGCGCAGGCTGCCAGTAATGATCCGAGGATCAAATTCAGTCCAATCTTTTGCTGCGAAGCCCTATAGAAATGAAAAACGCTCCCAATAATCAATCCCATCAGATACGGTTCGGCCCGCACATCGTTATTGGAAAGCACGGCATGCATAGCGGTGAGATAAATCAGAACTGAAATTTGGGCAACCGTTCTTGTATAAAATAAATTAGCAAAGCGAAAAGTATACCATCCACCCAATGCCCAAAATAACAAGGCAGGAAGTTTATAGGCGAATGTGGTGATGCCAAAGATGTGATAACTGAGAGTCATCATCCAAAACGGAAAGTGGGGTTTGTCCAGCCAATCTTTTCCTTGTAAAACCAGATTTCCATAATCTCCGGTCAGCACCATTTGTTTCGCCAGCGTAGCATACACTGCTCCATCAGGCTCTATAATCGTAAAGAATAAACCCGTCAGGTTAACTAAAATACCGGCTCCCATAAAATACCTCCATCGGGCATCCAGCCATTGTTCCCACGAATAATTCAACAATTTCATTTCGCAAAATTAGTCAGTAAAAAAAGTAAACCTGCTCACTTCCTCTACAAGACTTGTTTTATCAAATTGTAAAGAGAAGATCGAATAATGGATTAATTAATAACAATGCTTTTATCTGTCAATGAAATGGAAGTAATAATTCATTGGTAGAATTGCCATTATGAAACAGATCTCATCTGAAGTGACTTTTACCGGCCGGCTGTATATTTTTTCTGTCGTTTTACTTTGCTTACTTTCTATCTTCATACCAAAAGGTGCAGATGTTCTGTTTATTAACGGAAATCATTCCGAATTTTTAGATAAGTTTTTTGCATCCATTACTCATTTAGGAACCGGGCATTTACTTTTCCTAATTTTAATTGCTTCGCTTTTCATTCGCTTTCAATGGTCATTACTTACGATTTCTGTTTGGATAAGCCATGGAATCGTATGCGCCTTTTTCAAAAGAGTTCTATTCCGTCACTTGGATCGCCCAAAACAGTTGATCGATAACCAACTACTTCATTTTGTCCCAAATGTAGATGTACATACACACTTCTCATTTCCTTCCGGGCACACGGCCACAATATTTTGCATTTGTTTTTTGTTGTCATTGTGGATAAAAAACAGAGTGGCAACGGTTTTGCTTTTGGTCGTTGCTTTGCTGGTTGGATACTCCCGAATTTATTTACTTCAGCATTTCCTGATGGATGTGGCTACCGGAGCAACTATTGGCGTGCTGTGCACTTACCTAATCTGGCACTACTTTCAACAAGCTAATTTACCGAGCTGGGCATCCAATTATTTGAAGATTGATCTCTCTCAGTCTCTGCCCAACAAAAAAACAGCCTAATCATTCGAAATTGATTGAAGGATAATGCTCCCTTCATGTTGAATTAATAATGCATACCGACCTTTGCAGTGCAACATGAAGTATCAACTGATCCTACTTATCAGTTTCATTTCTTTCAAGGTTGGCTTTTGTCAATCGCAGACTTCTTCACCTCCAGCCAAAATTAAAATTCTATCGTGGAATATCTACATGCTACCCGGCATGGTAAAGAAAGGTGGTAAAGTAGAGCGAGCAGCCGCCATCGGAAAAATTCTCAAAGAAAGTGATTACGATGTGATCGTCTTTCAGGAAGCTTTCCATCGCAGGGCTCGCAAAAAAATCTATCAGCAATTAAAAGATGCGTTTCCTTACCAAACCGGTCCGGCCAACCAACAACTCATTTCTTACAAAACCAACAGCGGCATCTGGATTTTCAGTAAACATCCTATCGTAGCCTCGCAGTCCCTCATATTTAAAAATCGCTCGGGCATTGATGCGTTTTCGCGGAAAGGCGGCCTCATTGCTGAGGTGATGATCAACCAAACATTGGTACAAGTAGCAGGCACACATTTACAAAACTCCGGACAACCTTGGATTCGCCAAAGTCAATGTGTGGAGTTCTACAATCGACTATTGAAGCCGATGCAGAAAGAAGGTGTGCCTCACATTTTGTGTGGCG
>PJQF01000198.1_pt1 | contig 30471 bp, 24 predicted proteins | sample 1503741 | NCBI WGS metagenome assembly PJQF01 (sample SAMN07775949, study PRJNA414020) | Biofilm metagenome, whole genome shotgun sequencing project. | isolation source: biomolecule (vanillin) treated reverse osmosis membrane biofilm | place: India: Nagpur | collected 2017-03-21 | reverse complement strand
TGCCAGCACCGTAGTGCACTGCTTTTCTGTGGGAGCTGGCTTGCCTGCGATGCAGATACTTCGATACATCAGGCATACCCAGCCGCAGACCCCATACCAGCTCCCAGATTGACCCAATACAGTCTGAAGAACTGCCCACCTTCTGCCTGATGTACCCAGTTCCAAATGTGGGAGCGGGCTTGCTCGCGAAAGCGGTGTGCCAGTCGGCTTATTTGTAACTGACCCACCGCATTCGCGAGCAAGCCCGCTCCCACAATGTTGACCGAGTTTAGCTGCCAGCACCGCAGTGCTCTGCTTTTCTGTGGGAGCTGGCTTGCCTGCGATGCAGACACCTCGGTCCACTAAGTACACCGAGTTGATGCTATCGCAGCGGTTCGGCGGTCCGACAAGTCTGCTCCCACATTGAACCTGTTCAGCGCTCGGGATTCAGGGTTTCCAGGCTGCCGGATTCACCAGGTTTTTCGGCCGTTCCCCCGCCAATGCCGCGAGCAGATTATCCACCGCACAACGGGCCATCGCTTCCCGCGTTTCGTGGGTCGCCGAACCGATATGCGGCGTGGCCACCACGTTATTCAAGCGCAACAACGGCGAGTCGTGATTCAGCGGCTCACGCTCAAACACATCCAGGCCCGCCGCGCGAATCGTACGTTGCTGCAGGGCCTCGACCAGCGCGGCTTCATCGACGACTTTGCCCCGAGAAATATTGATAAAGATCGTCTCGGGGCCCATCAGCGCAAATTCTTCAGCGCCAATCAGTTTTTCGGTTTCAGCCGTGAGCGGCAGCGTCAGGCAGACAAAGTCAGCCTCCTTGAGCAACGCCGCGAGGCTGCGGTATTGCGCGCCGAAGCGCGCTTCTACCAACGGCTTGGGCGAGTGGCTGTGGTAGATCACCGGCATGCCGAAACCGAAATGCCCGCGTTGGGCCAGGGCTTCACCGATGCGGCCCATGCCGATAATGCCCAGGGTCTTGCCATGCACGTCGCTGCCGAAATGCGAGGGGCCGATGTTTTTGTTCCACTGGCCGGCACGCACCATGTCGGCGAGTTCGACCACGCGACGGGCAGTGGCCAGGATCAACGCAAAGCCGGTGTCCGCGGTGGTTTCGGTGAGTACGTCCGGGGTGTTGCTGAGCAGGATGCCGCGTTGGGTCAGGTAGTCGATGTCGTAGTTGTCGACACCGACCGAGACGCTGGCCACTGCTTCCAGGTGGGGCGCCAGAGCGAGCAGCTCGGCGTCCAGGCGCAGGCTCGCACCCAGCAGCCCATGGGCGCTGGGCAGGGCGTCACGCAACCTGGCCAGGCCGGGCTCGTCCAGCGCGTCGATCAGGGTGACATCGGCGTGCTCGTGCAGGCGGGCCATCAATGGCGCCGAGAGTTTTTTGTATAAAACGACAGACTTCTTCATTGGGTTTTTACCTTCAATTCAAACGTAGGCGACGGCGCGCGCTCACGGTCGCTGGCGCCGGGCTTGAGGAAAATCGTCAGCACCACGGCGAACATCAATGCGCCGCTCATCAGCAGGTAGGAGGCGCCGGGCGAACCGGTGCTGCTATTGAGATAACCCACCAGGTACGAACCACCGAACGAGCCGAGCGCGCCCATGCTGTTGATCAGCGCCATGGCGCCACCGGCAACGTTGGCCGGCAGGATCTCCGGGACGATGGCGAAGAAAGGGCCATAAGGCGCGTACATGCAGGCGCCGGCGATCACCAGCAGGGTGTAGGACCACCAGAAGTGCTCGGCGCCCAGGACGTAGGACGCGTAGAAAGCGATGGACGCGATCAGCAACGGCGGCCACACAAAACGCTTACGTTTTTGCAGCTTGTCCGAGCCCCAGGACACTGCGAGCATACCGATGACGGCTGCCAGGTAAGGCAGGGCGGACAGCCAGCCCGCTTCGACCATGTCCATCTGCAAACCGGCTTTGAGGATCGACGGCAGCCACAGCACAAAGCCGTACACGCCGATGCTCCAGCAGAAAAACTGTAACGCCAGGATGATGACCTTGGGCGAGCGAAAGGCTTCGGCGTAGTTTTTCACGGCCTTGATGCCGACTTGCTCGGCGGCCAGGGCGGTTTCCAAGTCCTGCTTCTGCGCGTCACTCAGCCACTGGGCATCCTTGGGCCGCTCATCCGCCAGGCGCCACCAGATAAACGCCCAGATCACGGCTGGCAGGCCTTCAATGATAAACATCCAGCGCCAACTGAAATGCTGCACCAGATAACCTGACACCACCGACATCCACAGCATGGTCACCGGGTTGCCGAGGATCAGGAACGTGTTGGCCCGCGAGCGTTCGGCACGGGTAAACCAGTGGCACAGGTAAACCAGCATCGCCGGCATCACCGCGGCTTCCACCACCCCGAGCATGAAGCGAATGGCGATCAACATATAGGCGTTGGACACCACCCCGGTCAGGGTGGCCAGGCCGCCCCACAGGATCAGGCTGACGAAAATCAGTTTTTTAACGCTGCGTTTCTGCGCGTAGATGGCCCCCGGCACCTGGAAGAAAAAGTAACCGAGAAAGAACAGCGCCCCCAGCAGCGACGACATACCGGGGGTGATCATCAAGTCTTCGGCCATCCCGGAGGCGGCGGCGAAGCCGTAGTTGGCGCGGTCCAGGTACGCCAGGCTGTAGGTGATAAAGACGATGGGCATGATGTACCACCAGCGGCGGGTGGCGAGTTTCAAGGTATCCATGGGGTTGCTCCTGAGCTTGTTGTAGTTGTGGCAACAGGGTGTGGGTCATGCAACGGATCGAGTGGGTAACGCCGAACGGGTGGGCAGGCCTTCCATATCGCCGCGGCTTTGTACGGCGCGGCTGCCGATCCAGTTGCCGCGCTGTACGGCCTCGGGGAAGCTGAGGTTGTCGAGCAAGGCGCTGATCATGCCGACGGCAAAACCATCCCCGGCGCCGACGGTGTCGACGACTTTTTCCACCGGCACGGCGGCGACAAAGCCCTGGTCCATGTGGGTGCGGAAGTAAGCGCCATCCGGCCCAAGCTTGATGGCCACGGCTTCGGCGCCCTGGTCGAGGTAGAAGGCGGCGATGTCGGCCGGGTCGTCGAAACCCGTGAGCAAGCGGCCTTCGCTCAAGCCCGGCAAGACCCAGTCAGCCAGGCGTGCAAGGGCGTTTATCTGGCGAATCATCTGCGGCTGGTTGGCCCACAAGGACGGGCGCAGGTTCGGGTCGAATGACACGCTGCGCCCGGCTTTGCGCATCTGCGTCATCAGCGCCACGGACAGCTCGCCGGTGGCCTCGGACAAGGCCGGCGGAATACCGGTGGCATGCAGGTGCCGCGCTTGCAGCAGTGCGGGGCGAATGTCGGCAATCGACAAGTGACTGGCGGCCGAGCCTTTGCGGAAATATTCCACTTGCGGGTCTGCGCCAGTCTCTTCGCGGGACTTGAACTGAAAACCGGTGGGGTGCAGCGGGTCGACCGTCACATGCTGACAATCCAGGCCTTCCTTTTTCAGTGTGTCGATGACAAACCGCCCGAGGGAGTCAGCCCCGACCCGGCTCAGCCAGGCGACATTGAAACCCAGGCGCGACAAACCGATAGCGACGTTGCTGTCGGCCCCGGCAATGCGTTTGTGGAACTGGGCCACCTCGGCCAGGTCGCCGGTCTGTTCGGCGACGAACATCGCCATGGTTTCACCGAACGACAGGATATCGATCTCAGACATGGGCATTCTCCGCAAGGGGCTGGCCAAGGAGGGCGAGGGCGGCGACGTGTTGCGCGGTGACGTCGGTCAGGTCTTCGCCTTGCAATGGGTATTCCACGGCCCGGGTAATACCTTGAGTCATATGCTTGAGCAGTTGTTCCCACATGTGCAGGTCGCAGGCGCTGGGTGGCAAGGCCACCAGCTTGCCGTCCTGGCGCCGCGCCACGGCCTTGCAGTGCAGGTAGTCCACGTGCCGGCCCAACAGGCGGGCGGCGGTGACAGCGGATTGGTCCTGCCACTGCCAGTTGCCGATGTCGAACGTCATTTTGACCGGCAGACCCAGGCGTTCAACCTCGGTGAAGAAGCGCTGCATCGGTTCGATACGGCCGCCGTGCAGCGTCTGGTCGTTTTCCACCAGTAACTGGACCGGGTGGCGGTTGAGCAGCGCGTGCAGGCTTTGCAGGTCGTTGGTGTCGGTGAAGTAGCCGAGGGAGACTTTCAGCCAGCGTGCGCCGAATGCTTGCGCGCGGTCCAGGGTGGCGGCGAGTTCGGCATTCGGCTGGGCGCGCCCGGCGACCCAGAGCTCCAGCGGTGATGAAAACACCGATTCCAGGCCGTGCTCAGCGGCGGCCTGGGCGAGGACGGCGGGTTGTTCGGTGGTCAGCAGTTCTTCACGCCATTCGATGCGCTGGGCGCCGGCAGCATTGAGCAACGTGACAAAACTCAATTGGCCCTGCTGGCGAACCAGGTCGGCGCCGTAGCTGGAAAGGCTGATGGAGACGGGGTATTTATGCATTGTTGTTTACCTCTGAAACCGGTTTCATTTTTATTCACAAAACACGCGTGGGAACGGGGTTGCCGGCGATGGCGCTGAATCAGTCGATTACTGCGTCGGCTGGGCAGCCGCGATCGCAGGCAAGCCGGCTTCCACAGGGGATTGAGTTGAGCCGCGAATGATCAGTTCCGGTAAAAGGTCCAGTGTGCGGGTCGGCGCGTCATCGCCGCGCAAGCGTTTGAGCAGGCAGTCGAAGGCGCTGGCGCCCATCGCTTCGGTCGGTTGGGCGAGGGCAGTGATGCCGTTGCCTACCAGCGGGTACCAGTCCAGGTCATCCAGGGCGATCAGGCCGACCTCATCAAACAGGTTGCAGCCCAACGACTTGAGCGCGCGGGTACAGGCCAGGGCGGCGATACCGTTGGCGCAGAACAAGGCTTTGGGGCCGGGTTTGGCAAGAAAGGCCTGCAGACGATTTTCCAGCTCGGCATCGAGTTCCAGCACCGCGCCGGTCAACCCCGGGCGACTGGCAATCTCGGCCTTGAAGCTGGTCTGGCGTTCCAGTCGGGAACTGGTGCCATCGGCGGCTTCGCTCACCAGCAACACATCGCGATAACCCTGCTGCTGGAGATGCTCCACGGCCATGCGTACCGCCGCGAAGTTATCCAAACCCACCATGTCGCTGTGCAGCGGCTCGACCTTGCGGTCGACCAGCACCAGCGGCATTTCCCGTTGCAACTCCAGCAACTGGTCGAGGTGATGGCCAAGGGTGTTCACGATCAACCCTTCGATGTTGTACGAACGCAACGCAGCCAGATGCTGGCGCTCCTGCTCGTCATCGCGGTCGGTGTTGCACACCACCAGGCTGTAGCCGTGCTGGCGGCAGGCGGTTTCGACGCCGTGCATCACGGCAATGGAATAGGGGTTGCGGATATCGGCCACCAGCATGCCGATCAGGCGCGTGCGCCCACGTTTCAAACCGCGCGCCATCTGGTTGGGGCGGTAGCCGAGCTCACTGATCGCCTGTTCGATGCGCAAGGCAATGGCGTCGGACAGTAAGGCGCGGTCATCACCGATAAAGCGCGACACGCTGGCTTTGGACACCCCGGCGCGTTCGGCGACGTCGAGCATGGTCACGCGGCTGCGCTGGGCGGCGGAAAAAGAAGTCACGGTGGCAGGCCTTTCTTATTTGAGGTTGTGGAGCTTTGAAACCGGTTTCAGGAGACCTCAACAATGAAAGCCCGTCAAGTGTATTTCGCTTTAAGCACGTCCGCTCAGTGTGGCCAAACCCGACGAACGGAGGTGTTACCTGTGAAATCTGACAGTATCGGCTCACCGCAATTGGGTATTGAATCCTGCTTAACGCAATGCGTAATAGTTAATCGCCGAGTTAGCGGAGAACACCATGGAAAAAACGTTAGTGGATAATAACGGCAATAATGCCGAAGGTTTAACCAGCACCGTGCCCGTCGGTATATCCGCTACGCCGACATTGGCTCCGCTTAAGGTTGTTGGTGTTCTGCCCGATGGGCTGGTTCCCCTGGAGTTATCATTCAAAGACATTCCGGTGGTTATTGATACACCGTGGATGTTTCTGGCTGGGGAAAACGAAACTGACTGGCTATATATTGTTTGGCATGTGCGTGGTAGTCAGCCTGTCGATATCGGACCCATAGCGTTGTCCGGGCCTCTGACGGAGGCTAGCTTTCCTTATGATAAAGCCAGTATTCCTAAGGATTATTTTCAGAACAACGCCGTGGTGGATATATTTTATCGCGTTCACCCGCTTGAGTTGGATAACCCGTCATTCGAATACTCACCTGTGTCCACAATCATTATTGATCGAGCCGCTCCAGGGGCAGGCCAAGATTTGGCGGCTGCAACATTTGTTAATAACCCCATTACCGAGTTTGATCTTAGTAATAACCAGACGTTGGATATTATCATCCCCGGCGATTACCTTGATCGAAAAACAGGTGATACGGTGCTCGGCTATTTAAACGACACTGAAGCAACGGTGTCACGTCCGCCCAATCATCGGCAGTCTTTTGTGGCTGTCAGCGGGCCAATGACTATACAGATGCCGGTGGCGGAAATTCGTAAGTTCTCCGCTTTTTCGGAGCTTTATTTCATTTACCGCTTACAAGACAAAGTCGGCAATCTATCGAGTTACTCATTTTCCGCCAAGACCCAGCTGCGTCTGAATGCGCTGCCTGCCAATCTGTCACCGCCTGAAGTGCCGGCGTATGAGTCCGATCTGTTGATTAATCGAGAGGACGCCCGCGGTATTGTTTCGGTGAGGGTGCGTCAGTATGACAACCTGTTGCCGGGTGATCAGTGTGTTGTCGAGTGGGATGGCATCAGGCTCCCTGCGACAACGGTCAACCGGTTGCCCCATTCGGTCGTCGTGGATTGGAGCGTACTGATCGCCAAGGGCGCGAACCTGCGGCGAATTATTAATTTGCCGGTGCGTTACTTCATTCTTCGTGCGGGAGATACCGTCGGCCCGGGCGTACGCTCGCCGCTGAAGCTCGTCACCGTGGACATGACTATCGCGGGCCAGGAAAACCCTCAGGCGCCCGCACTGCTGAACCGTCAATTAGCCCTGGTCAACATCCAAGGCGCGGTCTCCGCGACCCCCAATCGTTTGGACAGCCGCGATGCCAACAAGCCGGTGAGAGCTTCCTTTGCCTTGTTCGACAACCCCTTAGTGGGCGAGCGTGCCTTACTTTACTGGCCGGGGCAGGCGGCGCCGGTTGCGACTTATCTTGTCAAAGCAGGTGATGTCGGAGGGCGAGTGGTCGACTTCGACAACCTGATTCCCTGGTCGGTGGTCCAGGCCGGTGGCAGTAATGCGACGACCCTTGTGAACTATCAGACGGACAATGGGGTAAACCAGCAGTTGTCCCCTGATCAAACTGTTTTTGTCAGTCTTGCCCCGCCCATCAACTATCCACGGCCGAGTTTTCCTCAGTCGTTACAACACCCTAATCGGATTCTTAATTGTAATACCAAGCCACCGATTTGGCAGGTTGTTGAAGTGTTGATTGATCCGAGCCCACAGGTACTGCAGCCGAACGATGTCATCGTATTGTCATTGCAGGGTTTCAGGAATTATCCCGACCGTAACCCAATTCCGTCCACTGCCGACACGTTTGAATTCAAGTGGGGCACCGGCCCTGATGGCAAGCCAAATACAGTCTATCGCTTCCAGATAACGGCGGCAGAGTATGAAACGTTGATCAGGCCGTTGAGTGATTTCGCCGGCGGTTCGGCACGTTACAGCGTATTCCAAAATAAGATTCTGATCGGCACGTCAGCGATAGCCTATGTGCAAATTGATCGGAAGTTTAGCACGGGTAATTACTGTGGACCGAACGGCATAGGGCCAGGTGAAAAATAATCAGGTTGTTTTAGTCGCCGGCGCGTTAATGGAATCGTAAGTGATTAACGCGTTGTCGATGTGTTTTTTACCAGTTTGTGCATATCAAGCAATTAAGGAGACTATGAAATGGTTGATAAAATATCAGCGAGAGATGCTGCGGCTATTCTCGCCATTAATCCCACTCTGCCTGCACCGATATTGGTAGAGAAACTGGATGACACGGGCCTTGTTGCAACAGCGACGGCAGATACTGGAATTACCCTTATGTGTTACACGGGTCAGTTTTCAGCGCCTGAGTATTGGATTGAAGTCCAATCCAGAGACCTCAATCGACCGGATGCCGATTGGGGAGTCATGAAGAAAAAAGCTCAATTGAATGTGGCTGAAGATATTCTTACTCCTATTGTTATCACAGCCCCTAGTGGCGGTTTTTTGCACCGTCATGAAGAAATGCGGTACGTCATTTATGAGGACTTGGGGGGCGTCGCAGGGGACCCCTCTGAATTTTCGGATCCGGCACCCTTTATTGTTGATAGGTATGGTCCCTATCGGTCTGTCAATGATGGCAATAGCAAACCCCCGCTGAAAGTAGTCCTGCCGTCTACGCTGCCATCGCCGCTTACCAGTACCTACATTGCCAATAATCCAACCATCCCTGGCAATGTACTGCCCAATAACTTTACCGAGGCGGTCGGCCAGTTTGCGGACGGTGATATGGTTCAGTTGTTCCTTGGGCCAGACATGTTTAACAAGGATGACAAATATAAGGTAGGGTCCCCGTTCCCAATGTTGGGCGCTGCCAACACTCCGTTTTCATTTCCGACATCAGCGTTCACCGCTGACGCTACCCAGTACTTGTACTACATCCTCACAGACAAATCCGGTAACCAGAGTTTGCCCTCCAGTGCTGAACTTCTGAAGGTGTCGGTGTTGGATCCACCGGGCCAAGGACAAATTTTTATCCCGTTGGCGCCGAGCCCAGAATCGGGAACTACCGATGATTTACTGGACAACGCTGACTATCAAGCAGTGATTGAGGCGCGGGTAAGAGCTTTCACGAACCACCAACCCACATTGGATCAAATTGAGATTAAATGGGGCTCGCAGCCTTATAGCCTTCTGACGCCGGCTACGGCATTCGATGTGGTGTTCAAGGGCGCCGCCCTCAACGCATTGATTCGTGCTGAATATGGCGCTCAGGTAGGGCCGCAACCGGTCACTGTGCTCTACCGAGTCGTTCGTGGCAGCGAAATATTCCCCTCGACCCCGAAAGTGATCAATGTCGATTTAAGTGTTCCAGGGCCGGTCAACCCCGGAGAGCCAGGAACACCTAATATAAATCTGACCCCAGCGCGCTTTTTTGGTCGAGGCACCCCGCCGAGCGGGCAGGACACACTAAAAGACGTTGACGCCAATCTGCCCGTCAATGTAGAGGTCGATATTTGGACCACGGGTGCGCCTCCTCAAGCGGGCTATATGATTAATCTTGTGAGGCCTGATGGCACCATCATCCAGCCTCCACAACCTATCGGTACGTTGCTCCCGGGTGAAACGCTCAAGTTTACAATTCCATGGAGCGCTATTGAACCTGGCGGTAATGTCAAACAGCTCTTTCATTACATCGTTACAGGGCCGGGCACAACCAACCCGAATATATCACCCGCCACCCCGGTTGATGTTATAGGCGCGATTACTCAGGCCCTGCCTGCCCCTGTATTCCAGCGACTCACTTCCGGTGAGGTGAGATGCACTTCATTGGTAGACATTCCAGGGACAACGCCGCCTGACCATTACCTTGAGCTCTTTGTGGCGGGGGACACACGGATGGTGGTTGGGCGAAAACTGACTCTGAACGCCAAGGTATTCAGGCCCCGGACCGGCACACCGTTAGTAACACAGCCCTTTAGTACTGACGTTGATATAACGGACGCTATCCGCCTGAGTGGTTACACGTTCAGGCTACCGTATCGCGCTCTACTTATTTATCTGCGCATAGGCACGTTGGAAGTCACCGTCACCACGACTTTTGCCGACGGGGTGGTAGGGCGTGGTTTTGCGTCGGTCGGTGGGCGTTCAGTCGTCGTCAATGCGTATTGTGATAAGGAAATAGTAACCCCTACCACGCCTTGATAAAAAGAGCTATCCGCAGCGCCTCCCCCTTTTCAGGAAGGGGGCGGCGCAATCATTATTTTGTTTAATTGATTACAGCGTTATGGGTGTTTTTTGTGTTTAAACAGGGATAAGTCCTACAGAGTTTGGATAGGCGGCTCCGTACTCTGTGTGCCTCACAGGTGAGGTCACATTCTTCGGAAGCAAGCCGAACCGTTTTCCAACACGCTATCAGAGAGTGATTGCCCATGTCGGCACTGAATACGTTCGAACTCAAACCATTGAGTGCGATGATGAAAGTTCCAACCCTTACCTTCTGCCTGTATGTTGCGGTTCAGGGGCAAGCGCAGGCTGTTCAGTTAATTGGTCAACAACAAACCATTGACGCCACTTCAGCCGTAACCAGCTGGCAACTGTCCAGTCAGTCTACCTTGAATATGAACCGTGCATCGGCGACAACCATTGACCTTTCGAACTCCACTTTGAATGTTAATACAGGCAGTTCGGTCAATGATATCCGCGCTGTTTCAGGCTCAACGGTAAATATCGAATCAGCCCGTGTTTCTTCCAGTAACGCCACGGGCGGTGCGGTGCGCCTGGAAAACAGTAAGGCGACTGTCAGTAACAGCACGATCACCAACACTCAGGGCGTAGGCTTGCAAGCCCTTGGCATTGTGGGCGTGAGTGGTGGCTCTTCCGCCGAGATTACTTCAAGTAATATCAGTGGCCTGTTGGGCGGCGCGCAAGCCACCAGCGGCAGCCAATTGCATTTCAAAAATAATACAGTGGTGCAAGGTACCGGGGCGAATTCCATCGGTCTGAGCCTGCAGGGCGGTGCGGCGACGGCCAGCCAAAGTACAATCAGCGGTGGCGCCAATGGCGTGGTGTTTACCCGGGGGCGCGGCGATACCACTGAGGGCAAGCTGGTATTGGACCAATCCAGTGTAGAAGGCGTCAGCGGCTCAGCTATTTTGGTGCGGGGCGCGACCGGTAGAACGCCGACAGTCACCATCGATGTACTGAATAATTCCCAGTTGAAGGGTGGCGACGGTAAGCTGTTGAGCGTCACGGGCGGCGGCTCGGCGACGATGAATGTGGATAACAGCCGCTTGACCGGTAACGTCGTTGCGGACGCCGGCAGCACTGTCAATCTGAGCCTGCAGAACAACGCCGAGTTGACTGGCCAGTTGCAGAATGTCTCCAGTTTGAGTGTAGGCAACACGTCCAACTGGAACATGACCGGTGACAGCCAGGTGGGTGCGCTGAACATGGCCGGTGGTACGGTGACCATGGGCGCGGCGAATGAGTTTTACCAGCTGAACCTTCAAACGCTTTCGGGTAACGGCACCTTTGTCATGGGCACCGATTTCGACCAAGGCAAAACCGACTTTATCAATGTGACCGGCGAAGCCACAGGCAACCACAGCCTGGCACTCGCAGCCAGCGGCAGCGAACTGGTCAAAACCCAGGTTGTGCACACCGGCGGCGGTGACGCGGCGTTCTCCCTGGAGGGCGGCCCGGTCGACATGGGTGCCTATGCCTATAACCTGAAACAGGAAGGCAATGACTGGTTTCTGGACACGCAAACCCGTGTGATCAGTCGCAGTGCACGCGTGGTGACGGCATTGTTCAACACCCCGGTGACCATCATGACCGCCGAAGAGGGCTCATTGCGCCAACGTATGGGTGAGTTGCGCTACTCCCCGCACAGCACCGGTCTCTGGATCCGTGGTTTTGGCAGTAAATATGATGTGTCCCAGAGTTCGGGCACCGGCTACTCGCAGAACCTGAAAGGTTTCTCCATCGGTGCTGACACGCCGCTGGGCGACAGCCAATGGAAGGTGGGTGTATTTGGCGGCCACAGTAACTCTGACGTAAACCCGGCGCGCGGCGCTGCCGGTACCGTCAAGAGCTACTTCCTGGGTACCTATGCCACCTGGATGGATGAAGAAAGCGGTTTCTATTTTGATGCCGTGGCCAAAGCCAACCGGTTCCAGAACCAGGCCAAGGCAACCCTCAGTGACAACACGTCTACCAAGGGTGGCTACAACAACGTAGGCGGTGGTGTATCGGCTGAACTCGGCCGTCATATCAAGCTTGGTGAGAGTTCCTTTATTGAACCTTACGGCCGACTGTCGACCATTGTGGTCCAAGGTGGTACGTACAGCCTGAAAAACGGTTTGCAAGTGGACGGTGAGCGCACCCGCTCAAGGACTGCCGAGGCCGGCGCGACCGTTGGTCATGAGTTCCAACTCGATGATGGCACGCTGATCAAGCCTTACCTGCGTGCGGCAATGGTCCACGAGTTTGCCAACAACAATAAGGTCACGGTCAACAACCAGACCTTCAACAATGATTTGTCGGGCTCGCGCACCAAGTACGGTGCCGGTGTGGCGGTGTCGTTTACCCAGGACCTGCAGGCGCATGTCGACCTGGAGACCAGCACCAGTGACAAAATCAAGCAAAAAGCCGCTGTTAACGTTGGCGTACGCTATGCTTTCTAAATAGAAAGAGAAACGCTGATAAAAAAGCCCTGATTGCAAGATCAGGGCTTTTTTTGTTTTCTGCGGAGCCGGCTGGTTCAAACGGTTACTTCAAACTTAACGTCCAGTTTAAGTTCTGGATCTTGAGTGACGGCATACACGGAGCCAATGACGGCGAAAGGGTGATCACTGATTTTGTTCAGAGTCAGGCTGCCTTCGACATAGGGATATGCTCGGGGGTTTTCGCTTCGTTTGAGTTGAACCCACACCTGGTCAGTTCTGGAGCCCGTCAACTGCCGCACCTCGTCAGGGGTGATTGCTTTAGAGAATCTGATATAGAGTTCCTCGGAACCATCCCCGTCGTCTCGATGCGTCGTGGTAAATGCGATGGAATTATCTGTTTGCTCGACTTGAGCGGTCGTAGTTTCAAACGGGTGTTCGCCAATGGTACCTATGAACTGCGCCTTCTGGGCATTCGTCGATAAGCTGTTTGTTACTGACATAATCGCCTCTCCGTTCATGATGATTATACGAAAGCCAGAAGCGCGATTGCTTCTGTCTACTCCTATAAAGCCGCAAAAAGAAGAGTTAGGTAACTGTCAGAAGTCACAGTTTACAAAAGTTTATTTGACTGCTAGTTGTGGCCCTGATGAAAAGGGCATCTGCGCACAATCGCACACTCTAGTTTGAATGACTGACGCTATTAAAGGGCTTTTTCGGGAGGTGTCTACTGTCGAAGTTGACAGTCTAAAAAATATTTTTTAATAGCCTTTTTAAAGCATCGGTGTTCAGGGCTCAGCTAAACAGGCCTGCTGCAATATTGATCGAGAAGCCCAGAATCGCCGTATTGAACAGAAAACCGATCAAAGACTGTCCCAGCACCACCTTGCGCATACCCCGTGTGGCCACGCCTACATCCGCCGTCTGCACCGCCACGCCAATGGTGAACGAGAAGTACAGGAAGTCCCAATAGTTGGGGTTGCGCAAACCTTCGGCAAAGCGCAGCGCCGGCTCGTCACCTTCCCACGTGTAAAAGAGGCGCGCGTAATGCACGCTGAAAATCACCCCGGTCAGCAACCATGAACCAATCACCGTCATCCCGGTAAACCCGTAATGCAGCAGGCGCGCGGTGCTGTCCAGGTCTTTGCTGCCCACCAGGTTCAGCGTGATGGTCGCCAGGCTGGCAATCGCCGCGATGCACACCATAAACAGCACCAACCCTGCGTTTTCATCCTCGATCTCGGCGAAGCGTTTGACGTCGTCGGCCCGCGAGCGGCTGGTCAGCCACAGCATCAGTATCAGGTAGGTCCAGACGCCGGCATTCCAGCCAATGAGGATTTTGCTGATGATCGTGTCAGCGGGTGCCAGGATGCCCACGGCAAGGCCCAGGACGGCGGCGGCGGAGAGGCGAGGGTGGGTGCGGGCGAGGAAGGCCATAGGTGCTCACAACAGGGGAGGTTGTGAGCACCATAGCGCATTTTCAAACCGGTTATGAACGCTTGCGCACCAGCTTCATCACCACCACAAAGAACACCGGTACAAACACCACCGCCAGGGTTGCGGTGATCATCCCGCCTATCACGCCCGTGCCGATCGCCTGCTGGCTGGCCGAGCTGGCACCGGTGGCAATGGCCAGTGGCACCACGCCGAGGATAAACGCGAGTGATGTCATGATGATCGGCCGTAAACGCAGGCGCGCAGCTTTCAAGGTGGCGTCGATCAGGTCTTCGCCCTGCTCATACAAGTCCTTGGCGAACTCGATGATCAGGATCGCGTTCTTCGCCGACAAGCCGATGATGGTGATCAGGCCCACTTTGAAGAACACATCGTTAGGCATGCCGCGCAAGGTCACCGCCAATACGGCGCCGAGCACACCCAGCGGCACCACCAACAAGACCGAGGTTGGAATCGACCAGCTTTCATACAGTGCGGCCAGGCACAGGAACACGATCAACAGCGACAGGCCCAGCAGCAAGGGCGCCTGGGAACCGGACAAGCGTTCCTGCAACGACAAACCGGTCCATTCCTGACCCAGGCCCGCCGGCAGTTGGCTGACCAGGCGCTGAATTTCTTCCATCGCCTCACCGGTGCTGTGCCCCGGTGCTGCTTCACCGCTGATGGCAATGGCCGGGTAGCCGTTGTAACGCGTCAACTGCGCAGGGCCCTGGGTCCACTTGGCTTCGACGAACGCTGACAACGGCACCATCTTGCCGTCCTTGTTGCGCACGTTGATCTTCATCAAGTCCGCCACCTGGCTGCGCTGGTCGCCTTCGGCCTGCACCACCACCCGCTGCATGCGGCCCTGGTTGGGGAAGTCGTTGACATAGGCCGAGCCGATGGCCGAAGACAGCACATTACCCACGTCCGCGAAGGAGACCCCAAGGGCGTTGGCCTGCTTGCGGTCCACTTGCAACTGCACTTGTGGTGCTTCAGCCAGGGCGCTTTCGCGCACGTTGGCCAGGATCGGGCTTTTCGCAGCGGCCGCCAGCAACTCGGTACGTGCTTGCATCAACGCCGCATGGCCGACACCGCCACGGTCCTGCAAGCGGAACTCGAAACCGCTGGAGGTGCCGAGGCCGTCCACGGGCGGTGGCAGAATTGCATAGGCAATCGCATCTTTAAGCTCGCCGAAAGCGGCGTTGGCACGGTCGGCAATCGCCGAGGCCGAATCAACACCGCTGCGTTCCGACCAGTCCTTGAGCGTGGTAAACGCCAGCGCTGCGTTCTGCCCGGAGCCGGAGAAACTGAAGCCCATGATCATGGTGGTATCGCCCACCCCGGGTTCCTCGGCGTTATGTGCCTCGATCTGCTCGGCCACCTGCACGGTGCGGTTCTTGCTCGCACCCGGCGGCAACTGGATATCGGTAATGGTGTAACCCTGGTCCTCCACCGGCAGGAACGAGGAGGGCAGGCGGCTGAACATCACCCCCAGGCCCACCAGCAACACCAGATAGATCAGCAGGTACCGGCCGCTGCGCTTGAGGGCATAGGCCACCCAACCTTCGTAGCGGTCGGTGAGCTGTTCAAAGCGCCGGTTGAAGCCGCCGAAGAACCCCCCTTTGGCATGGTGCTCGCCCTTGGCAATCGGCTTGAGCAGGGTTGCGCACAACGCGGGGGTCAAGGTCAGGGCGAGGAACGCCGAGAACAGGATCGACGTCGCCATCGACAGCGAGAACTGCTGGTAGATCACCCCGACCGAACCCGGCATGAACGCCATCGGCAGAAACACCGCGACCAACACCAGGGTGATACCGACGATGGCCCCGGTAATCTGGCCCATGGCCTTGCGCGTGGCCTCTTTGGGCGACAAACCCTCGGTGACCATAATGCGCTCGACGTTCTCCACCACCACAATCGCATCGTCCACCAGGATACCGATCGCCAGCACCATGCCGAACATGGTCAGCACGTTGATCGAGAAACCCAGCAGCAACATGGTGGCGAAGGTGCCCATCAGTGCTATGGGCACCACCAGCGTCGGGATCAAGGTGTAGCGCACGTTCTGCAGGAACAGATACATCACCGCAAACACCAGCGCCATGGCCTCCAGCAAGGTGTAGACCACTTTGGTAATCGAGACCTTGACGAAGGGCGAGGTGTCGTACGGGATCTTGTACTCCACGTTGGCCGGGAAGTAGCGCGACAGTTCGTCCATCTTCGCCCGCACCAGGGTTGCGGTGTTCAGCGCGTTGGCGCCCGGCGACAGTTGCACACTGACGGCGGTGGATGGCTTGCCGTTCAGACGCGTAGAGAACTGGTATTCCTGGCTGCCGATTTCCACCCGCGCCACATCGCCGATACGCACGGTGGAGCCGTCGGGATTGGCTTTGAGCACGATGTCGGCGAATTCTGCCGGCGTCGACAGTTGGCCCTTGACCAGGATGGCGGCGGTGATTTCCTGGGTCTTGGTCCCCGGCAAATCACCGATGCTGCCCGCCGAGACCTGGGCGTTCTGCGCGCTGATTGCAGCGTTCACGTCGGCCGGGGTGAGGTTGAAGCCGATCAGCTTCTGCGGATCGATCCAGATCCGCATGGCGCGCTCGGCGCCATACAGCTGGGCCTTGCCGACACCGTCCAGGCGCTTGAGCTCGTTCATGACGTTGCGTGCCAGGTAATCGCTGAGCGCAACGTCATCGAGCTTGCCGTCGTTGGACGTCAGGGTGACCAGCAGCAGGAAGCCGGCAGACACCTTTTCCACCTGCAAGCCTTGCTGGGTCACCGCTTGCGGCAAGCGCGGCTCCACCGCTTTAAGGCGGTTTTGCACATCCACCTGGGCCATTTCCGGGTTCGTGCCCGGCTGGAAGGTGGCGGTGATCGTGGCCGAGCCCAGGCTGCTCTGGGATTCGAAATACAGCAGGTGATCGGCGCCGTTGAGCTCCTGCTCAATCAGGCTGACCACGCTTTCATCCAGGGTCTGGGCCGAAGCGCCCGGGTACACCGCGTAGATTTCCACCTTTGGCGGCGCCACGTTGGGGTACTGCGCCACCGGCAATTGCGGGATGGCCAGCGCGCCGGCCAGCAGGATAAACAAGGCGACCACCCAGGCGAAAATCGGGCGGTCAATAAAGAACTGCGGCATGGCGGGTTATTCCTTTACGAGCTGGCCAGGGGCCGGGCTGTCGTCCACTTCGACTTTTTCACCGGGGCGCGCGTGTTGCAGGCCTTCGACGATGATGCGGTCACCGGGCTTGAGGCCGCTGCTGACGATCCAGCGATCCTCGATGACCGCGCCCAGCTCCACCGGCTGTTGGCTGACGGTCTGCTCGGCGTCCAACAGCAACACCATCGGGATGCCGGCGCTGTCGCGCGTAATGGCGCGTTGCGGCACGCTGATGCCTTGCCTATCAACCGCTTGTTCCAGGCGCACACGCACAAAACTGCCGGGCAGCAGGTCGAGGTCCGGGTTGGGGAACTCGCTGCGCAGGATGATCTGCCCGGTGCCCGGGTCGACGCTGATCTCGGCAAACAGCAATTTGCCCGGCAGCGGGTACAGGCTGCCGTCATCCTCGATCAGCGTGGCCTTGGCCTGGTCCTGGCCGACCTGCTTCAGGCTGCCGGCACGGAAGGCGCGGCGCAGGTCATTCAGCTCGCGGGTCGACTGGGTCAAGTCGGCGTGAATCGGGTCCAGTTGCTGGATGATCGCCAGTGGCGTGGCTTCGTTCTGGCCCACCAATGCACCCTCGGTCACCAGCGCGCGGCCGATGCGGCCGGAGATCGGCGCAGTGACGGTGGCGTAGCCCAGGTTCAGCTTGGCACGCTCGACGGCGGCTTTGTTGGCGGCGACCTCGGCGTTGGTCTGGCGCACGGCGGCGCGGGCGTTGTCGTAGTCCTGGCCGCTGATGGCATTGCCTTCTACCAACTGGCTGTAGCGCTGTTCTTGCAAACGCGCCTGGAACGCATTGGCCTGGGCCTTTTCCAGGTTGGCCTGAGCGCTGTCCAGGTCGGCCTTGAACGGGGCCGGGTCAATGCGAAACAGCACATCGCCCTGTTTTACGTCGTGGCCTTCCTTGAACACGCGCTGCATGACCACCCCAGCGACCCGGGCACGCACTTCGGCAATGCGCGGTGCAGCGATACGCCCGCTGAGTTCGTTGGTAATGGAGAGGGGTTTGGCCTGCAGGGTTTCGACGCGGACTTTGGCCAGGGGCATTTCCGGCGCTTCGTCGGCCGACTTGCCACAAGCACTCAGTGCCAGCGTCAAGGCCAGCAGGCAAAACGGCGCAAACAGATTCTTCGACATGCTCATATCCCAATATTGACTGGCGCATCCTAAAGACACCTGCGCCGCGGTGCTGTGAAGCTCTGTAGCCCGTCTGTGAAGAAATGTAAGGTGCGGCGCGCTGAACGCCGGGGGCGTATATCCTTGCACAATCCTGCAGCACACCAACAAACCGTATTATTTGGAAGCACCATGCCCAACATCCTTCTGGTGGAAGACGACGCCGCGCTCTCCGAGCTGATTGCCAGCTATCTGGAACGCAATGGCTACCACGTCAGCGTACTCAGCCGTGGCGATCACGTGCGTGAGCGCGCGCGCCTCAACCCGCCGGACCTGGTGATTCTCGACCTGATGCTGCCGGGCCTTGACGGCCTGCAGGTGTGCCGCTTGCTGCGCGCCGACTCGGCGGGTTTGCCGATCCTGATGCTCACCGCGCGCGACGACAGCCACGATCAGGTGCTGGGCCTGGAAATGGGCGCCGACGACTATGTCACCAAGCCCTGCGAGCCGCGCGTACTGTTGGCGCGAGTGCGCACCTTGTTGCGCCGCAGCAGCCTGTCCGACCCCCAGGTTGCCAACGACCAGATCATCATGGGCAACCTGTGTATCGACCTGTCCGAACGCACGGTGACCTGGCGCGAGCAGGCGGTGGAGCTGTCCAGCGGTGAATACAACCTGCTGGTGGTGTTGGCCCGGCATGCCGGCGAGGTGCTCAGCCGCGACCAGATTTTGCAACGCCTGCGCGGTATCGAATTCAACGGCACCGACCGCTCTGTGGACGTGGCCATTTCCAAGTTGCGCCGCAAGTTCGACGACCATGCCGGCGAAGCGCGCAAAATCAAGACCGTGTGGGGCAAGGGTTACTTGTTCAGCCGTTCCGAGTGGGAATGCTGATCGATGGTTCGTGCACTGCTACGCCTCTACCTGATTACTATCGTCACCTACAGTGCGGCGATCTACCTGATTCCCAAACTGGTCATCAAGGTGTTCGAACATCGCTACATGAACTACAACGTCGAGCAGAGTCGCGGCCAGCAAAAGCTGATCGTCGAACAATATCTGCGCGTGCCGGTGGAACACTGGTCAGCGGTTACCGCGCAATTGGGCCGTGACTTTGCGCCGCTGAAGGTGCAACTGCTGCTGCGTCAGGACGCGAGCTACACCCCTGAAGAAGAACACCTGCTGGAGCAAGGCCAACCGGTGATCCGCCTGGGCGAGTGGGGCTGGATGGAGCAAATCAGTTCACCGGTGAACGACCAGTTTGTGGTCAAGCTGACCATCCCGCCTGACCCGCTGGACATGAACCTGCTGTACTGGTCGATGAACGTATTGATCGGTGCTGCGCTGCTGGCGTGCCTGCTGTTCTGGTTGCGCCCGCATTGGCGCGACCTGGAGCGCCTGAAGACCACCGCCGTCCAACTGGGCAGGGGCAATCTGACCGAGCGTACGCACATTCCGGCCAGCTCCAACATCGGCAGCCTGGCCTCGGTATTCGACACCATGGCCGACGATATCGAGAGCCTGCTCAACCAGCAGCGCGACCTGCTCAATGCCGTCTCTCACGAACTGCGTACGCCGCTGACCCGCCTGGATTTCGGCCTGGCCCTGGCCCTCTCGGAAGACTTGCCCCAGGCCAGCCGCGAGCGTCTGCAAAGCCTTGTGGCGCACATCCGTGAGCTGGACGAACTGGTGCTGGAATTGCTCTCCTACAGCCGCCTGCAAAATCCGGCACAGTTGCCGGAGCGGGTCGACGTGGTGATCGACGAGTTTATCGACAGCGTGCTGGGCAGCGTCGATGACGAGTTGGAAAACCCCGAGATCGTTATCGATGTAGCGCTCGATTGTGCCGAAGAGCGCGTCAGCCTCGACCCACGCCTCACTGCCCGCGCCCTGCAGAACCTGCTGCGCAACGCCACGCGGTATTGCGACAAGCGCATCCAGGTGGGCGTCAAGGTGTGTGCCAATGGCTGTGAAATCTGGGTGGATGACGACGGCATCGGCATTCCCGTGGACCAGCGCGAGCGCATTTTCGAGCCGTTCTACCGCCTGGACCGCAGCCGTGACCGCGCCACGGGTGGCTTCGGCCTGGGCCTGGCGATCAGCCGGCGTGCGCTGGAAGCCCAGGGCGGCACGTTGACCGCGCTGGCATCGCCGCTGGGCGGTGCGCGGTTTCGCGTGTGGTTGCCCAGCGTCAGCTGATCAGAGCACCTTGACGGCGCGGCCGATGGCCTGGATCGGCCCGGTCGGCTTGCCGGTCGGCGAGCCACGCGGGTCTTCCAGGGTCAGCTCGAACAGCTGGTTTGGCGTCAGCGGGGGCAGTTTGTCCAAGGGCACTGACAGGGTCTGCCCCGGTTTGACCAGGCCCAGCGAGACGGGGCCTTGCCAGCCATCACCCTTGGTCCAGAATTGCAGGGCCTTGTCGGCCGGCACTTCCATCACGCCCAACGGAATCAACTGGATCTGCTGAGTATTGCTGGCCTGGATGACCCAACCCGGTGCCTGGCTTTGCGGCGCCACCAGCACTACCACGAAGGTCGGGTCGGCGCCGGGCGGGCGCGTCAGCAGCAGCGCGGCCAGCACCAGTGCGGTGACCAAACCTGCGCCGGCCAAGCCGCGCCAGAGTGCAAGCAGGTTCCACCAAGGCTCGCGGCTATCGGCGCGCCCGACCGTGCGTTCGATGCGCCGCCATAACTGTGCGGAGGGCGGCACCGGTTCGGCCAATGCCGTCAGCGGCAGCAGGCGCTGTTCCCAGGCGTCCACCGCTGCGCGCAATGGGGCGTCGTGTTGCAGGCGTCGTTCAACCTCAGCGCGCTGTTCGGCGGGCAGGGTGCCCAGTACGTATTCGCTGGCCAGTTCATCCAGTGGGTTACTCATGCCATGCACTCCCGCAGCGCGGCGAGGCTACGTTTGATCCAGGCTTTGACGGTCCCCAGCGGGGTGTCCAGTTTCTGCGCGATTTCACTGTGGGAATAGCCGTCGACATAAGCGTGGAGGATGCAACGGCGACGGGCCGGGTCGAGCTGTTCCAGGCAGTGCTGAATCTGCCCGGTACGGGTGCTGAATTCAAAGCTGTCGTCGGCGGCCGCGACGGCGTCATGTTCCGCGCTCAACGCCACTTCACGGTGAGGGTTGCGCACGGCATTCAAGGCCAGGTGCCGGGTCACGCTGAACACCCAGCCACGCGCCGAACCACGGGTGGGGTCGAAGCTGGCAGCGCCGCGCCAGATCTTGATAAATGCGTCGTGCACGATGTCCTCGGCCAGGGCCTTATCGCGGGCAATGCGCAAAGCTACGCCGAGCAGACGGCTGCTGTCTTGCTCATACAACCGACGCAGGGCGCGTTGATCGCCACGCGCGCAGGCCAGTAGGCAAGCTTCGTAGTCAAAAGTGGCTTCAGGCAAGGACCGGGGTTTCCGCCGCAGGAACAGGATCAATGCCCCGACCCTAAGGTCGGGGCGCCAGCGCATTAGCCTAGCTGAATAGGCTCAGTTTGCGGCCCAGAATATGTAGTCGGCCTGGTATTTCACCACTTCCTGCTTGCCCTTGTTGGCGGTGGTGCACGCGGTACTCGGCGCCACGCCGCCTTTAAGGGCGACCCGCTGGATGTAACTCACCCCCGTCATCGCGCCTTTGCCCTCGGCCGGGTTGGCCTTGACCAACTGATAGGGCAGGTTGCCCGCACCCGACGGCGCCACTGCCAATTGGGTGCCGGTCACCTTCGAACCGTCCTGGGCTTGCCAGGTGGCTGGCGGCCCGAAGTAGGTGCCTACTGGCTTGCCGCTGCGGTCATTCAGCACCGCCTTGGGGCCGACGAAGGTCCATTCGGTCTGGCCGGCGGCGTTGGCTTTGTCGCGGCATTCGTAGGTGATTTCGCCGACACCGGTGGTTTCCAGTGCCACTTTGTGGCCATCCGGCACCTTGATACTGTCGGGCAAACCGGCCTGGGCAAAGACAGTCGGGGCGGCGACGAGCAAACCGGTCAGGCAGAGCAATGCTTTAGCGTTCATCGGGACTTCTCCATTGAGTAGAACAGCAGGGTTGCTGTGGGTACTACCCATGGCCTGCCCGATTGGATGCAGCGGTTAGAAAATAAATCGCGAAGGGCGCACACTGTGCTCCCGCAATACCCGAGGAGAGATTGGCAATGACTGGGATTCACGCGTCTGCGCAGCAAGGGTTTTCCACCCAGGCCGTCACTTACGCCCAAGGTCGACCGGACTATCCACGGCAACTCACTGGCTGGCTGAGCGACACACTCGGTATCACCGCGCAGTCGACGGTCATCGACCTGGGCGCCGGCACCGGCAAGTTCACGCGTGTCCTCAACACCCTGGCGCCCACGCTGATTGCCGTGGAACCGGTGCCGGCAATGGGCGCGCAGTTGAGCAAGCTGCTGCCGGATGTGCACTTGGTCAATGGCACTGCCGAGGCCATTCCGCTGGAAAGCGCCGTGGCGGATGCGGTGGTGTGCGCACAAGCCTTCCATTGGTTTTCCAGCGAGGCGGCCCTGGCGGAAATCCATCGGGTACTCAAACCGGATGGGCGCCTGGGGCTGGTGTGGAATGTGCGCGACGAGTCGGTGGATTGGGTCGCCGCCATTACTCAAATCATCACGCCTTATGAAGGCGACACGCCGCGCTTTCATACCGGCCGTTGGCGCGAAGCCTTCACTGGCGAGTATTTTTGCGCAGCGCAGATGACCTGTTTTGCCTATCAGCATGTCGGCAGCCCACAGGAGGTGATCATGGACCGCTTCCTGTCGGTGAGCTTTATCGCAGCGCTCCCCGACGCACAAAAGGCTACGGTCACGGCGCAATTGCGCCGGCTGATCGACACCCACCCGGCGTTGCGCGGGCGTGACACCGTTGCCTTCCCGTATCAGACCCAGGCCTACGTCTACCATCGACTGACAGAAAAAGCATAAAGTCAGATCATATTGATATAAGTGGTTATAAGAAAAATCGCTATCCTGCGGCCAGTAATTTATAAGGCCGCGGGTAGCTGGAATGGATGTGGGTAATATTGGTTTTGTAATCGCTGGCCTGATCGTTGGTTTCATCGTCGGCATGACAGGTGTCGGCGGGGGCTCTTTGATGACGCCGATCCTGTTGTGGTTCGGCATTAACCCGGCCACCGCCGTGGGCACCGACCTGTTGTACGCCGCTATCACCAAGTCCGGTGGTGTGCTGGTACACAGCAAGAACAAGAACATCGACTGGACCATCACCGGCTGGCTGACCCTGGGCAGTGTGCCCGCGGTGCTGCTGACTTTGTGGTTCCTCGCCAGCCTGCACACCGACCCCAGCGCGATGAACGCGGTGATCAAGCAAGCCCTTGGCGTGGTGCTGCTGCTGACCGCGCTGGCGATCCTGTTCAAGAAAAGCCTGTTGGCCTTCGCCCAGCGTCATGCCGGCGATGATTACCACATGAGCCCGCGTAACTTGAACGTGCTGACGGTGGTCACCGGGGCAATCCTCGGCACCATGGTTGCCTTGACCTCCATCGGCGCCGGCGCCCTGGGCACCGTCGCGTTGTTTATCCTGTACCCGTTCCTGGCGACGCGACGTTTAGTCGGCACCGAGATCGCCCATGCTGTGCCACTGACCCTGGTGGCGGGCCTGGGCCATGCCAGTATGGGCAATATGGACTGGCACCTGCTGGGCTTTTTGCTGATGGGCTCGCTGCCGGGGATTTACCTGGGCAGCCACATGACCGGCAAAGTCCCGGACGGCGTATTGCGCCCCTGCCTGGCGATCATGTTGATGACCATCGGCTACAAGCTGGCGTTTTAGGGCGTAGACCATTCGGTCTGCTCCCAGCAGTTTTTGCGCGTCAGGCCTTGGCCGGGCCGTTGCCGATCTGCCAGACAAACGGTGGTTCGGTGCCGTTGATCACCCAGTCACCCACGATGCGCGCCTTGTAGATCAACGGGTTGTGGGATGACACGGTGCGCGCATTGCGCCAATGACGGTCGAGGGCTTTGCCCTGGCGCACATCCGAGGCCCCGAGTGCGTTGAACAATTCACTGGTGGCACGCTGGATCAGCGTTGACACCACCACTTGCGCCGTCGCCGATTCAATTTCGGCAGCCACATTCGCTGCTCGCTCTGCGGCGTCATCCCCGGCAAATCGCGCCAGGTACGCCTGTTGCGCCGGCACTGCTGCTTTCAGCGCGCAGGCTTCAGCGGCGTACACGCGGGCGGCCACCTCACCGACGACCTGTTGAATCTGCGCATCCTGGCTGACGTGGGCGGCATTGCCATGGCTGTAAATGCGTTTGCGATTGCGCACCTGATGCGCCACGTCGTTGAGCGCGGCGCGGCCAATGCCGGCCAGGGTCGCCAGCAGCACTAACTGGTAGAACGCCGTCTGGTATTTGAAACGGGTGGCAAAATCGATGAGGTTTTCCGCGTCGACGACGGCGTCGGTAAAGCGTGTGGTGCCACTGCCAGTGGTGCGCTGGCCGAAGCCGTCCCAGTCATCGCTTTGCACCACGCCGGGTTGGCGCGTGCGGGTGGCGGCAATCACGTCGCCACCGGTGTCGCTGCGCTGGGCATATACGTCAATCCAGTCGGAGAAAATGCTGCCGGTGCTGTAGAACTTTTCGCCGTTGAGTTTCCATGTGTCACCGTCGGGGCTGACCTGGATGACGACGTCGCCGATCGCGACATTACCAATTTCCGTCCAGGCGCAGCCGACGATATCGCCATCGACAAAACGCTTGAACCACAGGTCGCGGCCCGCGCTCGGTGGCGCATTCAGGCGATCTTCGGCAAACGCGAAGTGGCCGCGCAGGGCCTGGGGCACGTTGGAGTCAGCGGCGGCCAGTTCAATCAGCAGTTCGAACAACTGCGGCAGGGACGCCCCCCCACCGCCGTATTCCAGCGGCACCCGCACCGCGCCAAAGCCGGCTTCCTTGAGCCATTGAATCGGCTCATGGGGCAGGGTGCGGCTGTGCTCACGCGCCACTGCGCCGTCGGCGATACGCTGGAAGATCGGCCGAAAACGTGCGGCCAGGGTGGGGTAATCGACGCCGGTGGACAGCGGGTTGATGACGTGTTGCTCGGTCATGGGGTACGGCTCCTGGGCAGTGATCAAGTGATTCGGTGATTGCACAGTCCGTGCCGGGCTCTTCAGCCCGTGTTTTGGGGCAAAGGGCGCTTTCCACTGTTGCTCCAGCAACAGTGTTTCGACAAACCGGTGCGATCCCTGACAGCAACTGCCCAGCGACCCGGTGCCGGGTTGCTTGCCGCAATGCCCATGGCCAGGGCGTTTGCCATGGCCTGGCACGCTTGCTGCTCAACCCTTGGGTACATCCCTTTGTGCGAGGTACCGCTAGATGAGTCAGCAAGCCGTGAAATTTGCCTACTGGGTGCCCAACGTCAGCGGTGGGTTAGTGGTGAGCAAGATCGAACAACGCACCCATTGGGGCATCGACTACAACCGCAAACTGGCGCAGTTGGCCGAAGCGGCAGGCTTTGAATACGGCCTGACGCAAATTCGCTTCACCGCCGGCTACGGCGCCGAGAACCAGCATGAGTCCGTAGCGTTCAGCCATGCGCTGCTGGCGGCCACCACCACGCTCAAGGTCATCGCCGCGATCTTGCCCGGCCCGTGGCAGCCGGCACTGGCGGCCAAGCAGCTGGCGACTATCGACCAGCTCACCAACGGCCGTATCGCGGTGAATATCGTCAGCGGCTGGTTCAAGGGCGAATTCCAGGCTATCGGTGAGCCGTGGCTGGAGCACGATGAGCGCTATCGCCGTTCCGAGGAATTTATCCGCGCGCTGAAAGGCATCTGGAGCCAGGACGATTTCACCTTCAAGGGCGATTTCTACCGCTTCAACAACTACACCCTCAAACCCAAGCCACTGGGCCAGCCCGAAGTCTTCCAGGGCGGCAGCTCGCGGGCCGCGCGGGACATGGCCGCGCGCGTGTCGGACTGGTACTTCACCAACGGCAACACGCCGGAAGGCATCAAGGCCCAGGTGGACGACATTCGCACCAAGGCCGCGGCGAATAATCATGCGGTCAAAGTCGGTGTGAACGCCTTTGTGATCGCTCGTGACACCGAGGAAGAAGCCCGCGCGGTGCTCGCAGAAATCATCGACAAGGCCGACCCCGAAGCGGTGAATGCGTTTGGTGATGCCGCCAAGCAGGCCGGCAAGGCCTCGCCGGAAGGTGAGGGCAACTGGGCCAAGTCCAGCTTCGAAGACCTGGTGCAATACAACGACGGCTTCAAGACCAACCTGATCGGCACCCCGCAGCAAATTGCCGAGCGCATCGTCGCACTCAAGGCCGTGGGCGTGGACCTGGTGCTGGCCGGCTTCCTGCATTTCCAGGAGGAAGTCGAGTACTTCGGCAAACGCGTGTTGCCGCTGGTACGCGCGCTGGAAGCCAAGGCCGGGATCAAGCAAGTGGCTTGAAGAGCACCACCGCCGCACGCAATTTGTTATTGCCGAAGCGGCACATTCGTTCGAACTCCCCATGGCTGACCGGCAGGTGCTGGCAGTCCAGGGGCTGGCGATGCTGGCTGTGGTCTACGTCCGGGTCGTGCAGGTAAACGAAATCTGCGTCGCAATCGGTGACCATCACCCAATGGGGCGATTTGGAGCGGGTGAGGCGGTAGCTGCTGATCAACACCAGTGGCTGTCCGCCGTCCTGCAATACCTGAGGTAAATCCAGCGCGCCACCGAGCACCTGCTCGACATCGCTGCCTGCCAGTTCTTCCTCAAACGCTTCGTGGACCAGGCGCATGACGTCCTTTTTATGCTGGTCGCGCACGCCGTCGAGAAACAGCGGCCCGCGTACATTCACCTGCATGCGCACCTTGAACCCGCGGCGCCAGGCCGCCAGTGCCAAACCTTGCGGGCTGCAGCCGCCATGGCCTGCGGTCATGAACACGGTGGTCGCTTCGCGCCAGATTTGCAGCTCTTCACGGCGCTGTGCCTGGCGATTGGGCACCAGCGCGCCCATGGCCATCAACAGGCAGGCGGCGCCGCAGGTGAAGTCGGTGGTCTGCTGGTAGTACGGCACGCTCTGCGGACGTGCGACCTGGTGCTGCAGAATGCGTTTTTCCAGGCGAATGGCCGCCGTGTGGTCTTCGTAATAGTCGTTGATCAGGGCAAAGCGCCGGTAGCCATTGCGTTCATACAGGGCGAGGGCGCCGGGGTTGTCGGTGCGCACTTCCAGGCGCAGGTAAGCGCAATCATGCGCCACGGCGCAGGCTTCAATGCGTGTCAGCAACTGCTTGCCCAGGCCCGTGCCCCGTGCGTGCTCGGCGATCGCGATGGAGTAGAGCCGCGCCAGCGAGGTGCCGCGATGGAACAGCACCAGCGCATAACCGAGCAATTGCTGGTCATTTTCCGCGACCAGCAACTGGCCATGGGCGCGGCTGACCATCCACTGGAAACTGCGCGGTGACAGCCGGTCAGTGGTGAAACAATGTTGTTCCAGTGCCACCAATTCGGGCACATCAGCGGGGGTTGCAACGCGAAAGGAAAGAGCCATATGACCGCCGTAAAAGTTGCGTAACGAAACGGGACTTCTCTAAAAGATCGTGCTTAATAGAAAAGGTCGAGTTCTCTAAAGCGGATCAAATATTATGTCGGCGGTACACAGTCATTGGCGTGAAGTATCCGAGCAAACCGTCGCGGCGACAATAACTTCCAACGGTTATTTTTCCGCACCTCTTAAAGGTTCCAGTCAAGTCGTGATTATTGTCGAGCGCAAGGAAGATTGGGCCTCCTACTTCCCCAGCGAAGACATCGTCACGGCCCAGGAATACCTCGAACAAACCCGCGAGAGCGAAACGGGCAAGCGCGTGCAGGTCATCAACCTGTGCCGCAGCTACAAGTACCTGGGGCACGGTTATTACTGCTCGTTGCTGGCCGAAGCACGAGGGCACAAGGTGATTCCCTCGGTGCGTACCATCAGCGAACTGACCAAGAAGTCGCTGTATGGCTTGTCCCTGGACGACCTGGATAAAACCCTCGATAAAGCCTTGAATCATCACCTCTACAGCAATACCGAAGGCTTTACCCTGACACTGTACTTTGGCCGAACCAATATAGAACCGCTGCAGGAGTTGGCCCGTCAGTTGTTTGAAACGTTTCCATGCCCGATCTTGTTAGTTGAGTTTCGCAAGAATAACGGCTGGCATATCGAGGGGGTGAAATCCGGCGTCTTGCACAAGTTACGCGACGACCAGGAAGACCAGTTCGCCCACGCCCTCGACAACTTCAGTCGCAAGATCTGGCGCCAGCCGCGCTCACGTCGATTGGCTCGCTATGACCTGGCCATCCTGCATGATCCCCAGGAACAATTGCCGCCGTCGAACGCCAGGGCGCTGGAGAATTTCGTGCGGGTCGGCAAGGGCCTGGGCATTGATGTGGAGCTGATCGAGCGCAAGGACTATTCGCGCCTCGCCGAATACGACGCCTTGCTGATCCGTGAGACCACCAGCGTCGACAACCACACCTACCGTTTTGCCAAGAAAGCCGAAAGCGAAGGCCTGGTGGTGATGGATGACCCGGCGTCAATCCTGCGCTGTACCAACAAGGTCTACCTCACCGACCTGCTCAACAGCCATCAACTGGGCATGCCCGCCACCGAAATTCTCTACAAGGAGCGACCGGAAGATTTCGAGCGGGTCGGCGAACGCCTCGGCTTCCCGCTGGTGTTGAAGATTCCCGACGGTTGCTTCTCGCGGGGTGTGATCAAGGTTGAAAGCCAGGCCGCCTTGCTCAAGGCCACCGCCGAGTTGTTTGAACATTCGGTGTTGTTACTGGCCCAGGAGTTTTTCTACACCGAGTACGACTGGCGCATTGGCGTCCTTAACCGCAAGCCGATCTTTGCCTGCCAATACTTCATGTCCAAGGGCCATTGGCAAATCTACAACCACAAGGCCATCGGCCAGGACATCAACGGCGAATGCCGTACCCTGGCGGTCCACGAAGCGCCCAAGGCGGTGGTGGAACTGGCCGTCAAGACCGCCAACCTGATCGGCGATGGCCTCTACGGCGTCGACCTCAAGCAATCCGGTGACAAGGTGGTGGTGATCGAGGTCAACGACAACCCCAATATGGATGCCGGTATCGAAGATGCCTACTTGCAAGACGACCTGTATGCGCTGGTGCTGGAAGAGTTTGTAAGGCGCCTGGAGTTGAAACGCCAGGGCCAGGTGTGGTGACACGCCATGATCCAGCGTTTTGAACTGACCGACGGCAAGCTGCGCAAAGGCGACAGGGACGACGCGCCGATCATGCTGTTCAACAACCCGGATGTTGCCGAACGCGAATGGCTGCGCGACCACCACAAACTCGACGAACACGCCCTGGCCTCGGCGCTTGACCCGGATGAAGTCTCGCGTATTGAATTTCACCCCGACTACCTGTTCCTGATCTGGAAACGCCCGGAGAAATACGCCGGCGGTGGCAACCTCATGTTTGAAGTGGCGTCCTGCGGCCTGTTGTTTTCGCCGGGCCGCCTGCTGGTGATTGCCACCGATGAAACCCCGCTGTCCGGGCTTGGCGCTCGCCGCCCGCTGCACACGCCGCTGGACGTGCTGCTCGATCTGTTGCTCAACAACATCCATCACTACCTGGGCCACCTCAAGGTGATCAAGTTGGTGGCGCGTGAGTTGCAACAACAGTTCAACGCGTCGATGAGCAACCATCACCTGATGCAAATGTTCAACCTCAGCGAGAGCCTGATCTATTACATCAACGCGCTGCACAGCAACGGCGCGGTGCTGTCGCGGTTGCGCAACCACGGGGAAAAGGAACATTTCAGCGCCGAGGTCCTGGGGCTGATCGATGACCTGATCATTGAGAACCACCAGTGCTACAAGCAGGCGGAGATCTACTCCAATGTGTTTTCCGGGTTGATCGACGCGCGTGGCAACCTGATGAACAACAGCATGAACAACCTGCTGCGCAAGCTGACGTTGATCAACGTGGTGTTCCTGCCGCTCAACCTGATTGCCAGCGTCGGTGGTATGTCGGAGTTCAGCATGATGACAGCGGGTACGCCCTGGTGGGTGTCGTACCCGCTGCTGATGGTGGCGATGGGCGTTGGGGCGGGGTTGATGGTGGTGGGGCTCAAACGCATCGCCGGTGGCGCAAATGTGGTGTGAGCACTGAACACGTGTGGGCGCTGGCTTGCCTGCGATGGCCATAGGTATCTACGCAACTCTTTGTGTTGCTTTAAGCCTGTGAGGGGTTAGGGAGATTGAGTACATATCCGTTGCTGCGGTAACGGCGGCTATGGGTTCCGCTCTTACAGCGGGTCACTTTTTTACAAACGCCTAAAAAAGTAACCAAAAAACGCTTTGCCCCA
>PJQF01000197.1_pt1 | contig 30512 bp, 26 predicted proteins | sample 1503741 | NCBI WGS metagenome assembly PJQF01 (sample SAMN07775949, study PRJNA414020) | Biofilm metagenome, whole genome shotgun sequencing project. | isolation source: biomolecule (vanillin) treated reverse osmosis membrane biofilm | place: India: Nagpur | collected 2017-03-21 | reverse complement strand
ATGTGCTGGCGGCGCAAAGCACGGCGGTGTGGCTGAGCAGCGGCGTGGGCATGTTTGTGGTGGGCTGGGTGATTCAGTTTGTCGGGCACTACTACGAAGGCAGGAAGCCTGCGTTTGTGGACGATGTGTCGGGGCTGATCGTGGGGCCGTTGTTTGTGGTGGCGGAGTTGGCGTTTTTGCTGGGGTTGCGGCATGAGCTCAAGCGGCAGATTGAAGAGCGTTCGGGGCCGGTGGCTCGCCGCGATCTTAAGCCAAGCGAGGTCTAAATGTGGGAGCGGGCTTGCTCGCGAATGCGGTGGGTCAGTGATGAATGTATCAACTGACACTGCGCATTCGCGAGCAAGCCCGCTCCCACATTTGATTTATGGTGACCTGAGAGATTTAATTCCAGACATGAAAAAGCCCGCAGCGACGGCGGGCTTTTTCTTACAAGCAGGAGGCAGACCTCAGATAGGTCGGCTGCCGTACTTGTTATCCGGCTTCTTCGGTGGATCAGCCACCACGTTGGCCTCGACTTCCTGCACTTTGCCACCTTTAGCGAGGAACTCTTCCATCGCACGGGCCAGGGCATCGCGCTCTTTGTTCTTGGCTTCAACACTCGGCAACTCGTCTACCGAAACAGCCGCCTTGGCTTTGCCTTTGGCTTTGGGAGCCGCGTCATCGCCAACACTGTTATCGTCATCTTCCGCAACGTCGTCAGCCGCTACTGCTTCAAGACCGTCTTCGGTGTCGTCTTCATCACCTACTTCGAGGTCGTCTTGTTCCAGATCATCGTCGCTCATGTTCTACCTCATGACTTGCGAAAAGCAGATTAGTTATAGCCCAGCCTCACTCGCTGTCGAGTTCGCCGGAAAAAATCAACATCCACCGGATAACCAGTGGCTTATGCCCCATCACCGTGCAAGGTGGCGAGGACTTTACGAGCACCGCCATGATCACGGTGCTCGCCCAGATAAACACCTTGCCAGGTACCCATCGCCAAGCGGCCGGCCTTGACCGGCAAACTCAGCTGGCAGCCCAGGAGACTGGCCTTGAAGTGCGCCGGCAGATCATCCGGACCTTCGTCATTGTGTTCGAACCCGGCACGGCCTTGCGGCACCAGCAAGTTGAAAAAACGTTCGAAGTCACGGCGAACCGCCGGATCGGCATTCTCGTTGACGGTCAGAGAAGCCGAGGTGTGCTGCAACCACAGGTGTAACAGGCCCACACGACACGCCTTCAATTCAGGCAAGCCGGCAAGCAACTCATCGGTCACCAAGTGAAAGCCCCGGGGCTTGGCCCGCAGGGTAATCAGGGTCTGTTGCCACATAGAGTTCTCCGCCCATCGGCGCGCATTCTAGCGCGCTCTGGGAAAAAACAAAGTGCCGAATACGCCTACGTGCCTGTAAGACATTCGCACACTGAAAAGTGCCGTGTGCGGCCGATCACAAACTTTGCGCAAAAACCGGCACAGCGTCTTACGACTGACAAACACCAGGCAAAAAAATGCCCGGCAAGCCGGGCATTTTTTTTACGCGCACTTACAAGTTGTAACCGCGTTCGTTGTGTTGCGCCAGGTCGAGGCCGACAGCCTCTTCCTCTTCGGTAACACGCAGGCCAATGACCATATCGAGCACCTTGAGGATGACGTAGGTGACGATCGCCGTGTAGATCACGGTGAAGCCAACACCCTTGCACTGGATCCAGACTTGAGCCGCAATGTCAGTCACGGTGCCGAAGCCGCCCAATGCAGGGGCTGCGAATACACCCGTAAGGATCGCACCGACGATACCGCCGATACCGTGCACGCCGAATGCGTCCAGGGAGTCGTCGTAGCCCAGCTTACGCTTGAGGCTGGTCGCGCAGAAGAAGCAGACCACACCGGCCACCAGGCCGATTACCAGAGCGCCCATCGGGCCAACGGTACCGGCGGCTGGTGTAACAGCTACCAGGCCAGCGACTACGCCCGAGGCGATGCCCAGTGCACTTGGCTTGCCGTGAGTGATCCACTCGGCGAACATCCAACCCAACGCCGCAGCAGCGGTAGCGATCTGAGTGACCAGCATCGCCATGCCAGCAGTGCCGTTGGCCGCAGCAGCGGAGCCGGCGTTGAAGCCGAACCAACCGATCCACAGCATTGCCGCGCCCACCAGGGTGTAACCCAGGTTGTGCGGTGCCATCGGGGTGGTAGGGAAGCCTTTACGCTTGCCGAGCACGATGCACGCCACCAGCCCAGCCACACCGGCGTTGATGTGCACCACGGTGCCGCCGGCAAAGTCCAGCACGCCCCAGTCCCACATCAGGCCGCCGTTGCCGCTCCAGACCATGTGCGCGATTGGCGCATAAACCAGGGTGAACCAGATGCCCATGAAGATCAGCATCGCAGAGAACTTCATACGCTCAGCGAAGGCACCGACGATCAGCGCCGGGGTGATGATGGCGAAGGTCATCTGGAAGGTGATGAACACCGCTTCCGGGAACAACGCCGCAGGCCCGGTGATGCTGGCTGGGGTCACACCCGCCAGGAACGCCTTGCCCATGCCGCCGAAGAAGGAATTGAAGTTGACCACACCCTGTTCCATACCGGTGGTATCGAACGCAATGCTGTAGCCGTAGACGACCCACAGGATGCTGATCAGGCCAGTGATGGCGAAGCACTGCATCATCACCGACAGAATATTTTTGGAGCGGACCATGCCGCCGTAGAACAGCGCCAGGCCGGGAATGGTCATGAACAGCACCAGTGCGGTGGCGGTCAGCATCCAGGCGGTGTCGCCAGAGTTGAGGACTGGAGCAGCCACTTCGTCTGCCGCCATGGCCAGGCTTGGCATTACGATGGACAACAGGGCTCCGAGCCCTGCGAATTTACGCAGAGTCATATTGTTTTCTCCTGGGGCGTTGGGGTTTGGCGGCTTAGATTGCGTCGGTATCGGTTTCGCCGGTACGGATGCGAATAGCCTGTTCCAGATTGACCACGAAGATCTTGCCGTCACCGATCTTGCCGGTGTTGGCCGCCTTGGTTATCGCCTCGATAACCCGGTCAAGATCCTTGTCGTCAATGGCGACATCAATCTTCACCTTCGGCAGAAAATCGACCACGTATTCCGCGCCGCGATACAGCTCGGTGTGACCCTTCTGCCGACCGAAGCCTTTGACCTCAGTAACGGTAATGCCCTGCACGCCGATCTCGGACAACGACTCGCGTACATCGTCCAACTTGAACGGCTTGATGATGGCAGTGACTAGCTTCATGAAAACTCTCTCCCGAATTGGTGGACTTGCCCCAGGAAAACAAACCCGTCTCAAGTCTAAGCGCAGTGCCTGGCTTTGTAACGCATCGTCGCAAGGGCAGTTGCCTTTGCGACGCCAGCGAACCACTGGTGACGAAACCTGTACCCCTGATCCGTCGGCGCACTGCATTCGTCACAGCGACTGCATCAGTGCATGGGTCATGATCGTCTAAGCAGAAACCTTGCCAGCTCCGTAAAAATCACTGAAATCAGTCCTTTGCCCACTTAACCTCACCCACAGGACTATTTGGCAGCTGCAATGCGCACGAAAACAGTGCGCCGTCGCACAGCCCGATGCGCGAAAAGCGTGCGCTGCAGGCCGCGAAAAAGACTATAGACGCTGCGTGATACACTGCCCGCCAACAGTTTCCGGAATATTTCCCATGCTCGCGCCCAAAGACCTACTCGACGCCCTGAGCGGCCACGCCTCTCGCCTGTTCAGCGGCGAAACCCCTCTGCCCCGCAATGAAATCGAAAGCCAGTTCAAGGCCTTGCTGCAAAGCGGTTTCAGCAAGCTCGACCTGGTGAGCCGGGAAGAATTTGATAGCCAAATGGTGGTGCTGGCCCGCACGCGTGCGCGGTTGGAGAGCCTGGAGGCGAAGGTGGCTGAACTGGAAGCGCGGCTAACCCCAACGGCCGAGTAACTGACACAACTAAGCCAAAATGTGGGAGGGGGCTTGCTCCCGATGGCGCTGGGTCAGTGACATATTTATCAACTGACCCACTGCTATCGGGGGCAAGCCCCTTCCCACATTTGTTCTGCGTCGTTCTCTGGATACGTTCTGTAAAACCTCCCTCCCTCGCTAGCCCCACCCCTCGTCTACCCTTGAAAAACCCGCAGGAAGCGGCCTCTCTTTCAAGGAACGAGCATGTCCCTCGCCATCGTCCACAGCCGCGCCCAGATCGGCGTAGAAGCCCCAGCCGTCACCGTCGAAGTGCACATGGCCAACGGTCTCCCGTCCCTCACGCTGGTGGGCCTTCCCGAAACCGCCGTCAAGGAAAGCAAGGACCGAGTACGCAGCGCCATCCTCAACTCCGCCCTGCAATACCCCTCGCGCCGCATCACGCTCAACCTCGCGCCCGCCGACCTGCCCAAGGACGGCGGGCGTTTTGATTTGGCGATTGCACTGGGGATCCTCGCCGCCAGTGTGCAGGTGCCAGCGTTGATGCTCGATGACATTGAATGCCTGGGTGAGTTGGCGTTGTCCGGCGAAGTGCGTGCGGTCAAAGGTGTGTTGCCAGCCGCTTTGGCGGCGCGCAAGGCTGGGCGCACCGTGATAGTGCCGCGGGCGAATGCAGAGGAAGCTTGCCTGGCGTCGGGGCTGAAGGTGATTGCCGTGGATCACTTGCTACAGGTGGTGGCGCACCTCAACGGACAAGTGCCGATTGAGCCCTATAAATCCGATGGTTTGTTGTACCTGAACAAGCCCTACCCGGATTTGAGCGAAGTGCAAGGCCAACTCTCCGCCAAGCGGGCGTTGTTGATTGCAGCAGCGGGCGCACATAACCTTCTGTTCAGCGGGCCACCGGGCACCGGCAAGACCTTGCTTGCCAGCCGCTTGCCCGGTTTGCTGCCTCCGCTGAGCGAGCAGGAGGCCCTGGAAGTGGCGGCAATTCAGTCGGTGGTCAGCCTCGCACCGCTGAGCCATTGGCCGCACCGGCCGTTTCGCCAGCCGCACCACTCTGCGTCAGGGCCCGCACTGGTGGGCGGTGGATCGAAACCGCAGCCTGGGGAAATCACCATGGCACATCATGGCGTGCTTTTCCTGGATGAGTTACCGGAGTTTGATCGCAAGGTGCTGGAGGTTTTGCGTGAGCCATTGGAGTCAGGGCATATCGTGATTTCCCGCGCCCGCGACCGTGTGAGTTTCCCAGCGCGTTTTCAACTGGTGGCAGCGATGAACCCCTGCCCTTGCGGGTATATGGGCGAACCCACTGGGCGTTGTCGCTGTACACCGGAGCAGGTCCAGCGGTATCGCAATAAACTGTCTGGACCGTTACTGGATCGGATTGACTTGCACCTCACCGTGGCGCGGGAAACAACTGCGCTGAATCCAACCCAGCAGGTTGGAGATACGACGGCAACGGCCTCAGCCCAGGTGGCAGATGCTCGGGAGCGTCAGCAACAGCGCCAAGGCTGTGCCAACGCCTTCCTTGATCTACCGAGGTTGCGTGAGCACTGCCAACTTTTGAAAGCCGATGAAGGCTGGCTGGAAAGCGCCTGCGAGCGACTGACGTTGTCGCTGCGTGCGGCTCATCGGCTGCTCAAAGTGTCACGCACGTTGGCGGACCTGGATCAGGTGGATGCCATCACGCGGGACCATTTGAAGGAGGCCTTGCAGTACCGCCCGGCCTCCCTCAATTGAGCCTCAGCGAAAGCGATCCACCTCATGACGCAAGCCCGCCGCCAACGTCTCGAGCTCCTTGGCCGTAATCGCTAGGTTCGACACCACTTCCCGCTGCTCGCTGTTGGCCAGTGCGATGCTCTGCAAATTGCTGCTGAGCAATGTCGCGGTGCTGCTCTGCTCCTGAGTCGCCGTGGTGATCGCCGCGAACTGCTGACCGGCCGAACGGCTCTGCTCGTCGATACGTGCCAGGGCCGACGCCACGTCGGCGTTGCGCGACAGGCCTTCCTGCATCAGCGTGTTTCCGTGCTCCATGGTGCTGATGGCGTTGCCGGTTTCCCGCTGAATGCTCTGGATCATCCCGGAAATTTCATCGGTGGCTTCGCGGGTACGCGAGGCCAGGTTACGCACTTCGTCAGCGACCACGGCAAACCCACGGCCCTGCTCACCTGCGCGAGCAGCCTCGATGGCGGCGTTCAGCGCCAGCAGGTTGGTCTGTTCGGCGATGGAGGTGATCACACCGACGATGCCGCCGATTTCCTGGGAGCGCTGGCCCAGGGTATTGATCACCGTGGCCGTGCTATTCAGCGCGGTCGCGATATGTTCCAGCGACGACGACGCCTCCTGCATCGAGGTGCGGCCGATGCGGGTTTGCTGGGCATTCTCTTGAGCCAGACGCTCGGTGTTGCCCATGTTGTCGGCGATATTCAGCGAAGTGGCGCTGAACTCTTCCACCGCACCAGCCATGCTGGTGATTTCGCCAGACTGCTGCTCCATCCCGTCATAGGCCCCGCCGGATAACCCGGACAGTGCCTGTGCACGGCTGTTGACCTCTTCGGCCGCCTTGCGGATATGGGAAACCATGGTCGAAAGCGCTTCACCCATCTGGTTGAAGCTACGGGCTAGTTGGCCGATTTCATCATGGCTGGACACGTTGAGGCGCGCACTCAAGTCCCCCGCGCCCAAGGCTTCGGCCTGGCGCACCAGATCACTCAGCGGCTGCAGTTTGCTGCGCAGCAACCAGACCGTGGCGCCTACCGCCAGCAACATCGCCAGTATGCTGCCGATCACCAGGCGAATACCGACCGCCCAGGTCACTGCACGGATTTCAGCTTTCGGCATGCTCGCGACGACGGCCCAAGGACCGCCGTCGAACGGTACCGAAACACTGTAGAAGTCTTCGTTCTTATCGCTCCAGAAGCGGCCTTTGCCTGGGGTCTTGGCCAGGTCCAGCATCACCGCAACCGACTGGTCCAAGGCCTGCACACCCGCGGGCGGTACCAGCCAACGCTTCTGCTCGTCGAGCAACGCCAAGGAGCCGGTCTGACCGATGCGGAAGCGCTTGAGGTTCTCAAACTGCGCGGCCTGGGCGTCGGTGTAGTCAAAGCCGATGAACAACACAGCGATCACTTTGCCGCTGCTGTCTCGTACGGGACTGTATTGGGTCATGTAGGAGCGATCGAACAACACCGCGCGGCCGATATACGCCTGACCACCGAGCACGCGCTGGTAAGCCGGACCCTGGCGGTCAAGCACGGTGCCGATGGCGCGGCTGCCGTCCTGCTTGGTCAGGGAAGTGCTGACGCGCACAAAGTCGTCGCCGCTGCGCACGAACACCGTGGCCACACCGCCGGACATCTGCTTGAACTCATCGACTTCAGTGAAGTTGTTATTGAGCACTTCGCTGCCCAGCAACAGGCTCGGCGTCTGGACCCCAGCCACCGCGACCATTTGATCAGCCTGCACACGCAACCCGGCGCTGAAGCGCTTTTCAAACAATCCGGTCAGACGCTGGGTGCTCTCGCGCAGCGTGCTGTGGAAGGTATTGAGTTGGTCGGCCAGCAGTCGTGCCTCGCTGGCCAAGTGTTCCTCGCGGGTATCGAGGTTGGCGGAGTCAAGGGAACGCAAGGCGAAAACAGTACTGCCGCTGATGACGACAGCCAAAATCACGGCTAATGCAAGACCTAACTGCGAGGCGATCCGGGCGCGAGGTTGAGACATGAAAGCTCCTGGCCGAGGCCAGGATCATCCTGATCTCATAGCGCTGCTCGGCAAATTATCTGGTGGGAAACGTTGGTGCACGATGGTTCCAACACCCCTACTTCGGCGGCGCTTTGCAATACTTGAGCGAATCGCAGGGGTATCACGCAAACGGTTGCGTGATAGAGCCAGAATTATTCAATCAAGCCGTTCGACATCGGGCAAAACCATGGCCTGCACTTCGCTCTGGAGGAAATCCGCCAAGCGTCGCAAGCGCTCGCCGCCCGGACGGGTTTTCGGCCACATCAAATAGTAATTTTCCCTGCTCGCTACCGCCGTCGGCAACGGCAAGCTCAAACGTCCCTGCGCCACATCCTCGGCCACCATCAGCAGATCGCCCATTGAGACGCCATAACCGCGAGCGGCGGCGATCATGCCCAGCTCCAGGGTATCGAACACCTGCCCACCCTTGAGCGAAACCTGATTCGAAAGCCCCATGCGCTCCAGCCAATTGCGCCAGTCCCTGCGGTCGGGCGTGGGGTGCAGCAACTCGGCACCGGCGAGTCGATTTACATCCCATGGGCCATCGTCCAACAGATTCGGCGCGCCCACCGGTATCAACAGCTCAGGAAACAAATAGCTGGCCTCCCAATCCGCCGGAAAGTGCCCGTAGCTCAACAGCACCGCACAGTCGAACGGCTCCTGATTGAAATCCACTTCATCCACATTCATCCAGGCGCTGGTCAATTGCACTTCATTGCCTGGCTGTAATGCGCGGAAGCGACTGAGGCGCGCCAACAACCACCGCATAGTCAGGGTCGACGGCGCTTTCATGCGCAGGATGTCATCTTCGGCGTTCAGGGTATGGCAGGCCCGCTCCAGCGCCGCGAACCCCTCGCGCACACCGGGCAACAGCAGGCGCGCCGCTTCCGTGAGCTGTAGGTTACGGCCGCTGCGCTGGAAGAGGCGACAGGCGAAATGCTCTTCCAGGGTGCGGATATGTCGGCTCACCGCACTTTGGGTAATCGACAGTTCCTCGGCGGCGCGGGTAAAGGAGTTATGCCGGGAGGCCGCTTCAAATGCACGCAAGGCATAAAGAGGAGGAAGACGACGAGACATGAGGAAAGCTCCGACAGCAGGATGCCGAAACCGTACCAGAATCAGTCAGGCATGAGTTTTAATCATGTAGATGATCGCTTTTATCCCTTTGTGCAATGAGCTGAGAGGGCCGAGAATCCAACCCTCTCCAACCCTCTGACTTTCTGAGTGTGATGATCATGCAGCATCCAGCGCGTAACGAACTCTGGGCCATTCTGCGGCTGTCTGGGCCGTTGATTGCCTCACAGTTGGCGCACATGCTGATGGTGCTGACCGACACTTTGATGATGGCTCGCCTGAGCCCTGAAGCGCTGGCCGGTGGTGGCCTGGGCGCAGCGAGCTATTCGTTCGTGTCGATCTTCTGCATCGGAGTGATTGCCGCCGTGGGCACCTTGGTGGCAATCCGTCACGGCGCTGGCGACATCGAAGGTGCCACTCGCCTGACCCAGGCCGGGCTCTGGCTCGCCTGGCTGATGGCCTTGGCGGCGGCACTGCTGTTATGGAACTTGAAGCCGGTGCTGCTGATGTTCGGCCAGACCGATACCAATGTGCAGTCGGCGGGGCAATTCCTGACCATGCTGCCGTTCGCCCTGCCCGGCTACCTGAGTTTCATGGCCTTGCGCGGCTTCACCAGCGCCATTGGCAAGGCCACTCCGGTGATGGTGATCAGCCTCGGCGGCACGGTGCTGAACTACCTGCTCAACCACGCCTTGATCGAAGGTATGTTCGGCCTGCCGAAGCTCGGCTTGATGGGCATTGGCTTGGTCACTGCCATCGTCGCCAATGGCATGGCCCTGACGCTGATGTGGTACATCCGCAGCAACCGCGCTTACGCCGCTTACCCGCTGAGCGCCGGCCTGCTGCGCCTCAACACCCAGTACTTGCGCGAGTTGTGGCGTCTGGGCCTGCCGATTGGCGGCACCTATGCAGTAGAAGTCGGGCTGTTTGCCTTTGCCGCGCTGTGCATGGGCACCATGGGGAGTACGCAATTGGCGGCGCATCAGATTGCCCTGCAAATCGTCTCGGTGGCGTTCATGGTGCCGGCGGGCATGTCCTATGCGGTGACCATGCGCATCGGCCAGCACTATGGCGCCGGGCAGTTGCTGCAAGCGCGCATGGCTGGTCGTGTCGGCATCAGTTTTGGCGCGGCGGTGATGTTGGGATTTGCCGTAGTGTTGTGGCTGTTTTCCGACCCGCTGATCGGCCTGTTCCTCGACCATGACGACCCGGCATTCCACGAGGTGATCGTGCTTGCCGTCAGCCTGCTGGCCGTCGCGGCCTGGTTCGAGCTGTTTGATGGCGTCCAGACCATCGCCATGGGCTGCATCCGTGGGCTCAAGGATGCCAAGACCACCTTCCTGGTGGGCCTGGGTTGCTACTGGTTAATCGGCGCGCCTTCGGCGTGGTTGATGGCTTTCACCCTAGGCTGGGGGCCGACCGGCGTGTGGTGGGGATTGGCGCTGGGGCTGGCGTGTGCGGCAGTCAGCCTGACTTGGGCGTTTGAAGCGAAGATGAAGCGCATGATTGGTCTGGAAGGTGCAGTACCCGAAACCCGCCAAGGGTTCCGGGCCACTCAGCCGGATTAGAACACTTCGCCAGCGAGCGTCTGCTGGCCCTTGCCGAATGTCAGGTATTCCACCAACTCCGGCAACGGCAGCGGCTTGCTGATCAAGTAACCCTGAGCCTGATCGCAGCCAAACAGCCTCAGCAGCGCCAACTGCTCCGGAGTCTCCACGCCCTCAGCCACCACTTCCAGATTCAGGTTGTGCGCCAGGTTGATCATCGCGTGCACCAGCTTGCGATTCTCTTCGCGCTCTTCCATGCCACCGACAAAGCTCTTATCGATTTTCAACAAGGCAATCGGCAGGCTGTTGAGGTGCACGAACGACGAGAAACCGGTGCCGAAGTCATCCAAAGAAAACCGCACACCCAGCCGCCCAAGGGCATCCATGGTCTGTTTGACCAGATCGCTGCGGCGCATCACGGCAGTTTCGGTCAGCTCGAACTCCAGCCATTGCGCTTCCACACCGCGCTCGGCAATCAGCCGGCTGAGGGTAGAGAGCAACTGACTATCCTGAAACTGGCGGAACGACAGGTTGACCGCCATGTGCAACGGCGGCAGGCCGCGCTCGCGTAGGTCCTGCATATCGCGTAGGGCGCGGGAGATCACCCAGTAGCCCAGCGGCACGATCAGGCCGCTCTGTTCGGCCAGGGGGACGAATTCGCTGGGCGGCAATAGGCCGCGCTCGCCGTGGCGCCAGCGCACCAGGGCTTCGAGGCCGACAATGTGGCCGTCATCCAGGTCCAGGCGCGGCTGGTAGTGCAGCTCCAACTCATCCCGGCGCAAGGCGCGGCGCAGTTCACTTTCCAGGTCGGCCAGGCTGCGCGCGTTGCGGTTGATGCGCTCGTTGAAGATATGGAAGGTGCAGCCTTGAGTGCTCTTGGCTTGCTGCATGGCGATATGGGCGTGCCACATCAATGGGTCGGCCCCAGCGCGGGCGCGGGCATGGGCCACGCCCAGGCTGCAACCGATCAGCAGGCTTTCGCCATCCACCCAATACGGTTCGGCCATGGCTTCGGTGATGCGCTCGGCCATCCACTCTGCACGCTGGGGTGCGCGGCGGGTATCAATCAGCAAAGCGAACTCGTCGCTGCCCAGGCGTGCCAATTGGTCGCCGATTTCGAGCTGGCTCTTGAGCCGCGAGACCACTTGCAGGATCAAACGGTCGCCAGCCTGGTGGCCGAGGGCATCGTTGGCGTGGCGGAAGTTGTCGAGGTCAAGGTGACCGAGGGCCAGGCCACGGCCCTCGTTCTCGGCCAGCCGCGCCGCCAGCAGGGTCTGGAAGCCCTGGCGGTTGGCGATACCGGTGAGCGGATCTTGTTCGGCCAGGCGTTGCAGGGTGTTTTCCAGCAAGCCGCGCTCACGGACATGGCGCAGGCAGCGGCGCAGTGTGTCGGCGTCCAATGCATCACGGATCAGCCAATCACTCACGCCAAGCGGAGAAACCAACGGTTCCTGCTCCAACAACACCACGCACGACAAGCTGCAACGGCCAGGGCCGGGTTGCAGGCTGGGCGTGGTCAACAGCACGGCGCTGGTGTCATCTTCGAACAGACGACTTACCGAGTCCCAGTTTGGCGCGCTGATCAGCACAGCCCCATCGCCCATCGGCGCCAGGCACTCGCGCAACAACGCTGCCCACTCAGGCGTATCGGCCAGTAGCAGCAAACGCAAGGGTTCGACAGGCGTAGACAAGCTAGCTCCCTAGACTCTGCAAAGTTTCGTTGGCGGCGGGCATTATGACGTGCGGCCTGATAATGACCAATGATAGGGGTTATCAAATACGCAGGTGTAAGCATTTGTCGCTGTTTTAACCGCAAAAAGCCTCGACATCCTGCGGCAAAGTAGCAAAACCGGCAAATTTAGATCGAGTGGTACGTCACACCGTCGATCCAGAGCAGCAGAATCTTGCCAGCCTGTTAAAATGCCCGCCCTTTTGAACAACGACTCCCTGAATTCTGTATGTCCCGACTCAACCCCCGGCAGCAAGAAGCCGTGAACTACGTCGGCGGCCCTCTATTGGTGCTCGCCGGTGCTGGCTCCGGCAAGACCAGCGTGATCACCCGCAAGATCGCGCACCTGATCCAGAGCTGTGGCATCCGCGCCCAGTACATCGTCGCCATGACCTTTACCAACAAGGCCGCGCGCGAGATGAAAGAACGCGTCGGCAGCCTGCTCAAGGGTGGCGAAGGCCGTGGCCTCACGGTGTGTACCTTCCACAACCTGGGGCTGAACATCATCCGCAAGGAGCATGCGCGGCTGGGCTACAAGCCGGGCTTCTCGATCTTTGACGAGACCGACGTCAAGGCCCTGATGACCGACATCATGCAGAAGGAATACGCAGGCGACGACGGCGTCGACGAGATCAAAAACATGATCGGCGCCTGGAAAAACGACCTGATCCTCCCCCCCGAGGCCCTGGAAAACGCGCGCAACCCCAAGGAACAGACCGCGGCCATCGTCTACACCCACTACCAGCGCACGCTCAAGGCGTTCAATGCGGTGGACTTCGACGACCTGATCCTGCAGCCGGTCAAGCTGTTCCAGGAACACGCCGACATCCTCGAAAAGTGGCAGAACAAGGTGCGCTACCTGCTGGTGGACGAATACCAGGACACCAACGCCAGCCAGTACTTGCTGGTGAAGTTGCTGATCGGTAAGCGCAACCAGTTCACCGTGGTGGGCGACGATGACCAGTCGATCTACGCCTGGCGCGGCGCCCGCCCGGAAAACCTGATGCTGCTCAAGGTCGACTACCCGTCCTTGAAAGTGGTGATGTTGGAGCAGAACTACCGCTCCACCAGCCGCATCCTGCGCTGCGCCAACGTGCTGATCTCGAACAACCCCCACGAGTTTGAAAAACAGCTGTGGAGTGAGATGGGCCACGGCGATGAGATCCGCGTAATCCGCTGCCGCAACGAAGATGCCGAAGCCGAGCGCGTGGCCGTCGAGCTGCTCACATTGCACCTGCGTACCGATCGGCCCTACAGCGACTTTGCGATCCTGTATCGCGGTAACTACCAGGCCAAGCTGATCGAGCTGAAGTTGCAGCACCACCAGATTCCATATCGTCTGTCGGGGGGCAACAGCTTTTTCGGACGCCAGGAAGTGAAAGACCTGATGGCCTACTTCCGGTTGATCGTTAACCCGGACGACGACAACGCCTTCCTGCGCGTGATCAACGTGCCGCGCCGGGAAATCGGCTCGACGACCCTGGAAAAACTCGGCAACTACGCGACCGAACGCAAGATTTCGATGTACGCCGCCACCGACGAGATCGGCCTGGGCGAGCACTTGGACACGCGCTTCACCGATCGCCTGGCGCGCTTCAAGCGCTTCATGGACAAGGTTCGGGAGCAGTGCGCTGGCGAAGACCCGATCAGCGCCCTGCGCAGCATGGTCATGGACATCGACTACGAAAACTGGCTGCGCACCAACAGCTCCAGCGACAAAGCTGCGGATTACCGCATGGGCAACGTCTGGTTCCTGATCGAAGCCCTGAAGAACACCCTGGAAAAAGACGAAGACGGCGAGATGACCGTCGAAGACGCCATCGGCAAGCTGGTACTGCGCGACATGCTCGAACGTCAGCAGGAAGAGGAAGACGGCGCCGAAGGTGTGCAGATGATGACCTTGCATGCCTCAAAGGGCTTGGAATTCCCCTACGTGTTCATCATGGGGATGGAAGAAGAAATCCTCCCGCACCGCTCCAGCATTGAAGCCGACACTATCGAGGAAGAACGCCGCCTGGCCTACGTGGGCATTACCCGCGCGCGTCAGACCCTGGCCTTCACCTTTGCCGCTAAGCGCAAGCAATACGGCGAGATCATCGATTGTGCCCCCAGCCGGTTCCTGGATGAACTGCCGCCGGATGACCTGGCCTGGGAAGGCAATGACGACACCCCGACCGAGGTGAAAGCCGTACGCGGCAACACCGCCCTGGCGGACATACGCGCGATGTTAAAGCGCTAGAATCGACTACTTTTTAATCTACTTTCGGCGCAGACCGCGCCATTAGAGGAAGCTTTCCGTGGAAGCACTGCACAAGAAAATTCGCGAAGAAGGCATCGTGCTTTCCGATCAGGTACTCAAAGTCGACGCCTTTTTGAACCACCAGATCGACCCGGCGCTGATGAAGCTGATTGGTGATGAATTCGCCGCACTGTTCAAGGACTCGGGCATCACCAAGATCGTCACTATCGAGGCCTCGGGCATTGCGCCGGCGATCATGACCGGCCTGAACCTGGGCGTGCCGGTGATCTTCGCCCGCAAGCAGCAGTCCCTGACCCTGACCGAAAACCTGCTGTCGGCAACGGTGTATTCCTTCACCAAGAAAACCGAGAGCACCGTGGCCATCTCGCCGCGTCACCTGACCAGCAGCGACCGTGTACTGGTGATCGATGACTTCCTGGCCAACGGCAAGGCGTCCCAGGCGCTGATTTCGATCATCAAGCAGGCCGGTGCGACCGTTGCCGGTTTGGGGATTGTGATTGAGAAGTCGTTCCAGGGTGGCCGTGCAGAGCTGGATGCGCAGGGTTATCGGGTTGAGTCGCTGGCGCGGGTGAAATCGCTGGCCGGTGGCGTGGTTACCTTCATCTGAAGCCAACACCGCTCAACATGTGGGAGGGAGCTTGCTCCCGATAGCAGTGGGTCAGCCAATATTTTCGGTGACTGATACACCGCAATCGGGGGCAAGTCCCCTCCCACATTTGCCCTCTTTTGTCTGTTAGTGCGCGGTGGCCTGCAGGCCGGCGAGTAACAAGCGCTGATACAGATCCTCCTTCAACCCCTCCGGCTTATCCAGGCACATCCGTTTCAGGTGCTCCGCAAACGCCTCCGGCTCCGGTGCATCCAGCGCCGCCTTGCCCAACTCCAGAATTTCCGTCAGCTTGAATTTGCTCTTGAGCCAGTTCAATGCGCGCAACAGATCCCGCTCTTCGTCCGTGAAATCGCTGCCCAGCGGATACTCCGGGAACAAACGCCGATGCCGCGCCTGGATACCCTGGAGCCGCTCCGGCGTGTTGTCGGTGAAGCGCGGATCCATCTGGAAATCCTTGGGCAACTTGCCAGCCTTTTGCGCCTGCTCAATCAAGTCGGCCTGGAAGCGCGAGTCGGTGATGTTGAGCAACGCCTCAATGACCTTGGCATCCGTCTGCCCGCGCAGGTCGGCAATGCCGTACTCGGTGATGACGATATCCCGCAGGTGCCGGGGAATGGTGCAGTGTCCGTACTCCCAGACGATATTGGAACTGACCTCCCCCGCCGACTCACGCCAACTGCGCAGGATCAGGATGGAGCGCGCGCCTTCCAGCGCATGCCCCTGAGCCACAAAGTTGTATTGTCCGCCCACACCGCTGAGCACGCGGCCGTCCTCCAACTGGTCGGCCACGCCTGCGCCCAGCAACGTCACCGTGATCGCGCTGTTGATAAACCGTGCATCCTGGCGCTGCAAACGCTTGAGTTCTTCCTGGCCGTACAGCTCGTTGATATAGCTGATGCGGGTCATGTTGAATTCAAGGCGTTTGGCGTGGGTCATCTCCTGCAAACGCTGGTAAAAACTGCGTGGCCCGAGGAAGAAGCCACCGTGGATTGATACCCCATCGGGCTGCGCCGCATCGTCCAGCAAACCGGCGTTGGCTTGTTCCTGAGTGGCCACATCCGGGTAGACCTTGCGCCGGATAATCCCCGCATCCGCCAGCACCAGCAAGCCGTTGACGAACATTTCGCTGCAACCGTAAAGGCCACGGGCAAAGGGATCGACACCGCCTTCATGGCTGATCAGCGGTGCCCACTGATACACATCCAGATCCGTCAGCAGCAGGCGGTAAGCTTCGTTATCGGCTTGACGCGCCAGCAAGGCGGCGGTCAACGCATCGCCCATGGAGCCAATACCGATCTGCAAGGTGCCGCCATCGCGCACCAAAGTGCTGGCATGCAGGCCGATGAAATGGTCCTGAAACCCCACCGGCATGTTCGGCGTGGAGAACAGTGTGGTGCTGTCCTTTGCATCGATCAGGTAGTCGAACGCGTCCATGCCCAACTCGGAATCGCCGGGCATGTAGGGCAAATCGGTGTGAACCTGCCCAACGATCAAAACGGTTTCGCCCGCTTCACGGCGCTTGGCGATCATGGGCAGCAGGTCGAGGGTGATGTCGGGGTTGCAGCTCAGGCTCAGGCGGTCCGGGTGTTCCGCGCTGCTCGCGACCAGTTGTGCCACCAGGTTCAGGCCAGCGGCGTTGATATCGCGGGCGGCGTGGCTGTAGTTGCTGCTGACGTAATCCTGCTGGGCCGACGTGCTGTGCAGCAGACTACCGGGCTGCATGAAGAACTGCTGCACGTGGATATTCTTCGGCAAGCTGTCTGAATGCAGCGCGGCGAGAAACTCCAACTCCGGGTAATCCCCAAACACCCGCTCGATAAAGGGTTCAAGAAAGCGCTTCTGCAAGCCATCACCCATTGTCGGACGGCCCAGGCTCAACGCGGTATAGATCGTCAGCGCCCGCTCCGGCAGCTTGGCGATACGCCGGTACAGCGCATTAACGAACAGATTGGGCTTGCCCAGGCCCAGCGGCATGCCCATGTGAATATGCGCTGGCAAACGCGCCAATACGTCGTCAACTGCTTGCTCGATTGAACACAACTGCACCATCCGACCCTCCTGAACATTCCATGATTAGGGGTTGGACCGAGCTTGCCGGGTCTTTGCTGCAAAGAACAGCCTCGACGGGTAAATCACAGGCACAAAAAAGCCGCTCGTAAGCGGCTTTTTTGGCGAAGATCGGCAGGTTACAGGCCGGACATCTTCTTGATCGCGCCTTTAAGCTCTTCATCCGAGCAATCAGCACAGGTGCCTTTAGGTGGCATGGCGTTGATACCGGTGATCGCCTTGGCCAGGATGCCGTCGAGGCCGCCCTGGTGGTCGGCGCGTTCTTTCCAGGCGGCGGTGTCGCCGATTTTCGGCGCGTTCAGCAGGCCGGTACCGTGGCACGCGTTGCAGTGTTTGGCGATGATGTCATCCGGGGTTTTCGCGCCGCCGCCGCCGCCCGCTGCCACGGCGACTTCCATGCCTTTGCACTCCTCGCCCTGGACGCAGACCTGGCCCACCGGCTCCAGACGCTTGGCAATGTCATCATTGGTCGCAGCTTGTGCGCTCACAGCCCATAGGGCCAGTACGGTTGCTGGTGCAGCCAGCATTTTCATAATTAGGTTCACGCGTTCACCCTCAATGGTGGCTATTCACGCCTGCGGCCACGGTTTCGCAGGCGGCGAAAGTATAACGGTTAGCCCGCCGGGCCGAAACAACCCTATTAAATAAAGGGAGATTCAGCCTCGCGGAATACAGCTCGGGTGTCTCTGCAACGCTGGCAGGACGCCTCTATTCTTAAAAGTTCGCGGGTGTGGCTGCGCTGATTAGTCGCGCCGGTACGTCGAACGGATTGCGAAAACGATGGGGCTTGGTACTTTCAAAGTAGTAGCTATCGCCAGCTTCGAGCACAAAAGTTTCAAGACCGACCACCAATTCAAGGCGACCTTCCACCAGAATCCCGGTTTCTTCGCCTTCGTGGGTGAGCATTTCTTCGCCAGTGTCGGCGCCCGGTGGGTAGATCTCGTTGAGAAACGCGATGGCCCGGCTCGGGTGCGCTCGACCCACCAGTTTCATGGTGACGGCGCCGTCAGAGATGTCGATCAGCTCATTGGCTTTATAGACGATCTGGGTCGGTATTTCCTGGAGGATCTCCTCGGAAAAGAATTCGACCATGGACATGGGGATGCCGCCCAGCACCTTGCGCAAGGAGCTGATCGAGGGGCTGACACTGTTTTTTTCGATCATCGAAATGGTGCTGTTGGTGACACCCGCACGCTTGGCGAGCTCGCGCTGGGAAAGACCCTTCAGTTTACGGATGGATTGCAGTCGTTCGCCGACGTCCAATGCAGGAGCCTCCTAGGATTCAGGCTTTGTTGTAATTGAGCGTTATCATGGCGACAGCGTTCAGTATTTACAACACTTGGGCCTAAATCCCAGGAAGCTGTGTTCGTGCCTGACCGTCAAGCGCCGGAATAGAGCCTTGGCACCCGGCGCAGGTTGCAGAAGATCTGGTAGGGAATGGTCTCAGCGGCAACCGCGACTTCACTGGCGAGGATGTTCTTGCCCCACAGCTCCACCGTAGAGCCAAGACCTGCCTCAGGGACGTCGGTCAGATCGATGCACAGCATGTCCATGGACACGCGCCCCAGCAATTGGCTGCGCTGCCCCGCCACCAACACAGGCGTGCCGGTAGGCGCGTGGCGCGGGTAGCCGTCGGCATAACCCATGGCAACCACGCCGATACGCATCGGTTTAGGCGTGATAAACCGGGCGCCGTAGCCCACTGGCTCGCCGGCCGGCAGTTCGCGTACGCAGATCACTTTCGATTCCAGGGTCATCACCGGCTGCAGACGTGCGGCAATGGAATGGTCTTCGCCAAACGGCGTCGCGCCATAAAGCATGATGCCGGGGCGCACCCAGTCGCTGGTCATGCTCGGCCAGCCCAGCACCGACGGCGAATTGCGCAGGCTGACCTCGGCCGCCAGGCCTTGGCGCGCCGCCTCAAACACCGCGACTTGCTCGTTGCTGCTGACGCAATCGAGTTCATCGGCGCGAGCAAAGTGGCTCATCAATACGATTTTCGCGACTTTGCCGCTGGCCAGCAGGCGCTGGTAGGCCTCGTGATAATCCTTTGGATGCAGGCCGACGCGGTGCATGCCCGAATCCAGCTTGAGCCAGATGGTCAGGGGTTTGCTCAGTTTGGCCTGTTCGATCGCCTCCAGTTGCCACAAAGAATGCACTACGCACCACAAATCATGCTCGATGATCAGCGGCAACTCGTCGGCTTCGAAGAAACCTTCCAGCAGCAGCACCGGCGCCCGAATGCCGGCGGCACGTAGCTCCAGGGCTTCCTCGATGCATGCCACGGCAAACCCATCTGCCTCGGCTTCCAGCGCCTGGGCCACACGCACAGCACCATGGCCGTAGGCGTCGGCCTTGACCACGGCAAGGGCCTTGGCCCCCGTAATTTCACGGGCCAGTTGGTAGTTGTGGCGCAGGGCTTGGAGGTCGATCAGGGCACGGGCAGGACGCATGGCGGCAGGCTTCTAGGCGGCTAAGTGAAGAAAAAACCGGCACCGACCAACAGCTTCGGCACCGGGAGAGGGATCGTTGTTTAAGGCAGCGCGGCCACGACGGACAGCTCTACCAGGATTTCTGGTTCGCACAATTTGGCCTCGACAGTGGCGCGGGCCGGAGCGACGCCTTTTGGCAGCCACTTGTCCCACACCGCGTTCATGCCGGCGAAATCGGCGTCGATGTCTTTCAGGTAGATCGTCACCGACAGCAGCTTGGTCTTGTCGGTGCCGGCCAGGTCCAGCAAACGCTCGATATTGGCGAGGGTTTCACGGGTCTGCTGTTCAATCCCGGCGTTCATGTCGTCGCCGACTTGCCCGGCCAGATACACGGTACCGCTGTGGACTACGATCTGGCTCATGCGCTCATTGGTGAGCTGGCGCTGGATTGACATGTTGTGCGGACTCCTGGTGGTTGCCGTAACGGGAAATATCGAGGCCTGCGGCGCTGATCTGCGGGGTTTTCTTAGCCATCAGATCAGCCAGCAAACGACCGGAACCGCAGGCCATGGTCCAACCGAGGGTGCCGTGGCCGGTGTTCAGGAACAGATTCTTGAACGGGGTGGCACCGACAATTGGTGTGCCGTCGGGTGTAGTCGGGCGCAGGCCGGTCCAGAACTCGGCGGTTGCCAGATCGCCGCCCTGAGGATAAAGGTCGTTGACGATCATCTCCAGGGTTTCACGCCGACGCGGGTTAAGCGACAGGTCAAAACCGGCTATTTCAGCCATGCCTCCGACGCGAATGCGGTTGTCGAAACGGGTGATCGCGACCTTGTAGGTCTCGTCAAGAATGGTCGAAGTCGGCGCCATCGCAGGGTTAGTGATCGGCACTGTCAGCGAGTAGCCCTTGAGCGGGTAAACCGGCGCCTTGATCCCCAGCGGCTTGAGCAGCTTCGGCGAGTAGCTGCCGAGCGCGAGCACATAGCGGTCGGCGGTTTCCAGCTTGCCGTCGATCCACACGCCGTTGATGCGGTCACCGGCGCGGTCGAGGCGCTGGATGTCCTGTTCAAAGCGAAACTCCACGCCCAACTGCTTGCACATCTCGGCCAGGCGGGTGGTGAACATCTGGCAGTCGCCAGTCTGGTCGTTCGGCAGGCGCAAGGCACCTGCAAGGATATCGGTGACATTGGCCAGGGCCGGCTCAACGCGGGCAATGCCGGCGCGGTCGAGCAGTTCGAAGGGCACGCCGGATTCTTTCAATACCGCGATGTCTTTGGCGGCCCCATCCAACTGGGCCTGAGTGCGGAACAGTTGAGTAGTCCCCAGGCTGCGACCTTCGTAGGCAATGCCGGTCTCGGCGCGCAACTCGTCGAGGCAGTCACGGCTGTACTCGGACAAGCGCACCATCCGCTCCTTGTTCACCGCATAACGGCTGGCGGTGCAGTTGCGCAGCATCTGCGCCATCCACAGGTATTGATCGATATCGGCCGTGGCCTTGATCGCCAGCGGTGCGTGGCGTTGCAGCAGCCATTTGATGGCCTTGAGCGGCACACCTGGCGCGGCCCATGGCGAAGCGTAGCCTGGGGACACTTGGCCGGCGTTGGCGAAACTGGTTTCCATGGCAGCAGCGGGCTGACGGTCGACCACAACGACTTCAAAGCCAGCCCGAGCCAAATAGTAGGCACTGGTCACACCAATGACGCCGCTACCCAAGACCAGAACGCGCATTTTTATATCCTCATCACGGGCTTAGCCGCTGACGTGTGTTATTCGAGCAATGATGGGCGCAGTATAAAAAGCAATCACCAGTGCATTTCACTATATAAATGCCTATATTTGGCGACAATTCTCGGCAAAAACCCTTTTCACAGAGGCGTATCCCCTATGCGTACCAACACCCAGACCAAACGGGAACTGGACAAGATCGACCGCAACATCCTGCGCATCCTGCAGACCGACGGGCGTATCTCGTTCACAGAGCTGGGGGAAAAGGTCGGGTTGTCGACCACGCCATGCACCGAACGGGTCCGCCGGCTGGAGCGTGAAGGGATCATCATGGGCTATAACGCGCGGCTCAATCCCCAGCATTTGAAGGGCAGTTTGCTGGTATTTGTCGAGATCAGCCTCGATTACAAATCCGGCGACACCTTTGAAGAGTTCCGCCGCGCCGTACTGAAACTGCCCCATGTGCTGGAATGCCACCTGGTGTCCGGCGACTTCGATTACTTGGTGAAAGCGCGGATTTCCGAGATGGCGTCGTACCGCAAATTGCTGGGGGACATTCTGCTCAAGCTGCCCCATGTGCGGGAGTCCAAGAGCTATATCGTGATGGAAGAGGTGAAAGAGAGCCTGAACCTGCCGATTCCTGACTAACCGACGCAACGCCCTCCCGCATTTTGATCGAGTACACCCGCTAGACGAGTACTTGCCGGGTGCTCGCCATGTACTCATGGATCTGCTTCTCCACCCGTGGATGAATCAGCTCCACCGGCCGCCGCCCATTAGGGCACGGCAAGGTCGAGGTGGTACCGAACAACCGGCAGATCAGCGGCCGTTCGTCATACACCGTGCAGCCGTTGGGCCCTAGGTGCACGCAGTTCAGTTCGTCCATGGCCGCGTCCTGCTCGGCGGCGGTCTTACGCGGCAGGCGCGACATTTCCTCGGGTGATGTGGTCACCGGCCCACAGCAGTCGTGACAACCGGGGACGCACTCGAACGAAGGAATCTGACGGCGCAATGCGCTGACTTTCTGACTGTTGCAACTCATCGAAACACGTACCGAACGGCAAATAGGCGTGGATTCTGACGCAAAACGCCCTGCGCAGACAGCTTCGTCCGACCGTTGTATCCTGCGTCAAATTTTCCAAACAGGGATTCTGCCCATGATCGCCAGCGCCCGGCACACCGCTTCCTACTACGCCGCCAGCAGCGTGCCGCAACCCGATTACCCGGCGTTGACAGGCGAAGTGACTGCCGACGTGTGTGTGATCGGCGGGGGGTTTTCCGGGCTTAACACCGCCCTGGAACTGGCCGAGCGCGGCTTGCGCGTGGTGTTGCTGGAAGCGCGCAAGATCGCCTGGGGCGCCAGCGGGCGTAATGGCGGGCAACTGATTCGCGGCGTCGGCCACGGCCTGGACCAGTTCACCAACGTGATCGGCGCCGATGGCGTGCGCGAGATGAAGTTGATGGGCTTGGAGGCTGTGGAGATCGTGCGCGAGCGTGTCGAGCGCTACCAGATCCCCTGCGACCTGACGTGGGGCTACTGCGACCTTGCCAACAGGCCTCGTGACCTGCACGGCCTGGCCGAAGACGCCGAAGAACTGCGCAGCCTGGGCTATCGCCATGAAGTGCGCCTACTGCAAGCCGCCGAGATGGGCAGTGTGATCGGTTCCGACCGCTATGTGGGCGGCATGATCGACATGGGTTCAGGCCACCTGCACCCGCTGAACCTGGCGCTCGGCGAAGCGGCCGCCGCACAGGGGTTGGGCGTGCAGTTGTTTGAGCAGTCCGAAGTGACGCGCATCGACTACGGCCCCGAGGTCAAGGTGTATACCGCCAATGGCCATGTGCGTGCCAAGACTCTGGTGCTGGCCTGCAACGCCTACCTCAACGGCCTCAACCCGCACCTGAGCGGCAAAGTGCTGCCCGCCGGAAGCTACATCATCGCCACCGAACCTTTGAGCGAAGCTCAGGCCGCCAGCCTGTTGCCGCAAAACATGGCGGTGTGCGACCAACGAGTGACGGTGGACTACTTCCGCCTGTCCGCCGACCGTCGCCTGCTGTTCGGGGGGGCGTGCCACTACTCCGGTCGTGATCCCCAGGACATCAGCGCCTACATGCGGCCGAAAATGCTACAGGTGTTCCCACAGTTGGCCGACGCAAAAATCGACTATCAGTGGGGCGGCATGATCGGCATCGGCGCCAATCGCTTGCCGCAGATCGGCCGGTTGGCGGATCAACCCAACGTGTATTACGCCCAGGCCTACGCGGGCCATGGCCTAAACGCCACGCACCTGGCAGGCAAGCTGCTGGCCGAAGCCATCAGCGGCCAGCAGCAAGGGCGTTTCGATCTGTTCGCAAAGGTGCCCCACATCACCTTCCCCGGCGGCAAGCACCTGCGCTCGCCGCTTCTGGCGCTGGGGATGCTCTGGCACCGCCTCAAAGAGCTGGTGTGATCAACCGCGCCAGAAAGGCTTCAAGCCTTCCTGGCGTGCCTGTTCGACAGTCAGCCCGATATCCTGCAATTGCTCGCAGGTCAGCGTCAGCAGGGCCTTGCGGGTATGGCGACGATGCCAGAACAGGCTCCAGCGGTTACCCGTGAGCGCAGACAGTACCCGCTGCTGCCCTGCTTCCAGTTCCTGACTGTGTAACGCCAGCCTCACATCGCTCATGCCGTTCATTTTGTTGCCCCTCAGTGGCGTGTTGCCTTGAGTGACAAGAATGGGCGATCGGCAAAAACCATTACAGATTCAACCCACCTTTATTAAATCCATACAGACACTGCCTCCGAGCGGCTGAATCCTGTATTTTCCCCCTATCTGTACTGGTCCATTGGGAGCGACCGTCATGACCCTCTATGTCAACCTCGCCGAATTGCTGGGCACTCGTATCGAACAGGGCTTCTATCGCCCCGGTGATCGATTGCCATCTGTACGGGCCTTGAGCGTGGAACACGGGGTCAGCCTGAGCACCGTGCAACAGGCCTATCGCGTGCTGGAAGACAACGGTCTGGCGATGCCCAAGCCCAAGTCCGGCTACTTTGTACCCGTCGGCCGCGAGCTGCCGGCATTGCCGGAGGTGGGCCGGCCAGCACAGCGGCCGGTGGAAATCTCTCAGTGGGACCAAGTGCTGGAACTGATTCGCGCCGTGCCACGCAAAGACGTCATACAGATGGGCCGGGGCATGCCGGATGTATTGTCGCCCACCCTGAAGCCCTTGTTGCGCAGCCTCGCCCGCGTAAGCCGGCGTCAGGATCTGCCCGGGCTGTACTACGACAACATCCTCGGCTGTATGGAATTACGTGAGCAAATCGCACGGCTGTCATTGGATTCCGGCTGCCAACTGACCGCCGAAGACATCGTAATCACCACTGGCTGCCATGAGGCGCTGTCCGCCAGCATCCACGCTATCTGTGATCCTGGCGATATCGTCGCGGTGGACTCGCCGAGCTTTCACGGCGCCATGCAGACCCTCAAGGGGCTGGGCATGAAAGCCTTGGAGATTCCCACCGACCCCATCACCGGCATCAGCCTTGAAGCACTGGAACTAGCCTTGGAGCAGTGGCCGATCAAGGTCATCCAGTTGACCCCCAACTGCAATAACCCCTTGGGCTACATCATGCCGGAGGCACGCAAACGCGCACTGCTGACCCTGGCCCAACGCTTTGACGTGGCAATCATCGAAGACGACGTCTATGGCGAATTGGCCTACAGCTACCCGCGCCCGCGCACTATCAAATCCTTCGACGAAGACGGCCGAGTGCTGCTCTGCAGCTCCTTCTCGAAAACCCTCGCGCCGGGCCTGCGTATTGGCTGGGTAGCACCGGGGCGCTACCTTGAGCGGGTACTGCACATGAAATACATCAGCACCGGCTCCACCGCGACCCAACCGCAGATCGCGATTGCCGAATTTCTCAAAGGCGGGCATTTCGAACCGCATTTGCGGCGAATGCGCACTCAATACCAGCGTAATCGCGACTTGATGCTCGATTGGGTCAGCCGCTATTTCCCGGCGGGCACCCGCGCCAGCCGCCCCCAAGGCAGCTTCATGCTCTGGGTGGAATTGCCGGAAGGCTTCGATACCCTCAAGCTCAACCGGGTGCTGGTGGAACAGGGTGTGCAGATTGCGGTAGGGAGTATCTTTTCTGCGTCGGGCAAGTACCGCAACTGCCTGCGCATGAACTACGGTGCCAAGCCAACCCCGCAGATTGAAGAAGCGGTACGCAAGGTCGGTGCCGCCGCGATAAAGATGTTGGCCGAGTCGACCGACTGACCTTTCGCGGGAAATTGCCGTCATATGCCAACAACTGCTCTGATCTGGAAGCGCCTCCCTTGATGATTCGACGGCTTTTACCGCTTTTCCTGCTGGGAGCACTGAGCCTGGGTGGCTGCGCCACGGTGAGCACTGAGCGCATCCCCAGCGACGCACTGCCGGCTGCACAGTCGTCGTTCGGCCGCTCGATCCAGGCACAGGCCGCGCCTTACCAGGGGCGCTCCGGTTTCCGCCTGCTGCCCAACAGCAGCGAAGCCTTCATGGCCCGCGCCGAGCTGATCCGTAACGCCCAGACCAGCCTCGATCTGCAGTACTACATCGTCCACGACGGCATCAGTACGCGCATGCTGGTAGATGAACTGCTCAAAGCCGCCGACCGTGGCGTGCGCGTGCGCATCCTGCTGGACGACACCACCAGCGACGGCCTCGACCAAATCATCGCCACCCTCGCCGCCCACCCCAAGATCGAAATTCGCCTGTTCAACCCCCTGCACCTGGGGCGCAGCACGGGTGTGACGCGGGCCATGGGTCGCCTGTTCGACCTGTCGCTGCAACACCGGCGCATGCACAACAAGTTGTGGCTGGCGGACAACAGCGTGGCCATCGTCGGCGGGCGAAATTTGGGGGATGAGTATTTCGACGCCGAGCCCAATCTGAACTTCACCGATATCGACATGCTCAGCGTCGGGCCGGTGGCCGAGCAGCTCGGGCACAGTTTCGATCAGTACTGGAACAGCGCCCTGAGCAAACCCATCGACGACTTCGTCTCAAACAGCCCCTCCAAAGGCGACCTGGCCGTCGCGCGCGTGCGCCTGGAGGCGTCGTTGGCCGAGTCGCGCCAGCAGAATCACGCGCTGTACAACCGCCTGCGCGCCTACCAGACCCAACCGCGCATGGACATCTGGCGTCGCGAGTTGATCTGGGCCTGGAATCAGGCGTTGTGGGACGCGCCGAGCAAGGTGCTGTCCAAGGCCGACCCAGACCCACGCCTGCTGCTGACCACCCAGCTGGCGCCGGAGCTGGAGGGTGTCAACCAAGAGCTGATAATGATCTCGGCGTACTTCGTACCGGGGCAGCCAGGACTGGTGTACCTAACGGGGCGCGCCGACGCGGGTGTGTCCGTGAGCCTGCTGACCAACTCCCTTGAAGCCACCGACGTGCCGGCGGTGCACGGTGGCTATGCGCCGTATCGCAAGGCGCTGCTGGAGCACGGAGTCAAACTCTATGAACTGCGCCGCCAACCGGGCGACGGGGGTGGCAGCGGCCCGCACTTGTTTCGCCGGGGCACCTTCCGAGGTTCGGATTCCAGCCTGCACAGCAAGGCAATGATCTTTGATCGGACGAAATCGTTTATCGGCTCGTTCAACTTCGACCCACGCTCTGTGCTGTGGAACACCGAAGTCGGTGTCCTGGTGGACAGCCCCGAACTGGCGGAACACGTGCGCAAACTGGCGCTGCAAGGCATGGCGCCCGCCTTGAGTTATGAGGCGAAACTGCAGGACGGTAACGTGGTGTGGGTGACCGAAGATAACGGTCAACTGCACACCCTGACACGCGAACCTGGCAGTTGGTGGCGGCGCTTCAATGCCTGGTTTGCCACTTCGGTCGGCCTGGAACGCATGCTCTAAGCACAATGAAGATCCAATGCGGGAGAGGGCTTGCCCCCCCTTCCACATTCGATCGCCTTTCAAATCAGGCTGGCTGTGCGGTACCGAATGCGCCCTGGCGCAGCAACAGCACCACCAACCCCAACGCCCCGGCTGCCATTAACAGCGGCAGCGCATGCCCGTTGATCCACTGGCTGCCCGCACCGGCCACCAGCGGGCCGACCAGGCACCCGATGCCCCACAACTGAGCGATATGGGCATTGGCGCGCACCAGCGCATCGTCACGATAGCGCTCGCCAATCAGGATCAACGAGAGGGTAAACAACCCGCCAGCACTGGCGCCGAACACTACCCATATCGGCCAGATCAACAGCGTGTGCAACGTCAATGGGATCGCCAGGCTGGACGCCAGTAACAGCACCGCGCAACTCAGAAACAGCGTACGTCGAGGCAGGTAGTCGGCCAGCGCACCGATGGGCAATTGCAGCAGCGCATCGCCGACCACCACCGTGCTGACCATCGCCAAGGCGATCTCGGCAGTAAAACCCTGTTGCAGGCAATACACCGGCAGCAGCGTCAGGATCATTGCCTCGAACGCGGCGAACAGCGCCACCGCCCAGGCGATCGCCGGCAGGCTCTTACAGAAGCGCCACAGGTCAGCGAAGGTCACGCTGAACGAGTCAGCGGTGGGCGCACCTGAGCGTCTCAGCAGCAACAGCGGCGCCACCAGCAACAGGCCAACGCCGACCCAGAAGCCGTAGTCATGGTCGGTGCCAATCAGGCCCAGCAGCAGTGGGCCCGAGAGCTGGCTCAGGGCATAACTGCAGCCATATAACGCCACCAGGCGGCCGCGCCACTGCTCCACCACCAGTTGGTTGATCCAGCTTTCGCCGAGGATAAACACAATGGTCAGAATCACCCCGATCATCAGCCGCAGCACCAGCCATACGGGGTAACTGGGCAGAATCGCCAGCAAACCGATGGACACAGCCCCCGCCCACAGGCACAGGCGCATCAGGTTGGCAGTGCCGAGCCAGGAGGCCAGCCGACTGGAGACCTTGGCACCGAGCAATACGCCGAAGGCCGGCATGGCGGCCATCACGCCAATGGCGAAACTGCCGTAACCCCAGCCTTCCAGGCGCAGGGACACCAGCGGCATGCTCACCCCCAGGGCCAGACCGACACTGAGTACCGAGGCCAACACGGCGAAATAGGTCGCCCAACGCATTGCCACACTCCTGTGGATAATTCTTGAGGACACACAAAGCAGTGTGGGAGGGGGATTGCCCCCGATCGCGGTGAATCATTGGGCACTTTTAGTGCCTGACACACGGCTATCGGGGGGCAACCCCCCTCCCACATTTGGCCTGCGGTGTTGCTTAGAGCTTGATCCAGGTCGACTTCAGCTCGGTGTATTTGTCGAACGCGTGCAGCGACTTGTCGCGACCATTACCCGACTGCTTGAAGCCACCGAACGGCGCGGTCATATCACCGCCGTCGTATTGGTTGACCCACACGCTGCCGGCGCGCAAGGCCTTGGCGGTCAGGTGCGCCTTGGAAATATCAGCAGTCCACACGGCTGCGGCCAGACCATACACCGTGTCGTTGGCGATCTTGATAGCCTCTTCGGCGCTGTCGAACGTAATTACCGACAGGACTGGGCCGAAGATCTCTTCCTGGGCGATCTTCATGGCGTTGGTCACACCATCGAAAATCGTTGGCTCCACGTAAGTACCGCCGGTTTCCTCCAAGATGCGCTTACCACCGGCCACCAGTTTGGCGCCATCGGTGTGACCCGCTTCGATGTAAGACAGCACGGTGTTCATCTGCTGGGTATCCACCACCGCACCGACGGTAGTCGCCGGGTCCAGCGGGTTGCCAGGTTTCCAGGCCTTGAGGGCCTCGATAACCAGCGGCAGAAATGTATCTTTGATCGAGCGCTCCACCAGCAAGCGCGAACCCGCGGTACAGACTTCGCCCTGGTTGAAGGCAATGGCGCTGGCTGCGGAGTTGGCGGCAGCTTGCAGGTCCGGCGCATCGGCGAACACGATATTAGGGCTCTTGCCGCCAGCTTCCAGCCATACGCGCTTCATGTTCGACTCGCCGGAGCGGATCAACAGTTGCTTGGCGATCTTGGTCGAACCGGTGAATACCAGCGTGTCGACGTCCATGTGCAGCGCCAGGGCATTTCCGACGGTGTGGCCGTAGCCCGGCAGCACGTTGAAAACGCCTTTCGGAATACCGGCCTCAACAGCCAGGGCCGCGATGCGGATGGCCGTCAGGGGAGATTTTTCGGAAGGCTTGAGGATCACCGAGTTACCAGTGGACAGCGCCGGGCCGAGTTTCCAGCACGCCATCATCAGCGGAAAGTTCCACGGCACAATGGCGCCAACCACGCCGACCGGCTCGCGGGTCACCAGGCCCAGTTGATCGTGCGGCGTGGCGGCGACTTCGTCATAGATCTTGTCGATGGCCTCGCCGCTCCAGCTCAGGGCATTCGCCGCGCCGGGTACGTCAATGTTCAGGGAATCGCTGATTGGCTTGCCCATGTCCAGGGTTTCAAGCAGTGCCAGCTCTTCGGCATTGGCCTTGAGCAGCGCAGCGAAACGGATCATGGTGGCTTTGCGTTTGGCCGGCGCAAGGCGCGACCAGACACCGGAATTGAAGGTGGCGCGGGCATTTTCCACTGCGCTCTGGGCGTCGGCGGCGTCACAGCTGGCGACAGTGGCCAACAGACGGCCATCGACCGGGCTGATGCATTCGAAGGTGTCGCCGGAAGCAGCGTCGGTGTACTCGCCATTGATGTAGGCGCGGCCTTCGATCTTCAGATCCTTGGCGCGTTGTTCCCAATCGGCACGGGTCAGGGTGGTCATGCGAGTGTCCTCCTCTTATTGAATACAAGGGCCAGGTGATGTCCCCCGGCAGCCTCAAAGAATTCTTGCCCGGCCAGCCTGCTGTTCGGCTCAAGGCAGCTGCCACCCTAAACCAGCGGCTGGGGATGTTTCAATATATTTGACATAACGGCGGTAAACGCCCTTGCGATGTTCATTTTAATAAACATAGACTTTGGGCTCACCAACCGCAGGCCAGACGGGACACGCACATGAGCATCCAGGACATCGTCGACTTCAGCCAAGCCACCACCGCCCCCGACCGCTATCGCCCTGCCGCCGAAAAAATCCTCAAGGGCGATCCCGAACAAACGGTCTACAACCACTACAACAGCCCATGCGGCCAGATGAGCGCCGGGGTCTGGGAAGGTGATGTCGGGCAGTGGACGGTCAGCTACACCGAGCATGAGTACTGCGAAATCGTGCAGGGTGTGTCCGTGCTGCGCGACGCCGAGGGAAATGCCAAGACCTTGCGCGCCGGCGACCGCTTTGTGATTCCTGCTGGCTTCAGCGGCACCTGGGAAGTACTGGAACCATGCCGCAAGATCTACGTGGTGTTTGAACAGAAGACCTGATCAACCAAATTCCACGCAAAAAAAAGCCCGACTCGTGAGAGACGGGCTTTTTTTCACAAGGAAGAAAATCAATTACTTGATTTTGCCTTCTTTGTA
>PJQF01000196.1_pt1 | contig 30636 bp, 28 predicted proteins | sample 1503741 | NCBI WGS metagenome assembly PJQF01 (sample SAMN07775949, study PRJNA414020) | Biofilm metagenome, whole genome shotgun sequencing project. | isolation source: biomolecule (vanillin) treated reverse osmosis membrane biofilm | place: India: Nagpur | collected 2017-03-21 | reverse complement strand
CCCGCCAAACGGCGGTCCAGCTCGGCGCGCCAACCTCGGGACATTTGCGCCAACTGCATGCCAAAGCGGTGTTGATCGGTTAAAGGCATAAAAAACTCGTGATTTAGACTGAAAATAAAGTATGGCTAATTATTAGTCAGCTAAGCATGAGCCATGCCATGAGGCAAGAGTTGCTATGTACTGATTCGTTACATTGTCGTAATTGGCACATTAAATTTCGAATTCCGACTGCAAAGCGGCACGCACGCAGTACAAAACACCTTCCGGAACACGCCCGGTAAACAACGGCGCGATCTCCGCAACAGGTGGCAGTTCGCCTTCTCCGTCGAGGAATGCGTCCTGGATTTCGCCGAGCAGATCTTCCGGCAAATCAAGGGCCTGCTCCAGCGACAACTGCTGCTTGCCAATGGATTCAGCCAGCAAGGTGTAGACGTTTTTCTCCGAGCATTGCAGTTGGCCGGCGATCTGGATCGGGGTCATGCCGGCACGCGCCAGGCTGATCAGTTCGTGGCGAATATCGGCGATTTCCTTCGGCGCTTCGGCCTGGCCGCCGAGCACTTCGAGGAAGGCCTGCCCGTAGCGCTCCAGCTTGCGCGCACCGACGCCGCTGACCCGGGCCATTTCGGCCATCGTGGTCGGCTGCTCGCGCAGCATCTCCAGCAAGGTCGAGTCGGGGAAAATAACGTAAGGCGGCACACTGTGCTCTTGCGCCAATTTGCGCCGCAAGGTGCGCAAGGCTTCCCACTGCTCGCGCTCTTCGCCACGCACCAGCTGGCTGGCCTGGCTGGTGCTGCTTTTGGCGGTGGTCTGCGGCTTGAGGTCGCGACGCAGCTCAAGGCTCACTTCGCCCTTGAGCAGCGGCCGACAACTGTCGTTCAGGCGCAGGCCGCCATAACCTTCCAGGTCGATATCCACCAAGCCGCGCGCGACCATCTGCCGGAACAGTGACCGCCACTCACCTTCTGCACGGGCCTTGCCGACGCCGTAGACCGAGAGTTTTTCGTGGCCGAAGCTGCGCACCTTTTCGTTGTCCTTGCCCAGCAATACATCCACCAGATGGCCAACGCCATAACGCTGGCCGGTGCGGTAGATGGCCGAAAGGGCCTGACGTGCCGGCTCGGTGGCGTCCCAGGTCTGCACGCCATCCACGCAGTTGTCGCAGTGGCCGCACGGCTCGGGCATGTCCTCGTCAAAGTACGCCAGTAATGTTTGACGGCGGCAGCGGGTCTCTTCGCACAATGACAGCATGGCGTCGAGCTTGTGCTGCTCAAGGCGCTTGTGGCGCTCATCGCCTTCAGAGTTCTGCAGCATCTGCTTGAGCATCACCACGTCTTGCAGGCCATAGACCATCCAGGCATCTGCGGGCAAGCCATCACGGCCGGCGCGACCGGTCTCCTGGTAGTACGCCTCAAGGGATTTGGGCAGGTCCATGTGCGCCACAAAACGCACGTTGGATTTGTCGATGCCCATGCCGAAGGCGATGGTCGCGACCATGATCAGGCCTTCCTCGTTGAGGAAGCGTTTCTGGTGCGCGGAGCGCGTTTCATTCGGCAGGCCCGCGTGGTACGGCAGCGCCGGGTAGCCTTGCTCACAGAGGAACGCGGCCACTTCATCCACCTTCTTGCGCGACAGGCAATACACGATGCCCGCATCACTGCGCCGCTCGGACAGGAACGCCAGCAACTGCTTGCGCGGCTGCTCCTTGGGCACGATGCGGTAGAAAATATTCGGTCGGTCGAAGCTCGACAGGAAGCGCTCGGCATTCTGCAAATGCAGGCGCTCGACGATTTCTTCACGGGTCCGTTTGTCGGCGGTGGCAGTCAGCGCAATACGCGGCACGTCAGGGAACAGCTCGGCCAACTGGCCCAGTTGCAGATATTCGCGACGGAAATCGTGGCCCCATTGCGACACGCAGTGGGCTTCGTCGATGGCGAACAGCGCGATCTCCAGGCTCTGCAAAAAAGCCAGCATGCGCGGCTGCACCAGACGCTCGGGGGCCAGGTACAGCATCTTCACTTCACCGCGCTTGATTCGCGCCGCTAGGTCGCGCTGTTGCTCGGCACTGAGGGTGGAGTTCAAGGACGCCGCGGCAACGCCGAGTTCCTCAAGGGTGGCAACCTGATCGTCCATCAACGCAATCAGCGGCGACACCACCACGGCCAAGCCGTTACGCAACAGGGCCGGCACCTGGAAGCACAGCGATTTACCACCGCCGGTAGGCATCAGGACCAGGGCATCCCCGCCACTGGCCACGCGCTCAATGATCGCACCCTGGCGGCCACGAAAACTGTCGTAGCCGAAGATGTCCTTGAGGACGCGTTGAGCCTGCTCGAGCATGTAAAACTCCAAAATGGTGCCGAAATCCCTCTGTACAGGCTGGCCGAAAAAACGCGGGGTCACGGGAAATAATCCGTAAGCGAAGTTTTCTCGGATTGGCGCTTGGCCTGCAGGGGCATCACAAAACGCGGCAGTATACCCGAGCGTTACCTCGCACAGGGCGCCACTGACGAATAGCGGCCGCTATCTAAAACCTGGCAAATATGCAGTGTGGCTGGCCTGGGCGCTCAAGAAAGCCTAGAATTCAGCATCGTTTATTCCCAAGGTAGTCCTTCAATGTCCTTCGCTGAGCAACTAACCCGCCTGCAAGCCTTCCTCGACGCCGATGAGCTGCATGACGAGGCGCTGGACTACGTGGCCGCTCACGGCTACCTGACCGCCCTGTCGATTTGCTCCGAAGTCGTGCCTGACCGTGAATGGATCGACGCGTTGTTCGCCGAAGAACCTCACTACGCCGACGCCGCCCAGCGTGAGGAAATCGAATCCACCCTGCTGGCCCTCAAGGCCCACATCGGTCGCCAATTGGCTGCCGATGAGGAATTCGAACTGCCCTGCGACCTCGACCTGGGCGAAGAGCCGGATGATTCCGACCTGCGCGGCTGGTGCATCGGGTTCATGGAAGGGGTGTTCCTGCGCGAAGCCGCCTGGTTCGAAACCGCCGAAGAAGAAGTCAGCGAAATGCTGCTGCCGATCATGGTCGGTTCGGGCCTGTTCGATGACCAGCCGGAATTCTCCGACATCGCCGCCGACGCCAACCTGATGGACGACATGATCGTCCAGATCCCGGAAGCCCTGACCGCCTTGTACCTGCTGTGCAACGCACCTGACGAAAAACCGGCGATCCTCAAGCCACGTCACCACTGAGTCGTTTGCCCGTGGCACCCATGGGCAATCGCTCGCTGCTCCTGCGTTACGGGCTGCTGGCCATCGGCTGGCTGAGCGTAGCGCTGGGGGTTGTCGGCATTTTCCTACCGGTATTGCCGACCACGCCCTTCCTCTTGCTCGCCGCCGCCTGCTTCGCTCGAAGCTCCCCACGTTTATACCACTGGCTGGTGGAACACCCGCGCCTGGGCCCATGGATCAAAGACTACTTGGACGGCAATGGTATTCCGCTCAAGGGCAAGGTCTATGCAATCGGCTTGATGTGGCTGAGCATCGGTTTCTCCTGTTACCTGGTACCACTGCCGTGGGCTCGCGGCTTTATGCTGACCAGTGCCGTTCTGGTAACGCTCTATATCTTGCGCCAGAAAACCTTGCCACCGCGATAACGGTGGGCGCTGCCCTGTGTGGGAGACGGGTTTGCCCGCCAGAGCCTAAACACGACCTTGGTCGACACTGACTAACCCCGAGCATCATGCGAGACTGTCCAACCGGGCCTGGAATGCCCGGGTGTTCTTACGCTCGGAGTTACCATGACGCTGTCCAGCGGGCTGATCGCCGCCGTTGCCCTGGCCTATATGGCCATTATGTTTGCCATCGCCTTCTACGGTGACCGCCGCCACGCGCCGCTGCCACCACGGGTGCGCGCCTGGGTGTACAGCCTTTCGCTGGCCGTCTACTGCACCAGTTGGACTTTCTTCGGCGCCGTAGGCCAGGCCGCCGAACAACTGTGGGCCTTTTTACCGATTTACTTGGGACCGGTCCTGCTGCTGGTGCTGGCACCTTGGGTGCTGCAGAAGATGATTCTGATCAGCAAGCAGGAAAACATCACCTCCATTGCCGACTTTATCGCCGCGCGCTACGGCAAGTCCCAATCCCTGGCGGTGGTGGTGGCGCTGATCTGCCTGGTTGGCGTGCTGCCCTACATCGCCCTGCAACTCAAAGGCATCGTGCTCGGCGTGAACCTGCTGATCGGGTCCGGCCCCGACACCACCGGCACCCGCGCTCAGGACACCGCGCTGATTGTGTCGCTGGTGCTGGCGCTGTTCACCATTGTGTTCGGTACCCGCAACCTCGACGCGACCGAACACCACCGTGGCATGGTGCTGGCGATTGCGTTTGAATCCCTGGTCAAGCTGTTCGCCTTTCTCGCCGTCGGCGCGTTTGTCACCTACGGCCTGTACGACGGTTTCGGCGACCTGTTCAGCCAGGCGATGCTCGAACCACGCCTGGATGAATACTGGAAAGAAACCGTCAACTGGCCGTCGATGGTGGTACAAACCGGTGTGGCGATGATGGCAATCATTTGCCTGCCCCGGCAGTTTCACGTCACCGTGGTGGAAAACATCGACCCGCAGGATTTGCGCCTCGCCAAATGGGTGTTCCCGGCGTACTTGATCCTCGCCGCGCTGTTCGTCATTCCCATCGCACTCGGCGGCAAAATGCTATTGCCCGGCTCGGTATTGCCGGATTCCTACGTCATCAGCCTGCCCATGGCCCAGGCGCATCCCGCCCTCGCGGTATTGGCATTTATCGGCGGCGCGTCGGCGGCTACCGGCATGGTGATTGTCGCGAGTATTGCGCTGTCGACCATGGTCTCCAACGACATGTTGCTGCCGTGGCTGCTGCGCCGCTCCAGCGCCGAGCGGCCGTTTGAAGTGTTCCGCCACTGGATGCTGTCGGTACGCCGGGTCAGCATTGTGATCATCCTGTTGCTGGCCTATGTGAGCTATCGCCTGCTTGGCTCCACCGCGAGCCTGGCGACCATCGGCCAGATCGCTTTCGCCGCCGTCACCCAACTGGCCCCGGCGATGCTCGGCGCGCTTTACTGGAAGCAGGCCAACCGGCGTGGCGTGTTTGCCGGGTTGGCGGCGGGCACCTTTTTGTGGTTCTACACCTTGGTCCTGCCGGTGACCGCGAAAAGTCTTGGTTGGTCGTTCAGCCTTTTCCCCGGGCTGACGTGGATGCATTCGCACCCATTTGGTCTATCCGTCACCTCACTCACATTGGGCACCGTGTTTTCCCTGGCGGGGAACTTCACGCTATTTGTCTGGGTGTCGATGCTGTCGCGCACACGGGTTTCCGAGCATTGGCAGGCCGGGCGTTTTATCGGCCAGGAAATCAGCCAGCGCGCCAGTGCGCGCTCAATGTTGTCCGTGCAGATCAGCGACTTACTCAGCCTCGCCGCGCGCTTTGTGGGTGAAGAACGCGCCCAGCAAAGTTTTATCCGCTTCGCCTATCGCCAGGGCAAAGGGTTTAACCCCAACCAGAATGCCGATAACGATTGGATCGCCCACACCGAACGGCTATTGGCCGGCGTACTCGGTGCATCTTCGACACGTGCTGTCGTAAAAGCTGCGATTGAAGGGCGGGAAATGCAGCTGGAGGACGTGGTACGGATCGCCGACGAAGCTTCCGAGGTGCTGCAGTTCAACCGCGCGCTGCTGCAGGGCGCCATCGAAAACATCACCCAAGGCATCAGCGTGGTCGACCAGTCACTCAAGCTGGTGGCCTGGAACCGGCGTTATCTGGAACTCTTCAACTACCCGGAAGGTTTGATCAGTGTAGGGCGACCGATTGCCGACATCATTCGCTACAACGCCGAACGCGGCCTGTGCGGGCCGGGCGAAGCCGAAGTGCACGTAGCACGACGCCTGCACTGGATGCGCCAGGGCCGCGCCCACACGTCCGAGCGTTTGTTCCCGAATGGACGCGTGATTGAGCTGATCGGCAACCCAATGCCCGGCGGTGGTTTTGTCATGAGTTTTACCGACATCACCGCGTTCCGGGAAGCCGAGCAGGCACTCACCGAGGCCAACGAGGGCCTGGAGCAACGGGTCACCGAGCGCACCCATGAACTGTCGCAACTGAATGTGGCGCTCACCGATGCCAAAGGCGTGGCCGAATCCGCCAGCCAGTCGAAGACGCGCTTTCTGGCAGCAGTGAGCCATGACCTGATGCAACCGCTCAACGCCGCTCGGCTGTTCTCTGCCGCCCTCTCCCACCAGAACGACGGTTTGTCCCGGGAGGCGCAGCAGTTGGTGCAGCACCTGGACAGCTCGCTGCGCTCCGCCGAAGACCTGATCAGCGACCTGCTGGATATCTCACGCCTGGAAAACGGCAAGATCAACCCGCAGCGACAGCCCTTTGTACTCAATGAACTGTTCGACACCCTCGGCGCAGAATTCAAGGCACTGGCCCGCGAGCAAGGCCTGCGGTTCCGCCTGCGCGGCAGTCGCTTGCGGGTGGACAGCGACATCAAATTGCTGCGCCGGATCTTGCAGAATTTCCTGACCAACGCATTCCGCTATGCCGACGGTCCAGTGCTACTTGGGGTACGCCGACGCCAAGGCGAACTGTGCCTGGAGGTCTGGGACCGTGGCCCCGGCATTCCGCTGGATAAACAGACGGTCATCTTCGAAGAGTTCAAGCGTTTGGACAGCCACCAGACACGCGCCGAAAAAGGTCTGGGCCTGGGCCTGGCGATCGCCGACGGCCTGTGCCGTGTGCTCGACCATAAACTGAGCGTGCGCTCGTGGCCGGGCAAAGGCAGCGTGTTCAGCGTGAGTGTGCCACTGGCGCGCAACCAGGCCAGCCCGCAGGTCAAGGCCGCGCAGGACAGTGGTTTGCCACTCAGCGGTGCGCAGGTGCTGTGCGTGGATAACGAAGAGAGCATCCTGATTGGCATGCGCAGCCTGCTGACGCGTTGGGGTTGCGAAGTGTGGACCGCCACCGACCAGGCGCAATGTGCGGCGCTGCTGGCCGAGGGCGTACGCCCGCAACTGGCACTGGTGGATTACCACCTGGACCATGGCGAGACCGGCACCGAGTTGATGGGTTGGCTGCGCGCGCAATTGGCGGAGCCGATTCCCGGGGTGGTGATCAGCGCGGACGGCCGGCCGGAGATGGTGGCCGAGGTGCACGCGGCGGGGTTGGATTACCTGGCCAAGCCAGTCAAGCCTGCAGCGTTGCGGGCGCTGTTGAGTCGGCATCTCCCGCTGTAGGAACGCTGCACACACGCCTCTGCGGGAGCTGGCTTGCCGGCGATCGCGGTGGACCAGCCACCCGCGTTATCGCCGACACGCCCGCTAGCGCATCCGCCGCACTTATTCCGGCAGATGCGCCACACCGTCTGCATCGGTCATCGCCCGCTCAAGCAAATCAGCCGGCAGGCTTTTACTGGCGCGGGCGCCAAGCAACCTTAATTGCTCGGTACGGCTGACGAGATTTCCGCGCCCATCCGTCAGCTTGTTCCGTGCTGCACTGTAGGCTTTATCCAGCTGTTGCAGACGGTTGCCCACCTCATCCAGGTCCTGGATAAACAGCACGAACTTGTCGTAGAGCCAGCCGGCCCGCTCGGCGATTTCCCGCGCGTTCTGGCTTTGGCGTTCCTGCTTCCACAGGCTGTCGATCACCCGCAGGGTGGCCAGCAACGTGGTCGGGCTGACGATGACGATATGACGGTCGAAGGCTTCCTGGAACAGGTTCGGCTCAGCCTGGAGCGCGGCGGAGAACGCCGCCTCGATAGGGACGAATAGAAGAACGAAATCCAGGCTGTGCAGGCCCTCCAGGCGCTTGTAATCCTTGCCGGCCAAGCCCTTGACATGATTGCGCAGGGACAGCACATGCTGCTTGAGCGCTGCCTGCCCCATCCCATCATCCTCCGCCGCAACGTACTGCTGATAAGCCGTGAGGCTGACCTTGGAGTCGACCACCACCTGCTTGTCGCCGGGCAACATGATCAACACGTCTGGCTGAAAACGCTCGCCATCCGGGCCTTTGAGGCTGACCTGGGTCTGATACTCGCGGCCTTTCTCAAGCCCGGCATGTTCCAGCACGCGTTCAAGGATCAGTTCCCCCCAATTACCCTGAGTTTTCTGGCCCTTGAGGGCGCGGGTGAGATTGGTGGCTTCGTCGGACAGACGCAAGTTCAGTTGCTGCAGGCGTTCAAGCTCTTTGGCCAGGGAAAAGCGTTCACGCGCCTCATTCTGATAGCTTTCTTCCACACGCTTTTCGAAGGACTGAATGCGTTCCTTGAGCGGGTCGAGCAACTGGCCCAGGCGTTCCTGGCTGGTTTCGGCAAAACGCTGTTCGCGCTCGTCGAAGATCTTCCCTGCAAGCTCGGCGAACTGCGCGCGCAGCTCGTCACGCGAGCCTTGCAGGTCGGCAAGGCGTTGTTGATGGCTTTCCTGCTGTTCGCGCAGCTCGGCGCGTAAGGCAGCTGACAACGCGTCGAGACGACGCAGCTCGGTTTCTTTGGCGCTGCGATCGAGGTTCCAGGCGTGGGCCGCGTCGCGAGCGTTGTCGCGATCAATCTGAAGCAGCTCGACCTCACGGCGCACGGCGGCCAGGTCAGCTTGTTTGGCAGCGTTGGCCTGGCTGAGGTCACTGATCTCGTCGCGGCTGGCGTCGAGTTGCGCCGCCAGTCCTTCCTGGGCCAGTTGCGCAGTGGCCAGGCGCTCTTCAAGCAGTTCCCAGCCCGCCATGCGCGCGGTCAGCCGCCGTTGAATCTGCCAGCATACGGCCAATAAAGGCACTGCAGCGCCAGCAAGCCCCACGGCAATACTGGTCCAGTCAAAAACCATAGCCATTTCTGCCATCACCGAAAAAGAGCAAGGTTAACCAAGCGCAGAGCTTGAGGACAGCTCAGTCTTCGACCTGCCCCAGTTCGCGCTGGGCGCGACGGTCGCCGGCGCGGGCGGCCAGCCGTAACAAGTCGTGACCGATGCGACGGTCGCGGGCGTTGCCGCACTCACGGCACATCAATTGGCCCAGGCGGCTCTGCGCGGCAACCACCCCTTCACGTGCAGGCTGCTTGAGCAAACGCCCGGCAAAGTGCTTGACGCTGGTGTTATGCCCCAGGCGCGGGCTGTCGAGCAGCCACAAGGCAACTTTCAAGGAGAAACGCTTGGGTGCGGTAACAGTGTGAGGGGTGTCGGTAACAGAAGGTGATACTGAGCGAAACTTCATAAAGCACTGTGGGACAGAACGGAAGGCGCGCCACTCTACTCTTTTTTTCGCAGAGGTAAAGCCGGAAAAAACCCACACGCCCGTTCTAGAGCAAGCGCTTGGGACAATCCACAGAAGCTGTGGATAACTCAGTGGACAACCCGCCTTTAACTCGCCCAAAGCCCCATGGAACGGGGGCCGCAGTCAAACTGACGATTTTTTCACCAATAAAAAAAAGCGATATTTTTCATTGACTTAAATTTTCATTGCAGGCAAATGCTGGCGCTTCGAGGCGGTTGACAGAGTGGTTACACACCTGGCAACTAATGTGCACAAGTACCGACCCACTGGTTATATCGCGGGCATTTTTTGCGTCAAACCGCCCAAAGAATGTTACCGACAAGCCAAACCAAGGGCCTTTTCAAAACGGCCCCGGCTCGCCACACTGGTCGACCGAGGACGCCACCACCATGTAGGGGCAGATGAAAGGAATCCTGTTATTCGCCTTATTGCTGCTCGCCATCTGTGCAACCTCACTGGGCATCAACGCGGCCCTGCCCTCGCCCGATGGTGCTTTGTTTGCCATTGCCATCCTGTTATCGGCAGCGTTTACCGCCGTGAGCCTGTGCATCGAGCTGGGAGAAGGCCGGATCAATGACATGCGCGACGTGATGAACGTGATCGAGACCGGCCGTTCCTGGCGCCTGACCCTGGCGGCGTATGGACTGGGCTGCTCACTGGCGGCGGCAACAACCGTGCTGGTGTATCGCGGGTTGTTAGGCGGCTGATTAAAGTTTTTTGGTTAGCACACTTCCCTTCCCTGTTTCAATCCGTTACTATCCGCGGCGTTAGTACCAAGCTGAAAGTCAATTCTGGTCGAACAACTCCCCTGAACAACACGGGATCGACCACCTCGAAGGTTTCCAGGTATCACTTGCGACGACATTGCCTTTGAACAAGCAAAGGGTGTCGCGAAGTTTCCATACTCTGACCGAACCAACCTGCAAATTGATCAGGATCTTCACCCTGGGCCCAGAACCTTTGCCCCTGTTGTGTTGCCTGCCCTCCTAAGTACCTACCTGCCAGCCCAAGCGCGCCTAACTTATTAGCGCTTCAAACTGGCTGCTTTGTTCCAGTCAGGTTCTTCGTTTGATCAATGGTGATCAACGTTACTGGAACGTTTTAACGTTGCACGGTTCTTATCCGTGTCATTTGTAGGAACACCAATAATATGAACGCTCAAATCCACACTCAGGATGCCATTCGCACCCTCACTAATGCTTTTGCCCCAATGAACTGCCTGATCATGGCCGCTCGCAAAGGCTGCTTCAGCTTCACACTGGTCAACGAACACGGCATCGCTCGTCACAGCGAACGCCTGTACCCCGATCAATACTCCAGCGCAGAACCGCTGCAGGCCGTGATCGAGCGTACCCGTCAGGCACTGGTTGCCTGATCGACCCGAGTCGCTGAAATACAAAAACCCTGTTTAAAAAGCAGGGTTTTTTATTGCCTGGCTTTTAAGTCCCGCCGTTTTTACTAAGTACGAATAGATATAAACGTTATAACTAAATGAAGAAGATGTTTTAAAAACAGTCCTTTACATCGTGAATATGACACTACACTTCAACTCAAGCGGCATGATCCGCTTGCGACGAGCCTGAGTCCGATTCACCGCTGCCAAGCTCCCCCTCTCAGGTTTCGTCAACCACTTTCATGGATTGAGGCCTGTATGGGTATCGCCGCCAGCGAATTGTGTCGTTATGTGATCAGGCCGACGTTGATTTACCTCGGCCGCCATCATCCGACAGCCGAATCCCTGCTGCTGGGCATTGCCGCCAGCCAGTCGGAACTCGGTTCAGCCCTGCATGACAGGCGCGGCCACGGCCTGTACAGCATCACCGAACCTCGTCATCGCGCCCTCTGGGACGACTACCTCGCTCGCGACCCCGAGCGCGCCAGCCTGGTGCGCGGTCTCGCCAGCCAACATGCATTTCTCAGTGCGCCCCAGGTGGAACTTACGGTGAACCTGCGTTATGCCACCGCCATCGCCTGGCTGCTGGTCGAACAGCATCGCCCGACACTGCCGCAACCGGGTGATGTAGTAGCAATGGCGCGTATCTGGAAGGAAATATTTCACCCTCAAGGACGGCTGCGAGATTTCACTCAAGCCTGGCAAACCTGTGTTTCACCCATGAATCAGGTCACTTGTTGATCAGGCGTTTTGCAAGATTCGGCTAAAAACGTTGATTTTGGTCGGATTGTCCTACAAAACCGCTCTATCTTCGGCATTACAGCCTATAGCGCTAACTTAAATTTATTGATACTTTCCGCAGCGGTGATCACCACGGAGTTCTAATAATGAAAAAAGTAATGCTCAAGACCACACTTAGCCTCGCCGTTGCCATGGCATCCTCCCAACTGTTCGCAAGCGGCTTCGCCCTCAACGAACAAGACGTCGCCGGCATGGGTACGGGTTTCGCAGGCCGCTCTTCTTCTGCCGATAACGCCAGCACCGTCTATGGTAACCCGGCCGGTATGGCTCGCCTTGAAGGCCAGCAAATCACTGGTGGTGTTGCAGCCATCGATGCAACAACCGACATCAAAGACGCCAGCGGTCGCTCGCGCGGCAGTAACAAAGGCGACATGGTGCCGTTCACCGCAGTCCCTTTTGGTTTCTACACCAACAAACTTAACGACCAGTGGGCAGTCGGCTTCGGTGTGTACGCACCGTTCGGCCTGAAGACTGACTACGAGCGTGGCTTCCAGGGCCGTGCTTTCGGCAGCAAAAGTGAAGTGGCGGTCATTACCTTCCAGCCAACGGTCAGCTACGCCTTCAATGACAAGGTGTCGATCGGTTTTGGTCCAACCATCAACCGTATTTCCGGCACCCTTGAATCGCAGCCAAACCTGGGCTTGCTGCCGCTCCCTGGCCTGGCCGGCACCGGTGACAGCAAAGTCAAAGTCAAAGGCGACGATACCGCCCTTGGTTTCAACGCCGGTATCCTGGTGCAAGCCACCGACACCACCCGCGTTGGCCTGACTTATCACTCGAAAGTGAAATACAAGCTCGAAGGCCACACCGACGTAACCCCGGGCACTGGCGTTCCAGCGGCCTACCTGGGCGCAGGCCGCTACGATGCGTCGCTGAAAGTTGACACCCCGGAATCCTGGGACGCTTCGGTCACTCAAGACCTGAGCGATGCCTGGAAGGTCTACGGCGGTGCAACCTGGACCCGCTGGAGCCGCCTGAAAGACATTACCGTCAACAACGAAGGCGTGACCCGAGCCGGTGGTGCACTTGCACCTCAGATCGTCGGTCAGATCAAAGAGCCGCAAAACTGGCACGACACCTGGGCCTACGCCCTGGGTACCTCGTACCAGCTCACCAAGCAAGTGGTACTGCGTACCGGTCTGACTTTCGACCAGTCGCCTACCAACAACACTGACCGTTCGCCGCGTATTCCTACCGGTGACCGGACGATCTTCAGTGTCGGCCTGGGCTACGCGGTGATGGATAACATGACTGTCGACCTGGCTTACTCCTACCTCAAGGAAGAGCCGGTCAAGGTGAACAAGCAGAACGCGCTGGGTCAGACCTACGCGTCCAAGTACGAAAACAGCGCCAACGGCTTTGGCCTGGGCGTGACGTACAAGTTCTGATTCAAGCCGTAAAAAAGCCCCGCTTTCCTGCCAAGGAAGCGGGGCTTTTTAATGGCCGACGATCAGGGTTTGGAGGCCAATGCCTCTTCCACCGCCTTGATCAAATCCGGGCTGTCGGGCTTGGTCAAACTGGAGAAGTTGGCAATCACCTTGCCCTGGCGATCCACCACGTACTTATAGAAGTTCCACTTCGGCGCACTGCTCTGCTGCGCCAGAATCTTGAACAAGTGCACCGCATCCGGCCCTTTGACCTTTTGCGGCTCGGTCATGGTGAAGGTCACGCCGTAATTCACGTAACAGACCTTGGCCGTCTCCTCACCCGTCTTGGCTTCCTGCTTGAAGTCATCGGACGGCACGCCGATCACTTCCAGCCCTTGGCCCTTGTAGCGCTGGTACAAGGCTTCGAGGCCTTTAAACTGTGGCGCGAATCCACAGAAGCTGGCGGTATTGACGATCACCAGGGGTTTGCCGGCGAAGCGCTGGCACAAATCAATGGATTCCTTGGCCCGCAGCTTGGGCAACTCACCCGCCAGCAACGGTGGGCAATCGGCGGCCATGGCAACACTGCCAATCGCCATCAGGATGGGTACTGCAAGCCAGCGCTTCTGCATGTCGTGGTCCTTGAAAGTTTCCAGGTTACGAACTTAACAGATCGACATGCCCAACTGCATCACCGCCAGCCCGCCACGCTGCCAACCCCACCAGGCTAAAAGCAGCAGAAGCGTCGCCACCACTGCTGCGCCAAGCCAATACCGGTTGAAACTCATGCCGCCTCCATCTGCGTCTGCAAGCGTGCCACCGGCCGCTCGCGTACCGGCCAGTTCAGGGCCGCAGCGAGCAGGCTCAGCAGCACCGCCACCTGCCAGATCAAATCGTAGCTGCCGGTTCGGTCATAGACCACCCCGCCCAACCAACCGCCGAGGAAGGAACCGAGCTGGTGGAACAGGAACACAATGCCGCCCAGCATCGACAGGTTGCGCACGCCGAACAAGGTCGCGACGGTGCCGTTGGTCAGCGGCACCGTCGACAGCCAGAGGAAGCCCATGGCCATGCCGAACAGGTAAGCCGTGACTTCAGTGACCGGCGCCCACAGAAACAACACGATCACCACCGCGCGCAACAGGTACAGGCCCGTCAGCAAACGCGGCTTGGACATACGCCCGCCGAGCCAGCCGGCGGTGTAGGTGCCGAACACGTTAAACAAACCAATCAAGGCCAGCACTGTGGTGCCTACGGTTGCGGGCAAATGCTGGTCAACCAGATACGCCGGCAGGTGCACACCGATAAACACCACCTGGAAACCGCAGACGAAAAAGCCGAACGCCAGCAGCCAGAAACCAGAGTGAGAGCAGGCCTCCTTCAACGCTTCGCGCAGGGTCTGCTGACCGGCCATCACCGGCAGCGGCTTGTCCTTGAGCATCGCCACCAGCGGCAAGATCAACGCCACCATCAGGCCCAACGCCAGTAAGGCGGCGGACCACCCCAGCCAGCCGATCAACCCCAAGGTGCCCGGCACCATGGCGAACTGACCGAAGGAACCTGCGGCGCTTGCGATGCCCATGGCCATGCTGCGTTTTTCCGGCGGTACGGCGCGGCCGACCACACCGAGAATCACCGAGAACGAGGTGCCCGAAAGGCCAATCCCGATCAGCAAACCGGCACTCAGCGACAACGACCACGCCGAATCGGACATGCCCATCAGCACCAGCCCCACGGCGTACAGCACGCCACCGACAAACACCGCTTTGGTAGCGCCGAAACGGTCGGCCAAAGCCCCGGTAAACGGCTGCGCCAGGCCCCAGATCAGGTTCTGCAGGGCGATTGCGAAGGCAAAGGTCTCACGGCCCCAGCCGAATTCGTTGCTCATCGGCGCCAGGAACAGGCCAAAGCCATGCCGTACGCCCAAGGACAACGCCAGGATCAGCGCACTGCCTAAAAGAACCCATCCACTGGTGCGCCACATCGAGGTCATTTCTTATTCTCCGCTCACGGGTATATACCCGCGTATAGTCAAAAAAACTCGCGCTCAGGCGAGTTCATCCAGCAAGGCCAACAACGTCTCGCGCTTTTCGGCGCCTAACCGATCAATCAACTTTTGCTGCGCCGCTTCCCACGCCGGCAAGGCGGCAGCCAATCGGTCTTCGCCGGCTTGCGTCAACAGCACCAGGCGGTTGCGCAGGTCATCCCCCTCGACCAACTGCACCAGCCCCTCTCCTTCCAGCACCCGCAGGTTACGCCCCAAAGTGCTGCGATCCAGCCCCATGGCTTCGGCCAGGCTGGAAATGCTCGGTTGGTCGAGGCGTTGCAGGTTGCATAGCAAGGAATACTGGGCGACGTTGATCCCGAAGCCGTCGAGAGCGCCGTCGTAGTGCCTGCTGACGCCACGGGCGGCGCGTCGCAGGTTGGTGCATAAACATTGGGAGGCAAGCATAGAGCGTGTATATACCCGGAGTTAAGGAAATGCAAGAAAGTGTTACAGCGCCAAGCCCACCAGAACCGCGACTTCCAGAAGCTCCAACAGCGCGCCCGCCGTGTCGCCAGTGGTGCCACCGAGCCGATTGACCATAAGCTGGCGCAGGCCGATGAAGCACAGCGCAGCCAGTAAAACGGCAATACCGCCACTGAAACCGCCGATCAGGATGCAGGCCAGACCGCTGAGGATCAGCACCTGTTGGCCGACGATCCTCGGTAAGTGATCCGACAGTGCCTGGCCCAAACCTCCTGCACGCACGTAGCGCGTCGTGAGGAACAGCGCCAACATCGAAGCACGCCCGATCAGCGGCGCGAGAATCAGCGCCGCGCCGTTATGCTGCTCGATCAGGGCTACTAATGCCGTGAACTTGAGCAACAACACCAAGCCCAACGTAACCACGGCAATCGGTCCGCTGCGGGGGTCTTTCATAATGCTCAGCGTGCGCTCACGATCACCGAAACCGCCGAGCCAGGCATCGGCGCTGTCCGCCAGGCCGTCCAAATGCAGGCCGCCACTGAGCAGCACCCACGCCGTCAACAGCAGTGCCGCATGCAGCAACAGCGGCGCGCCCATCAATACAGCATTCAGGCCCCACAACAGCACGCCGAACAACACACCCACCAGCGGATAAAAGAGCAAGGAGCGCCCCATTTCCCGTGGCGGCGGCATGCCCGGTAAACGAATCGGCAGACTGCTGAGAAATTGCAGGGCGATCCAGAACGGCAGCATCGTCAGATTCCTTCCTTCAACACACCATCGGCAGCGACCTGCAGACTGAACAGCGCAGCGTGACCGACCTCGACGTTCAACAGTTGCTCGCGCGGCAAACCGCGCGCCCGCGCCAGCAGCAGGCGCATCACGCCACCGTGGCTGATCAACAACACACGCTCACCGGCATACGCCTGATGCAAGCGTGACACGGCGCCAAGGACACGCGCGGAGAACTCACTGACAGGCTCGCCCTCAGGCGGCGTGAAACGGTAGGGATCGGCCCAGAACAAGCCCAACCCTTCAGCGTCAGTTTCCATCAACGCCGCTGCACTTTGCCCTTCCCAGGCGCCGAAGTGCAGTTCCTGCAGCGCCGTTTCCAGGCTCACCGGCACATTGAGGCGGGCGCCCAACTCACGTGCGAACAACGCGCAACGCTGCAACGGCGAGCTGATCAGCCGATCCCACGGCCCCTGCTCGGCCACGGCGGCGCGCATCTGCTCCCAGCCCTTGGCGGTTAACGCGTCGTCCAGGCTGCCGCGCAGGCCGCCGCCCAACTCGGTTTCGCCGTGACGCAGCAGGTCCAGGTGCAACGTCATACCGGGCGATCTGCCACGGCCGCTTCTGCGAACGTCGCCATCTGCCCGTGCAGCGCGCACGCCAGGCGCAGTAACGGCACCGCCAGCGCCGCACCACTGCCCTCGCCCAGGCGCAGGCCCAGCTCCAGCAGGGGTTCGGCGTCGAGGCTGTGCAGCACATGCCGATGACCCGGCTCAGCCCCCCGATGCCCAAACACCAGCCATTCGCGGCATGCCGGGTTCAAACGCGTGGCGACCAACGCGGCGACGGTGCAGATAAACCCATCCACCAGCACCACGATGCCTTCCTGGGCACAGGCCAGGTAGGCGCCGACCAGCGCGGCGATTTCAAACCCACCGAGGTTGAACAAGGTGTGCAGCGCGTCGCCACGCTGCCCGGCATGCAGCGCCAGCGCGCGCTCGATGACCGCGACTTTGTGGCTGACGCCCTGGGCATTCAATCCGGTGCCCGGGCCTGTCAGGTCACTGACCTTGCAACCGAGCAACGCGCACGCCAACGCACTGGCGGCAGTGGTGTTGCCAATCCCCATTTCGCCGCCGATAAACAGCTGCGCGCCGCTTTGCACTGCACGAAGCGCACTGTCGCGCCCGGCTTGCAACGCCAGGCAGCCCTGGGCCTCGGTCATCGCCGGGCCGTTGACGAAATTCGCCGTGCCCGCGCCGATGTTCAGGTGGCGCACACCCGGCAAGTCCAGCGACGGCGTCACAGTGCCGAGGTCGACCACTTCGAGCTGCGCATCCAGCTGGCGCGCCAACACACTGATGGCCGCGCCACCGGTCACAAAGTTATGCAGCATTTGCCCGGTCACTTCCTGGGGAAAGGCCGACACGCCTTCAGCAACCACGCCATGGTCGCCGGCAAAAATGGCGATCCACAGCGAGTCCACCGACGGTTTGACCTGGCCTTGCAGGCCGGCCAGCTGCACCGCCAAGGCTTCCAATTGGCCGAGAGAGCCGGCCGGTTTAGTCAGTTGCTGCTGGCGAGCCAGGGCGAGTTCGTGTGCCGACGCGTCGACGGTCTTGCAGGGGTTGAGCCACCAGGTGTCAGTCATAACGCAGTACCTTTCAACGTCAGGGGCAGGCCGGCAACCGTCAGGACAACACGCTGACATCGCTCGGCCAAGGCTTGATGCAGCCAACCGGCTTCATCCACATAGCGGCGAGTCAATTCGCCCAGCGGCACGACACCCAAACCGGTCTCGTTGCTGACAAAAATAATTTCACCCGGCAGCAAGGCCAGGGTTTCCAGCAGGTAATCACGCTCAAGTGCCAGGCGTGCCGGGTCTTCGAGCATCAGCAGGTTGGTGAGCCACAGCGTCAGGCAATCCACCAGCAGGCAGCTATCGGGCGACGCGTTTTCCCGCAGCACGCGCGCCAGTTCGATGGGCTCTTCAATCAGGCCCCAGTGATCGGGACGGCGCTGGCGATGCAGGGCGACGCGCGCGTTCATTTCGCCGTCCAGCGGTTGGCTGGTGGCGATATAGATGACGGGCAACGCGCTATCAGCAGCGAGCTGTTCAGCGAGACGACTCTTGCCGGAGCGGGCGCCGCCGAGGATCAACTGATACATGGAAAACCACCTCTTCGGGCCGGCGAATATTCTGCTGCAGGCCCGCGCTCACATTGGGATGACAGGCACACCGTTAAACCCCGCATAACGTGCGCAATAAATCGGTGTCCAGATGGTTCTCCACCAGGTCCGCCAGGCGCTCGATATCGCGCTCACGCAGCGCGTGATAATCCACCGCCTGCACATCCTGCAGCCCCGCCCAACGCAACAACGCAGTGCACGCGGCCGGGGTCTCGAACAAACCATGCAAATACGTGCCGAAGATCTGGCCGTCCTCACTCTGGGCGCCGTCACTGCGGCCGTCTTCCAGCAGCACGGCGGGGTTCGACAGCGCTTGGCCGGAGGTCACGCCCGCGTGGATCTCATAGCCACTGACCGCTGCGTCCTCCAGCAACAAGCGCCCACGCACATTGCGCAACTGTTTCTCTTCGGCAAGCGTCGTACTGAACGCCAGCAACCCGAAGCCATCGCTTGACCCAGGCGGCCCTTCCAGCCCAAGCGGGTCATGCACCTGCTCACCAAGCATCTGCAACCCGCCGCAGATCCCCAGCACCTTGCCGCCGTAGCGCAAATGCCGAGCCACGGCAGTGTCCCAGCCATTGGCGCGCAGGTACGCCAAATCGCTGCGCACACTTTTTGAGCCCGGCAGGATAATCAGATCGGCGGCCGGAATCGGCTGGCCCGGCCCGATGAATTGCAGATCTACCTGAGGATGCAGGCGCAGCGGGTCAAAATCGGTGTGATTGCTGATTCGCGGCAACACCGGCACCACCACATTTAATACCTGCGCCGCCTTGTCGATCTGACGCGCGTCGATACCGTCTTCGGCCTCCAGGTGCAGGTCCATCACGTAGGGCAAAACGCCCACCACCGGTTTGCCGGTGCGGGCTTCCAGCCAATCCAGGCCGGGCTGCAACAGGGCGATATCGCCGCGAAAACGGTTGATGATGAAGCCCTTGACCCGCGCCTGCTCGGTGGGCGAAAGCAACTCCAGCGTGCCGACCAGATGGGCAAACACGCCACCACGATTGATATCGGCAATCAGCAGTACCGGGCAATCCACCGCTTCGGCGAAGCCCATGTTGGCGATGTCATTGGCGCGCAGGTTAATTTCCGCCGGGGAACCCGCGCCTTCCACCATCACCACTGGGTAGGCCTCGCTCAACCGCGCATGGGAGGCCAGCACGGCTTGCATCGCGATGGCTTTATAGTCGTGATAGGCCACGGCATTCATGGTGGTGACCGCTCGACCGTGGATGATCACCTGGGAGCCGGTATCACTGTTGGGTTTGAGCAGCACCGGGTTCATATCGGTATGAGGCGCTAGATTGGCAGCCTGGGCTTGCACCGCCTGGGCTCGGCCGATCTCGCCGCCCTCGGCAGTCACGGCACTGTTGAGGGCCATGTTCTGGGGCTTGAACGGCACCACCGCGACGCCCTGGCGAATCAGCCAGCGGCACAGCGCGGTCACCAGCGTGCTTTTGCCCGCGTCGGAGGTGGTGCCTTGCACCATCAGCGTACTCATGTGGCTGCCTTGTAGGCGGCCAGGGCTTCATCGAGTCGCAGCCAATGCGCCTCGGTGCCGGGCAAACCAAAGCGCAGGCTGCTGTCGTGGACAAACAGGCGCAGCAGGATGCCGCGCTGGGCCATGAATTCGTGCATGCGTTCGGCGTGCGGTGTAATCAGCCACTGGAACAACGCGCAGCCACCGTGGGGTTGAAAGCCATGGCGCTCAAGCAGGTCAAACAACCGTTGGCCCGCTTCGATACAGCGCTCACGCTGGCGGGCGTGCCCGGCCATATCGCGCAGGCAGACTTGGCCGAGCACCCGTGTCGGCCCACTGACCGCCCACGGGCCGAGCTGGTCGGCGAATAGCTTGAGCAGCTTGCGTTCGGCCAACACAAAGCCCAGGCGAACACCGGCCAAACCAAAGAACTTGCCGAACGAGCGCAAAACAATCAGGCCGACTTGATGGGTGTGACTGGCCAGGCTCAGTTGCGGAGTGACGTCCATAAAGGCTTCATCCACGACCAGCCAACCGCCGCGCTGGGCCAGCCGCGCGTGCCAGTCCAGCAGGCGTTGCGGGCTCAGGCTAAGGCCAGTGGGGTTGTTCGGATTAACCACGACCAGCACGTCGAGGCCGTCGAGAAAGAAGTCGACTTCCTGCTCCTGCACTTCGCGCACCACGTAACCCGCACGACGCCAGGCTTCAGCGTGCTCGGCATAACACGGTGACAACACCCCAACCTTGCCGGAGCGACGCAAGCGCGGCAGTAATTGGATCGCCGCCTGGGAACCCGCGACCGGCAACACCTGTGCAGCGCCGTAATACTCGCTGGCCGCCTGCTCCAGGCCGTCATCGGTTTCCGGTAAGCGCGCCCAGGCCCGCAACGGGATTTCGGGGATCGGCCAGGGCCAGGGCGCCAGGCCGCTGGACAGGTCAAGCCAATCGGCCTCGGCGATGCCGTACTGAATCACTGCTTTACGCAGGCGACCACCATGTTCAAGCATAAAATTGCGCCCCCGCGCAGAGGATCAGCAGCCATAACCATACGCCGCGCTGCACCAGTTGCCAGCCTCGCTCAATGGAATCGGCATCGGCTGCCGGGCCTTCGCCCAATGGCGGACGCTGATGCAATTCGCCGTGATAAATCGCCGCGCCACCCAGTTCAACACCCAGCGCGCCCGCGCCAGCCGCCATCACCGGGCCAGCGTTGGGGCTGTCCCAGGTGGGGCCCTGGGTGCGCCAGCATTTAAGCGCCAGGCGGGTTTTGCCGAGCACGGCGTAGGTTAACGCCACCAGCCGCGCAGGAATGTAGTTGAGTACATCGTCGATCTTGGCCGCCGCCCAGCCGAAACGCTCAAAGCGTTCATTGCGATAGCCCCACATGGCGTCGAGGGTATTGCTCAGGCGATACAACACCACGCCCGGCACACCGGCGACCACAAACCAGAACAGCGCGGCAAACACCGCGTCGCTGCCGTTCTCCAGCACCGACTCAGTGGCGGCGCGGGCGACTTCGGTGCGGTCCAGCTCGCTGGTCTGGCGGCTGACCAGATAGCTCACGCGTTTGCGCGCCTCATCCAGGTCATCACCGCGCAAGGCCTGGGCCACCGGGATCACGTGCTCGCCGAGGCTGCGCATCCCCAGCGCACAGTACAGCGCCAAAATCTCCAGCACCCAACCGATGTAAGGCGCCCACGACAACGCCGTGGCCAGCAGGGTCAGCGGCACCACCGCGATAACCCACGCGGTCACGCCATGGCTGCGCCAGCCGCGGCCTCCGGTATTGAAACGTTGCTCGATGCGCTCGGCGAAATTGCCGAATGCCACCAGCGGATGCCAGCGCCTGGGCTCGCCCAACAGCGCATCCAGCGCTACGGCAGCGACACACAGCAAGGCCACACTCATTGACTCACTCCCCACACATTCTCATACAACATGTCACTCAGCGGCCGTGGTTCAGCCCAGCCTTCGAGCTGCAACATCGGTGCCGGATAGAACCCGGCTACCGGCCCCAGGCATAGCACCGCCAAGGGTTTCGCACCGGCCGGCAAACCCAGCAGGTCGGCCAGGGCCTGCGGCTCGAACAGCGAGACCCAGCCCATGCCAAGGCCTTCGACGCGGGCGGCCAGCCAGAGATTCTGGATCGCACAGGACAACGATGCCATGTCCATTTCCGGCAAGGTGCGACGGCCAAAAATGTGCCGCTCGCGATCATCCATCAGCGCTGCCACCAACACCTCGGCGCAGTCATGAATGCCTTCGACCTTGAGCTTCATGAACGCATCGGAACGCTCGCCCAATGCCTCGGCGGTGCGCACGCGCTCTTCTTCGACCAATTGTTGAATCTGCCCACGCAACCGGCGGTCACTGATGCGGATAAACCGCCAGGGCTGCATCAAGCCGACACTGGGCGCCTGGTGGGCAGCCTGGAGCAGGCGCTGCAGCAAAGCGGGGGCGACGCTGCCGCCGGTAAAGTGGCGCATGTCGCGGCGTTCGGCGATGACACGGTAAACGGCGTCGCGGTCGGCTTGAGGGAAGGCGTTGTCGGTCATGGCTTCTTCGCGAGCACGTCGAATCGTCGCACCGCCGCGTCCACAGGGTGATCGGTGAACCCGGTCGATGTCGGCGCTGGCTGGCCTGCGACAGCGGTATCAGGGCCCGGCGCAAACAATGCGGCCACCGCCGTCGGGTTGGACGGGAAATAAAAGTGCACGTAGGAGGCGGTCATCCGCCCCTGGCGGTACACCGCTTCGGCACCGCGCCCGCCGTTGGGGCTCAGGCCGCGGGCAATCGGCTGCCACTCGGTGCTGGTCAGGGAGTGGTGATAGGTGTGGCCGCGCAGCACGCCTTCCGGCAACTCGACGCTTTGCAGGGCCAGGGCCGCGAGCTTCTTCTGCATCACCGCGTCCCCCTGCAGCAAGCCAACCAGTTCGGCACGGGTACCTTCGACATCGGTGAGCGAGTCCAGCAGGTACAGCATGCCGCCACATTCGGCGAGCAACGGTTTACCGGCGGCGTGGTGGGCGCGAATCGCGTCGAGCATCGGGGTGTTTTCAGACAATGCCCGATGATGCAGTTCCGGGTAGCCACCCGGCAGGTACACGCTGTCGGCTTCGGGCAATTGGCGATCATGGATCGGCGAGAAGAAGCGCAATTCGGCGCCCATCGCCCGCAGCAAGTCGAGGCTGGCGCCGTAGGTGAAGGCAAAGGCTTCGTCGCGGGCCACCGCAATGCGCACGCCGGCGAGCAACGGTTCGGCCTCGATCACGTGCGGCGCGGCGAAGGTCACCGGCGGCGGCAACGCAACTTCACAACTGCTGCCCAGGGCTTGGGCGGCGGCGTCCAGGCGCACGTCGAGGTCATTCAGTTCGCTGGCCTGCACCAGGCCGAGATGGCGGCTGGGCAATTCAATCCCGGTTTCGCGAGACAACGCGCCGTACCAGCGCAGGCCTTCGGTGAGGCTGCCTTCCAGTAACTGTGCGTGGCGCAGGGTGCCGACGCGGTTGGCCAATACGCCAGCGAACGGCAAGTCCGGCTGATAGCGCGCCAGGCCCAAGGCCAGGGCGCCGAACGTCTGGGCCATGGCGGTGCCGTCGATCACCCCGAGCACCGGCACCCCGAAGTGCCGCGCCAGGTCGGCGCTGGAGGGCGTGCCGTCGAACAGGCCCATGACGCCTTCGATCAGGATCAGGTCGGCCTCACCCGCTGCTTCCCACAGCAAGCGGCGACTTTCCTGCTCGCCGACCATCCACATGTCCAACTGATACACCGGCGCACCACTGGCACGCTCATGAATCATGGGGTCGAGAAAGTCCGGGCCGCATTTGAACACGCGCACCTTGCGCCCCAGGTTGCGGTGCAAGCGCGCCAAGGCAGCGGTGACGGTGGTTTTGCCCTGGCCGGACGCCGGTGCGGCGATCAGTACGGCCGGGCAATGACGGGGCTGATTCAAAGTTCGACGCCCTTCTGTGCCTTGATGCCCGCCTGGAACGCGTGCTTGAGCATGCCCATTTCGGTGACGGTGTCGCCCATTTCGATCAGTTCAGGCTTGGCCCCACGGCCGGTGACCACGACGTGCTGCATCGGCGGGCGAGCTTGCAGGTCGGTGAGCACTTGATCCAGGTCGAGGTAACCGTGCTTGAGGGCGATGTTCAGTTCATCCAGCACCACCAGGCCGATGGACGGGTCCTGCAGCAATTCGCGGGAAACTGCCCAGGCCGCTTCCGCGGCGGCGATGTCGCGCTGGCGGTCCTGGGTTTCCCAGGTGAAGCCTTCGCCCATCACGTGGAAACGCACTTGCTCTGGGAAACGCCGGAAGAACAATTCTTCGCCCGTGCTGTGGCGCCCCTTGATGAACTGCACCACGCCGCACTGCATGCCGTGGCCCATGGCGCGGGCCAGCATGCCAAATGCCGAACTGCTCTTGCCTTTACCGTTGCCGGTCAGTACCAGCAGCAATCCGCATTCGTTCGGGGAATTGGCGATGCGCTCGTCGATCACGGCTTTTTTGCGCAGCATGCGCGCCAGGTGGCGCTCGTCGCGGTCGGGGGAATCAGTCATGGCAGCTCTCCGTTGGGGCTGGACAAAAACGGCGGGCAGGAAAAAGAAAAAACAGACAGCCAAGCATCGCCCACCGTGATGCTGTTGGATGATCCAGGCCGGTCTCCGGACTCATGAGTGGCGCGCTTGCTCACCGAGCGAGCAGGCCAACGGCGCGCCTTCCCATATCACGTGGATACAGTGGCAAAAGGCACCGTCTTGACTCATTTACCGTTGCGGGGGCAGCGCCGGAATCGCGGCAGCACTGTGTACAAGTGCGCTCACTCACCGGCTTCCCTGTTTCACTCTGTCGGCGTATCCGCCACAGAGCACCTGGAACAAGCCGCGAAGGTTAGTGGGTTGGGGATGGAGCGTCAATTAAAGCCGACCTTGGACTTGAACCATCGGACCAGCTCGCTCCTCTACCCTTACAGGTATTAAGGAGAAAACCATGCATAAAACCAGACTCGCCTTACTGATCATGCTGGCAGGCACCCTCGCGGCCTGCGGCGAAAGCTCTACGTTGAAGGTCTCCGACGGCACCGGGCCTTCGCCCAAACTGCCGGAGCCGAACAACACCCTGATCCCCACCGTGAACATTGCCCCGGCCATCGGCTGGCCCGATGGCGCCAAGCCAACCGCCGCCGCCGGCACTCAGGTGTCAGCGTTTGCCGAAGGCCTGGACCACCCACGCTGGCTGTATGTGTTGCCGAATGGCGATGTACTGGTAGCGGAAACCAACGCGCCGCCCAAGCCGGATGACGCCAAGGGCATTCGCGGCTGGGTGATGGAAAAAGTCATGGGCCGTGCAGGCGCAGGCGTGCCGAGCCCGAACCGCATCACACTGCTGCGCGATACCAACCACGACGGCGTGGCCGAGACCCGCACAGTGTTCCTGGAGAACCTCAACTCACCGTTCGGCATGACGCTGGTGGGTAACGACCTTTACGTCGCCGATTCGGACCAACTGCTGCGCTTCCCTTATCAGCCAGGTGCAACCTCGATCAAGCAAGCGGGCACCAAGGTCGTCGACCTGCCAGGCGGCAGCCTCAACCACCACTGGACGAAAAACGTGGTGGCCAGCAAGGATGGCAGCAAGCTATACGTGAGTGTCGGCTCCAACAGCAACGTCGGCGAGAACGGCCTGGAGGCAGAACAAGGTCGCGCCGCGATCTGGGAAGTCGACCGCGCCACAGGCCAGCACCGCATCTTTGCCTCCGGGCTGCGCAACCCGAACGGCATGGCCTGGGAACCGCAGAGCGGCAAGCTGTGGACGGCGGTTAACGAGCGCGACGAGATTGGCAGCGACCTGGTGCCGGACTACATCACCTCGGTCAAGGATGGCGCATTCTACGGCTGGCCCTTCAGCTACTACGGCCAGCACGTAGACGTACGCGTCTCACCACAAAACCCTGAGCTGGTCGCCAAGGCGATTGCACCGGATTATGCCGTGGGGCCTCACACCGCGTCCTTGGGGCTGACGTTCGCAGAAGGCAGCAAACTCCCGGCGCAATTCAGCAACGGCGCATTCATCGGCCAGCATGGCTCGTGGAACCGCAAACCACACAGTGGCTACAAGGTGATATTCGTGCCGTTCGAGGGTGGTCAACCCAAAGGGCAACCGGTGGATGTGCTGACCGGGTTCCTCAACAGTGACGAGAAAGCCATGGGCCGGCCGGTGGGCGTGGTGATCGATCAGCAGGGTGACTTGCTGGTGGCGGATGACGTGGGGAATAAGGTGTGGCGAGTGTCGGCGGTTAAGTAGTCGGCCGCAAAACCAGCGCAAAAAAAAATGCGCGATAGGCTGGCCCTCTCGCGCATTTTATTCACTGTTCAGCCTTAAGGGTTGCGGGCCAGATGCTCAGCCGGCAACACGCGCTTGGCACTCAGGTAGGCATTTTGCCAATACGCTTTGGACAGCGTATCCAGTTTCACCGTACCTCCGGTTTGCGGAGCATGGACGAATCGCCCTTCGCCGACGTAGATCCCTGCGTGGCTGACCCGGGAACCACCACCGGTCGCAAAGAACAGCAAGTCGCCGGTTTGCAGGTTCTGCTCGCTGACATCCTGCGCACGCATCACGATCAGTTCACGCGTGGTACGCGGCAAGGAGATGCCCGCGGCGTCACGGTAAACGAAGCCGATCAGGCCACTGCAATCAAACCCGGAGTCCGGCGTGTTGCCGCCCCAGCGATAAGGCGTGCCGACCAGGCCCAGCGCACGGAAGAGCACGTCTTCGGCAGCAGGCGAGAAATTCTGGGTGGCGTAGTTGAATACCGGCTTGGGCTTGGCCGCGACAGGAGCAGGCGGCGGACGGCTGGCGCAGGCGCTGAGCAGCGCGGCGCAAACGAGAAGAACTAGGCGGGCTGACGTCGACATGTGCAGAACAATCCTGATCTGGATGCGGCTTTCGCTGCCGAACGCTGAAAACCAGAACGCGCAAGCAAAGCTCGCGCGAACGGATTACAACAATGTCCAGAGATTCTAGCGCTTACACGTCAAACTTCAAGTATCACTTTAACTTTACTTGCTGGCAGTAACCGTAGTCGGGGCCATGGCGAGTGCACGCTTGGCTTCGATGAAGGTTTTGCTCCAGTAGCTGTCACCCAGGTTGTCGACTCGAACACCGCCACTGCGACGGCTGCTGGAGTGAATAAACTGGTTGTCGCCCAAGTAGATACCGGCGTGACTTACGCGACCACGACCTGCCGTACTAAAGAAAAGCAGATCGCCAGGCTTGAGGTTATTGCGTGCGACCAACGGTGCATCCACGTTGATCATTTCACGCGTGGAGCGCGGCAGGTTCATGCCGGCTTCTTCGCGAAACAGGTAGCCGATGAAGCCACTGCAGTCGAACCCGGCTTCAGAGGTACCGCCGAAACGGTAACGGGTACCGATCAGGGACATGCCGCGTTCGAGGATGCTGTCGGCCAGAACTGGAAGCTGGTAAGGCTTGCTGCCGGAGAAGTCGGCCAGTTCTTTTTCAGTTGCGAGCTCTTCCTGGTAAACCGTGGAAGACTGCGATGCAACGAATTTTGCCTGGGAGTATTGTTGGGTCTTTTGCTGCTCAGCCACGTTTTGAGTGTGGGTGGCGCAACCAAACAACAGGGTAACGAGTGCGAGAGGCACGAGGGGTGCGAAGCGATTTAGCATGGGCACGACCGTGGCTGATGTGTAAAGAAGTCGAGACTATGCCCTCTATCACATCGATTTGCAAATTCAATCGTGATCCATGTGACTTCCTGTTTCGACGGCGACATCTAAGCCCTTAACACCCTATACATGCCTTTTGCGTGGCCAAACCGGTCCAAACGCAGGTTTTCTGGCGCCTGAAATTTGCCGAGAGCCGCGAAATACAAGGGCTGGCTACCAGCCAAGGGTTTCCTTGAGGAAAGGGATGGTCAGCTTGCGCTGAGCCTGCAAAGAGGCCTGATCGAGCTGTTCCAGCAAATCGAACAATGCGCTCATGCTGCGGGTGCCGCGCGTGAGAATAAAGTGCCCGACTTCATCGGTCAGGTGCAGGCCGCGACGGGATGCGCGTAATTGCAGGGCGCGCAATTTGTCTTCGTCAGACAATGGGCGCATCTGGAAGATCAGCGCCAGGGTCAGGCGCGACTTGAGGTCCGCCAGCTTCACCGGCAGCTCACGCGGCGACGTGGATGCGGCGATCAACAGGCGTCGCCCGCTGTCGCGCAGACGGTTAAACAGGTGAAACAGCGCTTCTTCCCAATCTGCCTTGCCGGCAATCGCCTGCAGATCGTCCAGACAGACCAGCTCGTACTGCTCAAGGTGGTCGAAGATGCCGATGCCACGGTCCATCAACTCAGCCAATGGCAGGTAAACCGCCGGCTCGCCCATTTGCTCGAAGCGCAGGCACGCGGCCTGCAACAGGTGGGTACGCCCCACGCCATGCTTGCCCCACAGATAGATCAGGCTTTCAGTCCACCCGGCGTCGGCTTCGCAGAGCCGCTCGACATAGCCGAGTGCAGCGGCATTGGCGCCTGGGTAGTAATTGATAAAGGTGGCGTCGTCACGCAGACGCACACCCAAGGGCAGCTGAATCGGTTTCATGCTGACTGAACGGCTCCAAACGAACCGTTAGTGGCCTCTGTGTAAAGTTTGCAAAGTTTATACCCGTGACGCCGGGCGCACAATGCAGCAGACCACAAGCAAAATCAAAGGTTTGCGTTAACTCGGGTCAATTTGCGCAAATTGTTTGACACCACGGCTGCATAAACAACAAACCCGGCATAGGCCGGGTTTGTGACGAAGCGATTACAGGTCGGGGTCTTCAACCCCGGTGTACACATCCGAATCCTTGTACAGATCATGAACATGGCGCACCAGCACCATGATCACTGCTGCCACCGGCAGTGCCAGCAGGATGCCAGTAAAACCAAACAGCTCTCCGCCCGCCAGGATAGCAAAGATCACCGCAACCGGGTGCAGACCAATCCGATCCCCGACCAGCAACGGCGTCAACACCATGCCTTCCAGGGCCTGGCCAACCATGAACACCGCAACAATGCCCAGCATCGGATAGAGGTCGCCGCCAAACTGGAACAGCCCGGCCACCAGCGCCGCGCCGATACCAATCACGAAACCCATGTACGGTACGATCGCCGCCAGACCGGCGATCAAGCCGATCAACAGGCCCAGTTCCAAGCCAATCGCCATCAGGCCGGCGGCGTAGATAATCCCCAGGGCCAGCATCACCAGCAACTGGCCTCGCACGAATGCGCCGAGCACCTCGTGGCACTCCTCCGCCAGCGACACAACGCGCTCTTCACTGTTGCGTGGCAGCAGGCTGCGGATTTTGGCCATCATGATGTCCCAGTCACGCAGCAGGTAGAACGCTACCACCGGAATCAGCACCAGGTTGGTCAACCAGCCGATCAGCGCCAGGCTGGACGCCGTGGCCTGGCTCAGGACGACACCGACGATATCGGTGGTCTGCCCCATATGCTCACTGATCGCCGCCTTGACCTTGTCGAATTTCCAGAAACCATCCGCCAGCCCCAGCTTGGCCTGCGCCCACGGCATCGCCGTGTGCTGCAACCAGTCGAGCATCTGCGGCGCCAGTTCATACAAGCGAAACAGTTGCTTGGCCAACATCGGCACCAACACCAGTACCAGCGCGGTGATGATCAACGTGAACAACGCAAACACCGCCACGACACCTAACGTACGCGACAGGCCGGCCTTCTCCAGGCGATCGACCACGGGATCGAACAAATAGGCCAGGAGCAACGCCACCAGAAACGGCGTCAGAATCGAATGCAGCAAGAACACAAACACGCACAGCAGGACAATCCCGCCAAGCCACACCCAACGACGCGTATCCGCCATAAACCACTCCATCTGTTATTTGCTGTCTTCCTTCTATATAGAAGAAGAAACAATAGTTACCAACGAAAACGCAACTGCGCCTGGGGCTCAGGCGCCGCGGCGGGTTGTGTACCCGCCTCCACCGACGGCAACACCTGAGGCTCACCCGCAGACACTTCCTGCAACTTGGCCAGGCTCAACTGAGTACGCAATTGCTCGGCACTGCCGTTCACGCGATACACAATGCGATTGCCATCAACCCGCAGCGGTTGACCACCAAAGGGTTCAAGCAGATGACCCAGGGCGGCATAGCGCTCCAGGTTCATGCCCTGCACTTCGAGCAATTGTTCGCTGCTCACACCGGGCTTGACGGCAAAGCGTGGCGCCAGCTTTTGGCTGACCGCGAGCAATACGGCATCGGCGACGGCTGCGGTGTCTGCGCCCTGAGCGGTGCCCTGCTCACTTTTGTCGCCCAGCCACAGACGCCATTTAGCTTGCCACTGATTGCCTTCCTGGCGGGCATGCACAGCGAGCAAAGCGTCGGCACCATAGCGCTCAGAGGCTGCGCGCAGGGGCGTGGCGTCCGCACTTTCGAGATTGGGCGCAGTCGCAACCACCTGCTCATCCAGATCGCCCAGCGGCAGACGCAGCGGCAGGCCTCGGTGTTGCGCCGCCCGACGCAGCGCGCCGGCGACCGCTTGACCATCACCGACGAGGCTGCTGCCTTCGGTGGAATCATTCAGCCACCAGCCAAGGATTGACGGCCGATTGCTGCCCCAGATCGCCAGGCCCGCACCACGCAGGGCGCGGTCGGTGCTCACCGGGTCGAAGTCGACTTGCAAGCTCTCTGGTGGGCCGGCGTCATAGCCGTACTGGCTGATGATTTGTTGCGGATCCTTGCGAATTGCCGCCAGGCCCGGGCCGTCGGCGGCTTTGGCATCGCCGGTCAGGCGGATGACCAGGGTTTGCACAGCGCGCTGGGTGGCCGCGTCGCGCTCTTGAGGCGATTGGCTGCTGACCGGTTCAAGCACTTGATAAAGGCCATTGAGGGTTTCGGCATGACTCGCCAGGCTGACCAACGACA
>PJQF01000195.1_pt1 | contig 30740 bp, 26 predicted proteins | sample 1503741 | NCBI WGS metagenome assembly PJQF01 (sample SAMN07775949, study PRJNA414020) | Biofilm metagenome, whole genome shotgun sequencing project. | isolation source: biomolecule (vanillin) treated reverse osmosis membrane biofilm | place: India: Nagpur | collected 2017-03-21 | reverse complement strand
GCCTGGTGATTGCTGTGGTCGCCATCGTTCTTCACCTGGCCATCAGCTTCTACCGTTCGTCCCCCGCCGCCGCGTCGCAAAGCTACGACATGACCAACCGGGATACCGGGACCGTCAAGTGGTTCAACACCTCTAAAGGCTTCGGCTTTATTTCCCGCGATTCGGGCGACGATATCTTCGTCCACTTCCGGGCTATCCGTGGCGAAGGCCATCGCGTCCTGGTCGAAGGCCAGCGCGTGGAATTCTCCGTCATGAACCGCGACAAAGGCCTGCAGGCCGAAGACGTGATCGCGGCATTGCCGCGTCGCTGATTCCCACCCGCAGCGCAAAAAAAACCGCGATCCAGCTTGGCTGGGTCGCGGTTTTTTATTGCGTGCTCATTAATAGTGAGGCGGTGGGGCCTCTTCTTCGGATGACTCGAACTGGCCACCCATTTCTTCCTGGCGTTTGAGCAGCGCCATCATCTGCAGTTGCAGCCGTTCAACCGCACGCTGCTGGGCGACGAGGATGCCATTGAGGGTATCGATGGTGTCGTCCTGAAAGGCCAGACGGCTTTCCAGGTCGGTGACGCGTTCTTGCAGGTCCATGATTCAGTCCTGGATAAAGATGAAGCCGGCAGGCAATAACACGCGCAGTCGGCTGCGGATCGCCGCCACTTGCTCCTCGGTATAAGGCTGGGCCGGGTGTTTGCCCCAGACCGGTGCGGGCCAGGCAGCGTCATCCCGTTTGCGCACGATCACATGCACATGCAGCTGGCTGACAACGTTACCCAAAGCGCCAATGTTCATCTTGTCGGCCACGAAGCCTTCATTAAGCAGTTGCGCCAAGGCCGTCGTTTCTTTCCACAGTGTTTGTTGATCTGCGACATCCAGTTGAAACACTTCACTGATACCCTCGATGCGCGGCACCAGGATAAACCAGGGGTAGTTCGAGTCGTTGGACAGCAGCAGGCGACAGAGCGGAAAGTCCCCAATGGCCAGTGTGTCTTGTTGCAGGCGTTGATCTAAGGCGAACACGCGGGCACTCCGTTCGGCAGGTCGATATCAGGTGCCCAGCATACCTTTGAATGCGTGAGGCTTCACGGCCAATGCAGGGGAGCCGTGAGGCAACCGGATAAAAAAGCTGCACCTTTTCGAGGCAGCCGAATATTTGAGCTACGCTGATTCGGGCCTGAACGGGATGCACCAAAATGACCCACCTGTGCTTCAAAGAGATCCACCAACTACCCACTCAAGGGGGTGAACCGGTAACGTTTTACCCTGGCACAGGTTTTGTGTACCACCCCACAGGTGACACACCCGGGCGTCAAGCCCAAAGTAAACGACGTAAGAAGCCCGTGCTTATGCGGTTTTTACACTGCCGTAACGGTTTTCACGAAAAAATGACATTCGGTTACCGCTTTGTGCACGCTTGTTGCATTGACACTCGTATAGTCGACAAGGGCACCCGCCTGGAAGCAGGTGTTTCGCGATAAAAAACAGCAGCGTTTGAGTGCGCACCAAGGACGACTTCACACTTCGAAAGCGGTCTGAAAACAGCACTTAAGTTGTCAGCCCTGTTACCTCGGGCTGTGAATTTGCGACATGGAACTAGCAATTTACGACAGCCTCGTAAAGAAGCTGAAAGGATAGATGGGTAAGTATCGTCAATAGGGTCTGCGTGATATAACTTTGCGCCGACACAAAAAAGAAAGAGCCGCCCAGATAAAAATACAGGTGGGACGGCAGTACTCTTCCTAAAACCAAAGGAGCAAATCACGATGCGCGTGATGAAGTGGAGCATGATCGCCCTGGCTGTTTCAGCAGGCACCTCGCAATACGCAATGGCGTCCGCACAAGACGACGCCAAGGGTTTTGTTGAAGACAGCACTTTCAGCATCAACACCCGGTTGCTGTATTTCAGCCGTGACAAGCGCAACAACGACACCGGCCAAAGCCGCAGCGAAGAAACCGGTCTGGGTTTCAACGGCCTGTACCAATCCGGCTTTACCCAAGGCACCGTTGGTTTCGGTGTTGATGCCATTGGCCTGCTGGGCGTCAAGCTCGACAGCGGCAAGGGCCGCGCCGGTACCGGTCTGTTCCCTACCGGTTCTGACGGTCGCTCGGAAGACGACTACTCCAAAGGCGGCGCTGCGGTTAAGTTCCGTATTTCCAACACTGTGCTGAAAGTCGGTGATCAATACACCACCGCACCGGTGTTCGCCTCCGATGACAGCCGTCTGCTTCCAGAGCTGCCGCAAGGCTTCTCGCTGACCAGCAACGAAATCAAAGACCTGAAACTTGAGGCCGGTCACTTCACCTCGATCGTTGCCCAGGATCACACCTACAAAGACAGTATCAGCAGCTCCGAACCCAACACCGGTCGCGGCCTGAGAGCGGCTAACTTCGTGGGCGGCGTTTACGCCTGGACCCCAGAGCTCACCACTAGCCTCTACTACTCGAAAGTCGAAGACTATTGGAAGAAACTCTACGCCAACGTGAACTGGACCCACGCGCTTACCGACAACCAGTCGGTCGCCGTAGACTTCAACATCTACGACACCAAAAGCGATGGCGCCGGTCTGCAACGTGCTGAAAAAGACAACACCACCAAGCTCGACAACCGTGCTTACAGCTTGCAAGGCGCGTACACCGTCGACGCTCACACCTTTACCCTGGCCTACCAGAAGGTTAGCGGTGATGGCGACTACGGCTACGGCGTAGACGGCGGCGGTTCGATCTTCCTGGCTAACTCCGTTGCACGTTCCGACTTCAACGCCGAGGGTGAAAAATCCTGGCAAGCTCGCTACGACCTGAACATGGCCAAATTCGGCATTCCAGGCCTGAGCTTCATGACCCGCTATGTGACTGGCAGCGGCGCCGACAACGGCACCACGACCAATGCCAAAGAATGGGAACGTGATATCGAAGCCAAATACGTGATCCAGAGCGGCCCAGCGAAAGACCTGAGCCTGCGCGTACGTCAAGCGACCTATCGTTCGTCTGACGGCGTGTACTACGGTTCGGCGTCTATCGACGAACTGCGTCTGATCGCGCAATACCCGCTGAACATCTTGTAATCGCCAGTTTGATTACAACGATGAGTTAAGGCTTCGGCCTTAAATAAAAAGCCGCTCCCTTGCATGCAAAGGAGCGGCTTTTTTATTGCAGTTTTATTTCAATGACGAAATAACTAGCAAGCTAACTAACGAGATTAAATGCTTGCATCGAACCTGACCTGTCGGCCAAGTTCGACGCCCCGCCACTTAGTTATTTCGCAACCGGTTCCTGCATCACGCGAATCACTCGCTGCGGGAACGGAATATCAATTCCCGCGCCTTTCAGGCGGTCACGCGCCAGTTCATTCAGCATGAACATAACGTCCCAGTAATCAGCCGTCTTGGTCCAGCAACGCAAAGACACGGTGATCGAGCTATCGCCCAGGGTCGACACCACGGCGACAGCCGCCGGGTCAGCCAGCACGCGTGGGTCTTTCGCCAGTTCCAGCAGCACTTCACGGGCTTTCTGCAGGTCAGCTTCATAGTCGACACCCACGTCGAACACCACCTTACGGGTCGGCTGACGGTTGGTGTTGGTGATGATGCCGTTTGAGAGGATGCCGTTTGGCACGATCACGGTTTTGTTGTCACCGGTACGCAACACGGTATGGAAGATCTGGATGCTGTCGACGGTACCGGAAGTGCCCTGGGCTTCAATCCAGTCACCGATGCGGAACGGACGGAACAACAGAATCAGTACGCCGCCGGCGAAGTTGGTCAGGCTGCCTTGCAGTGCCATGCCGATGGCAAAGCCTGCCGCTGCGATCGCCGCAACGAACGACGTGGTCTCCACCCCGATCATCGACGCCACGCTGATTACCAGCATGATCTTGAGCACGATGTTCACAATGCTGGTAACAAAGCTCTGAAGCGCCAGGTCTGCGTTACGCATGGCCAACAGACGACCCATCTTATGGGTCAGTTTATTGATCAACCACCAGCCGATGGCCAGGGTGACCACCGCCAGCAGTACCCGGCTGCCGTATTCCATAATCATCGGGATCCAGGTCTGCGAGGCCTTGACCAGGTGATCCACTTCAGCGTTTAAATCCATCTATCTTCTCCTGTTGCGCGGATGTGCGGCTTTATTGACTGCCTAAAAACGCAAATGAGCCCCGTAGGGCTCAAGTGTAGGCACAGAGTCTGGGGCGTGGGACGTCAAAAACGCCCACAGGTTCCCCAAAGTGCCATCAGTCGCGGAAGTTATTGAACTGCAGCGGCATGTCGAAGGTCTTCGCGCGCAGGGCAGCAATTGCCTCCTGCAAATCATCACGCTTCTTGCCAGTGATGCGAACCTGCTCACCCTGGATGGCGGCCTGGACTTTCAGCTTGGCATCCTTGACATGGGCAACGATCTTCTTCGCCAGCTCTTTGTCGATACCTTCCTTGAGGACCGCTTCCTGCTTCATCAGCTTGCCGGACGCGTAGGCCTCTTTGATTTCAAGGCATTGCGCATCAATCTTGCGCTTGACCAAAGACAGCTTCAGGATCTCGATCATCGCTTCCAGCTGGAAATCGGCTTCAGCGGTCAGGTTGACGGTCAGTTCCTTTTCCTTGAATTCGAAGCTGCCCTTGCCTTTCAAGTCATAGCGACGGTCCAGTTCCTTGACGGCGTTCTCGACGGCGTTGGTGACTTCGTGTTTGTCCAGTTCGGATACCACGTCGAACGAAGGCATGTCATTTCTCCAATATAAGGGGCGGGCTCAGTAGAGATGGAGCGCGCCCGAGCTAAAATGCGCTGGCATTATAGCGGTTCTTTCGCCCCGTTCACCGTGAGCGACCCTACGGAGCACAAACTCATGTCGACCACCTGGCACATTCTCGGCGCCGGCAGCCTGGGCACACTCTGGGCCACGCGCCTGGCGCGCGCGGGCGTGCCGGTCAGGCTGATCCTGCGCGACACAACGCGCCTGGCCAGCTATCAGACGGCGAAAGGCCTGACCCTGGTGGAGCAAGGAATAGAAAGCACCTACCCAGTGAGCGGCGAAACACCTGACAGCCCCGAGCCGATTCATCGCCTACTGGTGGCGTGCAAAGCCTACGATGCCCAGAGCGCCATCGCACAGTTGCAACACCGATTGGTGCCAGACGCCGAACTGATCCTGCTGCAAAACGGCCTCGGCAGCCAGGACGCGGTGGCCGCGCAACTGCCCCAGGCGCGCTGCGTCTTTGCCTCCAGCACCGAGGGCGCATTTCGCGATGGCGACTGGCGCGTAGTGTTTGCCGGCCATGGCTACACCTGGCTGGGGGACGTTGGCCACCCGACTGCGCCGCTATGGCTGGAAGACCTGCACAGCGCCGGTATCCCCCACGAATGGAGCACTGACATTCTCACTCGGCTGTGGCGCAAGCTGGCCCTTAACTGCGCGATCAACCCGTTGACCGTGCTTTACCAGTGCCGCAACGGCGGCTTGCAAGCCCATCAGTGTGAAGTCGCAACCCTGTGCGCCGAGTTGGCCGAGTTGCTTGAGTGCTGCGGTCAACCGGCCGCCGCCGAGGATCTGCACAGCGAAGTGCAAAGGGTGATCCAGGCCACTGCCGCCAATTACTCCTCCATGTATCAGGACGTGGCCAACGCCCGGCGCACTGAAATCAGCTACCTGCTGGGCTATGCCTGCCTGGCCGCTGCCCGCCATCAATTGGTACTGCCGCATCTGCAACAGGTGCAGGCGCGCCTGGTCGACTACTTGCAAGCACGCGGATTGGCCAGCGACTGAGGCACGCGCTACCCTGCCTACCTGTCTATCACCTGGAAAAACCCTGATGCCACTGCGCCAGCGTCTTGAAAATCTACCAGTAGGGCAGAAACTGCTGGCCGCCCTGTTGGTGTTGTTGACCACCGTATTGCTGGTGGCCAACCTGACGTTTATCAGTGCCGCCTATTGGATCTCCCAGGAAAGCATGGCGCCGCAGGCATTGCAGGCCATTGGTCGGCTGGTTTCCAGCCCGTCACTTGCCGCCGAAGCCCTTGAGTCGCCAGCCAAGGCCGACGCCCTGCTCAATGAGCTGACCAGCTATTCGCCGTTGCGCGCGGCGGCGCTGTACGACGGCGAGGGCACCCGCCTGGCGCAGATGCAACACGGCAATCGCCTGCATCTGCCAGACAACTACCGGCAGATCGAGGCGTGGCGCCTGACCGAATTTCGCAGCAACCAGGTCATCACCCTGCCCCGCGCCGGCCAGCCCTCCGGGCATTTACTGCTGGTGGCCAGCAGTGAGCTGCCGGTGGCCTTCTATACCGGCACGCTGACCGCCAGCTTGGGCATTCTGATTTTCAGTGTGCTGCTCTGGCTGGTCATCGCTCGGCAGATCAAACGCCTGATCACGCGCCCAATCCATGAACTGGAAGAACTCTCGCGCCAGGTGACCCGCGAGGAGAACTACGCCCTGCGCGCCGGACGCGGCAACCATGATGAAATCGGCAGCCTGGCCGAAGCGTTCAATACCATGTTGTCGCGTATCGAGGCTCGCGAGCAGCAGCTCAAACGCGCGCGCGATGACTCACAGGCTGCGTACGATCAGGCCCAAGGCCTGGCTGAGGAGACGCGTCACACCAACCGCAAGCTGGAACTCGAAGTGCAGGTTCGCAGCAAGATCGAGAAAAAACTCACCGGGTTCCAGAACTACCTCAACAGCATCATCGACTCGATGCCCTCGGCATTGATCGCGCTGGACGAACAGCTGTATGTCACCCAGTGGAATCAGGAAGCGACGGCCCTTTCCGGCACGCGCCTGGATGAAGCGTTGAATCAGCCGATCTTCCTCGCCTTCCAGCCGCTCAAGCCGTACCTGCCGCAAATCAAGGCGACGGTCGAGCAACACACGGTGGAGCGCATTGAGCGCGTCACATGGATCAAGGATGACGAGCCCAAGCATTACGCCCTGACCTTCTATCCATTGATGGGCGGCGCCGGGCGCGGCGTGGTCATTCGTATCGACGACATCACCCAGCGCTTGTCCCTGGAAGAAATGATGGTGCAGTCGGAAAAAATGCTCTCCGTCGGCGGCCTTGCCGCAGGCATGGCCCATGAGATCAACAACCCGCTGGGGGCTATCCTGCACAACGTGCAGAATATCCGCCGCCGCCTGTCTCCCGACCTGCCCAAAAACCTAGAGTACGCCGAACAGGCGGGCATCGAACTGGACACGGTCAACCACTACCTGCAAAGTCGCGAAGTACCGCAACTGCTCGACGGCATTCAGCAGGCAGGCGCCCGAGCGGCGAAAATCGTTACCCACATGCTCAGTTTCAGCCGCCGCAGTAATCGCCAGATGGCACCTTGCGATTTGCCGGCACTGATCGATCAGGCCGTGGAAATTGCCGGTAATGACTTCGACCTGACAATCGGCTTTGACTTCAAAGGCCAGGCGATCATTCGCCAGTTCGACCCGCAACTGGGCCCGGTTCCCGGCACTGCCAACGAACTCGAACAGGTACTGCTCAACCTGCTCAAAAACGCCGCCCAGGCCATTCACCTGCGCGAAGACGACCGTGAGCCTGGGCGAATTATCCTGCGTACCCGCCTCAATCCGCCGTGGGCGGAGATCCAGGTGGAAGACAACGGCATCGGCATGAGCGAAAACGTGCGCAAACGCACGTTCGAGCCGTTTTTCACCACCAAGGAAATTGGCCAAGGCACCGGGCTTGGGCTGTCGGTGTCGTACTTCATCATTACCAACAACCATAAGGGGCAGATGGAGGTGCACTCCACCCTCGGCCAGGGCACCTGCTTCACACTGCGCCTGCCTTTGGCCGGCAGCCAAATGCCACCCAATGAACTGACTCAACTGGAGCAATGACCATGGGCTTTCGCCTGTCGAAGATCTACACCCGCACCGGCGACAACGGCGAGACGGGCCTCGGCGACGGCCGCCGCGTCCCCAAGGACCACCCTCGGGTGGAAGCGATTGGCGAGGTCGACACGCTGAACAGTCAGTTGGGTTTGCTGCTGGCCAACCTTGAAGAACAGAGCGGCAAGCATCCGGCACTGATGGATGTGATTGAAGTGCTCACACCCTGCCAGCATCGTTTGTTCGACCTCGGCGGTGAACTGGCAATGCCGGTGTACAAGGCGTTGAATGCGGCCGAAGTCGATCGGTTGGAAGCCGCGATTGATCGCTGGAACGAGGAAGTCGGGTCGTTGGAAAACTTCATCCTGCCCGGTGGCTCAGCGCTGATTGCCCAGGCCCACGTGTGCCGCAGCGTAGCGCGCAGTGCGGAACGGCGGTGTCAGCATTTGAATGCGGTTGAGCCGTTGGAAGGCCTGGGGTTGGCGTATATCAATCGGCTGTCGGATTTGTTGTTTGTGGCGGCCAGGGTGATTGCCAAGCGCCAAGGTGTTGCTGAAATTCTTTGGCAGGCGGCGGCTAAGCCACACTGATGTTTGTTTGGTGACTGATCTGGCCTCTTCGCGAGCACGCCCGCTCCCACATTTGACTGCATTCCAACGTTGGAACTCGGTCGAGTGTGGGAGCGGGCTTGCTCGCGAAGGGGCCATTAAGAACAACATTAAACCTCAGGCCAGAACGCCCGAATGCCCGCCACACCCTGAGCGCCAGCATCCCAAGCCTGCTCCCGCTCGGCAGGCCCAACCCCGCCCAACAGAAACACCGGCTTGCTGAACCCACGGATCAACTGTGCAGCCAGCTCCCAACCCAACGGCTGGGCATCAGGGTGAGTCTGGGTCGGTTGCACCGGCGACAGCGTAACGAAATCCACATCCATCATTTGCGCCAGCGCCAGTTCTTCAGCGTTATGGCACGAGGCCGCCAACCAGCGATCCTTCGGCAACGGTCGGCCCTTGCTCGCGTATTTATGCAGCTGCGCCGAGGTCATGTGCCAACCCGCCGCCGGAAAATCCCCCAGCCATTCAAACGGCCCTTTGAGCATCAATTGCGCCTTGCCGGCACACAGGCCAACAGCATCCACCGCCAGGTCACGGTATTTCGGGTCGTAACCGTTGGGCGCACGCAGCTGAATGAGCTTGATGCCACCGGCAATGGCTTTCTGAATACCGCGCAGCAGCGTTGGGGTTTCCAGCTCACCCGGAGTAATCAGGTACTCGGCCGGTAACCGCGCCGCTGCGACGATTGGAGCATTGGCCGCAGGGAACTCATAGTTGGGCAAATCCCGCGGGGCGACCCATTCCAACGGCTGCCCTTCGGCACCATGGGGCTCGCCGGTAAAGGCCGAGACTTCCCAGACATCCAGCAACACCTGCTTGTCGGCGTAGTCATGCTGCACCTTGATCAACGGTCGCGCCGTGGTGACCTGAATGCCCAGCTCTTCCTTCAACTCGCGGGACAGCGCGGTGGCGACCGACTCTTCAGCCTCCACCTTGCCGCCGGGAAACTCCCACAGGCCGCCCTGGTGCTGAGTATCCGCGCGGCGCGCCAGCAGGATTCTGCCGTCGACACCGCGGATCACCGCTGCTGCTACATGCACTCGTTTCACCGCGCTTATCCTCTTGGCTATCAGGTGCGGTATTCCGCATTGATCTTCACGTACTCGTGGGACAGGTCAGTGGTCCAGATGGTTTCGCTGCACTCACCGCGACCCAGCTCGATACGGATGGTGATTTCTTCCTGCTGCATCACGGCCGAGCCTTGGGCTTCGGTGTAGGTTTCGGCGCGCGCACCACGGCTGGCAATGCACACGTCGCCGAGGAACACGTCGATCTTGCTCACGTCCAGGTCAGGCACGCCGGCACGCCCAACGGCGGCGAGGATGCGGCCCCAGTTCGGGTCGGAGGCGAACAAGGCGGTCTTGATCAGCGGCGAATGCGCCACGGTATAGCCGACGTCCAGGCATTCCTGATGATTGCCGCCGCCGTTGACTTCAACGGTGACGAACTTGGTCGCGCCTTCACCGTCGCGCACGATGGCCTGGGCCACGTCCATGCACACTTCGAACACGGCCTGTTTCAGCGCCGCGAACAGCGGGCCCTCGGTGGAGGTGATTTCCGGCAGGTTGGCCTGGCCGGTCGCGATCAGCATGCAGCAGTCGTTGGTCGAGGTGTCGCCATCGATGGTAATGCGGTTGAACGACTTGTTGGCGCCGTCCAGCATCAGGCGCTGCAGCACGTCGCGAGAGACTTTGGCGTCGGTGGCAATGTAGCCGAGCATGGTGGCCATGTTCGGACGGATCATGCCCGCGCCCTTGCTGATGCCGGTCACGGTGATGGTCACACCGTCGTGCACGAACTGACGGCTCGCGCCCTTGGGCAGCGTGTCGGTGGTCATGATACCGGTGGCCGCAGCCGCCCAGTTATCCACAGACAGGTCGTCCAGCGCCGCTTGCAATGCACCTTCGATCTTTTCCACAGGCAACGGCTCGCCGATCACGCCGGTGGAGTATGGCAGCACTTGGCTGGCGTCCACGCCGGTCAGTTGGGCCAGCTTGGCGCAAGTGCGGGCTGCGGCGACCAGACCAGGCTCGCCGGTGCCGGCGTTGGCATTGCCGGTGTTGGTCAGCAGGTAACGGATCGGGCCGGCAACGCGTTGCTTGGCCAGGATAACCGGTGCGGCGCAGAAGGCATTGAGGGTGAACACACCCGCGACCGTCGAGCCTTCGGCACAGCGCATCACCACCACATCCTTGCGCCCCGGGCGTTTGATGCCGGCCGAAGCGATACCGAGTTCAAAACCGGCAACCGGGTGCAATGTGGGCAAAGGACCAAGACCAACAGCCATGAATGCGCTCCTTAAAAATAGGTGATGTCTGTGCCGTCGCTATCGACGGTGAATTAATGGCAAAACGCCGCGACGGCAAAAGCCGGTCGCGGCGCGGGGTGTTGCAGCGTCAGGCAAAAATCTTAGTTGATTTCGCCGTGGCAGTGTTTGAACTTCTTGCCCGAACCGCACCAGCACAGTTCGTTGCGGCCCAGCTTCTGATCATTGCGAACCGGGGCTTGAGCCAAGGCCACATCGACCTCTTCGCCCAGGACTTCCGGGGCTTCCAGACCGGGGGCTTCGTCATGCTGGAACTGCATGCGCGCAGCCAGTGCTTCGGCTTCCTGACGCAGGCGAGCTTCTTCCTCGATCGGGTCTTCGCGACGCACCTGAACGTGGGACAGCACGCGAATCGAATCGCGCTTGATCGAATCCAGCAACTCGGAGAACAGCGTGAAAGACTCGCGCTTGTACTCTTGCTTCGGGTTCTTCTGGGCGTAACCACGCAGGTGGATGCCGTGACGCAGGTGGTCCATGGTCGACAGGTGGTCTTTCCACAGGTCGTCCAGCACGCGCAGTACGATTTGTTTCTCGAAGGTGCGCAGTGCTTCGGCACTCGCCTGCTCTTCTTTCTCGTTGTACGCGGCCAGCAGCTCGGTCATCAGCTTCTCGCGCAGGGTTTCTTCGTACAGGTGGTCGTCTTCGTCCAGCCACTGTTGAACCGGCAACTCGACCCCGAAATCGCTCTTCAACGCAGCTTCCAGACCGGCAACATCCCACTGCTCAGGCAAGGACTGTGGCGGGATATGGGCGCTGACGGTAGCGTTGAGCACGTCCTGACGGAAATCGGCAATGGTCTCGCCAATGTTGTCGGCGGCCAGCAACGTGTTACGCATGTGATAGATCACTTTACGCTGTTCGTTGTTGACGTCATCGAACTCAAGCAGTTGCTTACGAATGTCGAAGTTACGGCCTTCTACCTTGCGCTGGGCCTTCTCAATGGCGTTGGTCACCATGCGGTGCTCGATCGCTTCACCGGACTGCATGCCCAGGGCTTTCATGAAGTTCTTCACGCGGTCCGAGGCAAAGATACGCATCAGGCTGTCTTCGAGAGACAGGTAGAAACGGCTGGAACCGGCGTCACCCTGACGACCGGCACGACCACGCAGCTGGTTATCGATACGGCGCGATTCGTGACGCTCGGACGCGATCACCTGCAAGCCGCCGGATTCGAGCACAGCCTGGTGGCGTTTCTGCCAGTCGGCCTTGATCTGGGCGATCTGCTCAGGGGTCGGGTTGTCGAGCGAGGCCACTTCCACTTCCCAGTTACCGCCCAACAGAATGTCGGTACCACGACCGGCCATGTTGGTGGCGATGGTGAGTGCGCCTGGGCGACCGGCCTGGGCGATGATCTCGGCTTCTTTTTCGTGGAACTTGGCGTTGAGGACCTTGTGCTCGATGCCTTCCTTGTTGAGCAGGTTGGACACGTGCTCGGACGTTTCGATGGTCGCGGTACCCACCAGGATCGGACGCCCCTGGGCCATGCCGTCCTTGATGTCGTTGATGATCGCCGCGTATTTCTCTTCGGCGGTCAGGAACACCAGGTCGTTGAAGTCTTTACGCGCCAGCGGCTTGTTCGGTGGAATCACCATCACAGCCAGGTTGTAGATCTGATGAAATTCGAATGCTTCGGTGTCGGCCGTACCGGTCATGCCGGACAGTTTGTTGTACAGACGGAAGTAGTTCTGGAACGTGGTGGACGCCAACGTCTGGCTTTCAGCCTGGATGTTGAGCCCTTCCTTGGCTTCGATAGCCTGGTGCAGGCCTTCGGACAGACGACGCCCCGGCATGGTACGGCCGGTGTGTTCGTCAACCAGTACGACCTGGCCGTCCTGGACGATATATTCAACGTTGCGATGGAACAACTTGTGAGCGCGCAGGCCAGCATACACGTGGGTCAACAGGCCCAGATTGTGCGCCGAGTACAGGCTTTCACCTTCGGCCAGCTCGCCGATCTGGGTCAGCATCTCTTCGACGAACTGGTGACCGGCTTCGTTGAGCTCAACCTGACGGGTCTTCTCGTCGATGCTGAAGTGACCTTCTTTGGTCACCACGCCTTCCACTTCCTCGATGTGCTGCACCAGACGCGGGATCAACTTGTTGATCTCGGTGTACAGGCGCGAGCTGTCTTCGGCCTGGCCGGAGATGATCAGCGGAGTACGGGCTTCGTCGATGAGGATGGAGTCGACTTCGTCGATCACGGCAAAGTTGAGTTCACGCTGGAATTTTTCATCCATGCTGAACGCCATGTTGTCGCGCAAGTAGTCGAAACCGAATTCGTTGTTGGTGCCGTAGGTAATGTCGCACGCGTAAGCAGCGCGCTTCTCTTCCGGCGGCTGGAACGGCGTTACTACGCCGACGGCCAGGCCGAGATATTCATACAGCGGGCGCATCCAGTTGGCGTCCCGGCGAGCCAGGTAGTCGTTCACCGTCACAACGTGCACGCCCTTGCCGGACAGTGCGTTGAGGTAAACACCCAGAGTAGCTACCAGGGTCTTGCCTTCACCGGTACGCATTTCGGCAATCATGCCTTCATGCAAGGTCATGCCGCCGATCAACTGGACGTCGAAGTGGCGCATGCCCATGACACGCTTACCGGCTTCACGGGCGACCGCAAAGGCTTCGGGAAGCAGCTTGTCGAGGGTTTCACCTTTGGCTATGCGGGCCTTGAACTCTTGGGTCTTGGCGCGCAATTGCTCGTCCGAAAGGGCAACCATCTGCTCTTCGAAGGCATTAACCAGCTGCACCGTCTTGAGCATGCGTTTGACTTCGCGCTCATTCTTGCTTCCAAAAAGTTTCTTTAACAAAGGCGCAAACATATCGGCAGGTTCTTCCACACATAGGGATGGAGGGCGCACCGTCAGTGGCCCGAGCAGCCCTCACGGCCGCATGCGAACGCGCATTCTACCCGGAATCGTGGGTGAGGAAAGTGGCGTTGTTCCCCGATGCTGGCATGGGGCGGTGAGAGGGCCTGTTTAAAATAAGGGCTTTTGCGGGAACTTCAACCCATGGAGCGCAGAAGTTACCTATTGATTTCACGAGCATTACCCTGCTATCGCATTGCCTGGGGCCGCTCAGGCGCTTTCTGCTAAGATGGCGGCTCTGTTACTTAAGGTGTCTAAACATGGCATTTCGCCCTCTTACAGCCCGCGCGCCCAGCGTGTTGCTTCGCGAAGCCAAGCCGTTAAAAGCCATCTTTGGCCACGCACAGCGCTTGGGCCATTTGCAACGCCTGGTCGAAAGCCAGCTGCAACCTGCTGCCCGTGAGCATTGCCATGTGGCGTCCTGGCGCGAGGGTAATTTGCTGTTAATTGTCACCGACGGCCATTGGGCAACCCGTTTGCGCTATCAGCAAAAACGCCTGCAGCGACAATTGATGGCATTTGATGAGTTTGCCAGCTTGACCCGTATCCAGTTCAAGGTGCAGCCGCCCACCGTGCAGCAAGGCGCGGCGGGGCACACGATGGACCTCTCGGAGAACGCCGCCGAAACCATTCAGGCAACGGCTGACGGCATCAGTGACCCGGGCTTGCGCGCGGCGCTCGAGCGGTTGGCCGCCCACGGCAAACCCAAATCCTGAAGCGTTATTTGCGCTTGCTGCCGCCCAATAACGACCCCAACAAGCCCCGCACCAGCTGCCGCCCCATCTGATTGGCGGCCTGCTGCATCGCCGACTTGAGTGCCTTGCCAGCCGTGGTGCCCAGAAAGGCACCCGCTTTGTCGGTAAAGCTCGGCTCTTCGGCGGCGGGCTTCGCCTCTTCGCTGACCCCAAGTTCCTTGCGCGCCATCAGCACTTCATAGGCCGACTCCCGGTCAATCGGCTTGTCATACCGCCCCTGCAATGGCGAACTGGCGATCAAGGCCGCACGTTCGGCCTCGCTCAGCGGCCCGATGCGCGACTGTGGCGGTGCGACCAGCACGCGCTGGACGACTTCTGGTGTGCCCTTTTCCTGCAAAGTGCCCACCAATGCCTCACCGGTGCCCAACTCAGTCAATACCGACAAGGCATCGAACGCCGGGTTAGGCCGGAAACCGTCCGCCACGGCGCGCAAGGATTTCTGCTCTTTAGTGGTGAACGCACGCAGACCGTGCTGAATACGCAAGCCCAATTGCGCCAATACCGTGTCAGGCAAATCACCGGGAGACTGAGTGACGAAGTACACACCGACACCTTTGGACCGGATCAAACGGACCACTTGCTCCAGTCGGTCCTGCAAAGCCTTGGGTGTATCGGCGAACAACAAATGCGCTTCGTCGAAAAACAACGCCAGCAGCGGCTTATCGGCGTCACCGCGTTCTGGCAACTGTTCGAACAGCTCGGCCAGCAGCCACAGCAGGAAGGTCGCGTAGACCTTAGGCGCTTCATGCACCAAGCGGCTGGCGTCGAGCAGGTGGATGCGCCCACGGCCATCACTGGCCGGCTGCAAAATATCCTCAAGTTGCAGGGCCGGCTCACCAAACAAGGCTTCGGCACCTTGCTGTTCGAGCACGGCCAGGCGCCGCAGCAGTGCCTGGCTGGAGCCAGTAGTCATCAGCGCTGCATCGTCGCCCAGCAATTGCGGGTGATAACGCAGGTGGTTGAGCAATGCCTTGAGGTCCTTGAGGTCGAGCAGCAACAACCCTTCGCGGTCAGCCACCTTGAACGTGGCATAGAGTGCCGACTGCTGGCTGTCGGTGAGCTCCAGCAGGCTGCCGAGCAATAAAGGCCCCATTTCGCTGATGGTGGTGCGAAGCGGATGACCGGACTGCCCGTGGATATCCCACAGCGTCACCGGATAAGCCTTGGCCGTGTAGTTAAGGAAGGGCATACCCGCGATGCGCTCGGCGACTTTACCTTGCGGGTTGGCCGCCGCCCCCAGACCACACAGGTCGCCCTTGATATCCGCGGCGAACACCGCCACACCCGCCTCACTGAAGGCCTCCGCCAGGCGCTGCAACGTGACGGTCTTGCCCGTGCCGGTGGCGCCGGCAATCAACCCGTGACGGTTGGCCAGACGCATGGCCTGGGCGATGGGTTGGCCATCAAGGCCAGCGCCGATAAGGAGTTGCGAGGAATCAGGCATTTCGTCACCTTTGGTTAATCTTTAGTGCCGCCAGGTCGATACAGACAGATGTAAGACCCACAAAGTCTAAAAATAGGTCAGATAGCTCCTACAGGGACTCACAGAGCTATTACCAGCAGTATCACACCTTTTTTGACGCTGTCATTTTGCGTATCCCATGAGGATGCGCTTCGGATATTAAGACCTTAGCGGACCCTACAAGCCATGAATAAAAACCTGCGCTTCAGCCACAAGATCCTGCTTGCAGCCTCCCTTATCGTCATCGCCGCTTTCGCGCTGTTTACCCTTTATAACGACTACCTGCAACGCAACGCGATTCGCGACGACCTCAATAGTTACCTGCATGAAATGAGCGATGTCACCGCCAGCAATATTCAAACCTGGCTGACCGGTCGTATTGCCCTGGTAGAGAATGCGGCACAAAACATCGCCATCAATCCTGACCCCAGTGTGGTTGCCAGCCTGCTCGAGCAGAAGGCCCTGACCTCCTCGTTCATGGCAACCTACGTGGGTGACAGCAAAGGCGCCTTCACCATCCGCCCCGACACCAAGATGCCGGATGGCTTCGATCCACGGGTTCGCCCCTGGTATAAAGGCGCCCAGAGCAGCAACGGCTCGACCCTGACCGAACCTTACATCGACGCCGCTACCGGGCAGTTGATCATTTCTGTTGCGACCCCCAGCACCACCAAGACCGGCCAGAGCATCGGCGTGGTCGGCGGCGACCTGAGCCTGCAAACCCTGGTGGATAACATCAGTGCGCTGAACTTCGGTGACATGGGCTATGCCTTCCTGGTCAGTGCTGACGGCAAAGTGCTGGTGCACCCGGACAAAAACCTGGTGATGAAAACCCTGGCTGACGTGTACCCGAAAAACACACCAAAAATCAGCGGTGACTTCAGCCAAGTTGAAGCCAACGGCAAGGACAACATCGTCACCTTTACCCCGATCAAGGGCCTGCCGTCGGTGAACTGGTACCTGGGCGTCTCGGTGGATAAAGACAAAGCCTTCGCCATGCTCAGCAAATTCCGTACCTCAGCCGTCATCGCCACGATCATTGCCGTAGTGATCATCATCGCGCTCCTCGGCATGCTGATCCGTGTGCTGTTGCAACCCCTGCACGTGATGACCCGTGCCATGCAGGACATCGCCGATGGCGAAGGTGACCTGACACGCCGCCTGAACATCCAGAATCACGACGAATTTGGCACGTTGGGTAACGCATTCAACCGTTTCGTGGAACGGATTCATACATCGATTCGCGAAGTGTCCTCGGCTACCGAGCAGGTCAACGAAGTCGCCCTGCGCGTGGTCAGTGCGTCCAACTCGTCCATGGTCAACTCCGATGAGCAGGCCAACCGTACCAACAGTGTCGCCGCCGCCATCAACCAACTGGGCGCCGCTGCACAAGAGATCGCCCGTAATGCTGCGCAGGCTTCCGGCCAGGCCAGCGATGCGCGGCAATTGGCCGAAGACGGTCAGCAAGTGGTCGATCGCAATATCACGGCGATGACCAAGTTATCCGCGATGATCAGTGCTTCCAGCAGCAATATCGAAGCGCTCAACAGCAAGACCGTGAATATCGGGCAAATTCTGGAGGTCATCACCAGCATTTCCCAGCAAACCAACCTGCTGGCACTTAACGCCGCGATCGAAGCGGCGCGCGCGGGGGAAGCCGGGCGCGGGTTTGCGGTGGTGGCCGATGAAGTGCGCAACCTGGCGCACCGCACCCAGGAATCGGCGCAACAAGTGCAAAAGATGATTGAAGAGCTGCAAGTCGGCGCCCGGGAATCGGTCAGCACCATGAGCGAAAGCCAGCGCCACAGCCTTGAAAGTGTGGACATCGCCAACCTGGCCGGCGAACGCCTCAACAGCGTGACCCAGCGCATTGGCGAGATCGACGGCATGAACCAGTCAGTGGCCACCGCTACCGAAGAACAGACCTCGGTGGTGGAGTCGATCAACATGGACATCACCGAGATCAACACCCTCAACCAGGAAGGTGTGGAAAACCTGCACTCAACGCTGCGTGCGTGTACCGACCTGGAGCAACAGGCATCCCGCTTGAAGCAGTTGGTGGGCAGCTTCCGGATCTGATGCGGACAGCCCGCCGCCTGGCATGGCGGCGGGCCACTATTCGTCCTTGGGCTCGAGTTTGGCCTGTTCGCGCGCCCATAGCTGCGCGGCACCGGGAAACTCGGTGCCGTCCTCTGCGTCCAGCTCATCCGGGTCGAACCGGCTCAAACACCCCTCCCCCAGCGTCGCCGGGGCTTTGGAGGTGGCTTTGTCCAGCGGATCGCTCATCCATCAATCCTCAATGACAGGCAAAGAAAAAGGGCCTGGGACGATTTAACGCCCAGGCCCCTTATTCTTCAATAAGTACGTCGCGATCAGAACACGACCGTCTTATTGCCGTGCACCAGCACGCGATCTTCCAAGTGGTAGCGCAGGCCACGGGCCAGAACCATCTTCTCGACGTCACGGCCGAAACGCACCATGTCTTCGATGCTGTCGCTGTGGCTGACGCGCACGACGTCCTGCTCGATGATCGGGCCGGCGTCCAACTCTTCGGTGACGTAGTGGCAGGTTGCGCCAATCAGCTTCACGCCACGCAAGGAGGCTTGGTGGTAAGGCTTGGCCCCCACAAACGACGGCAGGAAGCTGTGGTGAATATTGATCACCTTACCCGCGTATTCGCGGCACAGTTCCGGCGGCAGGATTTGCATGTAGCGCGCCAGCACGACGACGTCAGCTTCATGCTGCTTGACCAGGCGAGAGACCTCGGCGAACGCCGGCTCTTTATCCTGTGGGTTGACCGGCACGTGGTAGTACGGGATGCCGTGCCATTCGACCATGCTGCGCAGGTCGTCATGGTTGGAAATCACACAGGCGATCTCACAGTCCAGCTCATCGCTGTGCCAGCGATGCAGCAGGTCAGCCAGGCAATGGGACTCACGACTGGCCATCAGTACCACGCGCTTTTTCTGCTCCGTGTCGGTGATGTGCCAGGTCATCGAAAACTCTTCGGCGATCGGCGCAAACGCCTCACGAAAAGCTTCAAGGCCAAAGGGCAGCGTGTCGGCACGAATTTCGTGACGCATGAAAAACCAACCGCTGAGATCGTCCGAGTGATGGCTCGCCTCGGTGATCCAACCGTTGTGGGAGGCCAGAAAGTTACTGACTTTGGCAACGATGCCAACCCGGTCCGGGCAAGCAATCACCAGCCGAAAAGTGCGCATTAGGGGAAAACTCCAGAACTTCGCAAAGGTCGCCATTCTAGCGATTACGCAGAAAAACTGCAGTATTCCTTGCGGCTTAATCTGCACACCCGGCCTGGCGACATCCCTTAATAGCGTAAGGGTTTAGCGCTGCTATATGACGCTGCCACCGCACACTCAGGCAGTTATCAAAAATAAAACGAGATTATCTTTACGCCTACCACCTACTAATTAACTCGATTGCATAGCATTGCCACAAACATTCAAAGTAATTCACATAAATAGCTCCTTATATGTTTACTTGAGGAAATTGCCTGACTATTATTGGGCCACTCCCTGTCAATCAGTGCTCTACATAAGGTAGTCCCCATGTCTCTGATCAACGAATACCGCGCCACCGAAGAAGCTATCAAAGAGCTGCAAGCCCGTTTGAAGAACCTGTCCCAAGACGACAAGCTGCAAACCGAGCTGGAATTCGAAGGCAAACTGCGCACCCTGATGGGTGAATACTCCAAATCCCTGCGTGACATCATCGCGCTGCTGGATCCGGAATCGAAAGTCAAAGCACCTCGTGGCGCTGTGAAAACTACCGGCACCAAGCGTGCTCGCAAGGTCAAGCAATACAAGAACCCGCACAACGGCGAAGTGATTGAAACCAAAGGTGGCAACCACAAAACGCTGAAAGAGTGGAAAGCCAAGTGGGGCGGCGACGTCGTTGAAGGTTGGGCTACCCTGCTGGGCTAAGCCTGGTCGGGCTGTCGCCTGATATGCAACACATAAAAAAACGCCAGCTTGCTGGCGTTTTTTGTTGTCCGAATACTCTCCAATGACCGGGCTACAGGTCCAGGCGGGCCGCTAAAGAATCGGCATATTCCTGCCATTGGTGCAGCACCTGGCACTGAAACGATGTAGCACTAACGGCCAACTCCTCACGTGCCTGCTTAAATGCCAACAAGGTATTCGGCGCGCCCCACTCCGGGTTTGACAAACGTTGCTGGCAAAAAAGTTTCCAGCGCTGTTGCTCCTCGTTGTTCAAGGTCTCCGGGAAGTTACGAGCCCGGTAGCGGAATAATAATTCCGGCAATCGATGATCATCAAAAGGCCACTGCTGATGTGCTAACTGTGAAGGTTCAGCCGCTCGGACTTGTTCGCATAAACGCCGGTCGCGGTCACCAATAAAACCGTCATAGAGCTGCTGCTCCGGGTCCTGACTCGGCACAAAATCTTCCTCGGCATAAATCGCCGCCAACTTGTCGCGCCAAACTTCCTGTGCGTCAGTTAGTCGCAGCGCGCGTGCCTGACAGACATCCATATCCAACTGAAGGCGCTCACGATCCTGAGCCCTCAGCACACTCAAGGGCGCAACGACCGGACAGCGGTTGATATGCAACAACTTGAGCGGCACCGGCAGTTCACCGTCCGTCAGGTCGTCACGGCGCGTGTAGAGCCGCTGGCGCAAGGTATCGGCGTCCAGGTCCAGCAAACCCTGCGGGTCGAGCCCAAGGTCACAGACAATCAATGCATTGCGATTGCGCGGGTGCCAGGCCAGAGGCAGTACCACGCCCAGGTAATGGCGCGCGGCGGAAAAACGACCTGAGATATGCACCATGGGTTGCAACAGGCGAACCTGATCCATCACCCGCTGTTTGCTGCGCAGCTGGAATAACCATTCATACAGCTTGGGCTGTTTCTCGCGGACCAAACGGGCCAAGGCAATGGTGGCGCGGACGTCGGACAACGCATCGTGGGCCTGACCATGGTCGATGCCATTGGCGTCGGTCAAACGCTCAAGCTTGAGGGTAACGCGACCATCCTGCTCGGGCCAGACAATGCCTTCGGGGCGCAGCGCATAGGCTGTGCGGACCACGTCGATCAAGTCCCAGCGACTGTTGCCGCCCTGCCACTCCCGGGCGTAGGGGTCAAAAAAGTTGCGGTACAGGCTGTAGCGCGTCATTTCATCATCAAAGCGCAAAGTGTTGTAACCGGCCCCACAGGTGCCCGGCGCGGCCAACTCGGCGTGTACGCGCGTCATGAAGTCAGCTTCGGCCAGACCCTTCTCTGCCAGGATGTCGGGGGTAATACCGGTTATCGCGCAGGCAGCCGGGTGCGGCAGGATGTCGTCGCTCGGCCGACAATAAAGGTTGACCGGCGGGCCGACCTCGTTGAGTTCGAGGTCGGTACGAACACCGGCGACCTGGAGCGGACGATCGCTGCGCGGGTTGATGCCGGTGGTTTCATAGTCGTACCAGAAAAGGGTAGTCACGGGCTGTTCCTGTGCTGAAGATCGGCAAAGTCTAGGCGCTGTAATACGTCCGGGGCCAGCAATACCTGACCTGTACAAACATCCAGCAAAACCTTGAATGGTTGCTTCCGCCGTCGACACTGCTAGCATCCGTGCATTCCAGCCGCCCGCACTGCCAAGGATCGCAATGCCATCAGCTCCTTTGGATACCCATTACCAGATCGAGACCCCGGAGGGCATAGACTTGCCGTTACGCCCGGCCGGGCTGATGCCACGTGCGCTGGCCTTCGCTTTCGATCTGGGCTTGCGCGGCCTGATCATGGGCATCCTGCTCGTACCGCTGGCGCTGCTTGGCAATATCGGTTTCGGCCTGGGTTCCCTGCTACTGTTCCTGATCAGTTGGTGGTACATGGTGCTGTTTGAGGTACTCAACCAAGGTTGCTCTCCAGGCAAGCAGGTCATGGGCTTGCGGGTAGTACAGGATGACGGCACACCGATTGGCTGGTCCGCCTCACTCATTCGCAACCTGCTGCGTTTTGTCGACATGCTGCCTTTCGGCTACTTCCTTGGCGCCATCAGTTGCCTGCAACATCCGCATTTCAAACGGCTCGGTGATCTCGCTGCCGGCACGCTGGTGATCTACCGCGAACAGCCACTGGCTCGCCCGAAGGTGCCTCCGGCCGCCGCCCTGCGCCTGCCCTTTGCCCTGGAACTCAGCGAGCAACGCGCCATCCTTGGCTTCGCCGAACGCCAGAGTGAACTCTCCGCCGAGCGGGTACACGAACTCGCCGCCATCCTTGCAACACCGCTGCACGTCTCTCCAGCACGCGCCGTGGAGCAACTCAATGGCGTGGCTCGCGGCTTGCTGGGGCCGACATGAAGCAGAGCCTGTTCGAAAGCCGCCATCAGCCGCAGTGGCAAGCCTTTGCCGAACAACTCAAGCAGTTGGAGCAAGGCAAGACCAAAGCCCGCGATGTGGCGGATTTCCCACACCATTATCGACGCGTGTGCCAGCACCTCGCCCTGGCGCAGGAACGTGGCTACAGCAGCTACCTGATAGACCCGTTGCAACAACTGGCGCTGCGCGGCAACCAACAACTGTATCGCCACCGCAGCCACTTGGGGGCGAACGTATTGGGCTTCATCCTGGCTGACTTCCCTCGTCTGGTGCGTGAACAGTGGCGCTTCGTGCTAATCGCCAGCCTGTTGTTCTTCGGTAGCCTGGTGGCGGTTGGGTTGCTGGTCTACCTGTTTCCAGACCTGATCTACAGCATCGTCAGCCCCCAGCAGGTGGCCGAGATGCACAGCATGTACGACCCGGATGCCAGCCGCCTGGGACGTGCCGCCGATCGCGCATCCAGTGAAGACTGGATGATGTTTGGCTACTACGTGATGCACAACACCGGCATTGCTTTCCAGACGTTTGCCGCCGGCCTGCTGTTTGGCCTGGGCAGTGTGTTCTTTTTGATTTTCAACGGCCTGATCATCGGCGCCGTATCCGGGCACCTCACGGAGATCGGCTACGGCCAGACCTTCTGGTCGTTCGTCATCGGCCATGGCGCTTTCGAACTCAGTGCCATTGCCCTGGCCGGCGCGTCAGGCCTGCAGTTGGGCTGGGCGTTGATCGCCCCCGGGCAACTGACACGCAGCGAATCCCTGCGTCTGGCGGCACGCAAGAGCGTGCAGATGCTCTGCGGGGTCATGTTATTCCTGCTGATCGCGGCATTTATTGAAGCCTATTGGTCGTCTTCCAGCACGCTCGCCCCCTGGATCAAATACCTGACAGGCGCCGGGCTGTGGCTGCTGATGGGCGCTTACCTGGCCCTTGCCGGACGGACTCACCATGCGCCTGAGTGATGCCAGCGTAGTGATTCGGCCGCGCACGCCCTGGGAAGCCATGGACCTGGGCGTATTAATGGCGCGGGAGCATCGCCTGCTATTGATGACCAGTTGGGCAATGGTGACCCTGCCACTATTCGTGATGCTGACCGCCCTGCTGTGGGATTACCCTTCCACGGCGATGTTTTTATTCTGGTGGCTAAAACCGGCCTTTGACCGCCTACCGTTGCACATCCTGTCAAAAGCCTTGTTTGGCGAGACACCCAGCCTCAAACAGGCAGTACGCCATTGGCCGCGCCTGCTCAAAGGTCAACTGCTGGCCAGCCTGACCTGGAGGCGGTTCAGCCTGAGCCGCAGCTTTGTGATGCCGGTGAGCCAACTCGAAGGCCTGGACGGCCAGGCCCGCGAAAGACGCCTAGGGGTGCTCCTGCAGCGCAACGCCGGTGCTGCACGCTGGCTGACCATCATCGGGGTGCATTTGGAAATAGGCCTTTGGTTCGGTTGCATGGCATTGTTCTATCTCTTCACTCCGCAACAACTGGAACTGGATTGGGACTGGCAACGGCTGGCACTGGCAACCGGTTCAGAAGGGGTGTGGCTGGAGCATTTGAGCAACGCCTTCTATGCGTTGATCCTGGTGTTCTGGGAGCCCATCTATGTCGCATGCGGTTTCAGCCTGTACCTCAACCGCCGCACCGTCCTGGAGGCCTGGGACCTGGAATTGGTGTTCCGCCGGCTGCGCCAACGCCTGAGCAGCATCGTACCGTTACTGCTAGTGGCCGGGCTGATGCTTCTTCCTTTCAGCCGCCCGGCCCTGGCCGACGCCCCGGAATCGCCCAGGCAGGTCACGCCCCAGGCCGCCAGCCAATCGATCAAGACGCTGCTGGACGCTCCCCCGTTCAAAAATCAGGAAACCGTCACCCGTTACCGTTTTGGCGATGAAACGCCCACTGCAAAACACAAGGCGCGCGGTGAGGGCAAACTTCCGGCCTGGCTTCAGTCACTGCTGGACAGCTTCAACAGCGCTACTTTCAAACACGCAGCCCTCGGCCTGGAAATACTGTTATGGAGCCTGCTCGCGGGGTGCGTGGCGCTATTGGTCTGGCGCTATCGCGACTGGCTACGCACCTTTGTCAGCCGCCGCAGGCCACTCAAACCGAACGCTGCCAAACCGGCACCCACCCACTTATTCGGCCTGGCGCTGGGCACCGACACCTTGCCTGACGACGTCGCCAGCGCCGTCGAAGAATTGTGGCTTACCCAGCCAAGGGAAGCTCTTGGTCTGTTGTATCGCGGCCTGCTCACCCGACTGCTGCACGACTTCAACTTACCGCTGAAAAGCGCGGACACCGAAGGCCAGGTCCTGCAGCACGTTCATCACCTGCAACAACCGCAATTATTGGCTTTCAGCGATGAACTGACCCGCCACTGGCAAAACCTCGCCTATGGCCACCGCCTTCCCCCCACCTCGGTGCAACAGCAACTGTGCCGCGATTGGCGTGCCCTCTTCAGTCCGGGAGCCGCCCAATGAACCGGCCAATGCTGTGGGTCGGCCTGCTGCTGTTAGGTTTGCTGGGAGCAGGTGGCCTTTACCTTTGGCATATCGCAACGCCCTATGACGAGGTAGTCGACCGTGGCCCGTCGCCTCAGGTCATGGCCAACACCTACTTGGCAGCCGAATACTTCCTGCGTCAGCAAGGCCTTGCAGTGGAGCAAGCCAACAGCCTTGAAAGGCTTGCCGACCTGCCTGCCGAAGGGCACAGTTTGTTGCTGCTGGGTGAACGCAGCAACATGACGCCACGCCAGGTAGACCAACTGCTGGCCTGGGCAAAATCCGGTGGCCACTTGCTGTTGGTCGCCGAAGCGCTATGGGATGAAGAAACAGGCAAAAGCGGCGACCTGCTGCTTGATCGGTTGAATATCCACCAAACGTTGAGCGAGACCGCTGACGAACCCACTTCCTCGCGCAAAAAGACAGCGCCGGACCTGACCAAACTCTATGTCGACAATGAAACTGCTCCCGCCTACTTCAGCTTCAATACTGACTTCAGCCTCACCGACCCCAAGCACCTGGCGCAGTTTTCCGCCAATAGCGCCAAATCCAGCCACTTGATGCAACGCAACTTCGGCCACGGCACCGTTACGGTTGTGACCGACAGCGATCTGTGGAAAACCCCGAATATCGGCAAACACGATAACGCCTGGCTATTGTGGTACCTCAACCAGGGCAAGGACGTAACCTTACTGTTCAACAGCGACGTGGACGACCTGCTGAGCCTGTTGATACGCAATTTTCCCCAGGCGTTGGTGGCGCTCATCGCGCTGATTAGCCTGGCGCTCTGGCGAGCTGCTATGCGCCAGGGGCCGATCCGCGCCCCGGCACCGAAGGCACGTCGCCAGTTGCAGGAGCACTTGCAGGCCAGCGCCGACTTCCTGCTGCGACGCAGCGGCCAGGGCACGCTGTTGCAAGCCTTGCAGAGTGATGTGCAACGGGCTGCAAGGCGTCGCCACCCAGGCTTTGAACACCTCGAAAGCGCGCAACAGTGGCAGGTACTTGAACGCCTGACGCGCCAACCCTCCCACGTCATCCGCCAGGCCCTCGGCCCACTCCCGGAAAAACGGCTCTCCAGCGCCGATTTCAGCCGGGAGGTGGCCAACCTGCAAACCCTAAGGAACGCCCTATGAGCGATTTTCCAACGGCCACTGACCCGGCAGCCGAAAGCCTTCAACACGCCAGCCAGCTGGCACAGGCCCTGCGCGTTGAACTGCGCAAGGCAGTGATTGGCCAGGACCAGGTGATTGACGACGTGCTCACCGCGCTGATCGCAGGGGGCCATGTACTGCTTGAAGGCGTACCCGGCCTGGGCAAAACGCTACTGGTACGCGCGCTGGCCCGTTGTTTCGGTGGCGATTTCGCACGCATCCAGTTCACCCCGGACCTGATGCCCAGCGACGTCACCGGCCACGCCGTGTACGACCTGCACACCGAACAGTTCAAGCTGCGCAAGGGGCCGCTGTTCACTCACCTGTTGCTGGCCGACGAAATCAACCGCGCCCCGGCCAAGACTCAGGCCGCCCTGCTTGAAGCCATGCAGGAGCGTCAAGTCACCCTTGAAGGTGAAGCACTGCCCATCGGCCAACCCTTCATGGTGCTGGCGACCCAAAACCCCATTGAACAGGAAGGCACATACCCGCTGCCCGAGGCCGAGCTGGATCGTTTCATGCTCAAAGTGCGCATGGACTACCCCGACTCACAGCAGGAACTGGATATGGTGCGTGAAGTCACCCGCTCATCCAGGGCCGATATGCTGGATGTGCAGCCATTACGTACAGTGCTGCAAGCGGATGAGGTGCTGCAGTTGCAGCAGATTGCCAGCGAACTGGCGCTGGACGAACAAGTTCTCGACTACGCCGTGCGCCTGGCCAGGGCTACTCGCAGCTGGCCGGGGCTGGCCATCGGTGCAGGCCCTCGCGCCTCTATCGCCCTGGTACGCGGCGCCCGCGCCCGTGCTTTGCTGCGCGGGGGCGCATTCGTCACCCCGGACGATATCAAGGGCTGCGCTTTGGCGGTGCTGCGCCACCGGGTTCGTATCGCTCCCGAACTGGACATCGACGGATTGGAAGTGGACCAGGTGCTCAAGCAGTTGCTGGACCAGATTCCGGCACCTCGGCAATGACCCGTCCATGAAGCCGACTCGTCTGCTGCTAATCTGGCTCGGCGTGCTGTTGGGCTTGAACAGCCTGCTGGGTGCCGCTACGGCCTTGCAGTTCAAGGTGCCCGACACCCTGTATTCGGTGGCTTGGGGCCTGCTGCTCGCGCTGTTTCTACTGGCGCTGCTGGACGCCCTGCGTCTAAGTCGCCTGCCGTGTGCTCGCGTGCGGCGGCAGATGCCAGGCAGCCTGGCCTTGGGCCGCTGGGGCGAGGTGCGTGTGACGCTTGAACACGACTACCCACAGCCGCTGACGGTACAGGTATTCGACCACGCGCCTGACGGCCTGAGCGTGGAGAATATGCCGCAATCCATCGAACTGCGCCCCGGTCTAAGCAGCGAGCTCGGCTATCGCCTGCGCCCCTTACGGCGCGGGCACTTCATTTTCAGCCGTTGTGAAATTCACCTGCCCAGCCCCATGGGGCTTTGGTCCGCGCGGCGTCTGGTTGAGGCCCGTGATACGACCCGTGTTTACCCGGACTTCGCCCGTCTGTACGGCGCACAGTTACTGGGAGTGGACAATTGGTTGAGCCAACTGGGCATACGTCAACGCCAGCGACGAGGGTTGGGGCTGGAGTTTCATCAGTTACGCGAGTTTCGCGAAGGCGACAGCCTGCGGCAGATCGACTGGAAAGCCACCGCGCGCCAGCGCACGCCAATCGCCCGCGAATACCAGGACGAACGCGACCAGCAAATTGTGTTCATGCTCGATTGTGGCCGACGCATGCGCAGCCAGGACGCAGAACTCTCTCACTTCGATCACGCCCTTAATGCGTGTTTGCTGCTCAGCTATGTCGCCTTGCGCCAAGGCGACGCGGTGGGGCTATGCACCTTTGCATGTGACCAGCCGCGCTACCTGGCGCCCGTCAAGGGCACCGGCCAACTGAACCTGTTGCTCAATGCCGTATACGACCTCGACACCACCCGCCGCACCGCTGATTACCAGGCCGCCGCCAGCCAGTTACTGGCCCGACAAAAACGCAGGGCGCTGGTCATTGTGGTCACCAACCTACGGGATGAGGACGATGAAGAGCTACTGACTGCGGTTAAACGCATCGGCCGGCAACATCGGGTACTGGTCGCCAGCCTGCGTGAAGACGTGCTCGACCAACTGCGCCAGTCCCCCGTGCAAACCTTGCCCGAAGCGCTGGCCTACAGCGGCGCCATCGACTACCTCAATAAGAGAAACGATCTGCATGAGCGCTTGAGCGCCCACGGCTTGTCGGTATTGGATACGCCGCCATCAGGGCTTGGAGCGGCCTTGGTCACGCGTTATCTGGGCTGGAAAAAAGCGGGCGTATTGTGAGGCATGCACACCACCACGGCCTGGTGAACCACACCCGGGCCGGGGCGACAGCGTGCAAGGTCTAGGCGGAAGCCTGCAAAGGATCAAAACTGAAGTAATGCCACAGGGCGTTGATCAAGTGCTCGTACGCCTCAGGCGCTTCGACCACACTGAACCCTGAGTCGTAGTGTTGCGGGTTGACGTCCTCATGGCTCCATAAGCAGGTGGCGGTGAGGTCAATTGCCTGGAAATCACCGTCTGCTGTCGGAATTTTCAAACGCAGCTCGAACGCCACGTCGATCATCATGGGTAATTGGCTGATCAACATCAGCCCGTCTTTAGACACGTTACCCAAGTAACCAATCGGCTTGTCCGTAAGCCGGTTGAACACTTTCAGGAAACATGACAACTGATGCCGCTCAATCCGTCGGTCGGTAAACATGCTGAATTCGCCATCCATTGGCCATGAGTCTGGCCGCGCCAGTGATTCGGAACGGGCGATAAGGCCCGCTCTCCCTGGAGATCGGCGCGACGACAGCCTGTGCTTTGTCGCTCTACCGCTGCCAACCCCAAGCATTCCATTCGTTTGAACACAACCTTGTACAAACGAACACTCAAAGGATAGCTCAAGACTGGCGCCGGGCCAGCTATAGAATGACAAAGATCATCAAAGTGACGCCGGGCGCGGTTGTGCAACGCTCGCGCCAGAGTAATGCCCCAATTGCTTCAGGGTGTCGAGCCGGGCACGAGCACGGTAGGCATATTCGCTGGACGGGTATTGATTGATAATGAACTGGTAGGTTTGCACCGCATCGACAAACAATTTTTGCCGCTCCAGGCATTGCCCGCGCAACATCGAGACTTCCGGTTGCACGTAACGACGGGTACGGCTTTCACGGTCTACCTGGGACAATTCCAGAGTAACGCGCTCGCAATCACCGACCCCATAGGCACGGTAAGCGTTGTTCAAATGATGGTCCATCGACCAGCGGGTACAGCCGACGACACTGACGGCCAGGGCAGCAATGAGCAAAATTCGCATGGGGTTCTCCTGTCTTGTGCAGTGTATCGACCCCGCGTCGAAAATCTTCAAGGATGTTCGTCTATTCAACTGGAGCGAAAACAAGCGAATCATCGATAAGTAGTGCAAACGAACAATGACTACAACCAAAGAGCATAGTAGCCTTCCCCAGCGCTTGAACTCAGGAGTCTGTGCATGTCCGTCCGTCGTACCAAAATCGTCGCCACCCTTGGCCCGGCCAGTAACTCGCCGGAAGTCCTCGAACAGCTGATTCTGGCTGGTTTGGACGTTGCCCGTCTGAACTTCTCCCACGGCACCCCGGACGAGCACAAGGCTCGCGCCAAGCTGGTGCGTGACTTGGCCGCCAAGCATGGCCGCTTCGTGGCATTGCTGGGTGACCTGCAAGGCCCGAAAATTCGTATCGCCAAATTCGCCAACAAGCGAATCGAACTGAAGATCGGTGACAAGTTCACCTTCTCCACCAGCCATTCGCTGACCGAAGGCAACCAGGATGTCGTAGGTATCGACTACCCGGACCTGGTCAAGGATTGCGGCGTCGGTGACGAACTGCTGCTGGACGACGGTCGCGTGGTCATGCGCGTCGACACAGCGACCCCTACCGAGCTGAACTGCACCGTGATCATCGGTGGTCCGCTGTCCGACCACAAAGGCATCAACCGCCGCGGCGGTGGCCTGACGGCGCCGGCCCTGACTGAAAAAGACAAGGCCGACATCAAGCTCGCCGCCGAAATGGAAGTGGACTACCTCGCAGTGTCCTTCCCGCGCGACGCCGCCGACATGGAATACGCCCGCAAACTGCGCGACGAAGCCGGTGGCACCGCCTGGCTGGTGGCGAAGATCGAACGCGCTGAAGCCGTGGCCGATGACGAAACCCTCGACGGCCTGATCAAGGCTTCCGACGCGGTCATGGTTGCCCGTGGCGACCTGGGCGTGGAAATCGGTGACGCCGAGCTGATCGGTATCCAGAAGAAGATCATCCTGCACGCACGCCGCCACAACAAAGCGGTGATCGTCGCGACCCAGATGATGGAGTCGATGATCCAAAACCCGATGCCGACCCGCGCCGAAGTATCCGACGTGGCCAACGCCGTGCTCGACTACACCGACGCCGTGATGCTCTCGGCTGAAAGTGCTGCCGGACCGTACCCGCTGGAAGCCGTCCAGGCCATGGCGCGTATCTGCGTCGGTGCCGAAAAGCACCCGACCAGCAAAACCTCCAGCCACCGTATCGGCAAAGTGTTCGAAAGCTGCGACCAGAGCATCGCGCTGGCAGCCATGTACACCGCCAACCACTTCCCGGGCGTTAAAGCGATCATCGCCTTGACCGAGAGTGGCTATACGCCGTTGATCATGTCGCGCATCCGTTCCTCGATTCCGATCTACGCGTTCTCCCCGCACCGCGAAACCCAGGCCCGCGCGGCCATGTTCCGTGGCGTGTACACCGTTCCGTTTGACCCGGCGTCCCTGCCGCCAAACCAAGTCAGCCAGGCGGCTATCGACGAGCTGCTCAAACGCGGCGTCGTGGAAAAAGGCGACTGGGTCATCCTGACCAAGGGCGACAGCTACCACACCA
>PJQF01000194.1_pt1 | contig 30897 bp, 21 predicted proteins | sample 1503741 | NCBI WGS metagenome assembly PJQF01 (sample SAMN07775949, study PRJNA414020) | Biofilm metagenome, whole genome shotgun sequencing project. | isolation source: biomolecule (vanillin) treated reverse osmosis membrane biofilm | place: India: Nagpur | collected 2017-03-21 | reverse complement strand
CGTAAGTAACACTCGAGAGGAGTGAAACGATACAAAGCAGAAGGATTTTTTTCATTTTTTAAAATTTAACCTCTGGAGCCTTATCAGCACCTTCAGCTGCTTTGAAAAAGCCTTTTTCTGTAAATCCACCGATCTTAGCGATCAAGTTACCGGGGAACCCAACAATCGCTGTATTGTAATCTTGTACCGCTTCATTGAAACGCTTGCGTGATACCGAAATTCGGTTTTCAGTTCCTTCCAGTTGAGCTTGTAGGTCGAGGAAGTTTTGGTTGGCTTTCAATTCAGGATAATTTTCAGAAACCACTAATAATCTTCCAATCGCGGAGCTCAAGCCTGTTTGAGCTTGTTGAAATTGCTCCAATTTCTCAGGCGTTAAGTTAGAAGGATCGATTTTCATTTGTGTTGCGCTGGCACGTGCTTCGATCACCTTAGTCAAGGTTTCCTGCTCAAAGTTAGCATAGCCCTTTACGGTGTTCACTAAATTCGGAATGAGATCTGATCTTCTTTGGTAATCAGATTCTACATCACCCCATGATTTTTTCACCACTTGATCTTTGCCGGCAATGCCGTTGTATTTACTGATGCCCCAAAGCACTAATACACCCACGATGATCCAGGGAATAAATTTTTTGAAACTTTCCATTTCTTTTAATTGAGTTTTGTTTGCACGAAGGTAAAACCAAAAAGCGGTTGAAGCCAATTTCTTTTTTTGGCACGTATGCCGAAACGGCAACTAGAATTTCACAATCAGATAAATAACTGCAGGTACCGTGAACTGAAATCGAGTGAAATCGCTGGAAGACTCATTATTGCTAGCAAAATTAAGGCTAGTAACGGAGGAAGTTGTAGTAGTAGACCCAAAGCGGTAGTAGTAATTGGCCTCCGTAGCCAGTAAAATGCGGTTTGTCACCTGAAAGTTGAGCGTAAACCGAGGGCCAATTCCCCAAGAACTGGTGGTGTTTTTGGTGGAGGAAACCGATTTATTGGACGGATTCGTGAGATCGAAAATCTGTGTATTGATAGTTTCATTCTTTAAGTTATCGTGAGTCAGATCAAATCCCCAGCTGACTAACCACTTCTTTCCGATGCTCGATTTTTTTTCCACGCCCACCCGAAGGGATAGATTATTAATTATTGTTTCTCTACGGTTTGAAGGATCACCGTCCGCAATTTCACTCAAAGAAAATCCGAGACCGGAGTTGAAACCAACACCGGTTTTTTTGGAATTGACAGAATAGATCAACAAGTAGGGATTGTCGATTGCGGAATTGGAGTTACTAAAATTTAAAATTTGACGAATCAACTGGTTGGCTTGCACACCAAGATAGGTAGTTGCTGTTCTTTCTTTTTTGACGGACTTTTCATTTTCTGCTTCCTGCGACTCTTCTACTTGCGAAAAACAAGCGCTAAGCGTCAAACAAAGTAGAAATGAGAATCCGAATTTTAGTGACATGTGGTTCTTATAATTAAAGGGAATTAGCGGGATTTGAATGGATTCGCAAACTTAGGATCTGTCACTGCCTGAAAATCTGTGAGCGTATGAAGAAACGCAATGATTGCTTTTTTTTCAGATTCTGAAATATTCATGATTCGTGCTTGTCCGTCTGCATTGCGCAAACGAGCATCCAGATTTTGATGTGTTGCCATCCCTTCGCTATAGTGTTCCATTACCTCTTCCAGCGTGGCAAACCGGCCATCGTGCATATAAGGTGCCGTCAGGGAAACATTTCGTAAGGACGGTATCTTAAACTTACCAACATCGGTAGAAAGACCAGTCGTTTTAGCGAGGCCGTTATCGGAATAAACTTCGTCTAATCCTATGTTGGCAAAACCACCCCCTAATGACAGATAACCGTTTGGTATGGTAACCTGATGACAGGAATTGCAATCGTATTTGGTAAAAAATAGCGACTGTCCATTTAGTTCTAAGGCACTCAATTGCGCAAGTCCTTGTCTCGATTTGTCCAGTTTGGTTTGATTCGTTGAAATGCTTCGCACAAACCAACTGATGGCCGTTGATATTTTTTGTGGTGTAATTTCTTCTGAATCATACGCTTTTTTAAAGAGTGGCTCATAATACGGCATTGTTTTCAGCTTTTCGGCTAATTCATTCAAATCCGTGATGCCCATTTCCACGTGGTTAATGATGGGCTTAAGCACCATTTGATCTAAATTACTTTCTCTGCCATCCCAGAACAGGCTTTGTGAAAATCCGGGAAATGAAAAGTCTTCTACTTTGATGAAAGGAGTTATTCCAAAAAAGCCACTGCCTATATTTTGAATGGGCATGGAGTTGCGAAGTGTCAATTGATTATCAAACCCTCGGCTGAAAGCAACATTATCGGCAAAGCCAAATACTTGTTTGTGGCATGATCCGCAGGAAACAGAATTATTGATGGATAGCGATTTGTCATAAAACAATACCCTGCCTAATTCCGGAATATTATTGTTTATACCTTCTACATAGTTAGCAGGTTCTGCAGGCAAATCCAGATATGATTCTTTTAAGATGGGTTCCTCTTTTTTACACGACACAAGCACCAGGAGTGCAAAAGCCAGCAGGTAGGGAGTTTTCATAGAACAAGATAATTAATATTCCACTTTCATTGAAGGTTAGACAACCGAAATGAGCTTTAGGTTGTAAAGGATTGATGCAATCGTAAAAACAAATGCGCCTTGCTGGTTTCCCGGCAAGGCGCAGATACAATACAGTAACAATAATTTAATATACCATGCTCTTCTCCATCAAAAATTCAGTAATCTGCACGGCATTGGTGGCAGCGCCTTTGCGTAAGTTGTCAGAAACGATCCACATGTTGAGTGTATTGGGCTGCGACTCATCTCTGCGCAAGCGGCCTACAAACACCTCATCTTTTCCATGTGAGTTGATGGGCATAGGATACACATTGTTTTTTACATCGTCTTGCACAATTACGCCAGGCGCTGCTTCTAACAACGTGCGAACTTCCTTCAAATCGTAGTCATGGTAGAATTCTACGTTTACCGCTTCAGAGTGACCACCAATCGTTGGGATACGCACCGTTGTGCTGGTAACGCCAATGGTTTGATCGTTCAGAATTTTACGTGTTTCGTTCACCATCTTCATCTCCTCTTTGGTGTAACCGTTATCGAGGAATGAATCGATGTGCGGCAGCGCGTTCATATCAATTTTATGCGGATATACCTTGATGCCGTTGGTAACTCCCTGGCGCTCTTCCATCATTTGCTGCACAGCATCTTTGCCGGTGCCGGTTACTGATTGGTAGGTAGAAACCACAATACGCTTGATTTTATATTTCGCGTGAAGCGGTGCCAACGCCATCACCATTTGAATGGTAGAGCAATTGGGATTGGCAATAATTTTGTCTTCCGCTTGCAAAGCGTTGCCATTGATTTCCGGCACGACCAACTTTTTGGTAGGATCCATGCGCCAAGCTGAAGAGTTATCGATTACGATCGTTCCTTTCTCAGCAAATTTAGGTGCCCATTCCAAAGAGGTGTTTCCTCCGGCCGAGAAGATAGCAATGTCAGCAGCAAGTTCTACAGCTGCTTCCATACCGATGATTGTATATTCCTTACCCTTAAACTTTATCTTTTGTCCTACCGATTTGGCGGAAGCCACCAAATACAATTCATCAAATTCAACATGGCGCTCTTCGAGCACTTTCAAGATCTCCTGGCCCACTAATCCGGTGGCCCCAACAACTGCGATTTTCATTTTTTGTTTTCGTTTAAAAATTTGAATAGACAAAAATACTATTTTTATAAGACCATGAGGCGCATTATCACGTTTGGTATTATACTTTTTTCCGCATTCGTTTGTAAGGCACAATTCGTAGACGATTTTTCGGATGGTGATTTTGTTACGAACCCCGCGTGGACACCTGATCAGCCTACCAACTGGTTGGTAGTTGGCGGTCAACTTCGATCGAATTCAGCTACTGCCAACGCTAGCTTTTCCATCAGCACGCCATCTTCAATTGCAATCAATGCTCAATGGGAATTCTATGTTAATCTGCAATTCAATACTTCGAGTTTGAATTATGTAGACGTTTATCTCGTTTCTTCCAACGCAACTCTCACCTCAGCCGATGGTTATTTTGTTCGGATTGGTGGCGCTACCGATGAAGTGAGTCTTTATAAAAGCACTGGCGGTGTTGCCAGCTTGTTGATTAATGGACAAGATGGAGTTACTAATACATCCAACACAAAACTGAAAATCAAAGTTACTCGCGATGCATCCGACTTCTGGAAACTAGAGCGAGATCTGACCGGAATCGGAAATGCGTTTATCACCGAAAGTGGGCCGGTGCAAGACAATACGTTTTCGACCAGCGCATTTTTTGGCATTCGCATCGCGCAATCAACCGCTAGTTTTTTCAACAAGCACTTTTTTGATGATTTTGTAGTTGGTCCGCTGCAAGTAGATAAAACACCGCCCAAGTTGCTTAGCGCGAATGCAATTTCGTCCACCCAACTGGATCTGGTTTTTGATGAAGCATTGGAAATTTCATCTGCGGAAGCAGTTACAAACTACTCGGTTGATCAAAATGTAGGACAACCTACTGGTGCCCAGTTGCAACTTGATCAAAAATCGGTACGGTTAACTTTTGCCAAAAACTTTCCAAATGGTATTCCAAGCCAGTTGTCTGTAACAGGTGTGAAAGACCTATTGGGAAATACCTTGACGAGTCAAGTGCAAACCTTTCTTTATTTTGAGGCGGTTCCTACGCTGCCAAAGGACATCCGTATCACTGAAATCTTTGCCGATCCCAGTCCGCAAATTGGATTACCGGATGCGGAGTACATTGAAATTTTTAATCGCAGCACCAATCCCATTGACCTTGCCGGATGGAAACTTTCGGATGGAAGTTCGGCTGCAACTTTTCCATCGCAAATCATTTTGCCGAACGAGTATTGGATCATTACTTCGACATCTTCCGTCAGCAAATTTTCAGGTTATGAAAAAACCATTGGGCTTTCCAATTTCCCCACCTTGAACAATGATGCTGATGTATTGACATTAACCAAAGGCGTTACGATAGATTCCGTGCATTATCAATCTTTTTGGTATCGAGATGAGGATAAACAAATAGGAGGTTGGTCGCTGGAAATGATCGATCCGGAAAACACCTGTGGGGAAGCAAACAACTGGACAGCTTCAGAAGACTCAAAAGGTGGAACACCCGGAAAACAAAATGCAGTATTCGCCAACAATCCCGATCTCACCGGTCCACGATTGTTATCAGTCGTAGCGACACCAACTAGTTTGCAATTATGGTTTGATGAAAAACTGGAAAAGCCGCTGGGCAACATTTCTTTTGAAATCGAACCGATGATACCTGTTTCCTCATTTGCGTTTGCAAATAGCGAGCTTACATCCATACAAGTGGAACTGACACAGGCGCTAAGTAAGAACATCCTTTATACCATTCAGATAAAGCAACTGCGCGATTGTGCCAGCAACTTCATTCAACCGGCTTTCGCGAAAGCGAATTTTGCGTTGCCCGAGCCAGCAGACAGCTTGGATGTGGTAGTCAACGAAATTTTATTCAACCCACGCACAGGCGGTGTGGACTTTGTGGAGGTATTCAATCGATCGACTAAGTTCATTAACCTCAAAAATTTTTCGATTGCCAACTATCCGGACGGAGCGATTCAAAATCCGAAAACCATTACGGCCGATTTGTTAATGGCTCCCCATTCATTTCTGGCCTTTACCTCGGATACGAGTGTGCTGAAAACGTACTACCCGAAAGGATTTCAGAAAAATTTTTACCAGTTCAGTTTGCCCTCATTTAATGATGATCAGGGAACAGTGGCCCTCATTTCAAACCAAGGCAAAGTAATAGATGCCGCAGCCTATGATGAGAAATGGCATATCGCATTGTTGAAGGACGTGGAAGGAGTTTCGTTGGAGCGCATTTCAACCGAGCAAAGTTCGATGGAACCTGCCAATTGGAGGTCGGCTAGTTCTGTGGCTGGGTTCGCAACACCCGGTTATGTCAATTCAAATTCCCGACCGGATGTGGTAGCTTCTTTGGATGCCATCCAAGTTGAGCCGGCAATCTTTTCTCCAAATCGACCGGGACAGGATTTCTCCAAGATCAATTATCGATTTACCCAACCTGGTTTTGCGGCTACCGTAAAGATTTTGGATCAACAAGGCAGATTGGTGAAGGAATTGGCCAATAATGAGACATTGGGCTATGAAGGTTTTTTCCGATGGGATGGCGATCAGGACAACGGTAATAAGGCTCGTTTAGGCTATTATGTGGTTTGGATTGAGGTTTTTGACGCGGATGGCGCTGTAAAAACCTTTCGCGAGCGCATTATTTTGGCAGATGGGCAATAATTTTTGTTCAGGGAATTAATCCCAATAGATTTTTTGTTTCACACCCGACCCCGTATTTTTGCGCATCTTTTTTAACACCCTGAAGAGACTTTCTTATGGCTAAAACAACCAAGAAAAAAGCAGCTAAACCTGCTAAAAAAGCTCCAGCTAAATCCAAACCTGCCGCCAAGGCAAAGCCAACCCCCAAAGCCAAAGCAAAGGCACCTGCGAAAAAAGCCGCGCCTGCTAAAAAAGCAGCTCCAGCCAAAAAGGTAGCAAAGAAGGTTGTGGCCAAAGTAGCGCCAAAGCCTGCCCCTAAAAAGGAGGTTGTAAAGGCAAAGAAGGAAGCTCCTAAGAAAGAAAAAGCACCTGCGGTAAAATCTCAGGAAGTAGAAAAGAAAGTAGCAAACGAAGAAGTAAGAGCGCATAAGCCTGCGGCAGCGCCATTAAAATTATCACCCTCACAACTAAACATTTTTCCTATCATTAATCAACGACCAATCGCCCATCCTCAAGCTAAGAATCCAAATGTTAACGAAGACAAGACTCGTTACAGCGATGAGGAACTAAAAGAATTTGAAGTGATGATCATTGCCAAACTGGATAAGGCAAAAGAAGAATTTAAAATTCTGAAAGACACGCTTACCCGTACCAACGATGCAGGAACAGATAGTACTTCCGGTGGAAATACCAAAGTGCTGGAAGACGGTGCTGAAACAGCCGAGAAAGAAAATCTGAGCCAATTAGCCGCACGCCAGCAGAAGTACATCACGAATCTGGAAAACGCACTGGTTCGTATCAAAAACAGAACATATGGAATCTGTTCTGTAACCGGTAAGCTGATTTCGAAAGAGCGATTGATTGCAGTACCGCACACTACGCAATCCATCGAGGCTAAGATGATGAAGCAAGACTAAAGCCTAATAGGCTTGGGTGTTTAGTTTAGAACAAACAGAAATATTTTTAAAATCGATCACTTTGGACTTTCTACAAAACCACATTGAAGCATTGATATTTTGCTCTCCCACTGCAACAAAAGTGGCTGACTTGAAAGCGTGCCTTTCAGAAATGTTCAATGCGGATGTGCCGGAAGCGGATATTGAAGGGGCTATTGCCCAGTTGGAAGAGAAATTCAAAAGTGATGATTTTTCTTTTCAGCTCTACAAAGCAGCCGGAGGGTATCAATTTTTGACCAAACCGGCTTATCAAGCCAGCATTGGTATCATGCTGAAGCAGCAATCTAAAAAGAGATTGTCTACATCAGCGATGGAGACCCTGTCCATCATCGCATACAAGCAGCCCATTTCTAAAACCGAAGTAGAAAACATTCGCGGTGTAAACTGCGATTACGCGATTCAGAAGTTGTTGGACAAAGGCCTCATTGAGATTCAAGGGAAAGCAGAAACCATTGGCCGCCCTATTTTATACGGCACCAGCGTTAAATTCATGGAGTACTTTGGGATCAATGACATCACGGAACTACCCACACCGAAGGATTTTACCAACGAGGTTAACACCATTGGCGAAACACCCGAAAACTAATCACAATCTTGGCGGATGGTACGCCCATTAGCCAATGCACTCACACTTCCGTAACTTGCCCATTCAGCCGATCATAATCAGGCTGTTCATATATTAACTTTTGAATCAACCTACCTATGGCCCGACCTAGATCAACCGGTAAGAGCAGCTCGTTTGGCAAACAAACGGATGCCGAAAAATCCTTTCGCAGTCGCAAGAAAGATGAAAAGCGTTTTGACTCGGAGCGCCCTAAAAAATCGTACTCCTCCCGCGGTGAAGATCGCCCGCATGGCGAAGGCAGATCATCGCGCTTTGGCAGTGCCGATGGAGAAAGAAAATCATACGGTCGTAGAGACGATTCTTCTTCGGAAAGACCGAAGCGTTATTCAAAGCCATTTGAAAAAAGAGGCGAAGGCAGTGATCGCCCTTACTCCAGACCCAGTTCAAAACCATTTGGTGAAAAACGTTCATTCAACAGTGACTCTGATCGCCCAAAACGAATTACCAAAGGCCCATTTGAAAAAAGAAGCGACAAACCATTTGGTGAACGCAAAGAACGATTCTCTTCAGACAAACCCCGCTTTTCAAGAGAGGGTGATGATAAAAGACCTCGCAGAGATGATCATTCTTTTGGTTCCGATAAACCATTTGGCGAACGCAAAGAACGATTCTCTTCGGACAAACCTCGCTTTTCAAAAGAGGGCGATGACAAAAGACCGCGCAGAGATACCCGCTCGTTTGATAGCGACAAACCTCGTTCATTCTCAAAGCCATTCGCTAAAAGAGACGATGAAAAACCATTTCGTAAAAGCTTTAGTGGCCCACGCGATGGTGACGATGCAAAGTCCGCTCGCAGAAGCAGTCGCCCGTTTGACGAAAGCGAAGAACGTCCGAAAAAATTCTCTCGTGCCGATGTAGTGAAAAAAGGAGTTAAGCCTGAGGGCAAAAAACCTTTTGCTGATTCAAAGTTTGCTTCGGACTCAGCTCCTCAGCGACCTGAATACAAAGAGAAAGTAGTGGAAGAAGGCGCCACCATTCGCTTGAATAAATTCATGGCCAATAGTGGCGTGGGTAGCCGCAGAGAAGCGGACGAATATATTAAAATGGGATTGGTGACGGTGAATGGAGTGACCATCACTGAGATGGGCCACAAAGTAAAAATGACAGACGATGTACGCTACGAAGGTAGACGCTTGAAAGCGGAAAAGCCGGTTTATATTTTGTTGAACAAACCCAAAGGATTTATCACTACTACAGATGATCCGCAAGAGCGAAACACAGTGATGAATCTAGTGGCCAATGCAGGTAAAGAAAGAATTTATCCGGTAGGAAGATTGGACAGAAACACCACAGGCTTATTGTTACTAACGAATGATGGCGATTTGGCAGATAAGTTGACGCATCCATCGTACAAAGCAAAAAAGATTTACAAGGCAACTTTGGATAAGCCAATTACGAAAGCAGATTTTGTCAAAATACAGGAAGGTGTTTATTTGGAAGAGGGCAGAGCCATTGTAGATGATTTGGCGATGGTAGACGAGATGACTGTGGGTATTGAATTGCACATTGGCTGGAATCGCATTGTACGTAGAATTTTTGAATCGCTTGGATATGAAGTGGTGAAACTGGATCGGGTGGTATATGCCGGTCTGGATAAAAAAGATTTAGGTCGCGGCCAATGGCGCTTTTTAAAACCTGAGGAGGTGGTAAAATTGAAGCATTTCAACTAGGCAAACGCAAAATATCCTTTCACCAAATACCCCGGCATTGTCGGGGTATTTTTTTACATTCAATAATATTTTATAAAAATGAGATGCGCATTATGGAATTGCATCGTTTTTGCATCTTATGGCTGTGACTATTGACCATTTTTAAATTAAGTAGGTAATCCATGCGACTTATGAAAAAGCATTTTCTAGTTATTCTAATAATCACTTTCGCACAACTTAGTTGTGCACAAACAAAACCCACATCAATGCCCCACAATTACGAATATGCCTGGAAGGAGGTCTCCGATTTTGAAAGTAAAGGTTTGCCCGAATCCGCACTAAAAGCAGTGAACGCGATTTACGAGCAAGCAAAAAAAGAACAGAACGCACCCCAATTGGTTAAGGCGGTGGTTCATCAACTCAAGTTCATCGATTATAAAGAGGAAAATGCCTTTGTAAAAAACCTGATTAAACTGCGTGAAGAGGCTAACGCGGCTACCTTCCCAACGAAGCCTTTGCTACATTCCATGTTAGCCGAAATGTATTGGCAGTATTATCAAAACAACCGCTACCGATTTAATGAGCGAAGTGAAGTAGCGAATGTGAAACAAGATGACATCGAAACATGGAGCTTAACTAAGATTATTGAAGAAACATTTCAACAATACAAACTTTCGCTGCAAGAATCAGAGAAAAGCAAAGCCACACCTATTGCATTATATGACCAGGTGCTTCATTCCGGAAATGAAAAAGGAAGAAGCTACCGCGCTACACTTTTTGATTTTTTAGCGCACCGTGCGTTGAGCTTTGCCTCCGGAGAAGAAGCGGCCATCACGCAACCGGCCTATGCCTTTGTTTTAGATAAGGACGAATATTTTTCCGATGCAGCTGAATTTTCAAAACTGCCGATTTCTTCAAAGGATACGTATTCACTCAAGCTTTACGCGATGCAGCTGTTTCAGGAATTAACAGCTTTTCATTTGACAGATAAAGACCCGGAGGCTTTAGTGGATTTGGAAATCCAGCGCATTTCATTTGTGTATGCCAACCATGTGCTGCCCACTAAAAAAGAATTGTATCGAAAGGCATTGGAGAAGTTAGAACAGAAATATATTCTTCTTCCTATCTCTACACGAGTAACTTACCTCATCGCACAAACCTATTTTGAAGAAGCATCATTATACAAACCACTTCAATCCGATAACCACAAGTGGGATTTCAAGAAAGCGTTTGACATAGCGGAAGCCGCCAAGAAGAGATTCAAAGATTCAGACGGAGCCATTCAGTGCGAAAACCTTCAGCAAAGTATTCTCGCGAAAACGATTAGCGCGGCCATTGAAGATACTAATATTCCCAATGAACCCTTTCGCTGTTTGGTCCGGTATAAGAATGTAACCGATCTCCACTATCGTATCATTAAAGTGAACCGCGAAGAAGTACAGGCACAGCGAAGAAAGTGGGAGCGCAAGTACGATGTTGATCAGGAACAAAAATTTCTAGAATACTTTTTACCAAAAACTCCGATCAAGTCGGGCAAGTTTGTATTGCCAGATGATAAGGATTATCAGCAGCACAGTTTAGAAGTGAAACTGGATGCACTGCCTGTGGGCGAATACATGGTGCTCTACAGCCATCGTCCTGATTTTGCCATTGGTAAAAATGGACTAGCCTATGCGTTTACCACTGTCTCCAACATTAGTTATATCCATCGCTCCGTAAAAGATGGCAGTACCGAACTGTATGTGTTGCATCGCAAAAGCGGTGAGCCGTTGGCCGGAGTATTGATAGAAGTGTTTGCGAGCAAATACAACTCGCGAAGAAATGAGTACGAGCCTGTGAAAATTGGTAGCTACACATCCGATGCCAAAGGATATATTCGCGTGCCCTATCAAACAAAAGATGATAACCGAAACTTCTCTTTCAATTTTAGTTTACGAACCGATCGGATCAGCACGACTCCCATTGACCGTGGGTCTTATTATAATGGAAGCATCTACCAGTATCGTGAAGTAAAACGTGAAAAATTTGTAAGGACCTTTTTCTTTTTGGATCGCGCCATCTATCGTCCGGGGCAAACCATTTATTTTAAAGGACTGGTCGTCAACACGGACGACAAAACTTCAGAGCTTGGAAGGAAATCAATTCACACGATTGTGCTCTATGATGTGAATCATCAAGAGCGTGGCAAAGTGGAAGTGACGACAAATGAGTTTGGAACATTTAGTGGCACTTTTGTTGCGCCTTCATCAGGACTTACCGGACAAATGAGTTTGCAGGATACTGCCGGAACAGGAAGTGTTTATTTTTCGGTGGAGGAATACAAGCGCCCGAAATTTGAAGTGGCGTTTGAGCCAATGAAAGGTTCTTATCGATTGGATCAGAATATTGAGTCGGAAGGATTTGCACGAGCTTATTCAGGGGCCAACATTGATGGCGCTTCGGTAAGTTATCGGGTCGTGCGTGTAGCTCGCTATCCATATTGGTGGTGGTGCCGATGGGGTTATTACCCAAGTTCGCCTGAAATGGAAATTGCCAATGGGAGTACAAAAACGGATGCAGATGGCAAATTCAAAGTAAACTTTACCGCACTTCCGGATCGAAGTGTGGACAAGGCTTCTGATCCGATTTTTGATTACACCATCTATGCCGATGTTACCGACATCAATGGCGAAACGCACAGTAACAGCACCACTATTTCGGTTGGATATAAATCATTGCAAGTAGGTGTCTACATTGGCAATATTAATAAGGACCAACTCGATCCTGCCAAAGAATTTTCGATATCCACTACAAACTTGGCCGGACAATTTGAAGCTGCGAAAGGAAGTATTCAAATCTTTGAACTAAAATCGCCAACAAAAGTATTTCGTAATCGCCTGTGGGAGCAGCCCGACCGTGCACTTTATACACGCGAACAATACTATCAGCTCTTTCCAATCGATTTATTCGCTGATGAAAACAACAAACTAAAATGGGAACGAGCAGCAGAAGTTTTCAATTTGAATTTTAATACAGCCGAGAAGAAAAATTTTAGCCTAGCTAATTTGAATAAATGGAAATCGGGAGAGTACGTGTTGGAGATAAAAGCGTTGGATGCCTCTGGACAAGAAGTGAAAGAAGTAACTTATTTTACAGTTTCAGCTCCTTCTAACAAAACGATAGCAACTCCACAGGTAAATTATTTTCAGCCGCTGAAAATGGAAGGCGAGCCGGGTGAGAAAGCTAGTTTTATTCTTGGCACTGCGGATAAAAAGGTAAATGTTCTTTACGAACTAGAACTCGATGGCCAACTATTATCGAAAGAATGGATTTCTCTTAGCAACGAGCAACGAAAGTTCGAAGTATTGATTAAAGAAGAATACCGGGGCGATGTGGGTATTCATTATGCATTCATCAAAGATAACCGACTTTACACCCATAGCCAGGCCATTTCGGTTCCGTTCAGTAACAAGGCTTTGACTATTTCTTTTGCAAGCTTCCGCGATAAGTTACAACCAGGACAACAAGAGCAGTGGAAAATTTTGGTAAAGGGAAACACAGCCGAAAAAGTAGCAGCCGAAATGGTGGCGACTCTTTACGATGAATCTCTCGATGAGTTTGGAAGCAATAACTGGTACGCACATTTTTTCAATTCAAACAACACTCGGTTAGGTTGGAGCAGTGCGAATGGATTTAATCGGGAAGATCTTCGGTTGTTTAGCAAAGACTGGAATCCTGATCAAGAAAGATCACCCGATGGAGTTTACTTTGATAGTTTCAATTGGTTTGATTATAGTTTCTATCAGTATTTCTATGGGAATAGAAAGTTTCGAGCTGGCGCGATGACTGCAAGCCCTATATATAAAAGCGAAGAATTAAAGGAAGCAACTTTTTCATTTTCAAATGCGGACGGCAAAAGAGAAGATACGATGGCGATGGCACCAGCTGCAATAGTTGAGGTAGCTGATGAACAAGAAATCGATGATGATTGGTCAATTGACGATAAAGCCACTGAAGTAAAGCCTAATGCAAAACAAGACTTCTCCCAAGTAAAGGTGCGTACCAACTTCAACGAGACCGCTTTCTTCTATCCACATTTGCAAACCAACGAACAAGGAGAGATCATTATCAACTTCACGATCCCGGAAGCATTAACGCGCTGGAAGATGTTGGGCTTCGCGCACACCACTGATTTAAAATCTGGATCAATCATCAACCATTTGGTAACTCAAAAAGAATTGATGGTGGTGCCTAATCAACCGCGCTTCTTCCGCGAGAATGACAAAATGATTTTTTCAGTGAAGGTGAGTAGTTTGGTTGATTCGGATCTAACCGGACAAGCACAACTGGAATTTTTTGATGCGCTTACCATGAAGCCGATCGATGCGCAAATGAAGAATAATGGTAAAACAAAAGATTTTTCCTTGAAGCCACGTCAAAGCACTAACTTGGAGTGGAGCATTGAAATTCCGGAAGGTGTGCAAGCCATTACGTATCGCGTGGTAGCCAAAGCCGGCAATTTTTCAGATGGAGAAGAAATGACCATTCCAGTGGTGACCAACCGCATGTTGGTGACTGAAACAATGCCGTTGCCTATTCGAGGTAAGCAGACGAAAGAATTTAAGTTCGAGAAGTTTATCAACAACAAATCCACCACGCTGCGTCATCACCGCTTCACGTTGGAGTTCACTTCCAATCCCGCATGGTATGCCATTCAGGCGCTGCCTTATTTGATCGAGTATCCGTATGATTGCGTGGAGCAGACGTTCAGTAAGTTTTATGCGAACAGTATTGCATCGCATATCGCCAATTCCAATCCACGCATCAAGCAAGTGTTTGACACGTGGAAGAATATTCAACCTGATGCACTGTTGTCGAACCTGGAAAAAAATCAGGAGTTGAAATCCGCTTTGTTGGAGGAAACACCGTGGGTACTGCAAGCCAAAGACGAGTCGCAAAGAAAGCGCAGCGTGGCATTATTGTTTGATTTGAATCGCATGGCCAGCGAACAAGAACGTGCACTCGACAAAATCGCGAAAGCACAAAATGCGAGCGGAGGCTTTAGCTGGTTTCCCGGATTTCCGGAAGATCGCTACATGACACAACACATCATCAGCGGCATGGGGCATTTGGATGCATTGGGTGTACGCACAGTTCGTCAAGACACACGCACGTGGAACATGGTAAACAATGCACTGCGTTATTTGGATCATGAATTGCAAGATGATTACGAGCGATTGAAAGCACTCGTCAAAAAAGGACAGGCAAAATTTGAAGATGATAATTTGGGGTACACCCAAATTCAATATCTGTACATGCGCAGCTACTTCAAGGACGTAACTATCCCCGATGACACGAAGGAAGCATTCAACTATTACTTAAGTCAGGCGAAAAAATATTGGCTAAAGGAGAATTTGTACATGCAGGGAATGCTCGCTTTGGCGCTTCATCGTAATGATGACAAGACAACACCAGCTGCGATGATTAAGTCATTTAATGAACGCGCTTTACGCTCAGAAGAAATGGGCATGTATTGGAAGAGCGATCGTGGCTACTATTGGTACCAAGCGCCTATTGAAACACAGGCTTTGATGATTGAAGTCTATGATGAAGTTGCGAAAGATGTAAAATCAGTTGAAGACTTGAAAGTGTGGTTGCTCAAGCAAAAGCAAACACAAGATTGGAAAACCACCAAAGCAACTACCGAGGCATGTTATGCACTTTTGCGAAGAGGCACTGATGCTTTAGTAAATACCAAGTTGGTAGATATCAAAGTAGGTAGCGAAACGATTGATCCAACGAAGCGTGAAGACACCAAAATAGAAGCAGGCACCGGCTATTTCAAAACAGCGTGGCAAGCGGGCGAGATCAAATCCGATATGGGTAAGATTACCATTTCGAAAACCGATGATGGTGTAGCATGGGGCGCTGCCTACTGGCAATATTTTGAGCAGCTCGATAAAATTACTCCTGCTGAAACGCCATTGAAATTGAAGAAGCAACTCTTCAAACAAACCAATACCGATCGAGGACCAGTGATTACACCGATCACCCCACAATCACCATTGCAAATAGGCGATTTGGTAAAAGTTCGAATTGAACTTCGGGTTGACCGCGACATGGAATATGTTCATCTGAAGGATATGCGTGCTGCGGGTTTCGAGCCGGTGAATACTATTTCGACTTACAAGTATCAGGATGGACTTTCGTATTACGAGAGCACACGCGACCTCGCTACCAATTTCTTTATTGGTTATTTGGGCAAAGGAACGTATGTATTTGAATATGAATTGCGCGTGTCGCAAAAAGGAGATTTCTCCAATGGGGTTACAAATATTCAATGCATGTATGCGCCCGAGTTCGCGAGTCATTCAGAAGGAATTCGCGTTAACATAAAATAGACAAGCAGGAAAAAGAGAGGAGCATTTTTAGTGCTCCTCTTTTATTTCTATTCACCTTTTAAATTGTCGACCGGATTGACATACATCGCACGCCAGGTTTGCGAGCCGATCGTGACGATGCTGAAAACAAGTAATGCGATCACGCCAATTAAAATTGTAGCTGTATCTACGGATACGTGGTAAGCCAATTGCTGCAACCACAAATTGTTGAGGAAGTATGCAGCCGGCACCGCCAGAACAATCGCGATCAACAAAATACTCACAAAGCCTTTCGACAACAGATAGACCAACGAGCCATTGCTGCTTCCCAGCACTTTGCGAATGGAAATTTCTTTGATGCGCGTTTCAGTTGTGTAGGTAGCCATGCCCAACAAACCAAGGCATGAGATCAAAATCGCGAGAAAAGAGATTAAACCTAAAATGCTCACTAAATCACCAAAGAAGATATCATAGATTTTATGTACTTCTGCGTAGAAGTCTTTGTAATCTACTTTTAAAGTTGGGTTCACTTTCGCCCAGGCGGCTTCAACACTTTTACCGGCATCTTCGAAGCTACCGGTGTATTGCACCTGTAATAAATTATATTCTTTCGGATTTGCAATCAGTGCCAGCGGCTCTAGTTTCTCTACCAACATTTGATGGTTGTAATCTTTCACTACGCCAATAATTTGCTTTCGCGATGAGTCTTGCTTGAGAATAATTTCTTGCCCAATCGCTTCGAGTGGAGATGCAAAGTGGAATGCTTCCACCGCTTTTTCATTTAGCACGATTAAATTCTGTTTTGATTCACCATCACCTTCCTGAAAATAACGCCCAGCAACAAGTGAAATTTTTAAATTTTTTAGATAGTCTTCGTCTGTAGAGTAATAGTTAAGACTTGTCCATTCTTTATCTTCTAATGTGCGCTTGTACCCTTCACCATAGCTGGAGCCTGCAGCCAGCACGTGCGATACAGCTGTAGCATTTTCAATGTTGGCATGCTTAAGAAGTTCTGTCTTTAAAACATCGGATGGTGTATTGCTGAGAGCCACCACCATTTTTTTATCCATGTTAAATCCATGATCGGCTCGCAAAAAAAGTTGCAGTTGGTTATAAACCACAATCACCGACAAAATAAACACTAGTGAAAATGTAAATTGTGTAACCAGCAATGATTTTCGCAGGCCAATGTTCGAAAACAATTTCATTGATTTTACGCCTTTCAAAACTTTTACCGGTTGAAATCCGCTGAGTACGATAGCCGGAAATACCCCGGCCAGGAATCCCACTACGATGGCGAAAACAACAAACACAACATACACAAAGTAATTTGCTTCCAAATTCCATTGCATCAATCGAGCAAAACTTAATTCAAGCATCAATGGTCTTAGCGCAATCAGTAGAAGCACCGCAACAATCAATGCAATCAGCGCTACTAACACCGACTCAGAAATGAATTGGGTAAAAATCTGCCACCGCATCGCACCCGTTACTTTTCGTACGCCAATTTCTCGGGCGCGCGTAAGTGATCGTGCGATGGAAAGATTGGTGAAGTTAAAACATGAAGTCAACATCACGATACCAGCCAAACCTGCAAAGAAGTAGACGAATACCCAGGGCAAAAAAGGACCAATCGGATTGTTAATGAATGCGCCCGGTGTAATTTCCGCGAGTGCCTGCGGTTGATAGTTGACTTTCTGCTGTGTATCCGGATTGGTGATAACGGCAAAATGTTTTTCTTCGATGGCCTTCAGTTGAGGGATAATGTCATCCACCGACTTGTCTTTTTCCAGCAGCACATAAATCCACCCCGATGTGTAGTTATACCAATTGTCTAAATCTTTTCCGCGCTTGTTTTGCGACTCTAAACTTTTTACTGTACTAAGGCTGGCAAGGGCATCAAATACAATGTGCGATTTGTGAGAAGTCTCTTTGAGGATACCGGTAACTTTGTAAGGGCCCTCGGTGCCTACTTTAAAAGTTTCACCTATTGGATTTTCCTGACGAAATAATTTTTTCGCTGCCTTTTTGGTAAGCACCACAGAGTATGGTTCAACCAACGCTGTAGCGGGATTGCCTTGTTCCAATTCGTATTCAAACACATCCAGAATTTCGGGATCGGCAAAATATCCGGCCACCGGAATATTTACATTCTGCTCAATCTCCATCCACATATTTCCAAAGCCGCGCACAATGCGCACCGACTTTTCTACACCGGTGAAATTTTCATTCAAATCTTGTTGCAAAGGTAAGGTAGTGGTTGCCGTTTCTGAAAAGCGTTCACCCTTCGAGCCGATGGGAATGGAATTGATCCGATAAATACGATCGCGTTTGGTGTTGTATCGATCGTACATCATCTGGTCGGCTACCAGCATGATGATCACCATGGATAGCGCCATTGCCACTGACAAACCAAAAATATTGATGGCAGAGAAAAAGCGGTGCCGTAACAAGCTCCGAAGAGCTGTTTTTAAATAATTGAATAACATAAGAGAAGTGGTAAAATGAGAGCAGCGAGAAAACGCTGCCCGTAAATTATTTTGCTTCGCGCTTCACGAGAAAGTAGTAGATCAAAAACCCGAGAGACACCGATACGGCAAACAAACCGTAAGGTAGCGGAGACTCAGGACTGACGGGTACATATTCCATAATGATTAGAGAAATACCTCCGAAGAAAGTAATGAGACCCCATTTCAAAGAAGCATATTTATTATCAGTAAGCGTATGCTGTTTAAAAATGGCTTGCGTGTCTTCATTCACATAACCTTTGTCAATCATTTTCTTTTTCAGGATGTAGTCGGTCATCACTTTGGTAAAGAAATAAATCGAGGTTCCAAGGCTTCCTAAGATGGCAATGGGCATTAATACTTCAGATGTAATCATATACATATTTTTTAGTTTCTTGGTGCGTAAGACACCAACTGTGCCAGGCATGTTGCAAAGATTTCTAATATTTTTAAAAATGAGCCTCCGGATAACAAACGCTTCAATTTAAATAACAGAAATTTCCTGCAACATTCTATCTTGTAGGTGTGTCTAACCCACCAATGACAGAAGATAGGGCCTTGGTATCGCAGGTTTTAAATGGCGATAGGGCAGCATTTCGGCAATTAATAAGGCAACACCAACGTCTGGTGGCGCACATGGTTGCCCGTTTGGTGGATCGGAATGAAGATCGGGAGGAACTGTGTCAGGATGTTTTTCTGAAAGTGTATGAAAAATTAGGAGAGTTTACATTTCAATCAAAGTTGAGTACATGGATTGCCACCATCGCCTACCGGCATGCGATCAATCACTTACGAAAAAAGAAAATTAAACTCAGCGATATTCCGGACGAAACGCAGTTCTCCAATTTTTTTATATCACACGAAGACATTGAAGAAGATCTATCCGATCGACAAATGAATGAAAAGGTGTTGGAATGGATCGGACAATTACCGCATCAATATAAAACCGTGCTCACACTTTATCATATCGATTCGATGAGCTATCAGGAAATTGAAGCGGCTACGGGTATGCCCGAAGGCACAGTAAAGAATTACCTATTTCGGGCGCGGCAGTTATTGAAAGAAAAAGTAAAAGCGTATCTTGACAAAGAAGAAATAGTATGACATCCCACGAAGAATCTCTACAACAGCAATTAGAAGAAGGTAAACCGGTTCCGGCCAATGCAGATACACGCGCGTATCAAAAAGTGTTTGATGCCCTGCAACAGGAGCCTGAATTTGAATTGCCACTTTACTTTGAAGATCGGGTGCTTCAGAAAATAGAAGCGAATGCAAAACGGTCTGAACGAAAAGAAACATATTGGTTGGTGGCTGGAGTGTTATTGCTAGTCATCGCTGCTATTGTGGGGGCGGCACTGGTAGGATTCAAGCCATCATTTGGAGCTTTTGCCTTTCTGTCGCGCTATACAGGTTTGTTCATTTTTGGAATGGTATTTATTATGGCGCTTCAATGGCTTGATCGAAAAATAGTTCAACGTCCGGGCTTTTAGGCATCTGTAAAAAAGGGAAAGAATGATTATTATTGTTTATTCAATCCCTAAACCAAATGAAAAAATCAGTTCTTTTCCTCGTGCTGTTGGTAGCTAGCCCGCTACTCTTTGCACAAAAATACCAAGGCGATAGTTGGGCTAAGGTAAAAGCCTCCGGTGGCTCACTTTCCGTTGTTTATTATGAACAGGCCGGGCTTATTCAAGATGTAAATGGAAAGCCTGCCGGTTTGTGTGTAGATGTGCTCGAAGATTTTGTAGCGTTTATTCAAACCAAGTACGGCAAAAAAGTTACCATACAGTATCTGGGTAAGGAGCCTGTGTTTGCCAATTTCTTAGCTGCTGCACAAAATAATCCCAACGTTTTAGGCGTAACGAATGTGACAGTAACCGATGATCGCAAGAAGATATTGAAGTTTACACCGGCTTTTATGTCCAACCCGGTGGTGATGGTTACGCACAAAGATGCACCGAACCTGACTGACCTTTCTCAAATCAAAAAATCATTTGCAGGTTACTCGGCCGAGATCATTGGCGGAAGCACCCACATGAAGCACGCGAATAAAATTAAGAGCGACTATTGGCCTGAACTTTCAATCACAACCGGCATTTCAGGTCCGGAGATTTTCAAAAAGATGGCCACAGATCCGAAGTTATTTACCATTCTTGACTTTACAGAATTTGTAGATGCCAATCGCAAAAAGCTTCCGCTGAAAAAGCAAGCCATAGAATTTGGTAAGCCCGAGGAGTTGGCATTTGTTATGGCCAAGCAAAGCGATTGGGATACCGTATGGAAGGAATTTTTAACAGACGAGTACCGCAAAAGCGCTAAGTATCGCAAGAACATAGCCGATAATTTAGGCTCCGCATTTTTGGGCGTTTTGAAATAAAAATAGGAGAACCGCAAAAAAATTAGAAGAAAGTCAGGTGAAAGCCTGACTTTTTCTGTTTTTCAACCCGAGGAATCGGCTTTTATACCCAATCAATACCGACTACATAATTAGCCAATCCATTTTACTCTGAAATCGGTTTATCTTGCCAAACAACTTATCATGTTATGAAGAAAATATACAGTTATTCACTGCTTCTGCTGATGGCACTTTCTGCGGTATGCGCTCAGGCGCAAGAGCCCAAAAAGGAAGCCAAAGCAGATTCTGTCAAAAAAGAAAAGCCAAAGAAAAAAAGAGACCTGCTCTTGGAGGTAGGTCGCAGAATTCCCATTAAAACATCCGAAGGAACATGGATGTCTTTGGATGTAAGTCCTGATGGGAAAAGCATCGCATTTGATTTCTTGGGCGATATTTTTACCATGCCGATTACAGGCGGTAAGCCAACTCAGTTTACGAGTGGCATGAGCTTCGACTCACATCCCAAGTTCAGTCCCGATGGCACCAAATTGTTATTTATCTCCGACCGCAGTGGTGGTGAAAATATCTGGTGGTTTGCTTTGGACAAAAAAGATTCATTGCAGGTAACTAAGGGAAATACCGATCATTACCAGTCTGCTGAGTGGACACCGGATGGAAATTACATTGTCGGATCACGCGGCACACGCAATCTCAAACTTTGGATGTTTCACAAAGACGGTGGCTCTGGTGCCCAGTTAATTGGAAAGCCGGATAACCTGAAAGTAATCGAGCCTGCCTTCGGAAATGATGGTCGCTATGTATGGTACTCGCAACGATTCGGGGCGTGGAATTACAACGCACAGTTTCCGCAATACCAATTAGGAGTGTACGATCGTGAGACAGGCGATACCGATCGCAAAACGCAACGCTATGGTTCTGCCTTCACACCAACACTTTCACCGGATGGTAAATGGTTGGTATATGGCACACGCTACAACGATCAAACCGGATTGGTACTCCGTGATTTAAAAACAGGAGATGAAAAATGGTTGGCATATCCGGTGCAACATGACGAGCAAGAATCCATTGCTCCATTGGGTGTATTACCTGCTATGTCATTCACACCGGATAGCAAAGAAGTGGTGGCCTCGTATGGAGGAAAATTCTACCGCATACCGGTAGCGGGTGGCGATGCCATCAACATCCCTTTCCAAATGGAAACCGAATTGCTAGTTGGCCCTCGCGTTGATTTCAAATATCCAATTAAGGATGACAAAGACATGATTGCTACGCAGATTCGCGATGCAGTTGTTTCGCCCGATGGAAAGCAAGTAGCCTTCACCGCTTTGAATCGTTTGTATTTGTACGACATCGCGAAAGCGACTTATAAAAGAATTACTGCTAACAATTTTACCGAAGCACAACCTACTTGGAGTCCGGATGGAAGTCAACTAGCGTGGGTTACTTGGGAAAACAATGCAGGGCATTTATACAAAATCAATTTCAAGGCGAAAGACGCTAAACCTGTTCGTTTAACAAATGTGGCCGGATTGTATACGGAGCCTGCATGGTCTTATCAGGGAAATAAAATTGTTTTCTTCCGGGGCGCAACTCAAACTTTTAAAGATGCAGCTGATCCATTCTTTGCGGGAGCACAAGAAGATTTGTTGTGGATTTCTGGTGATGGTGGTAATGTAAATTTCATCGCGAAAGCGAAAGGACGCGGAGCGCCACATTTTACCAAAACGGACGACCGCATCTATTTATACCATGGACAAAAAGGATTGTTATCCATTCGCTGGGATGGCACCGATGAAAAAGGTCATTTGAGAGTAACCGGCATTACGGTGTATGGTTCGGTGTTGATGGATCACAGTTGTATGTTGAACGAATCAGAAATGGAACCGGCCCAAGAACCTTCTATTGCCGATGTGATTAAAATTGCTCCGGAAGGCGACAAAGCGCTGGCGCAAATCAACAATGAAATTTATGTAGTGACTATTCCAAAAACAGGTGGCGATGTTCCTAAAATTTCAGTAGCCGAAGCAGAGCGTGCACAATTTCCGGCACGTAAGCTGACGAAGATTGGAGGTGAATTTGCCAGCTGGTCGAACAATGCAAAAACAGTTTACTTCACGTTAGGCAATGCGTTCTTTACCTACCACCTCGATTCCGCGAAAGCGAAAGAAGATTACTTGAAAAAGAAAAAGGCAGAAGAGGAGAAGGCAAAAGAATTGGAGGATGCAAAAGGCGATAAGAAAGAGGAGAAGAAAGATGCTGCTGACAAGAAAAAGGACAAGAAAGATGAGCCTTATAAGCCAACAGAAATTCGCATCAAAGTCACTGTACAGAAAGACATCCCGCAAGGAAAGGTATTGTTCCAAAACGCGCGCATAATTACCATGAATGGCGATGAAGTGATTGAGCGTGGCGATGTGTTGATTGAAAATGCGCGCATTAAACAAGTAGGCGCAGCCGGATCGATTAATGTGGATGCATCAGTACAAAAGATGGACATGAGTGGAAAAACCATTGTGCCGGGCTTTGTGGATACACACGCACACATGTGGCCAGCTTGGGGCGTTCACAAAAATCAAGTGTGGATGTATGCTGCTAATCTGGCTTACGGAGTTACGACTACCCGCGATCCACAAACTGCTACTACCGATGTGTTGACCTATGGCGACATGGTGGAAACCGGTCAGATCATCGGACCAAGAATTTATTCTACCGGACCAGGCGTGGGCTTCTGGGCATATAATCTAAAAGATGCCGATCAGGCGAAAGATATTTTGAAGCAATACTCTGAATATTTCAATACGAAAACGATCAAGATGTATTTGACAGGAAATCGTCAGCACCGCCAGTGGATCATTCAGGCTGCGAAAGAACAAGGTCTGATGCCAACTACCGAAGGTGGTCTTGATTTCAAATTGAATCTCACCAACCTGATTGATGGTTATCCGGGACATGAACATGCGCTTCCGATCTATCCGCTGTACAGAGATTTGGCTACCTCAATTGCCGAAGCCAAGATGACTTACACACCTACTTTGTTGGTGGCGTACGGTGGACCGTGGGCAGAGAATTTTTATTATGCCACAGAAAATGTAAATGGCGATCCGAAGTTGAATCACTTTACGGCAAAGTCTGAGCTTGACCAAAAATCAAGACGCAGACCGGGATGGTTTATGAAAGAAGAACATGTGTTTGAAGATCATGCCAAATTTGTAAATGATTTAGTGAAAGCCGGAGGAAATGCCGGAGTTGGTTCACACGGTCAATTGCAAGGCTTGGGCTATCATTGGGAATTGTGGAGTATCGCTTCCGGTGGCATGCGCAATTTAGATGCACTGAAAGTTGCTACCATTCACGGAGCGAGAGCGATCGGTTTGGATGGCGACATCGGTAGTATCGAAGCTGGCAAACTTGCCGACTTGATTATTTTGGATAAAAACCCGTTGGAGAATATCCGTAATACCAACTCAGTATTCAGAGTCATGAAAAATGGCCGCTTGTACGAAGGCAATACCCTCGATGAGGTGTACCCTACCGTTCGCAAAGCGCCCGACTTTGCTAAAGACCAGGCAGCGCCAGTAGGTGTGCCGGGTATCAAGTAATTATTAGTTTATTAGTTAGCAAGAGCGAAAGAGGCATCCTCAAAATGGATGCCTCTTTTTTTTATCCACGGGCAAATTCCCTTTTACATTTATTTCCGGAGACAAGGATTTCTTTTGTAACTAACCCGGCTAGAAGTTTCTGTTGGTCTCTTTTCAGATGCTTGCGGAAACAGTAAGAGAATCATTCCGGTATTTTTTACAACTTTTTTCAATATCCAAACGCTCGTTCAAATCATTTTAACCACTATCATTGTTATTATTTCAAACGATAGAAACCATGAATTTTGAACTTACCGAAGAACAATTGGCCGTACAACAGGCAGCCCGCGATTTTGCCCAAAATGATCTCCTTCCGGGAGTAATTGACCGTGATAATGAGCAGCGTTTTCCCGCGGAGCAGGTCAAAAAGATGGGTGAGCTCGGGTTCATGGGCATGATGACCGACCCTAAATACAATGGAGGAGGCATGGACTCCATTTCGTATGTGTTGGCGATGGAAGAGATTTCCAAAATCGATGCTTCTGCTTCGGTGTGTATGTCGGTCAACAATTCATTGGTTTGTTGGGGATTGGAGCGCTTCGGTACAGAAGAGCAAAAAGAAAAATATTTGAAGAAGCTGACCACCGGAGAGGTGATTGGTGCCTTTTGTTTGTCGGAACCGGAAGCAGGCTCAGACGCTACCAGCCAACGCACCACTGCCGAAGACAAAGGTGATCACTACTTACTGAACGGAACCAAAAACTGGATTACCAACGGCAAGAGTGCCAGCGTTTATATTGTAATCGCGCAAACCCATCCGGAGAAAAAACACAAGGGAATCAACGCACTGATTGTCGAGCGAGGCATGCCGGGTTTTGTGGTGGGAAAGAAAGAAGACAAAATGGGTATCCGCGGCAGTGACACACATTCATTGATGTTTACCGATGTAAAAGTGCCCAAAGCCAATCGCATTGGTGATGATGGTTTCGGATTTACCTTCGCGATGACGACTTTGAACGGAGGCCGCATTGGTATTGCCGCACAAGCGCTTGGCATTGCTTGCGGTGCGTATGAGTTAGCGCTGAAATATTCAAAAGAGCGAAAAGCCTTTGGCAAACATTTGTCAGAGCACCAGTCCACTCAATTTAAGCTTGCCGAAATGGCCACAAAAATTGAAACAGCTCGCCTGTTGGTTTTGAAGGCAGCGTACCTGAAAGACGAGAAGAAAGATTTTGTGAAAGCGGCTGCCATGGCGAAATTATATGCGAGCCAGATTGCGCAGGAAGTAACAACCGAAGCGGTTCAGATTCATGGAGGGTATGGCTATGTAAAAGAGTTTCATGTAGAGCGCCTGATGCGCGATGCGAAGATCACGCAGATTTATGAAGGCACTACCGAAATTCAGAAGATGGTGATTTCGAGAGAGCTGTTGAAGTAAGGGCTATTTCAGCTTTTTCTTTAGGTCATTAATGTCATTCTCCAATTCTTTCAGGCTTTGCTCTTTCTGAATGGTTTGTTGCGTGAGCCTGAACTTTTCGAATTCGGTGGAGGATTTCTCGATCGCCATGTCATGACTTATTTTTCCGGCATGAGTAAGTAACTCCCGTCCGTTCAATTCTAGAAGACCGTCCAGACGTTTTATCCAGTCGTTCATATACATCGGAGTTTGCTGTTGTGCCATAGTTTCGGCAAAAGCAAGATATTGTTCCACCAAAAGCCCGAGCAAGCGGATTTCATCTTCCGTCAGATAATTTTTGGCAATGCTTACATCGGATTTCTTGATGGCAGACGCATTTTTTTTGTCTAGCGATTGCATCCCCAACAGAGGGAGTGTGGCATCGACCCTTCGATAAACCAATTCGGCTGCTGTATGACTGCTGATGGCCCAAAGCAATTTGTTTTGCACGGTCTTAAAAAACGCTACCGTTTTTTCATCATTCGGATCGTAATCAATACTGGTGGTGTAGATGTCCTTTATTTTTTGGTAGAAAAAGCGTTCCGACAAACGGATCTCGCGAATGCGCTCTTGTAATTCAGAAAAGTAATTCATCGAATTACCCGTTTTGAAACGCTCATCATTAAGCGCAAAACCTTTTATAATGTATTCTTTCAGGCGTTGCGTTGCCCAAATCCGAAACTGAGTGCCCTGCACGGATTTAACCCGGTAGCCGACAGAAATGATGACATCTAAATTATAGTAATTGGGGGCTTTTTGCTGAAATTCGGAATTTCCGAATTTCTTCATTGTGGCTGATTCGACTAATTCATTTTCATCATAAACATTCTTAATATGTTCGTTGATGGTTGATTTGGCTTTACCAAAAAGGGTAGCCATTTGATCTTGCGTCAGCCAAACAGTTTCTTCTTCTAAACGAACATCAATCTTAATGTTGCCATCCTGATTTTGATAGATTAAAATGTCACTGTTCATTTTGTTCCTTTTTGGTTACCGTAAAAATCTACGGCTAATCAGGGAGTCATGTTAGAATGATCGCTCATCTCAAACCACCTCTTCCAACAGCGTATTGAAAGCCACGTGCTTGTCTTTGAATTTCAATCGGTGACCTTCGATGATCGTGGCGGTGTGTTGGTTGAGATAGTTTACCACATTCTCAATATTTTCGGCAAACACCTGAATGCTGTATGACACCGATCCTTCATCATCATGCGTCACCACTCGGTAAAGTTTGCAATCACGGAAAAAACCGGTGGCCATCATGGCTGGCAGGTAATTTTGTTTCACCCATTGCAGCCATTCCGTTTCAATGTCTTTGTCGATGCCGATAGTAACGTTGTATAAAAACATACGAGCAATTTTATTCTTGATTTACGTAATCGCGTAAGTATTCAAAGGTGGGAGTGAGGTCTCCGTTTTCGGCCATCGTAGCGCGAGCGATAATATCATCCACATCTTCCACCAGCAAAGGTTTCAAAATGCGGTCAATCAAATCGCGGCCAAATTCCTCGGATGCACTACGCGGCAATTCGCAAGGCAAATTGTCTACCGCCATTACGGTGATATTATCTTCACCACTCAAGGCAGGTTGAATCGAATCAGTAAGAGCATGATAATCATAAAGTGGATCTGCGATGGTGCTGGCTTTTTTGGTGCTGGGTATCGAGCCATTGATGTCGCAGGTAATATCAGCAATTACCTTAATTCGAAAGTCAGGCGACTTCATATCGTCTACTTCAAATAAACGCGGAGCATGCGGATTCCAAAAAGCTCCGGCCATTAAGATCTCAGACACCTTGGCAAAGTCAACAAAGTGCGAAGCATATCCTTGCGGATTGGTGTGAAATTCTTCGCGATTAAAATGACCGCCTTTCAATCGGGTATGATAATCGGCACTGCTCAGTTGAGCATAAACTGACTCTTGAAAAGTTTGCGACAGAAAATCTGCAGGACTCACTTTTCGGATGCCTGCTGTGTCCAGTGTTTCCATCGCACCCTTGCCCACACGCCCTGCTCCGGTCAACACAATCTTGATGGGTGGCAATTGCACTTTCCGCAACTCCAGTTTCAAATCGTTCACATCAAAGCATTCATTCGCTCTGCGAAGCTGAAATAAGTTGTAGCGTTTTCCATATGCCCACAAACCATTATAAGCACCCACAATTCCGGCATACCGGCCAAACGCCACGAGACGATTTCCCTGATGGTCCTTTAAAGTTTCGTAATCGATCAGTTTGATTTTCTTTTTCAACACTTCTTGTAGCAACTTGCGATTGTAAGGCTGCTTTTTCAGCGTGTGCGAAAAAAAGAGATAAGTTTTTCCAGCAATCAGATTTGGAATAGGAACTTCTTTGATTCCCATCAGCACATCGCAATCCAACAAATCTTCTTGCGAAGCAATGCCGTGTTCGTTGTATTCTTCATCTTTAAAGCAGCGCACCGTGCTGGGCTGACAAACCACCTGTACATGCGCAAAGCGCTGTTGAATTTCTTCTGTTTGCACAGGCGTAAACGCCACACGCTTATCGGGGGGCACTTTGCCTTCCCGAATCAAACCTAATTTTAGAGGACGCATTCGATATTAACTTTCAAATAAACTTCCGAGTAGCGAGCTTCCTTCTTTGCCGCTGTTGTTACCATAAGGCGCCAATGCCTGAATCAATTTACGAATCGGCATCGACTGTAACCACACTTTGCCGGTGCCACGTAGTGTCGCGAGAAAAATTCCTTCCCCACCAAACACCATCGACTTCAAACTGCCGGAGCGTTCCACATCAAAATCAATCTGCGATTCAAAAGCCACTACGCAACCCGTATCAACACGTAACGTCTCGTTGTTGAGTGTGCGTTCAATGACAGTGCCACCAGCATGGACAAACGCTAATCCATCACCCTGCAGTTTTTGTAAAATAAATCCCTCACCTCCAACGAGACCGGATCCAATTTTTCGATTGAAGACAATGGAAAGTTTTGTGCCAAAAGCAGCACATAAGAAACCATCTTTCTGCACCACCAATTCTTGTCCGGGGCACTTAGCTAAATCAACCGGAATCACCGTGCCGGGATAAGGCGCTGAAAAGCCCACTTTCGATTTCCGGCTTCCGCGATTAGTGAAATGCGTCATGAAAAGCGACTCACCCGTCAACAAACGGCTGCCTGCGGATAGCAACTTATCAAACAATCCTTGCTGTGGATTGGAACCATCGCCCATTTTCGTTTCAAACAAAATCCCCTCTTCCATAAAGAGCATTGCACCTGCCTCGGCAATGACGGTTTCTGCCGGATCCAGCTCAACTTCTACAATTTGAATGCTCTCTCCTTTAATCTGATAGTCGATTACATGTGATTGTGCCATACGTGATTATTTTTTCTTATTCAATTTTTTCAATCGCTCTTTCTCTTCTTTCTCGAGTAATTTCTTGTCGTCTACGTTTTTGTCCAGGAATGAGTTGATCTTTTCAATGTTCATACTCGATTTCAATTCGCCAAACTGGTCAATCGATACCTCAAATCCATTCAACTCTTTGTGTACACGCGGCTTGCCTTGCTTTTTGCTCGGCTTGTCAGCAGGTGTTTTATCTTTTGAAGCCATATTTTTATTTGGTTATTGTTCGAATGGCAAATTCAATACGCTGAGCAACTTCAGCACCCCCCATAATTTCAATGCTCATCATCAAATCAGGTCCAGCGCCTTGCCCGGTCAACACCATACGCAATACTTGCAATACTTGACCCGCCTTCATGTTGTGTTGCGTGGCTGTGGTATCTAAGATCGCTTTGGCCGATTCAGCCGTTAATCCAGAAGCTGATTGCAATTCCTTGCTATACGCAGATAACACAACAGCTACCTCTGAATTCCATTTCTTGCTGATCACCTGCTCATCAAACTGAACTGGTGCTTCAAAGAAAAACTTGCTCTGTACGAATAAGTCATTTGGAAACGTAATACGCTCGCGCAAACAAGCCGCAATCTTCTCCGCCTTCGCTTCATCGCACGTCACGTTTGCATTTTTTAAATCGGTCAATAGGTACGCTGCCAACTCTGCATTACTTTTCGCACGCAGATAATGTTGATTGTACCATTGGGCTTTTTGAATATCAAACTTCGCGCCCGCCTTACCGATTCGCTCAATCGTAAACTCATCAATCAATTCCTGCAGCAAAAAAATTTCTTTTTCCGTTCCCGGATTCCATCCTAAGAAAGCGAGGAAGTTGAGCAACGCCTCCGGCAAGTAGCCCGACTCTTTGTAGCCTTTCGCCACTTCGTGCGTAGCTGGATCTGTCCACGTAAGTGGAAAAATAGGAAAGCCCATGCGGTCAGCATCGCGCTTGCTCAACTTGCCATTGCCATCCGGTTTCAACAACAGCGGCAAGTGTGCAAAACGAGGCATCGCACTTTTCCAACCTAAAAATTCATACAACAACACGTGCAGTGGAGCCGAAGGCAACCACTCTTCGCCACGAATCACGTGCGATATCTTCATCAAATAATCATCTACCACATTGGCAAGGTGATACGTAGGCATGCCGTCCGACTTCATCAATACCTTGTCATCAATCTGCGATGAGTTTACCACCACTTCACCCCGAATCAAATCCGTTAACCGGATTTCCTGATTCACAGGAACCTTCAAACGAATCACATAACCCACACCCGCTTCCAGTTTTTCTTTCACCGCTTCTTGCGACAGCGTAAGCGAGTTGTTCATTTGCATCCGCGTCTGGCTGCCATATTGCTGGTTCGAGTCGCCTGCAGCTTTTAGTCGCTCGCGCATGGCTTCCAGTTCGGCTTCCGTATCAAACGCATAGTACGCGTTACCATCGGCAATTAGTTTTTCTGCATACTGCTTATACAATGGCTTGCGCTCCGACTGGCGATAAGGCGCATGCGGTCCGCCTTTCCCAACGCCCTCATCAATTTGAATTCCGGCCCAAGCCAGCGACTCAATTATGTATTCTTCTGCGCCCGGCACATAGCGCGTTTGATCTGTATCTTCAATACGCAAAATCATGGTGCCACCATGCTTGCGAGCCAGCAAATAATTATAAAGCGCGGTGCGCACACCACCAATATGTA
>PJQF01000193.1_pt1 | contig 31079 bp, 37 predicted proteins | sample 1503741 | NCBI WGS metagenome assembly PJQF01 (sample SAMN07775949, study PRJNA414020) | Biofilm metagenome, whole genome shotgun sequencing project. | isolation source: biomolecule (vanillin) treated reverse osmosis membrane biofilm | place: India: Nagpur | collected 2017-03-21 | reverse complement strand
AGTTGCTGGCCATGCCGGCGGATGACTACATGAATGCCGAACAGCACGCTTTTTTCGAGCAGTTGCTGCAAGACATGAAGGTGGAACACCACGAGCGCATTGAGCAGAACCGCATCGCCATCGAAAGCCTGGACACCCCGGCTGACCCGGCTGACGCCGCTTCCGTGGAAGAAGAGCGCACCTGGCTGGTGAATGCCATCGACCGCGACCAGCGTATGCTGCCGCAGCTTGAGCGCGCGCTGGAACGCATCAAGGAAGACTCCTTTGGCTGGTGCGACGACAGCGGCGAGCCTATCGGCCTCAAGCGCCTGCTGATCAGCCCGACCACCAAATACTGCATCGAAGCGCAAGAGCGCCACGAGCAGATCGACAAGCACCAGCGTCAAGCCTGATACGCTGAAGGCTGCTGTGCTGAACGTGGACACCGTGCATGCGGTGTCCAGAAATACCGTCGACACCCCTGTCTATTGATCTACTGCAGGAACTCCACTAAAGGCCCATGGATAATGGCCCAATACTGGCGTCTAATGCGTGAACAATAATGACAAGCAGCGGGGTAACGACGATGGCTGGAGACGGATCTCTGATGGGCGCAGCAGTGCCACCGCACACGGTGGCGCGCGTGCTGCCCGGCTGGCCGACGCAGCTTGTGCAGAGCGCCGCCCTGGTCCTGGTATTGCTGGGCTTGGCGTTTGCCGGTTTGCCGCTGTACCTCTGCGTGCCACTGGCCTTGCTGGTCATCTGGCTGCCTGCGCTCAAACCCCGCGCGCCCCGCGTGGAGCTTTCCCAGGCCGCCGACACGGTGGGCGAACTGACCCGCGATCTTTCCTATACCACCAGCCATAACGCGCTTTCCGCGGCCGGCGTGGCCTACTCGGTCAAGCAACTGGCGGCGCGGGTGCAGTCGCAGCTGAGCGCCGCCAAGCAGATTGTCAGCAATGCCGAAGTGATGATCGGCACCGAACAGGTCACTTCCCAGCTCAGCCGCCAAGCCCTCAGCGCGGCCAGCCAGGCGCATCAGTGCAGCACGCAAGGGCGTGAAGTGCTGGCGCAGTCGATCACCCGCATGCGCCAGCTCAGCCAGCGCGCGAATGCCAGCCGTGAACTGATCGAAGCCTTGAGCCAGCGCAGTGAGGAAATCCAGCGCGTGACCCTGGTGATCCAATCCATCGCCAGCCAGACCAACTTGCTCGCATTGAATGCGGCGATTGAAGCGGCGCGTGCGGGTGAGCACGGCCGCGGCTTTGCCGTGGTCGCCGATGAAGTGCGTGGCCTCGCCGGACGCACCGCCACGGCCACCGACGAGGTCGGGGTGATGGTTGCGGATATCCAACAACGCACGACTCAAGTGGTTGAGCAGATTCGCCAACTGTCGGCGGACCTGCACATCGGCGTCGAGCAGGTGGAGCACGCCGGCGAGCAATTGGAAAACATCGCCAGCCTGGCGGCGGATGTGGAAGGGCAAGTCCATGAAATTGCGCAGGGCACCGACACCAACCGTACGCAACTCGACAGCCTGTTCCACGCCGTGGAGCAGATGCGCAGCGACTTGACGGTGAGCGACGAGCAAACCCGGCAGCTGGCCGATGTCGCCGTGCAAATGGAAGGGCAGGCGGAAACCATCAGCGAACGCCTGGCTGAGGTCGGCCTGGATGACTATCACCAGCGCATCTACGACCTGGCCCGTGAAGGGGCCACGCACATTGCCGAACAGTTCGAGGCTGATCTGCTGCAAAACCGTATCAGCCTGGAGGATTTGTTTGACCGCAGCTACACGCCGATCCCGAATACCCGCCCAAGCAAATACCACACGCGTTTTGATGGTTACACCGACCAAGTCTTACCGGCGATCCAGGAGGCGTTGCTGCCGCGCCATGAAGGGCTGGTGTTCGCCATTGCCTGCACACCTCAGGGCTATGTGCCGACGCACAATAAGGCGTTCTCTCACCCCCTCACTGGTGATGATCAGGTCGATGCGCTGCAGAACCGCACCAAACGCAAATTCGACGACCGCACCGGCATTCGTTGCGGCAGCCATCAACAAGCGGTGTTGTTACAGACCTATACCCGTGATACCGGCGAATTGATGCACGACTTGTCAGTGCCGATTATGGTCAGGGGCAGGCATTGGGGTGGTTTGCGCCTGGGCTATAAACCGGAGGGTGCTAAAGCCGCGCGTTAGGATTGTTGCTGTTTATGCAATGGAGCTATTCCGCAGATAGCTTTTTCCAACTGGAATAAAACCGTAGCATGGCCAACATTGTTAGGCAGCTAACTAATGTGGCGGAGAGGCTCCATGCAAAACAAGGTTGATGTCGCCGTGATGATCGGCAGTGGCGTACCACAAGCCCTGCGTGCGCTGGGTCAGAAAGCCTGTTGGGTGGTGTTGCTCAATGGCGAGCAACGCGGCACCGCGTTCGCCAGTCGTGATGAAGCCGAGGAGTGCAGGGCTGCCTGGGAGGCGCTGATGCGCCTGGAACAGTCAGACAGCCTGCATTGACGGAGCTTAGTGCGGTTGATGCAGACGCTGGTTCAGTTCATCCACCGGGATGGCCCATTCGGCGTCTTCGCGCAATTCTTCCTTGAGAAACGCCGCCTGTTGCGGCGTCCAGAAAGGGGCATCGATCAGCTTGACGTCTTCATCCAGCGTGTGTGCGCCGATGAATGCGTCGATGGCTTCGGGGCTTGAATCCAGGCCGAGTTGTTCAAACAGGGTTTCAAGGGTTGGGATTGGCGCGTCCATGATCATTCTCCATGCAGGGTGATGGTCGTTGTGCATGTGAGGCTCTGGGCGCGGCAGAGTTCAGGAATTAAGTGCCCCCGAGTCCACGGCGGTTTTCAGCGCCCTGGCGGCATCCTTTGCCGCGATGGCGGCGGCGTCGACAGTCTTGAACCAACGATCTTTTTCTACCTGATGCGTGGTGACCGTGGTCAGCGGTGGTTTGGCCCGCATGATGATCACCGCTTGAAACTCACCGTCTACTTCCCTCGCATCGCCATGGATGAAAAATTCGCCAATATCAAATTCCGTCACGTATAGCCTTCCCTTCTAGGTAACTGCACTGATGAAACCTGACCCGCTGGGGGCAAACTTCAATGGACGGGGCAGTATGGCAGTTGTTGACGGGCGACGGCGCAGTAAAGTCATCCAGACGACGAAACGAACCCGCCGTAAGTGGCGTGCAGGCTGGCTTCGAGTTGTTTGGCCAATTCGCAGGCCTGAGCGTGCGTGCTGCGAAAACCTCTGATCCTGCCGCTGGTCACTTCCAGAATATGAAAGAAACTGCGCCCGGCCGGTACAACTTGGTAAAGAACGGCATTGGGGTACCCGTTGGGGTAATCTAGGCAGTAGTATTGGCGCTCGTCGTGACGTGATGAACGAGTGCGGGACGGCGTAGCGTCGTGTGGGCGTGATTGCATGGCCAGCTCCTGTCGATCAATCTTGTTGACTCACCAGCAGCGTTTCGGGTGGTTTTAACCCGTGTTGCTGTTTTAGTATTGTCGTCGGCAGCCGATGCTTGGTTCCAAACCAGGTATTTTGTTATGTGTAGGTTGTCGGAAATTGCGTTTTTAACTGGGTTATTCTCTGAAGCTGATCGGCCCGTGTTCTCGGGCCGTTGAATCTGTGATTGTCTGTTGCGCCAGATGACCTTGCATAAGGTCCATCGCGCACGCCTGTACTAGTCTCATGACGTAGCAGCGGGTTCTCTTCAGTATTTTAACGAATGTGTGATCGTGGCTACGCGCACTTTTTTGTGGCGGCGGATCGTTTTTTTGTGCTGCCCGCTTTGGCGGTCGGCGTTCTTTTTGATGTGGGGGCGTTTCCTTGGCAGTCAGTAATCTGGATATGCACGCGTTATTCGTGCTGGGTGATTTGCGCGCAAAGTTGGTCAAGCAGTTTCAATCCCGTTTCGTTTACATCACTGAACAGACACCGGAAGGCATCTACATCGCCGAGATCGATACCGAAACGGCGTTGGTCGTGGATGACAAGCCGCGCCTGGAGCTCAAGGTGGGTGACCATTTCCGCGCGGCCGTGCTGCCGAGTCGTGAAGGTGGCAAGTTCGAGTTGAAGTTCCGCGACATCAAGTTGACGGTGTATGGCCTGGGCGATTACGCCTTCGTGTCTTCCACTGAAGGGCAGGGCATCGTATTCAAGGAAGGCCACAGCGTGATGCTGGTGTTTGCCGCCAATGAGCAACTGCAGGAAGGCCTGACCAAAACCCTCAAGGCCGTGACCGGTAAGGCCGCCAAGTGGCGCAAGGGCGAACTGGTGACCTTCAAGGCCAGCGAATAGTCGCCAGACACCGCGTGTATTTTTGCTCTCCCGGAACCTCTACTACAGTTGAGTTGACTTAACTATTCAGAGGCTTCGCGCATCCGCAGCAAAGCCTTCCGCGATGGCTGTGAAAATGCGAGGTGCAAAGGCATGAAAGGATTGAGATCGCTGTTGGCGGCGTCGCTGACGACCCTGGGGTTGTCGGTGGCCTCACTGCCGATATCGGCCGCACAGGCACCGGTGCATTTCGCCGACCTGAACTGGGAAAGCGGCAGCCTCATCACCGAGGTGCTGCGGTTTATCGTCGAGAAGGGCTATGACCTGCCCACCGACACCTTGCCCGGCACCACCATCACCCTGGAAACCGCCTTGGCGAAAAATGACATCCAGGTGATTGGCGAAGAGTGGGCCGGCCGCAGTCCGGTCTGGATCAAGGCGGAAGCCGAAGGCAAAGTGGTTGGCTTGGGCGATACGGTCAAGGGTGCCACCGAGGGGTGGTGGGTGCCGGAGTACGTGGTCAAGGGCGACCCCGCCAAAGGCCTGAAGCCGTTGGCGCCGGACCTCAAGACCGTGCAGGACCTGGCGCGTTACAAGGACGTGTTCAAGGACCCCGAGGCCCCTGGCAAAGGGCGCTTTCTGAACAGCCCGATCGGCTGGACGTCGGAAGTGGTGAACGCACAGAAACTCAAGGCTTACGGCCTGAACGACAGCTACGTGAACTTCCGCAGCGGCTCCGGTGCGGCACTCGATGCCGAGATTGCGTCGTCGATCCGTCGAGGCAAACCGGTATTGTTCTACTACTGGTCACCGACGCCCTTGATGGGGCGTTACAAATTGATCCAGTTGCAAGAGCCGCCGTTTGACGCCGATGCCTGGAAGACCCTCACCGACGCGGATAACCCCAATCCGAGGCCGACTCGGTCGCTGGCGTCCAAGTTGAGTATTGGTGTGTCGACGCCGTTCCAAAAAGACCACCCGCAGATTGCCGAGTTTTTTACCAAGGTTCAGTTCCCGATCGAGCCACTGAATAAATCGCTGGCATCGATGAGTGAGAACCACACGCCGCCACGGGATGTGGCTCAGGCATTTCTAAAAGAGCACCCTGAGGTGTGGAAGGCCTGGTTGACGGAAGACGTGGCGCAGAAAGTGCAGGCGAGCCTGAAGTAATCGACGGTCGTTGTTTGGAATGGAAATCCAAAGGTGGGAGCGGGCAAGTCCGCTCCCACCGTTCTAAGCGCAAAGCAGCGTTAGAACCTGGTTTGCACCGCGACCTCGAAGGTCCTTGGTGAGCCCAGGTAATACGCTGGCGACACATGCGCAAACTCGGCGTACACCTCATTCGTCAGGTTACGCACCCGCCCGGTTACTGACGTGTGCGAGTCGACTTTGTAGCGCAGGAACGTCCCAAACAGCGTGTAGGCCGGCACCGTTTGAGTGTTGGCATTGTCCGCAAACACCTCAGCGACATACCGCGCATCCACACCGCCTTGCCAATCCTCAGAAACGTCATAGGTCAGCCACAGGTTGCCCACGCGCTTGGGCACGTTGGTGGGGGTGTTGCCTTTGCGTGAGACCACCGCGCCGCTGGCGACTTTCTCGTTGAAGTCATCGTACTCGGCGTCCACCCAGGCAACGTTGCCCTCGGCCAGCAGCCTTGGCGTGATGCGCAATGAGCTGGCCAGCTCGATGCCCTTGGAGGTCTGGGCACCCACCGGGATGCTGTTGTTCGGGTCCAACGGGTTGGTGACGGCAAAATCCTTGCGTTCGATCTTGTAGGCCGCGACGGTGGCCGAGCCGCGACCGTCGAGGTAATCGAACTTGCTGCCCACTTCCCACTGCTTGCCGGTCGACACGTCGAAGACCTGGGTGGTGGTTGATGGCTGTTCAGCCGCCGTGCTGTATTGCACATACACATTGGCCGATGGAATGAACTGGTAGGTCAGGCCCACGCGGCCGGTTACCGGCTCCCAGCTGCGCTTGAAATGCCGTGGGTTGGTGGCGGTGATGCTGCGGTGATTGGTGACGTCCAGGTCGATAGCGTCGTAACGCAAGCCCGTCAGCAGCGAGAGTTTATCGGTGAGGCCCAGACGGTTCTCCACGAACAGTGCCTGGGTGGTGACTTGGTTGGTTTTGTCTTTGACGAAGCCAGGCTTGGTGCCTGGGATAGCGTAGAAATGCCCAGGGTTGTAGTTGTTCGGGTCCACCGTGCTGTTACCCGGCACGTTCAGCGGGTTGTTGGTGGTGCTGTTGACTTTGTACTCAAAGCCGCCCGACCACGTTGTCGCAAGGCCGAAGAATGTGTCGTCATGGCGCAGCTCGAACTGGTTGCCGTTCTGCTCGCCCTGATGCCGGACTTGATAAGCGGTCGAGCGGTTCACCGCGCTATTGTCAGTGTTGTATTGGTAGGTTTCCAGGTTGCGGTAGTCGCGCTGGCTGTCGAGGTGATAAAGGGTGTTTTTCAGCGTGGTGCTGTCGTTGATCCGGTAATCGATGATCGAGCGCGCCCAGAGGGTGCGCTGTTCGTAACGGCCATCGGCAACGTTGTAGTTGTTGAAGCGGTTGTGTTTGTCGATCTTCAACTCGCCGGCCTTGGGATTGAGCACCGGCGTGCCCCAATACGGGCTGTCTTCGTGTTCATCCTGGTATTCCAGGGCCAGGGTGTGGGACAGGTTGGGCGTAAGGTCGCTGAGCAGGGAAAACGCCAGGCTCCAGGCATCACGCTGGTCGCGGTCGATGTAGCTGTGGTTGGTGTTGCGGCTGACGTCCAGGCGCGCGTAATGCTGCACCTCGGCACCCGGTTCGGTCAGCGCGTGATTGAGGCCAAAGGCCATGCCGGCGGTGTCGTAGCTGCCATACGTGAGCTGGCCTTCGGCGGCCTGTTCCTCACGGGTCGCCAGCTTCGTCACGTAGTTCAGCGAGCCGCCCACGGAGCCGGCGCCGTTGATCAAGGAGGAGGGGCCACCGACCAATTCCACCCGGTCGTAAACCCACGCATCGACCGGCCGCGCCAAGCCGGTGGCGACATTGATGCCGTTGAACATCTGGGTGATCTGGCTGCTGGTAAAGCCACGATACGACACAAACCCGCCGAACCCGGGCGGCGCACTGGCGTTGACGCCTGGCAACGTGTTGGCCGCATCGCGAAAGGTCTTGGCGCCATGGCGCTCGATATCACTGCGCGTGGCGATCGCCACCGACGCCGGGGTTTCCCGCACGCTTAAGCCCAGCCGCGAAGCCATGCCGCTGGATTGATCCAGGGCCAGCCCCGGCTCAGTGGATTGTTCGCCATCAATGGTGGTGGGGGCTAACTCCAGCGCCCAGCCACCGACAGGCAGGCAGCCGAACAGGCCCGCCAACAAGGGTAAATGTTTCATGGTTGAATCCTGAAAAACTTGGCTTGAAAACAACGCACAGCCGCCCGTATTCCCCAATGGGAACGGTGGCTGGTGCAGATCGGAAAGCGAAGGAATCAGGCGAACGCGGGCGGCGCGCGAGGGTTGGCCGTGGGCCAGGTGAAGCGGGCAGGGATGTCGGCGGCGAGAACCACGGCCGGTGGTGGCGCGTGAGGTTGTGGCAGCACCGCCACATTCAGGCTGGAACTCAGTGCCGGGCCCATGCCGCCGGTCGAACAAAGCGGGCAGCCGAACGCCTTGGACAGCGTCGGCAGGTTCTCATCCGTGGAGTTAGTCTGCGTTGGCGCCTGGGTGCGCGGGTCCACTGTACAGAACTGGCCACCGATGCCGTTGAGTTGCATCCCCAGCATCTGCCCGTGACCAATACTGCACGCGAACACATTGAACAGGACGCAGCAATAAAGCATCCAGGCAATGAGCGAGCGGTCGGTACGGGCGATTTTCATGGGGCGGCACTTTACCATCAGCCTCCGACGAAATGCCTACAAAAAATCTCAGGGCGACTATCCTCATGCGCACCTTTCAGGGAGAGCCAGTCATGAGCTTTGTCATCGCACGGTGGATCGTCGGGGTTTTTACCTGCATCAGCATGGTGCACCTGTACTGGGCCGCCGGTGGCAAACTCGGCAGCGTTGCGGCCATTCCCCAGCTGCCCGGCGAATTCGCCCGCGGGCCAAGGCCAGCGTTCAAGCCCTCGGCACTCGGCACATTCCTCGTCGCGATGGGGTTGGTGGCGATTGCTTTGCTGGTCTGCCTGCGGGCCGGGCTGTATTTCTCACCGGTGTCCCATGGCGCACTGCAGTGGGGGATCAGCGCGATAGCCTTGGTCATGTTTGCCAGGGCGATTGGGGATTCGGAGTTGGTAGGGTTTTTCAAGAAGGTGGGTGGGTCCAGGTTTGCAAGGTTGGACACGTATTTTTATTCGCCGTTGTGTCTGGTGTTGGGGGTGGGGTTGTTGGTGGTGGCGTGGGGGTGAGTGGCCAAATGCCTGATCGTTCATCAAGCCAAGCGCTCATGGTTGAATAAAGTACAAGTTGGACATGGAACCCGGGATTTTCTTGGCCTTTCCTAATTTCAGATACTCGTTGAAGTCATGATCGAGAGACTCTTTGTTAGTGTATTAAGCGACCCAGCGCATTGCGCCAGCCAGAACGATAACCTCGACATCACGGCGGCCTATGCCTACTTGGATAACCGCGCGAGTGCGACCTATCAAGGGCGATAGGTCGCCGATAAGGCAATTTAATGGCCCCTTTGTAACAAAATTCTCGCCAGAATCACTTTTATTTTCAGGTGGTTAGGTGGGGATGCAAATGCGCACTGTTGGAATGATGCTGATCGCCTGCTCCCTGGCTGGCGGCGCGGCTGCTGTGCAGGCACGGGAACTGCGCGAGGGTGACAAGTACATGTGCAGTTGGGGCGCAGGCACCGCCGCCAGGGCTCAGGAACTCAAACTGTCGGGCGTGTCGCTGTATGCCGCGCGGCAGAAGATCCAGACCATCAAGTTCAGCAAGTCGTGGATGCGCATGATGGCGATGGGCATCACTGAACAGACGTATGACAGCCGTTCACGGCTTAAGCCGGAGGCGATTCGGCAGAGTTTTTATCAGGATTGCCTGCGTTACAAAGTGGCGCGCAAATGACCCACGGGCGATTTGCACTGGCCAGTGCAAAATCTGCGTAGACCTGTCCAACTTTGCCCTGGCGGGCCTCGCCATACTGGCGCCAGGTAAACCAAGAGGCACAGGCCATGACTGATTACGTATTCACCCCCGCGCCAACCCCATCCCTGGCCATCCAAGGCAGCGACGCGCGTTTCCCGTTGCGTCGCGTCTTCTGCGTGGGCCGCAACTACAGCGAGCACGCCCGTGAAATGGGGCATGACCCGGATCGCGAGCCGCCCTTTTTCTTCATGAAACCGGCGGACGCGGTGGTGCCGGCCGAGGGGGTGATTGCTTACCCGCCGTTGACCGCAGACCTGCACCACGAAGTCGAGCTGGTGGTGGCCATCGGCAAAGACGGGGTGGATATCCGCCCGGAACAGGCTTTTTCGCATATCTGGGGTTATGGCGTCGGCATTGACCTGACGCGCCGTGACCTGCAGGCCCAGGCGAAAAAACTCTCCCGCCCGTGGGAATGGGCCAAGGCTTTTGATGAGTCGGCGCCCTGTACTGCGTTGCAGCCGGTGAGTGCAGTAGGCCACCCGTCAAACGGCAAAATCTGGCTCAAGGTCAATGGTGAGCAGCGCCAGGTCGGCGACCTGGCCGATCAGATCTGGTCGGTCAGTGAAGTGATCAGCCACGCCTCGAAATCCGTGGCGCTCAAGGCCGGCGACCTGATCTTTACCGGCACCCCAGCGGGCGTCGGCGTGTTGCAGCCAGGGGATGGGGTCACCGCCGGCATCGACGGCGTGGGCGCGTTGAGTTTCACCCTCGGCCAAGGTTGAGGCTAAAGTGGTGCCCAGGCCACCCGAGAGACCGTTATGCCAGGCACCCGCGTTACCACCTATGGCATGGAACAACGCAGCGACCGCCCCGACTTCTACATCCGCGATAAACGCGGGCGGGCGGCGCTGACCAGCCCGCATCGGCATGAATACTTCCAGATCCAGATCAACCAGGGCGGCGACACCGTGCAACATATCGGTGGCGGGGTGCGGGCGTTTCCGCACAAAGCCGTGGCGTTTATCCTGCCCCATCGGTTGCATGTGATTCCCCACCCGCAAGACGGCGAGTTCATGCTGATCAACTTCAGCCAGGGGTTTTTCCTGCCGCAATTGACTTGCGATCCGTTGGACCTGGAGGACATCCCCATCGGCCAGGCGCCGGAGTTGTCGCCGTTTCGCTTCCAGGAACAACTGGATTTCATTCTCGACGATGCGGCCTTCGACGACGTGAAAACCTGGCTCGCCCATATGCGCACCCTGGACGCCCAGCGCACGTTCGGCGCGCGTGAGCGGCTAAAAGGCTATCTGTTCCAACTGATCGGCCTCGTCTGCGAACAGTACGCCGAACCCTTGCAGGCGTTGGCCGCCAACAACGCCACACAGCGCGGTCGCAAAGACGCCCTGGCACGCCTGCAGGGCTATATCCGCGAGCACCTGCACGAGCCGACCCTCAACCTGACCGACGCCGCGGCGGCTGCGTTCCTGTCACCCAACTACCTCACCCATCTGCTGCGCAAGGAAACCGGCAAACCCTTTTCCCAGTGGGTGCTTGACCGTCGCATGCAGTTGGCGCGCCCCCTATTGCTCAACAGCGCGCAAATGATCGGTGTGATCGCCGAGCGCTGTGGGTTTACTGATCAAGCGTATTTCTCCCGCTGTTTTCGTAAGGCCCACGGCGTCGCGCCGGGGCAGTTCCGTCGTCGCCAGCAGACAGATTCCTTGTAGTCGCGCGCTGTCTCTTACAAAACCACGACAATTTATAGGTTTCTATTTGCATACAATTGCGTGCTTGTGGGGAGGAGGCGCCTATGGAAACCCTTATACGGCTGGCGACGCTCGCGGATATCGACACCGTGTTTGCCATCCGCACCGCCGTGCGGCAAAACCACTTGAGTCATGAACAGCTGGCCGACCTGGGTATCACGCCGCAGGTATTGGCAGACAGCATCCGCGAAGCGCCGTGTATATGGGTCGCGCAAGTGAATGGCGTGCTCGCCGCTTTTTCCATGGTCGACCTGGCCGAAGGCGAGGTGTTCGCGATGTTTGTACTCCCAGCCTACGAGGGCCGTGGTTTGGGCCGCCGACTGATGGCGGTGGCTGAAGCCGCCTTGTTTGAGCGCCACGACAGCGTGTTTCTGGTCACGGATGGGCGTGATGAAATAAGGGCCAATGGGTTTTACCAGCGACTGGGTTGGTCGAAGGTGGGACAGGTCGACGGCGACGATGTGCGTTATGAAAAGAGCAGGGCGCCGCAAAACAATGAACCTACCTGAACCCGCTGCGGCCAACAGCTTTCGCTATTTTTCGATCGGCGTTCTGTGTGTCGCGGTGCTGCTCGGCATCTGTTTTATACGCTTTAACGCTCAGGTAGACCGTGATCGCCTAGAGGCAGCAGAGCGCCTGGCACTCTGCAAACATCTGGAAAATGTGGCTCGCGCGGCATCACCTGCACGCTTTGAGTCCCCCGAAGTCTGTAAGCAACTGAACAAGCGTTATTCCGAAAGTGTCGCGCCGTTATAGGCAATAACCCTATTTTAATAGCGGACTTACAGCCGCTAGTTAGTCGGGGTTATCACCGTCCATTGCACCAAAAAGTGGCACAACGAGTCTTGTGGACCCTGAAAATTGTGTGGTTATTGAATGACTTACGGCGTTTTTAATCCGACGAAAGGATTAAAATAATCTTGTTACAGGTTTATACAGTGGGTATTATTGCCGGGCGTTCACCTCCCACGGTTTATGCATTTTTAAATCCCAAGTTTCCATCAGCTACTTGGGATTTTTTTTGCCCGGCGTTTGACCTCGGTGTCAGTTTTCAATATCGGCAAACTCCGCACGCATCCGTCCATTGCGTTTGGCCTGGTACAGCAACTTGTCGACGGATTCAACAAACCCCAACATCGCGCTGTTCGGCGTAACCACATGGGTGCCGACCCCCAGGCTCAGTGTCAGTAGTGGGGACACCGCTGAACATTCGTGTTCGATCTGCTGCTGGCGGATCAGGTGCAGGCAGCGTTGGGCCACCTGCCTGGCTGATGCCGCGTCGGTCTCCGGCAGCAACCACACAAACTCCTCGCCGCCGATACGTGCAATGAAATCCCGTGGCCGGTTGGCCGCCAGTGACAAGGTTCGGGCCACCTGGCGCAGGCATTCATCGCCCTTGATATGGCCGTAGTGGTCGTTGTACTGCTTGAAAAAATCTATATCGAGAATAATCAGCGACAACGGCAGTTGGCTTCGCTGCGCGCTGGCCCACTCCCGTTCGAGTACGGTGTCGAACATTCGGCGGTTGGCGATGCCGGTGAGGCCGTCCTGGAAGGAATACTCCTCCAGTTGTTTTTGCAGGCGGATCAGGTGTTCTTCGGTCTTCTTGCGCTCGCTGATATCGAACATAAAGCCAATCAGTGCCTGGACTTCATCGCCCTCGCGCACCACATGCACCACGTCGCGAATCCACACATAGTCACCGTTCACCGTGAGTGCGCGGTAGTCGGCTTCATGGTCCACGCCGGCGCGTGATTGCGACACGCAGAAATTCACCACGTATTCGCGGTCGTCCGGGTGCATGCGAGCTACCCAGTCATCCACGCTGACCCAACTTTGCGGGGTCCAGCCCAACAGCGCTTCGATCTGCGGGCCGATATAGCTGAAGGTCATGGTCTGCCAATCAATGCGCCAGGGGATCGCCCTGGTCGACTCCAGCAGCGTCTTGTACACGTCACTATCCGGCTGGTTCGGTGGGTTGATGCTCATGGCGGGCGGCTCAAGTGATGGCTAAATGCCAAGAGCGTCTTTTGAACCACGCCGTGAGTCAAGCCTTCGCCAAAGTGGCAGACGAGAGGTCGTGTGCTGGGTTTCTGGCGCCAGCGCACGCGCTTTTACAGGGCAAAATGCGGCACAGGTATCACTTTTGAATTAATTGCTCAGTAGCAGGCACAACCCTATCTATGCTGGTTGCATCACATCAACAGGGTAGAACCCAGGGACGGGGGGCTCAGCATGATTTCGATCATTGAACTCAACCGCATCATGGCCGTGGGCTTCCTGCCGCTGGCCTGTGATTGCAGCCTCAACAGCGACGGCTCGCTGCGTATCAGCGTGTTCGAACCGGCGTCCGGGCGTGTCGATTTGCTGCTCACCCGGGTGTCGCCCCAAGGCCTGGACAGTATCCGTTCCATCTCCAACCTTATTGGCGAACTGCGCACCGAGATCAAGGCCGGGCGCCGTGGCTTTGCGGCGGTGGGCTAGCCGTTGACGGTGCGGCTGGGCGTGGACACTGCGCCGTAGTAGCGCCAGCAGCAATGCCGGTGTTCCGGCAGGATCACGCAGCCGCTGAGACTCACGATCAACAGGGCGGCAGCCAGCTTATAAAGTCGACGGGACATGGTATTTCCTCATGGTGTGTGCGGCGTTACCGGTTGAACGCCGCCACCTGCGCACATCCGTCGCGGTGCTTGCACACATTTCATCAAACCTGCTCATCCCCTGCGCAATACTCCTCTGAGCCGCGGCCTCGAAAAAAAGCTGCGCGACGTGCGACGGATTTTCCGCCAGGCACCGTTCAACCCATCAGCAGCGAGCATTTTCGTTCGCCGTATGGAGGAGTTGCCATGAGAACACTGGCCCAATTGCGCTATGCCTTGTTGATCCCGTTGGCCTTTGCCGCGCTTGTCAGTACCCCGACCTTTGCCCAGACCGAAGTGATCATTCGCCAGGCGCCTCCGGCCGAGCGTGTGGAAGTGATCCCGGCCGAACGCCCGGGCTACGCGTGGGACCGTGGCCACTGGAAATGGCAACGCGGTGCCTATGCATGGGTGCCGGGCCATTGGCAGCCGGTGATGCGTAATGCCCGTTGGGAGCCTGGGCATTGGGAATCCCGTGGCCCGAACTGGTACTGGCGCGAAGGCCATTGGGTCCGCTGAAATTTGATCCTTAGCCTGCGGACCGAGAGCTGCCCGATTGAAAGACACTGATCCTGACGTTGAGCTACTGGCGCGTATCAGCAACAACGAGCCTGCTGCCGTCAACGAAATGGTGACGCGCAAGTTGCCGCGTTTGTTGGCACTCGCCAGCCGGATCCTGGGCGATGCCGACGAAGCCAAGGACGTCGCCCAGGAAAGTTTTTTGCGGATCTGGCGCCAGGCGGCCAACTGGCGCGCCGGTGAAGCGCGGTTTGACACCTGGCTGCACCGGGTGGCACTCAACCTGTGCCATGACCGTCTGCGCCGACGCAAGGAGCGCCCGCTGAATGAGGACGAGGCGTTGACGCTGGCGGACAGCGCACCGTCCCCGGATGAGCAGTTGGAAACCGCCGACCGCAGCGCCCGCATGGCCGCCGCCCTGGCGACCTTGCCCGAGCGCCAGCGCGAAGCCATTGTGCTGCAGTACTATCAGGAGCTGTCGAACATCGACGCCGCGGCTCTGATGAATATCAGCGTCGAGGCACTGGAGAGCCTGCTGTCGAGGGCCCGACGCCAGTTGCGCAGCCAACTTGCCGACACACCCGGGCTTGCCCGCCCAGGAAGGGGAACATCATGACACCCGAACGATTTGCGCACCTGGCTGATGCCTACGGGGCCAGCCTGCATCGCTGGCCCAGCGCTGAACAAGCCGCAGCTCAGGCGTTGCTCGACAGCGGTAACGCCAGCGCGCGCGCGGCGTTGTGCGCGGCGGGCTGGCTGGACAGGCAGATGGACAGCCATCAACTGGCCTGCGCGGATCCGGCGCTGGCTCGGCAGATTCGCCAATCCGCGCCGCGCCGCGCCTCTTTCTGGTCGCGCTATGCCAACTGGTTATCGCCCGCCGGCCTGGTCGGTGTGGGGATTGCCGGTATCGCCGCCGGGGTACTGGTGGCGTCGTTGAGCGGGCCATTGCCAATGCTGTCATCGGAAGTGCTGCCGAGTGTCTTCGATCAGGGTGATGCCGACGTCGTCTTCACTGTCAACGCCGAGGAAACCGAGCAATGAGCGTAAAGTCCCTTAAACCCTGGCTGGTCGTCTCGGTGTTGCTCAACGTGTTCCTGATCGGCGGTGTAGGTGGCGGCCTGTATCAGTGGATGGCGACGGCCAGGCCCGCCGAAGCGGTGGTCAACCAGCATGGCCTGCGCCAGGCGATGATCAAGTTGCCGGCAGAGCGCCGCAAGGAGTTGCGCCAGCTGCTGCGGCAAAACCGTGCTGACAGCCAGCCGCTGATCATGGCCGGTCGCGAAGCGCGGCTGGGTGTGATCAAGCAACTCGAAGCGCCGACACTGGACCGCGCGGTGCTGGTCGCCGAACTGGCCAAGGCGCGCGAGGCGGACGTGGCGCTCCGGGCGTTGGTGGATACCACCTTGGCGCAGTTCGCGAGCAACTTGCCCCAGGATGAACGGCAGAAACTGGTCGAGGCGCTGTACCAGCGCGGGCAGGGTAAAACCAAGGAGAAACTCCCCCAGGTCGCGGGGAATAGACCGCGTTCTTGATCTGTATGCAGGTGACGACCTGGCTCCTGAATCAGGCCCGGTCAGCTGTGGGAGCTGGCTTGCCTGCGATGCAGGCGACTCGGTCTTTGCGACCTAAGCACACTGTCCACCTGCAACCTCGCCATACCCACTTGATGCAACACCGAAATCCCCAACATTCGTGACGTCCGGTGCAGGCCCGTGCGCACGACAATCAGCGGATTAAAGCGGTTGGATGGCCGAGGCAAGACGTACAGCCGCTGCCGCGTTCGTCAAATCCTTTGTCGAACGGCAGAAAACGGAGGGCGGGGTGAGGCGCGGCGTCAGAGGCGACGCACGAAGGATTTGACGATGTGCCGGGTGGCGTCGGTGGTGTCCAGTTCGTCCATGGCGCTGTACGCATGCCACCGGCAATCAATGATTTCGTTACATGGGCGCGCATCGGCAATGTTCACCACCGAGGCTTCGAACACATGATGCACCGTGTCGCGGGCTTTCAATTCCTGCAGGTACAGCAAGCCGTCCACATTCAGCCCGGTTTCTTCTTCCAACTCGCGTGCGGCTGCCCCGATCGGGCGCTCGTCACGCTCGACCTTGCCGCCCGGCAACGCCCATTTTGACCTGGCCTTGCGCACAAAGAGGATGCGCTCCTCATGTTTGCAAATAACGGTTGCGCGTATTTTCAAGGTCTACACCTCCTTCGCTGAATGCCTGTCATAAAAGTGTAATGCAATTGTCATGCTAATCGGCGGTGGCATAGTCGGGTGGTGATGTGGATACTTCCCCCTTGATGAAAACGGACGAGGACAACTGATGAATACCGTACGTTGGGGCATGATTGGCTGTGGCAGTGTCACTGAGTTAAAGAGTGGACCCGCTTTCTATAAACTGCCAGGTTCTGCGCTGGTGGCCGTGATGGGGCGCCGCGAAGCCGCTGTGCGCGATTATGCGGCGCGCCACGGTATTGCCCGTTTCTATACCGACGCCCAGGCACTGATCGACGACCCCGAAGTCGACGCGGTGTACATCGCCACGCCGCCCGACAGTCACCTTGAGTACAGCCTGATGGTGGCTGCGGCAGGCAAGCATTGCTGCGTCGAGAAACCCATGGCCCTCAACGCCGAGCAAAGCGCGTTGATGCAGCGCACCTTCGAGCGCGCCGGGCTGCATTTGTTCGTGTCCTACTACCGCCGTTCGCTGCCACGTTTTCAGCAGGTGCGTGACTGGCTGCGGGACGGGCGCATCGGTGAGTTGCGCCATGTGACATGGTCGCTGTGCAAGCCGCCGGCGCCCGCCGATGCCAGCGCCGAAAATTGGCGTACCGACCCGGCCATCGCCGGCGGCGGCTACTTTGCCGACCTCGCCAGCCACGGGTTTGACCTGTTCCAGTACCTGGCGGGCGATATTGTCGAAGTCACCGGTTTTACCGCCCGTCAGGTGGGGCAGTATGCGGCGGAGGACGCGGTGACGGCCTGCTGGACCTTCAGCTCGGGCGCGTTGGGCATGGGCTGCTGGAACTTCGTCGCCGATCGTCGCGAAGACCGCGTCGAACTGATCGGCAGCACGGGCCGCATCACCTTTGCGGTGTTCGAGGACGAGCCGTTGCGTCTTGAAGGTGAGGTAAACGAAGTGTTGGCAGTGCCTTGCCATGAGCATATCCAGTGGCATCACGTGCAGGCCATGAACGCGCACATTCGCGGGGACGCTGAGCATCCATCAGTGGCGATCGAGGCGCTGAAGACCGACCGCATTCTGGACAAAGTATTGCTACGCAATCCGCGCCGTCCTGATTGATTTTCCCAGGGCGGGCGTGGCTTCTGCGACTGTCGGTGGGCACGGGCCAGGGCTCACACTGGTCGCTTACGTTTTCAAGGAATGGATCGATGAACTACAAGGCAGCCTTTATGGCGCTGGGGTTGGTGCTGGCCAGTATGGCGACGCAAGCAGCACCACGGGAGCAACGGCCGGCGGGCGATTTTGATTTCTATGTGCTGTCGTTGTCATGGTCGCCGACGTTCTGCCTGACGCACCCGAGTAACGAGCAGTGCTCGGGCAAAGGCTATGGGTTTGTGCTGCATGGGCTGTGGCCGCAATACGCCAAAGGCGGCTGGCCAGCGTCGTGTGATGCGCAATCGCGGTTGTCGGCCGCTGAGTTGGCCAAAGGCGCGTTGATTTTCCCCACGCAGGCCTTGCTCAAACATGAGTGGGCCAAGCACGGCACCTGCAGCGGGCTGGATGCGTCGCGCTATCTGGACGCGACCGACACGGCCTTGGCGGCCGTGCAGATCCCGCAGCAATTGCAGCCGTTCAACGTGCCCAATGACCTGGATGCGCAGGCGATTGAAAACCTGTTCCGCCAGAGCAACCCGGCCATGGGCAACCATGGCATGGCCGTCATCTGCAAGGGCAAGGTGTTGTCCGAAGTGCGCGTGTGCCTGAGCAAGGAACTGCGTTTTGCCGGCTGCCCCAGAAGCGTCAAGACCCAATGCAAGGGTGGCGACATTCGGATTCCGGTTCAGCGTTGATCACGGACCGGGGTGCAGGGCGATGGCGGCAGGCGCCGTGGCGCTCGACGCTCCGGGGCGGTCCGCCAGGTATCGTGCCGGCGGCTGGCCCACCGTTTTGCGGAACATCGTGATAAAGCCGCTGGCGTTCTCGTAACCCAGGTCCAGCGCGACCCGCTGCACACTTTCACCCCTGGCCAGGCGTTGCAGGGACAGGATCACATGCAACTGCCGGCGCCAGCGCCCGAAACTCAAGCCTAGCTCCTGCAACAGCAGCCGCGTCATGCTGCGCTCGCTCATGCCTATGCGCACCGCCCACTGGCCGAGCGTGGCTTTGTCTGCCGGGTCATCCAGCAGGCTGTCGGCCAGGCGCCGCAGCCGCAGGTCCCGGGGCATGGGCAGGTGCAGGGCTTCGACCGGGGCCTGCGCCAGTTCGTCCAGCAGTGTGCTGATCAGGCGCCCCTGCGCACTGTCTTCTTCGTACAAGTGCGGGAAGCTGACCGCTTTGCTGATCAGCTCATGCAACAGGCCGGACACCGCCAGCGTACAGCCCTGAGCGGGCAGGGCGCTGGCGGCCTGCGGATCGATCAACAGGCAATACACTTCCGCCTCGCCGGAGCCCCGTGCGGCATGCGACAGACCACCGGGAATCCACAGCGCGCACTGCGGCGGCACGATCCAGATACCGGCCTCGATCTGGCAATGAATGACCCCGCGCAGCGTGTAGATCAACTGGCCCTTGCGATGAGCGTGGGGGGCGTTCTCCCAGCGCTTGGACGTGCTCGTAGCGCCCACCGCCACCACCGCGCGCGGGATCACGTCGGCGTCTCTGGCCCTTGACGGGTCGTGCTGATCAAGGCGATGGCGGTGCATGACGGGTCAACTGCTTGGCTGAATTGCGAAATATATTGGCTATTTTATGCAATGCCGTCCAGCAACATGAACCCTATAGTGAGATCTACTCTCATTTAGGAACTCTGCCATGCGCCTCGACAGTTCGACGTTCCCCGTGGTGAAAATCGTGTTTGACGCCCCCAACGAAGGCGGCCCGGCTGACGCGTTCGTGATGTTTGAACGCCTGCTGGCGCGCGAGCAAGCGTTCTTACTGCTGCACGAAAAAGCCGTCGACGAAAGCAACCACGAACACTCCCACGAAGAGCGCAAACACGCCTCGCTCTGGATGAAGAAAAACAAACAGGCACTGCGCACCTATGTCAAAGGCATGATCCAGGTCGAGCCGAGCGCGGCCAAGCGTCTGGCGCTCAAGCCGTTCGCCGTTACGTTCGGCAAGGCCTGGGGCTACCCGTTACTGGTGGTGGAGTCCAGGGACCGCGCATGGGCGCTGGCGCGGGATGTGCTGGATGAACAGGTGTCGGATGTGGCGCATTTCTAAACGGCATCGCCCACACGGATTACAGGGCGTGCATCAGTCCACGCCAATCGCCCGGCCCAGCGGGCCGTTCTCGACCATTGCCGAGCAGCCGAAGTGGCGCTTACCCACCTGGCGTAGCAGCAGGGGCGGCGCGTGGTTTACCTCGTGATATTCGAGCGGGTGGTAGAGATAGAGTGGGGCTTTCGGGCGCATTGAAGTATCCTCCGCGCCCCGCTATCACTGATTCAAAGAAACATGACCGGACAAGACATGCAGGCCCTGCTCGAGTCGATCCTCGACGAAGTTCGTCCACTGATCGGCCAGGGTAAAGTCGCCGACTACATTCCCGCGCTGGCCGATGTGCCCGCCGATCAACTCGGTATTGCCGTGTATGGCAACGACGGCTCGGCCTATTGCGCCGGTGATGCCGACACCCTGTTCTCGGTGCAGAGTATCTCCAAGGTGTTCAGCCTGGTGCAGGCCATCGACCATGGCGGAGAAAGCATCTGGGAACGCCTGGGCCACGAGCCTTCCGGGCAACCGTTCAACTCCATGGTGCAGTTGGAATTCGAGCGCGGCCGCCCGCGCAATCCGTTTATCAACGCCGGTGCCTTGGTGATCTGCGATATCAACCAGTCGCGCTTTGCCGTGCCGATCCTGTCGATGCGTGATTTTGTGCGGCGCCTGTCGGGTAACCCGCAGATTCTGGTCAACAGCGTCGTCGCCGAATCCGAAGCCCAGCACGGCGCGCGCAATGCGGCCATGGCTTACCTGATGAAGTCCTTCGGCAACTTCCACAACGACGTGGATGCGGTGCTGCACAGCTACTTCAACTACTGCGCGTTGCAGATGAGCTGCCTGGATTTGGCCAAGGCATTCAGCTTCCTCGCCAACGAGGGCGCGAGCGCCCACAGCGGCGAGCAGATCTTGACCGCGCGCCAGACCAAACAGGTCAACTCGATCATGGCCACCAGCGGGCTGTATGACGAGGCGGGCAATTTTGCTTACCGCGTCGGTTTGCCGGGCAAGAGTGGCGTCGGCGGTGGGATTGTCGCGGTGGTGCCAGGGCAGTTTACCGTGTGCGTGTGGTCGCCGGAGCTGAATGCGGCGGGGAACTCGCTGGCGGGGATGAAGGCGTTGGAGTTGTTGAGTGAGCGGATTGGGTGGTCGGTGTTTTGATGGCTGGGGGATTTACGGCGGGGGCCGTAGATCCCCATTGATACCTAAGCGTTGCGCGGCTTCACGAACAGATCGAGCATCAGGAACACTGCGCCGGCAGTAATCGCAATATCGGCAATATTGAACACGCCAGTGTGCGTCGGCCCGACGTTCAACACCATGTAATCCACCACCTGCCCGTCCCGAAATACCCGGTCGATCAAATTGGCGATACCGCCCAAGGCGATCGCGTAAAGCGGCAAGACCTTGCGCAACGGCTGGCTCCAATTGGACAGCGACCACCCCAGCGCCCACGCAACCACGATGGCCACGCCGACGATAAAAATCAGTTGTTTGACCTGCGGCGGCAACGCCGCGCCCAGGCTGAGGAATGCGCCGGGGTTCAGGCTCAGTTCCAGCGCCAGGTTGATCGGGTTAGGGCCGATTTTAAAACTGCTGGTTTGCAGTGAAACCAGGGCCAGCAGTTTGACCAACTGGTCGACGGCGATAAAGGCAATGCCGGCGAGGAGGGCAAAGGTGCGGCCTCGCAATAGGGGCGACGTGCTCAAGCGGTAACTTCCTGTTCCGGGTCTGTCGATAGAGCGCCCGAAGATAGCTCAGGCGCTCTATCTCGTCCATCTCAGGCCGTCGGGTGGGCGACGTTCAGTGCTTTGTCGACCAGCAGTTGTACGCCTTCGAGCATCCGGCAGATGCCCAGCGCGACATTGCGTTGGGAGCCGTCGATTTCGAAAGCCAGGTGGTTGGCGATGTCGCTGATGGACGCCAGGTCCTGCGATGCGTTAACCAGCAGGGTTTCGGTGCCCAGGTCGGCGCGCACGGTGAAGAGGCCTTCACTCGGTTCTGGGAGGGGTTTGCCGGGGTTGAGGTAGTGGTTGATCGCACGGTAGGCCACTGCGTGCAGGGTGCTGGTATCGTAGTCTTGCTGGTCGGGGGGATTTGGGCTGTCTTTGATCATGGTGAAGGTCCTAAGATTGAGTGAAGCTGCCAACATTCGCGGTCAAGCGAAGAGGGTGGCAGCCGTACGCGGGTTGACCGACCGGCAATCAAAGGAAATCCGGCATACCCGAAGGTATCCCGCGCACAGCTACCGCGACACGATACCTCAGGCGTAAAAAAAACGCCTGAAATAGGTTCTGGCTGTAGCAGTCCTCTAATTAATCGGACGGTCAAATCCGGTCGCTGAATTGGCAGCGACGACGAGAGGTTAGTCAGCGCACTTCCGACCGACAACCTGAAACCCCTGTGGGAAATATCCGAGAGCATCTGGCGTCGAACGATTTTGCGATCGGGTTAAACCACACCCACTCAAGGAAAATACCGACCATGCCCAAACCGCCGAATGATGTCGTCCAAACCGCAGCCAAGAGGGTGTTGCAGCCGCTCATCGCGAGCATCACGCCCGACTCGACAGAAAGCTCCATCGCCCGCAATGCCGCACAGTTACTCACCGAAGCCGGCTACCCGGACACGTGGTATTACGACTGCCCGGCCTTTGTATTGCTCGGTTCGCGCAGCCTGCTTTCCGTGTCTGGCCGTGACTATCGGCCTGCAGAGGAACCGGTGGGAACCCACAACCTGATAACGGTGGACCTGAGCCCAAGGTCCGGCAGCCTTTGGGGCGATTGTGCTCGGTCGTTTTACATGGAAGAGGGCGTTTGCCGGGCGGTGCCGATCGGTGTTGAATTCAGCCGTGGCCATGCGACCGAGCGCGAATTGCATGAGCGCATGCGGCGGTTTGTGAGGCCTGAAACCACCTTCAATGCGCTGTATGAATTTGCCAATGATTTGATCGAGACGGCCGGTTTCGAGAACCTGGATTTTGCCGCCAATGTGGGCCACAGCCTCTGCGAGCGGCGTGATCAGCGGCTTTACATTGAAGCGGGCAATCACCGGCGTCTTGATGAGGTGGCGTGTTTTACCTTCGAGCCGCATGTCCGCGAACGGGGCGGGCGGTGGGGTTACAAGCACGAGAATATCTATTTCTTTGATAGCGAGGGGCAGGCCCGGGAGCTATGAGCCAGGCGCAAACCAGCGTATCCAGCCCGCCCATAACAACATGAACACGCCAACGTACAGCAGCACGGCGTACACCGGCCGTACGCGGCGGATGCGCTCTTGCAGTGCGCCGAGGGCGCAGAGTGCGATGAGCAGCACGAACACCCAGCGGGGCAGGTGGGCGGTGATGCCTAAGCGGTTGCGTGCGCGTGGCTTGATCGGCGAAGTGTTGCGGTTTGCGGTTTTTTTTCGGCTCATGGACGAGTCCTTTCGCTCATGATGAATGTGTAAGCCAATCGATGATTGACCTCTCGACCGGCTAAGCTAGCGCAGTTAGTGGATTGAGTAACCTGTGAGAATTGACAGTTCTTTAGAGTTTTTTTGCCCTCAGCATTATGACGGTCGTGGCCCTTCACATTTTTCAGGCGTAGCTCGACAATGCGCGCTCTGTTCCGGAGTAGTTCAGCGGTAGAACACTCGGCTCTTAACCGGGTGGGCGCTGGTTCGAATCCAGCCTCCGGACCCATCACATACACAGCAATCTGGGCACACCTCCAGATCACAGGGAGTGACTAGCATGGACGCAGGTTATGCAGTCTTCCAACTGTCGAAAGCGCTACTCGCGCACGATTTGGATTGCGGCCCAGTCGCCCGCTTTAACGCCCGCCGACGTATCTCACGCTGGCAGCAGGTCATTGGGAACTTGCTGCAAGGCACCGTCGAGTATGGCTCGCGTACACCGATTGCTGAGATTCCAGGCTGGGTTACGCTGGAGGTCGTTACGGGCGGCTTTGCTACCGGCAATCTGTTGGCAGGTGGCGAACTGACGGCCTATGAGCGTGAACTGGCCGCCTCTATTCCAGGTATTCGTCCAGGCTTTGAACGGCTCGATATCAATGCCTGGCATCTCACGGATGACGGCCTTGAGGCTCTGAATTCACGTTTAGCCCGCTGTGATTATGCGGTCGATGTGCCGGAAGAGGCCGCGTTACTGACAGTAGCTTGGCTGGTCATGCAGCAGCGCACCGAGCAGGCTCGGGCGCTGATAGACGTGATTGGGCCGTTCTTTGACCGGCTGCGTTTCTTCCCGTCGATCTCTACGCAACTGCCGATTTCAGCCGCGCAGGTGCACATTGTGGACGCTGGCGAGATCAAACAGTTGCTTTCAACCTTGCCTTCCCAGGCGCAGATCGTTGTGCAGAAACAGACGATCGAAACGCGTTTACCGCTTTATGATTCAGCTGTTTCGCACTTCCTCCTTACCTATGATGCAGGCTGGCCGTGCCGTCATTACCCGAGTGGATGGCGCGAGCGGGCGGCCGAGCTAGAGCTGGATTTTAAACGGCTCGGTATCAACAGGCGATCTTCGGATCGCGTGGAGGAACTGTTTTCTTTACTTGGGCAATGCGCCCGCGACGCACAATCGCTCAGCGGACGTCAAGTCGGTCGCGTACGGCAAATTGTTGATGATTTTGTGCGCAAGCATGGCGAGCCGGGGTCAGCTTCTCACCTGGCGTTGCGTGCGGGTCAGCTTAGTCAGGTGGCGGGGCCGGAGCATCACCTCATTGCCCGTATTGTGGCGAATCGGCTCTCAATGTACCCCGCGGCAGGTGGTCTCTCGGATTTTGCTGATTTGGCAGCGCCGATCACCGCTGAGGAAGCATTGGCGTTTGGGCTAGGCGAGGGCGTTGCCATTCCACCGGCGGTCCAGCGCCGCCTTCAACGCTGCCGGAGTGGCACGATCAGTGAATTGATTGAGCATGGGCTGATTACTTCAGGTGATACCGTCGCGCGGGTGTTGCCCGCGATGACTGCGCAACTGAGTAGCTCGGGGTTGCGCGATGAAGCGCTGAGAATGGTATACGCCTCTAATTATCGCGCGTTCCGTCGACGGCGTTCGTTATTACTGCTGAACCTTCAGCGTCGGGTTGGCCTCAGTGAGTTGCCTTGGGTTGCCGTCATTGAAGGCGACCGCCAGTCCGGCGCTGTGGTGGCGGGAGCAGCCAAACAAGCGCTGGTTGAGTCGTCGGCGTTGACGCTTTCTGCCTTCCCCTACGCCATCCTGCCTAACAAACTTCTCCAGGAGTTTTCAGCACTGGCGGACACTGCGGAACTGGACCTGCCCTTTGTGGAGGAGGTCGCTGCAGATATCTTCATGGGTAAGTTTTCCGATAAGTTTGCCGATGCTGCCAGGCGAGCAGGCCGGGTGCTGGCAGGCTCTCTTTACACACGTTACTACGACATTAATACCGATGAACTGGCGAGCCTTCATACCAGAGGGCGACGACGTGCGCGAGTGGCAAGCGATGCCTTTGCGACCTTGTGTGCAAAGCGTGCAGGGGTTGAGTTGGGTACGTGGCACCCGGCAACCAACGGCACCATTCTTGAGCAACAGCAGATTTTAACCACGCAGAATCTCGCGTTACTGTTTGAAGAGCTTGGGTTGAAAGTTTTGCTGCAATCTAGATTAGGCGTCATGGTGCGGGTGTGTTTTGAGTGGATCTGCAAACGGCAGCAGGTGCGGATTGAGCACTATCATGCTCGGTTGATAATGCTCAAGAATACCGCCTATGCCTGGCGTCAGATGGTGTTCTATCTGGCGATGCTTGATGAGGGTGAGCGCAGGGATGCCATGGCGTCAGTCGAGGCTTGTTTCGCCACACAGCCAGTGGCTTTTCGAGAGACATTCCTGCCGGTGATGAGTGGCTTGCGCAAGGTTTGCGCCGGCGAAGTGTTGCATCAGCACGATGCAACTGAGGACGGCGCGAAGGTCTTTTTGGGATGGACTGTTACGCGGCACTGGTTGCTGGCGCCGCAGGATGTCATTTCAAGCCGGACGGTTGAGCAGCAGTGATGCGAGAGCCCCAAATGTGGGAGCGGGCTTGCTCGCGAATGCAGGGTGTCAGTAAACGTATTCGGTATTGATACACCGCTTTCGCGAGCAAGCCCGCTCCCACATTTGGATCGCCATTGTTCTGACGACTCTCATGTGCCCAAACAAAAAATGCGCCCCGTGGGGCGCATTTTTTTGTTCAGTCAGCGATCGCCTATCAGGCAATTGCATCCCAGGCACGGTCACCGTTCTCGTCTTTAATCCGAGTCGGCAAGCCCATCACGTCCAGCGCCTTGAGGAACGGCTCAGCCGGCAGCTCCTCGACGTTGGCCATGTGTTTAACGTCCCACTCGCCACGCGCGACCAGCAGCGCTGCGGCGACCGGTGGCACGCCGGCGGTGTAGGAGATGCCCTGGCTGTCGGTTTCAGCGAAGGCTTCTTCATGGCACGCCACGTTGTAGATGAACATCTCACGCGGCTGGCCGTCCTTGGTGCCTTTGACCAGGTCGCCGATGCAGGTCTTGCCGGTGTAGCCAGGGGCGAGCGAAGACGGGTCGGGCAGCACGGCCTTGACCACTTTCAACGGCACCACTTCCAGGCCTTCGGCGGTGGTGACCGGCTTCTCGGAGAGCAGGCCGAGGTTTTTCAGCACGGTGAACACGTTGATGTAGTGTTCGCCGAAGCTCATCCAGAAACGCACGTTGGGCACGTCGAGGTTTTTCGACAGCGAGTGCACTTCATCGTGGCCGGTGAGGTAGAGGTTCTGCGAACCCACGACCGGGAGGTCGTCGGTACGTTTGACTTCGAACATGGTGTTGCTGGTCCACTGGCTGTTCTGCCAGCTCCACACCTGCCCGGTGAATTCGCGGAAGTTGATTTCCGGATCGAAATTGGTGGCGAAGTATTTGCCATGGGAGCCGGCATTGACGTCGAGGATGTCGATCGAATCAATGCGGTCGAAATGCTGTTGCTGCGCCAGCGCGGCATACGCGTTGACGACACCCGGGTCGAAGCCCACGCCAAGGATGGCGGTGATGTTCTTCTGTTTGCACTCTTCCAGGTGGTTCCACTCATAGTTGCCGTACCACGGCGGGGTCTCGCAGACCTTGCCCGGCTCTTCGTGAATGGCGGTGTCGAGGTACGCAACGCCCGTATCGATGCAGGCGCGCAGCACCGACATGTTGAGGAACGCGGAACCTACGTTGATGACGATCTGCGAGTCGGTCTCGCGGATCAGGGCCTTGGTCGCTTCCACGTCCAGGGCGTTCAGCGCGAAGGCTTGGATCTGGGCGGGAACCTTGAGGCTACCCTTGGCCTTGACGCTGTCGATGATGGCCTGGCATTTGGAGATGTTGCGCGACGCGATAGCAATACGACCGAGTTCGTCGTTGTGCTGCGCGCACTTGTGGGCCACCACCTTGGCGACACCTCCTGCACCAATGATAAGAACGTTCTTTTTCAATTGCTTTATCTCTCCTTTATCCGCCAGCTTACGAAAGGCTGGACAGGTAGTCGTCGTAACCAAATTCACGAACCACCTCGACTGTACCGTCGAGTTGTTTCACTACGATGGACGGCATTTTCAGGCCGTTGAACCAGTTTTTCTTGACCATGGTGTAGCCTGCGGTGTCGATGAACGACAGCCGATCGCCGATGGCCAGCGGACGATCAAATTGATACTCGCCGAAGATGTCCCCGGCCAGGCAGGATTTGCCGCACACCATGTAGGTGTGTTCACCGTCGCTCGGCGCCAGTTTGGCGTTGAGGCGGTAGATCAGCAGGTCCAGCAGGTGGGCTTCGATGGAGCTGTCCACGACGGCGAGGTTTTTGCCGTTGTAGAGCGTGTCGAGCACGGTGACTTCCAGGGAGGCGCTGTTGGTGATCGCCGCTTCGCCGGGTTCCAGGTAGACCTGCACGTCGTACTTCTGCGAGAACGCCTTGAGGCGCTGGCAGAAGGCGTCGATGGCATAGCCTTCACCGGTGAAGTGGATGCCGCCGCCAAGGCTGACCCAGTTGACCTTGTGCAGGAGCGCGCCGAAGCGTTCTTCGATGGTGTTGAGCATTTGGTCGAACAGGTTGAAGTCAGCGTTCTCGCAGTTGTTGTGGAACATGAAGCCGGAGATCTGCTCGATGACGCCTTCGATCTTCACCGGGTCCCATTCGCCCAGACGGCTGAACGGGCGCGCCGGGTCGGCCAGCAGGTAGTCGGAACTGCTCACCTGCGGGTTCACACGCAGGCCGCGGGTCTTGCCTTCGCTGCGTTCGGCAAACCGCTGCAGCTGGCTGATGGAGTTGAAGATGATCTTGTCGCAGTTATCCAGCATCTCTTCGATTTCATCGTCGGCCCAGGCCACGCTGTAGGCGTGCGCCTCACCTTCGAACTTCTGGCGGCCGAGCTTCAACTCGTACAACGACGACGAGGTGGTGCCGTCCATGTATTCCTGCATCAGGTCGAACACCGACCAGGTGGCAAAGCACTTGAGCGCCAGCAAAGCCTTGGCGCCGGACTGTTCGCGCACGTAGGCAATCTTCTGCATGTTGACCAGAAGCTTCTGTTTGTCGATGAGGTAGTACGGCGTTTTGATCATTTTTGAGAGCCTGCGGCGGTGCCTGCCAAAAAAGGACACGCATTGTGCCCGCACTTGGATCAGATCGAAAGGTTAGCGGGCGGATTTTGCGCGCCGCTTTTAATATGCCCTGCCAATATGACAGCCCATCCGTATGATGAGGCGCATGAGTGACGACGCCACGTGGAAGCGACGAGAGGTGAGAATGGACGCATGGACACTGCATTGGCTGGAGGCTTCGGGCGCCCTGGGCGAATTTCGCAAGCCGTTGACGGAAGAATTCGAGATCGCCTACGAGGCCATTTCCAGGTGGATGCCAGCGCCACGCCTGGATGCGCTGATTCAGCGGCTGCCCGGTGAAACCATCGCGGAACTGGGCCTGGTGGGACGCGCCTACCGCAGCACGATGTTCTCAATGACCTTTGATCCGGATAATCCGAATTTTGCCGCCAGCCTGAAACACGGCGCGGTGCATCGGCATGTGATACACGAGGTGCATCATTGCCTGCGCATGGCCGGGCCTGGGTATGGCTGGACGTTGGGCGAAGCATTGGTCAGTGAAGGCCTGGCCGGGCAGTTTGTGCGCCAGCTACTGGGCAGCGAGCCGGAGCCGTGGGAGAGGGCGTTCAGCCTTGAGGCGTTGCGAGCGGAGCCGGTGGACCTGAGCGCCCTGGGGGCAACGTACTACGATCACAATGCGTGGTTTTTTGGTACGGCGGACAAGCCCAAGTGGTTGGGGTATGCGCTCGGCGATCAGATGGTGGGGCGATGGTTGGCGGTGGTGGGGCAGCCGGATGCGTCCACCTGGGTCAACGTCCGCGCGCAAGACATCCTCGCGGTTGCGCTCGACCAAGGGTTGATCCGCAATCCCTGATAGGCACAGGGTCGCCGGCGCCTGCCGGCTTCACTGACATCAAACCGTCATCTGCCCACCACCTTCCTGCCACATTCCCCCGTTACTGTCCTCGCCAATGAGATCGATCTCAAGCGAGTGACAATGACTGACTTGAAAGACGTTGCACGGCTGGCTGGCGTATCCCGCGCCACCGCCGCCCGCACCTTTGCTTCACCCGACCAGGTGCGCCCGGCCACCCGTGAGCAGGTGTTCGCCGCCGCTCGTGAGCTGGGCTTTCGGCCCAATTTGCTCGGCCGCCAATTGCGCCTGCAAACCACCCAACTGATTGGCGTCGTGGTGCCCAACCTGCTCAACCCGGTGTTCGCCGAACAGTTCCAGGCCATGGAGCGTGCGGCACGGTTGCGCGGCTACAGCCTGTTGCTGGCGACCACCGACTACAGCAGCGAACGCGAAAGCGTGGTGGTGGAAGAGTTGTTGCGCCAACGCGTCGACGGCCTCGTGCTGACGGTGACCGACGCCGAAAGCAACAGCGTGCTCAACAGCCTCGCCAGCGAACAAACGCCGTTCGTGCTGGCGTATCACCAACCGAGCAACCCCAACTACAGCGCGGTGTCGGTCGATAACCGCGCGGGCATGGCCCTGGCCACGCGGTATTTGCTCGACGCGGGGCACCGCCGCATCAGCATGGTTGCCGGCCCCGCGTTGCAGTCCGATCGCGCTCGCCTGCGTTACGCGGGCTATTGCGACGCGATGAAAGCGTACGGGCTCAACACCCGCCCGGTCATCGAGATGCCGGCCCACACCCAGGCCGAGTTCGCGGCCATCGCGCCCTTTCTCCACGGCCCCCAGGCCCCGACTGCGCTGGTGTGTTCCAACGATTTCCTGGCCATCAGCCTGATCGCCGAGTTGCGCCGCAACGCCTGGCATGTGCCCGAGCAACTGTCGGTGATGGGCTTCGACGGCATAGCGCTCGGCACGCAGATGCACCCGACCTTGTGCAGCGTGGTGCAACCCATCGCGCTGCTCGCCAGCACGGTGATTGATCAATTGCTGGCGCAGATCGCCGGCCAATCGCCGATTTCCCATTGTCTGCCTTGCCATATCCGGCCCGGCGAAAGCACTCAACCCCACGAGGAGACGCTTGATGCGCGCGTTCAGTAAAACTTTGGCAGCCGTGCTGCTGTGCGGTGCGGCCAGCCTGGCCCAGGCCGCCGAAACCGCGATTTGCTACAACTGCCCGCCCGACTGGGCGGACTGGGGCAGCCAGCTCAAGGCCATCGCCGCCAGCACCGGCGTGCAGGTGCCGCTGGACAACAAGAACTCCGGCCAGTCCCTGGCGCAGTTGGTGGCCGAGAAGGCCGCGCCGGTGGCGGACGTGGTGTATTACGGCGTGACCTTCGGCCTGCAGGCGCAAAAAGCCCAGGTGGTCGACACCTACACACCCAAAGGCTGGGAACAGATCCCCGCCGGCTTGAAGGACCCGGCCGGCCACTGGTTCGCGATTCACTCCGGCACCTTGGGCATCATGGTCAACGTCGACGCGCTGGGCGGTTTGCCGGTGCCGCAAGGCTGGGCCGACCTGCTCAAACCTGAGTACAAAGGCATGGTCGGTTACCTCGACCCGTCCAGCGCGTTTGTCGGCTACGTCTCTGCCGTGGCGATCAACCGCGCGCTGGGCGGCGACCTGGACAACTTCGCGCCCGCTATCGACTACTTTCAGAAGCTCGCGAAAAACGCGCCCATCGTGCCCAAGCAGACCGCTTATGCGCGGGTGCTGTCCGGCGAGCTGCCGATCCTGGTGGACTACGACTTCAACGCCTACCGCGCGCGTTACAAGGACAACGCCAATGTCGCCTTCGTGATCCCCAAAGAGGGCAGCATCAGCGTGCCGTATGTGATGAGCCTGGTGGCTAACGCGCCGCACCGCGCGAATGCGGAAAAGGTCCTCGACTTTGTGCTGTCCGACGCCGGCCAGGCAC
>PJQF01000192.1_pt1 | contig 31625 bp, 31 predicted proteins | sample 1503741 | NCBI WGS metagenome assembly PJQF01 (sample SAMN07775949, study PRJNA414020) | Biofilm metagenome, whole genome shotgun sequencing project. | isolation source: biomolecule (vanillin) treated reverse osmosis membrane biofilm | place: India: Nagpur | collected 2017-03-21 | reverse complement strand
TGATGATCGCTACTTCGCGGAAGCATGAACTATACTGCTAATCAGAAAAGTAAAAACTTTACTTTTCGAAAGAGAAATTTATTGAATCCTACTGTTTGACATTTAAGTGCAATCTCTTAAAAAATGTCAAAATACTATTAACATTCGATAAGAGATTGCCTTCTATGTCAATACATGAATACCTTATAAAAAATGTTGCGTACGGATGACTTCCACGGGATGGTAGAAGGCAATCATGGCATAACGCTCAAAATATTTTTTTTGCAGATGAGTTAAAATCTTCTGGCAGGTTTCTGTGGAAACAATGGTTTCAATCTTTACATTTTCTCCTTCCCATTGGTTGTCACGAATATCCTTCAGACCTTTTCCGGATACTGCGGAAGATGTATAACCTTTCGCTCCCAGCGAAACGATCTCTTTTTCGATGGAAGTGGTCAAGGCTTCCTCTGCGATGATGGTGAGTAATTGCAGCTGATTCATAATTTTAGGAAATAATCAATTTAGCAATTTCATGATAAAGTGGTAAACCGAGCGTGATGTTGAACGGGAATGTAATCGCGAGCGCGGCTGTCAGGTAATAGGAAGGATTTGCTTCCGGCAATGCAACCCGGCACGCTGCCGGTGCCGCAATATAGGAAGCGCTAGAAGCCAACACGCCTAAAATAGTTGCGCCACCTAAACCCAATCCAGCCCAGTGGGCTAAAGTAATTCCGATCGTAGCGTGAATGATTGGAAAGATTATTCCAAATCCGATTAGGAACACTCCACCTTTTTTGAGATCAGAAAGTTTACGTCCGGCTACCAGACCGGCTTCCAATAAAAACAAAGTCAAAACTCCCTTGAATGGTGCATCAAACAAAGGAGCTACTTGGTCCCAGCCAGTATCTCCCACAAAAAATCCGATGGTTAAAAATCCGATAAGTAACAAACTACTTTTACCGGCCAGTAATTCACGAGCAACTTCTTTCAGCGGTACTTGGTCTTGTTGCTGAGTAACTGGAGCATTGATACGCGCCAACGATATACCGATTAAGATTGCAGGTATCTCCATCATTGCCAGCAAACTAGGCATGAATCCTTCGTACGGAATTTTCAATGTATCATGAAAGGCAAGTGCGGCACTAAAGGTTACAGCCGAAACAGATCCATAGTGAGCAGCCAAGGCTGCAGCATTGGGGACATCAAACTTACCAACCTTCCGCATTAGCCCGTAGGTCCAAAGAGGAATGGTGCAACACAGACCAACCGCCACCAGCGCTGGCTGCCAAACTTCCGAAAAATTTGCCAATGCCAGTTTATGCCCACCTTTCAAGCCAATCGCAATCAGCAGGTAGATGGTTAATGATTGGTAGAGGGAATCTGGAAACTTTAAGTCACTTTTTACACGCGATGCTATAATGCCCAGCAAGAATGCGAGCACCATCGGAGTTAGAATACTGGATAACATAGTCCTTTCTATTTTTTTAGTTCAGAAATTCCACTTGCCCTGTTTGCAGATCATACAATGCCCCAACTATTAAAATGGATCCTTCTCTGACACGCTTAGCCAAGACTGGCTCCAGAGCTTTTAGTTGCTCTACTTGCATCCGAATGTTTTCTCGTATGGAAGCATCGAGCAAGTCATGCGGATGCGATTTTCGTGCAATCTCTACAGCCGGTTTGATGGCATTGATGAGCGTGATGATATGCCCGGGCACCTCGGGCAATTTAACAGCGGCATTGACGGCACCGCATTGTGTGTGACCTAAAACGACAATCAATTTGGTACCTAAAACTTCCTCGGCAAATTCTACGCTCCCCCAAGACGCATAGGTTGAAACTTGCCCGGCCGTGCGTACAATAAACAAATCGCCCAAACCCTGATCAAAAATAATTTCATTGGGTACACGCGAGTCGGAGCAGCCGATAATTGTGGCAAATGGGAATTGTGCAGAAGCTACTTCTTTGATACGCGAAAAATCCTGACGAGGCTTGGTGGATTGCCCCCGAACAAATCGCTGGTTACCGTCTTTCAAACGTTGAAGGGCTTCTGTAGGTGTAACAGAGCTTTGCCCATAGCTATTAGCTACTGCCACACAAAAAAGGCAAATGAAAAGTGGAAATCGAAACGAATCATGGATGTTTTTCATAGGGTCATTTTTTTAGTCGCGCAAAATTGTAGCTTGTCGGGTATATATTTTTATTTATATTTATAATGATATTCATAATTAAATCTTATGAACTATACACTCAATCAACTACAAATTTTCCTGAAGATTACTCAAACTCTGAGCGTTACCAAGGCAGCTGAAGAATTACATTTAACACAACCGGCCGTATCCATTCAACTACGAAACTTTCAGGATCAATTTGACATTCCATTGACTGAAGTGGTCGGGCGTAAAATTTACATTACTGATTTTGGAAAAGAAATTGCTGAAGCCGCTCAGCAAATTATCGATCAAGTGCATACAATTAACCATAAAACACTGCAGTTCAAAGGGCAGTTGAGCGGTCGATTGAAACTATCGGTGGTGTCCACAGGAAAATATGTAATGCCTTATTTCCTCACCGATTTCATCAATCAAAATAGTGGCATAGAGCTTTTGATGGATGTAACCAACAAATCACGTGTGGTAGAAAGTCTCGTTAATAATGAAGTTGATTTTTCCTTAGTATCAGTTCTTCCTGACTCGCCTGTTGTGGAGAAGTTAGACCTTCTCCAAAACAAACTTTACCTTGTTGGTAACAATGAACGAAAGTTTAAAAAAGTGCCCTATTCAAAAGCACTCATCAAAGAACTGCCTTTGATTTACCGTGAAAAAGGATCCGGAACACGGCAAACAATGGAAGTTTTTTTTGAACGTAACAAAATTGAGGTAACGAAAAAAATGGAACTCACTTCCAATGAAGCCATTAAACAATCTGTTATTGCCGGATTAGGCTACTCGATCATGCCATTGATTGGTATAAAAAATGAGTTACGCGATGGTGATCTCCAAATCGTTCCGGTGAATGGTTTACCGATCAAAACAGTATGGCGGTTGATATGGTTAAAGGGGAAAAAACATTCACCTGTGGCGGCTTCGTTCTTAAATTACATCAAAAAAGAAAAATCAACGATCGTAGCTCGTCACTTTGAATGGTATGAAAAATATATGGAAGATTAGTTTTGTAAACCTTCTTTCAACTGAAATAACTTTTGTAAACGAGATTCGCCAGCGCCATCCATCAACAAAACAAGATAATCACCTTGTTCAATTTTAATCGATCCTTCCGGATTTTTTATCAATTTCCTGGAACCATTCTCTGTTTTTACAATTCCAATTAATACTACGTTACTACTTTTTTTCAAGTCAAAAAAGGCCTTTTCATAAAAGGCACCTCTGAATGGATTATCTTCTCGAACCAAAATTTGTTTCATGTCATACTCATGATCTTCATGCGCATACGCAATTAACTCTTCGCTAAACAAAGCAACATCTGGTTCATAGATATAACTTGCTAATAGCTTGGAAGAAATTTCGTTCTTAGAAATAGTATACATAACGCCCGCAGCCTGAAAGGTTCCCTTCAAGTTTCCATTATCCAGCGTAACCACATAATTTAAATTTGGGAAACGCTTTTTAATGTTAATTATGTAAACGAGTTTCTCAGTATCATCATTCAAATTAATGAAGATGATTGATGCATCTTTAATGTTTGATTTCTCAATCAGTTCGAAGTTATTGTAATCCGAATACAATGTGTAGACTTGGTTCTCATTATAATATTCGCGAATAATGTCAATGTTGGCTCTCTCTTTGGTGATCACGGCAACCTGTCGGCCCGCACCAATCAAATGGCTTATCACTGATTGGCCGAAGTCATTCCAGCCGATCATGACCACGTGGTTTTTAAAGTTAGTACCCGAAAATCCTAACATTTTACTCTCTTGTATTGTATTCATAAAGTTGGCGATCTGTCCGATGATAAAACCATAAACACCTAAACTGGAAATTAGAAAAACAAAACCGATCATTCGGCCCCAGTAAGTGACTGGCAAAACGTCTCCGTACCCTACTGTAGTAAGTGTTTCTAACAAATACCAAACGGCATCCTGACCATGCACGATTCTCCGATTTGGAGCATCTTCTTCTAACTTTATCAAAAGCAACAGAAGCAATGCATAGACGATGATCAGTACACCGACAGAGATAATCGCCCGTTTGGTGTTAAAACGCTTAATTTGGAAACCAGTCATTACCGAAAATTAAGCCAAATAAGTGTGAAAACGAAAATTTAGTATAGGTTTAACCTGCTAATTATCACACTTTTGGTGGGCCTTGGTTACATCCGAAATATCAATAATGCCTTGATCGCGTTCCCAATTGTTATAGATGTAAGTAGCTATCTCGGCTACCTCTAAATCGGTTAATGAAAATACACCTTTCATTTCCTTGTTAAAAGCTTTTCCATTGACGACTATTTCCCCTGACAAACCATACTTCATCAGACATAAAACATGATCAATATCCTTATCCATATAATCAGATTGGGCTAGTGGTGGATAGACAAGACCAAGCCCTCGACCATCTTTTTGATGGCAATTACTGCAATGTTGCTCGTAAAGCTGTTGGCCTTGCGCATAGTATTGCTGAAACTTGGTATCACGATTGCCGGATGAACCGCAACCATGAATTCCAACAAACAGATTTGCGATTCCAACAACAGCTATCCAAACCAAAATTGCCTTTCGCATGGAAAAAACTTAAATACCGTTTGTGCTGCGTAATCTCTTGATGTCGACAATCAGGCGATTTACTTCTTCTTCCTTCGTGCCATCGTATTTGCCGCGGATTCTGCCTTTCTTATCAATCAACAAAAACGCTCCACTGTGAATAAATCCATCCGGCTCGCTCTTGTCTTCCATGGCCGTTGCAAAATAGCTTGTTTGTGCAATCTTATAAATGGAGTCTTTTTTTCCGGTAACAAAATGCCAGCGTTTGCTTTCCACGCCCAAACGTTCGGCAAAATCATGCAGCAAAGCCACCGTATCATACTCCGGGTCGATGGTGTGCGACAACAATAGCACATCTGGCATTTCTTTAGTCGCTTCATATACACGCACCATTTGTGTTTTCATAATAGGACAGATCGTGCGGCATGAGGTAAAGAAAAAATCGGCCACATAAATCTTGTCCTGAAATGTAGTGTTCGATACCAATGCGCTATCTTGATCCACAAATTGGAAGGGCGCAATCTGATGGTAGACCGTGTCGGTGCCCACTAACTCACGCTCCCCAAAAATAGGAAGCGGCTTTTCTTTGGTAACACATGCCCCAACAAACAAGACGCAAACCGCTAATAGATTAAACGGATGGCTGAATCGTGATCTCATCTCCTTCGTAAATTTCATATTGATCGATCGGTAAAACATTCTGTCCAAAATAAATCTTGTTGTCACGCTTACGGTACAACGATAACGTAGCTAATGGCTCTTTTCCTTTTTCACCATTTTCCTGATTCACGGTTATTAGCACACAGCGAGCACAAGGCTTTACTCCCTTAAATTGGTTTCTTCCAATATTAAAATTACTCCATGTATCTTCTTCAAAAGGCACGCCTCCTGTAAAAACCAAATTCGGTCGAAAGCGGTTCATGAGTACCGGCTCTTGCAACTTACTATTCAAATCATCTAAAGAGGCCTGACCTATGATTAATAAAGGATAGCCATCTGCCAAACTTACCTGTTCATTTTGCGAAGCATACCGAGGATCGACCTTTCGCTCATGTTCCTCCGGAAATACAACTAACCTGCACGTGACTCCAACCTGCTCTGAAAACCAACGGCTGTGTTCCTCGCTTACTTCATGCACAACCACTTCATCGTCCCACACCTTCGCTTTAATTTCGGTAGGTAAATAATCATGATGATACGACAAATCGATCGCTTTTTCTTGAAAGGATATAGTAAAACCGATGAGCGAGGGCTGCAGTTTAAAAAGTGCCAATTCAGCATTAACTCGCTGAGACATAAAGGTATTTGTCTCATCAATCAGCATCCAACGCCTGTCAAACGCCAATCCCTTACCCAAAACGCGGGAAGAGCGCAATCGAATTCCACCCAAAGATTTGATGGGGTAAATCCAAATTTCGCTAAGGCGATGGGGCTGCATGAACTTTTATAGTAAATTTTGCGCTAACTTAGTGAATAACCAGTTAAAAGTAATGACGAACACAGCTGCACTTTGGTACTTTGAAAGTGTCAATCTCTATAACACGCTTTGCCCCCACAAAGTAAAAGCGATGGCCGGCAAGCACACATTTCTGCAATTTAAACGCGACCAGTTTATCTATTTTCTGGAGGATAAAGCCACTCATATTTATATGATTGTGAATGGACGTGTCAAAATTGGTCACTATCTGGATGATGGAAAAGAAATCACTACTGCCATCCTAACCACTGGAGAAATTTTTGGTGAGTTAGCTTTAGCAGGAGAAGAAAAGCGCAGAGACTTTGCACAGGCGATGGAGGATTGCACCATCTGCCCTCTTAGCCTAGATGAAATGAAGGCATTGATGTACGAAAATCGCGAGCTTAGCTTTAAGATGTTGAAGTTTGTAGGCTTACGCCTGATGAAGTTGGAGCGCAAACTGGAAATGCTTGTATTTAAAGATGCCCGCACCCGTGTGATCGAGTTTATCAAAGATGCCGCTGCCTGGAAGGGGAAAAAAGTAGGCTTTGAAACATTGATTCAGACCAAATTGACACATCAGGACATTGCCTCCCTTACGGGAACATCGCGGCAAACGGTAACTACCATTCTAAATGATTTGAAAGAAAAAAACTTGATCAACTTCGATCGCAAACGAATTTTGATTCGCGACTTAGAAGCATTGAAATAATCATTTTATTCAAAGGTAATGAGCAGGTAAATCTTTCGCTTCATCCACATCGCGAAGTAATGGAAGAATAGAATACGACAAAGATTGTGTTTCGAAATCGTTGATCGTATCCTCATAAACCGAGTCTGTACTCCACTTTTTATCTTTGAAGAACTTTGGATAAAAGTGATTCATTCCTAATAAATAATATCCGCCATCGCGTGCGGGCCCAATGACGGCATTTCTTAGCTCCAACTCCGCAAATGACTGATTCAAAATGACAGGGGTTAATTCGAGGCAATCGGTGCCGATGATACAAATGGAATTATAACCTGCTTGAAATTCAGACGCAAAAGCATTCGCCATTCGTTCGCCTAAGTCATTTCCGGATTGTACTTTTTTAGCATACACATCATCCGGCCACAAATCGCCATATTCTATTTGATGCGAATAGTAAACCACTTTATCGCAATCCAAGGTTTGTGAAATTTGCCATGTGTGCTCACATAACGCCCGGTAGATGGTAAGTGCTCGCTCATCACCAACATCTTTCGCAAGGCGTGTTTTTACTTTTCCTAATTCCGGATTGCGATAAAAAAGTATCAATCGTTGTTTCATCGACCAAGTGTATTCTGTGTTTGATTGGGATGTCTGCGAAAAGAGGGATTGAATTTTCTACGCTCGCGCTTCAATAAGAGGAATGAGTTTCGAAACATGTAGAAAACAAAGATGGTAAGCCACGTAAACAACAATGCCAGCAGAATCCATAAAACCTTCTCCCACTTCTTGATTTGTAATCGCGCAATCATGAATACAAATGGAAGTACTAAAAGTGATTTTAATACGATCACCCAAATACTACCGGAAAAAATTAAAAATGGAAGCGACTGCATATTAAGATCGGATTTGAACCAGCCCTTTGGATTGATAGCGCCATTCAACTAATGCAAAAATACCAACTAAACAATATTCCATCATCACGATTGCAAGCGATTCATGGTATCCATCTGTTGAATATCCGGCATAAGTCAGAACTACGATAGCACTCCACATAATTGCAAATCTGGTATTTGTAAATACGGAGAAAGCCACCAATGAGCAAACATACCACGGGTGCACCACTGTAGAAAACAAGAAGTAGATGGTCAGTAAAAGGAGGTATCCTAACCAAAGTGTTTTCGGCTCTTTTCTATTCCATTCTTTCCATGCATCCCACCCCATGTAAAGAACCATCGAAGCAGCTGCATACAGTGCCAGTTTCCATCCGACTGTTTGAATGATGTTGTAACCATATTTCCAAAAGCCCCATTCGCGAACTAAATAATAAATGCTCGCATTGAATTCAAATTTCCTAAAGTAGTATCCTATGCTTTCGCGGAAACCGGTAATGATTTCCCAATTGAGCAGCGGTAGAAAAAAGAAGATTGTAAACAAAAAGGTGAAAGCATAAAAAACGGTCACACGCCTCCAACCCAATCGAATGATATAAAGAGGAAGGAAAATTACAGGAAGCAACTTAGTGCAAATCGCCAGACTGAAAAATAAGGTGGATAGTATAAGTTGATTGCGCACCAAAAACCAATAACTCGCCAGTAAAAAGAAAATCATCAGCGCTTCGAAGTGCAAATTGCCTGTCAATTCAGCGATGACTAATGGATTGAGCGCATAGATCAACACATGAAAACCGGGCAGTTGATGATGAGATAGTATTTTACGAATGAACCAAATGCTGCCAGCTTCTGCCAAAAAAATAAATAAGCGCATGGCGAATACGCCAACCCAAACTAGATCGCCACCTAAGTTGGCTGAGATCCAAAAAATAAATTGATTGACCGGAGGATAGATCGTAAAATAGTCCGGGCTGTTGAGGTGATTGAATAGTTCCGATGAAATTCCATTAATCGCAACAGATTGCTCCATGTAATAGCGAGGCACGTGGGCAAATGGATGGTAACCTGCGTTCAATAAATGTCCGTCCCAGAGAAAGCGATAAAAATCATCTGATAATTGCGGGATGGAAAATAAAAAGCACGCACGAAATACAAGAGAGGCAACAATCCAAAAAGTTAGCGCATTCTCGCTATTGTGTTTTATTATCCAGATATAGACTCCAAAAAGAATTGCGAAGCACGTCAGCAGCTCTATCGTTTGGGGCCGCTCAATAAAAAATGCCAAACATAGATAGAGCAGCATACTAAGTGCCACCAGAAATATCGAACTGGTCTTTTTAAGAACCATGCACAGTCGACTTCATCGAGTAATAAAACACGCTACCAAATCCTAACGCCATCATGGCATGAAAGAAGAGTAATCCATAATCTTTTAATTGGATTCCAACTATTATTCCAAAAACGAAGTAGATGCAAAGCAATGCCTCACCTATAGTCAATCCATTGATTTTTGTTTGTATATAAACATTACTCTTCCATGAGTCGCTATGGTGCTTCACATTGAATTTTGGAGTCCGCACAAAAGGTGTTTTTCGTCCGATTAATCCCTCCAGCACGGCTAAACCATTGTGTAAGGATAGCCCCATTGAGACAATTAAAAATTTTGGATAAAGCGACCAGAACGTTCTAGCTCTGTTTATTGGATTGAATCGCTTGGTTGCTACCCAATAAAAAAAGGTAATCGATAAAAAACCTGCCAGAAAAATAATTCCTAAATTAAATAACCATTCAATATTCGGGCGTGCCTGTTTGATATACAACATGGGTACGCTTAACAGTCCTGCGATCAGCAAGCAAATAAAAACCGAACTATTGAACAAATGAAAAAAACCATGTAGCTTATTCTTCAGAGAAAATGACGAACGCAAGACACCTGCAAAATTTTTTCGAGCTGTTTCGGCTGCGCCTTTATTCCATCGATACTGTTGTGACTTTATTGCCGACATGATTATCGGCAACTCGCCTTGGGTTTCCACATCTTCCAGATAATGAAATTTCCAACCTTTCAATTGTGCGCGGTAGCTCAAATCCAAATCTTCGGTGAGTGTATCGAAACTCCAACCACCAGCATCGGCTATACATGACTTTCTCCACACACCACACGTTCCATTAAAATTAATAAAACTTCCTGCGGCACTACGCGCGCATTGCTCAATAGAAAAGTGCGCATCTAAACCAAATGCTTGCAATCGCGTCAGCAAGGAATAATCTTTATTAATATGACCCCAGCGTGTTTGTACGACACCTACATTTTGGTTTTGAAAGTATGGCAAGGTTTTTTGAAGAAAATCTGCGGAGGGAATAAAGTCAGCATCAAAAATGGCGATGAATTCGCCCGAAGCTAATTGAAACCCATGTGCGAGTGCGCCTGCCTTGTAGCCAACACGGTTTTCCCGGTGAATCAAATGAATGGTTAGATTTAGATGACGCAACGATTCGATCTTTTGTAAAATCAAAGCTGTCGTCTCATCGGTCGAGTCATCCAGAATTTGAATTTCCAATTTTTCCTTCGGGTAATCAAAATGAGCTACCGCCTCGATCAATCGTTCAACCACATATTTCTCATTGTAAATTGGCAACTGAATGGTCACCATTGGAGGCTCTTTTAATTCCAACGGATGAATTTTCGTTTTTCGAATTTGGGTATAGATCCAAGTTAAATGCAATTGGCCCATGCTAAATAAAAATATATAGCAAAGAGTTAGTGCGTAAATGATGATTATAGCTATTTGCATGATATTACTCGCATGGAAAGAACATCAATGGATATCACCGGTTTATAAATATTTGAAAATAGTGATAATAATTTTATAACCTGCCAAGAGGGTGCCTTTTACGGTACCTGATATTTTTGAGAATCCGATTCGCTTTCGATATCCTACTGGCACTTCCACGCATGCCATTCCCAACTTAGCTGCCTTCAATTGCATCTCTACTGTCCAGCCGTAGGTTTTATCCTGCATGTTTAGCTCCATCAGTTTGTTGAATTGAATCGCCCGAAAAGGACCTAAGTCGGTAAACTTAACTCCATACAACAACTTTAAAAGTCGCGTGGCCAACCAATTGCCAAAAATCTGCTGAGGAGTCATAGAGCCACTCTCTTTTGTCCCTAACGCTCTGGATCCAATCACAAGGTCTACACCATCTCTTTGAATTGGCTCAATCAACTTGATCATTTCTTCCGGATAATCGGAATGATCGGCATCCAAAAAGATTACGATATCAGGAGGCGTCTTACTTTTTCGGAGATAATCAATTCCTTTGAGGCAAGCACGGCCATAACCAGCTATTGGCTCTCGCAACACAGTCGCACCTTTATGTAAAGCTACTTGCTCAGTATTATCTGTTGACGCATTGTTTACAACAATTATCTCACTCACCAGCTGCTTTGGTATCTCTTCAATAACCTTACCCACTCCATTTTCTTCATTGAATGCAGGTATAATTACACAAATCTTACTTGGAACGGTCATACCACACAAATATGACTGTTTCTAAGTTGGGGTAATAATTTGTTAACAAACAAATTATTATGTGGTGCGTACCTTTGAATTCAATGCTTCATTTACTTAAACTGAATTCTATTCGGAGCCGCATGTTATCCGGCTTTCTATTCCTCACATTATTAATTATTTGTGTAGCCGCTGTATCCATTTACATGCTCGATCACACCAACCGCATTATTGCAATACATGCCCGAATTAGTCAACTAGAGATCACTACACTTAGTCTCTTAAAAAATGATAATGATTTTTTTGACTTAGAAACAATCAATCAAAAATACTTCGAAACCCACGAAAGCGCTTATCTTAAAAAGCGTGACAGTCTACGAAAGCTGATTGTGTTGGGAACTAATCAAATTATTAATCAAAGTAAAAACGAGATCGTAATGAATCTTCAACAGATTGATAGCGGTCTTACTCAATACAATAAAAAATTCATGTCGCTTGAAAATCTTGTGTTTCAAAAAGGATTTAAAGATTTTGGTCTGGAAGGCCAAATGCGATTTCACGCCCATAAACTGGAAGAAGCTAAATTTCACTTAGACCAACACAAAGTTCTTTCCTTACGCAGAAATGAAAAAGACTTCTTTCTGCGCCATGAAGTAAAGTACATTCAAAATGTAAATCAAATTGCTTATCAGTTTATCAGCGAGCTTCGAAAAAATGCAATTGAAAATAGCGTAGCCTTGTATCATTTAGAGCAATATATTTCCCTTTTCAATAAGCTTGCAGACATCCAAATACAAATCGGGCTAAGCAGCACAGACGGTCTGCGGGCAGATCTAAATACCTTGAGTGATCAATTGGTTCAACGCTATTTTTCTTTGTCTAAATACAGTGATGAATTATCCAGTGCTGCTCAAATGCAAGTACGGGTGTTTTTTCTGCTGGTAGTTGCCGGAGCTGTCATTTTCTCATTAATCTCAGGCTACTGGATTTCCAAAAGGCTCTCCTATCCAATCGCTAAATTGTCGAAGGTAATGAGCAAAGTGGTAGGCTCCAAAAAGTATTCCTATCCTTCCCTTTCTATCGAAAGCGCTGCGGAAGAAATCAATACTCTCACTCAGTCATTTGTCCATTTGATTCAGGAAACAGAAGCTCAAATGAATAAGGTAAAATCTAAATCCCGACAGCTTAAGAGAAGAAATCTTGAATTGAAAAAGTTAAATAAAGAACTAGACAGTTTCATCTATAGCACAGCTCACGACTTGCGCTCACCTCTTACTTCTCTATTGGGCTTACTGAACATCATGAAATATGAAAATCAGCAAGACACAATTAAACCACACATTCTCATGATGGAGAATTCCATCATGAGAATGGAAGATTTTATCGAGCAAATAGTGGGGTACTCTAAAAATAAACGACTGGCACTTCAACCAACTTTGATTGATTTTAAATCCTTGCTAGCCGAGGTATTTGATAGTCATCAGTTTTTACCGGGCGCATCCAACATTAAACATATCGTTCATCTCAAACAAGAAGCGCCTTTGTACTCTGACCGAGGACGCTTGCTTATCATTTGTAACAATCTAATCTCCAATGCCATCCGTTACGCTGATTTTTCGAAACCAACTTCAACCATTCAGATTGACGTGTTGATTGACGAATCCTATACCCGAATAACATTTATGGATAATGGAATTGGCATCGGTAGTGAACATATTGATAAAATATTTCAAATGTTCTATCGGGCCAATGCGTCTTCAAAAGGATCTGGATTAGGTTTGTTTATTTTTAAGGAAACAATTAGCAAACTGGGCGGGCAGGTTTCTGTAGAATCGACTTTGGGCGTAGGCACACGATTTCTGATTCAAATACCGAATTTGATGGCTTCAGTTAAAAAACAATCAGAAGCTGACCTTGTCATGCATGCTTAACCGGCTACTGGAATTTGTATAATAAACGAAACTCCGTTCATACAACTTTCGTCCCATCGCAATTTACCTTTCATCCGCTGTGCACAAACACTGGAAATGTATAATCCCAGACCCACACCATCTGAATTTTGGTGGCTTCGGTTGAACATCGTAAAAAGATTTTTGTGGGCCTCTGGGGAAAGTGGATCTCCATTATTATGAATCACAATATAATTCACTTCACCCAGTATTTTCAGTTCTATTTCTACCTTCAAATTTTCCTTACCGGGATTGTATTGAACAGCATTGCTCAATAATTCTTCTAAAATAACGTGCAGTAATTCGACATCCGCATAGATTTTATGAGACTCCTGATTCATTATTTTCAAAGTCACATTTCGCTTTTCAAATCGATGAAAGATGTGCTGCGTGATCTCTTGTAAATCAATCCAATCAAATTTGAGTTTCTTTGTTTTGATATGGTGAACTCGCTGAATCGTTTTTACCATATGCTCTAACCGCTGCGTAGTTAACTGCATTCGACTCAAATACTCTTTGCCCTCTGGTGTAGTTGGTTCCAGTAACGCCAGTTGATAAAGACCTTTGAGCGTAGCAATGGGTGCCTGTACATCATGAGATGAGTGGTAAAGGAAATTAGCGAGCTGTTCATTTGTAGTCTGTAACTCTCCCGTTCGCTCGTGCACACGCAATTCTAAATCTCGGTTTTGCTCTTCAATTAAATCACTTTGCGCTTTGATCTCCTCATTCTGCGCTTCAATCTCCTCTTTTTGTTGGAGCAGCAAATGCTGATCTTCTTCTTGCCGTTTAAATGTTCGGGCAAAATAGTTGAATAACAACAATCCAAATGGAATGACCATAAGTAATGAAATGGAGGCATTGCGCCACAATTCTTGCCTGGCACGCATTGCAAACGACTCAAAGTTTTCATCCGCCTCCAGTAGCGCAACTACTTTTCCGGAACGATTCTTTATGGGTGCAAAAGCCGATAACCATTGGCCATTCTCATCACGATAACTATCCAGTGTGCCTCCTGTTTGCCAATTCGTTAAAAGTGCTTGGGGATAGTTTTTATACGAATGACGATAGTAAGGCCTCACGGAAGAGGTAACAATAAATTGAAACGTGCTGTCAGCAGCCGAAAAAACAATAGTGTAGAGTGGAGTTTCGAGTTGATTCTCTTCTTTAATTTGAAGCAAAAGCCGATGCAACTCGAAATAATCTTGATCATGTTCCGAGCCTTGAATGTCATCTTTTTTCGTGTAACGTTGAGCAACTGAATCATGCTGATCTCCCTGCACCAGCAAAGCGCCTGTTCGGGCAATTGCCATCAGGCGATGCAATACTTCCATCTTCGACTTATTGAGTGAAGTATAGTAATGGTTTACAATAAAGTAGCTCACTAAAATTAATATGCCGATGGATAGAACGAGGAGTAGGCGGGTATTACTTCGTTGTAGGAGGAGGCGGGAGTTCAAGCGGAGAAGTGTTTTACTTGCGTAAACGCTAAATTCATGATTTGCATTTGATTGCCATCATAGAAAATGAGCCTTTGTCGCGGATGTGACACACCCCTCGTTCGCTTTTTTAATTATCGATTTCTATGATGCAGCCGTAATGCCAGAATCGACAGAGCCACAAATGGCAAGGTTGAAATCATGATTTTAAAGTGCAGTCCAAGTAAACCAATAACGAACATGAATCCCAGCAAGACGCCTAAACAGACAATACCGATTGTTGTAAGCAGACGGGAGGGAGTTGGTTGGAAAAGCGTGGCAACTAAAAGGAATTGCCCGATCATGGGAAATAATGTAAACGGATGCCAAACGGAGATGGGATTTGTTAATAGCTTGGTAACTACTTCAAACTCTGCTTGTGCTAAAAATTGATGATTACCTTTACCCCATTCTAGATAACCAACCAACGATGTGAGAACCACCAGACCATTTACCATTTTTAGTCTATTGATTCTCACACAGCAAGTGGTTGATGTCTTTTACTTGATGAATATTAACACGAGAGCTATCACCAGACCTGCCGCAGCAAAATAAAGTCCTTTCTTAAAAACATCCGTTCCCGGCATGAACATCCAAAAAGAAGAAATCACAAAAAAGAAAAGTGAAAGCCCAAACAGGATATTCAAAAAGAAAAGAGGTTGCTTGGTATTGGCTTTATGCAGTTGAGTCATTTTATTGAGTACCAGAGGCAATTCTTTAGTCGTATAATTCGCTACGCCAGTTTCCTTATTATAGGTTCCTTGTGCAAACGATACAATGGCTCCATCGGTGCCGGTTACTTGCAATTCACGAATCCGCAAAGCTTTCCCAAGCTCTTCAACTTCTAAATTTGGCTTCAGCTCTTTTTCCACTTTCTTTTCTACTTTCAAAAAATCCGTATCTCGAAAAATTAAGATAATTCCACTGATAGCATATACGGCCATGATACCTGCCAAAAAGAAACCAAGATAACGGTGATAAATGCGCATGCTGTTATTTAAGTTCATAGAAAGGAGTGATTGGATTAGAGATTAAAATTGATCAAGATTTTTTCAGATTGCAAATTAGTGTGAACGGTGATGACGATGACGGCCTTTGTGTCGACCATGCCCATGATGACCGCGGCCATGATTCCCTTGCTTCTTTTTGCCTCCTCTAAAATGATGACCCTTGCCTTCTCTACCGTTCGTAGTTGAAGCAACTTGAGTTTTATCTGTTGGAGTTGTGTTTGTTGTTTGAGCGCTTCCGCTGATTACAATCAAGGAAAGCACTAATGTGAGAATGGAAAGCTTCATATTTCTTGCGTTTTGCCTATTAGACAATCCACCTGACTATCTTATTCCCTTTGCTAAAACTATTTTCCAGAATTTATGTTCCAAGTGCATTTCCGCCTTTGACTAAGCGCCTTTCCGCACCTCTTTAGCCCACATATCTTTCAAAGTCACGGTGCGGTTAAATACCAGCTTAGTGGAAGTCGAATCTTTGTCTTTGCAAAAATAGCCTGTACGCATAAATTGAAAACGTTCTCCTTCTTTTGCTTCCTTCAAAGCAGGTTCAGCATAGACATTGGTCAACACTTTTAACGATTCCGGATTTAAGTGATTTTTGAAGTCATCTTCAATACGGTTCATGTCTTCGGTTAAAAAGAGTCGGTCGTACAAGCGCACTTCGATAGGCAGCGCATGTGCTACACTTACCCAATGAATAACACCTTTTACATGAATACCCGATGTATCCGATCCGCTCTTGCTTTCTGGCACATAGGTACAACGCAGCTCAGTTACTTTACCTTCTGCATTTTTGATTACCTCCTCGCATTTAATAATGTAAGCACTCTTCAAGCGCACCATCTGGCCGGGGGCCAACCGAAAATATTTTTTGGGGGGCACTTCCATAAAGTCATCTGCCTCAATATAGAGTTCGCGGCTAAATGGGATGGAGCGCGATCCCGCTGTTTCATCTTCCGGATTATTCTCGCTGGTTAAAATTTCTTCTTTGCCTTCCGGATAATTGGTGATCACCACTTTAATAGGATCAAGCACCACCATTCTGCGCAGTGAAATTTTATTGAGATGCTCACGCACACAAAATTCCAGCAATCCGATGTCGATCAGGTTTTCGCGCTTCGCTACACCAATCTTATCACAAAACTCACGAATACTTTCCGGTGTATAGCCGCGTCTGCGCACAGCACTAAGCGTAGGCATCCGAGGGTCATCCCAGCCACTCACATGCTTTTCATTTACCAATTGCAACAGCTTGCGTTTGCTCATCATGGTATAAGTCATGTTGAGGCGGGCAAATTCATATTGATGTGATGGGTAAATTTCCAGCTTCTCAATACACCAGTCGTACAACTCACGGTGCGGCACGAATTCAAGTGTGCAAATGCTATGCGTTATTTTTTCGATGGAGTCGCTTTGGCCGTGAGCGAAATCATACATCGGATAAATGCACCATGCATCGCCCGTGCGATGATGATGCGCATGTTTGATGCGGTAGATCACCGGATCGCGCATGAGCATGTTGATGTGAGCCATGTCAATTTTGGCACGGAGCACCTTTTCTCCATCCTTGTATTTGCCTGCCTTCATATTGGTGAAGAGTGTCAGGTTTTCTTCGATGGAGCGATCGCGATAGATGTTGTTAGTGCCGGGTCTGGTAGGTGTTCCTTTTTGGGCAGCAATTTCTTCGCTGGTGCTGTCATCCACATAGGCTAATCCTTTTTTGATCAGCACCACCGCAAAGTCATACAACTGCTGGAAATAATCGGAGGCATATAATTCATTGGCCCATTGAAAACCTAACCAACGCACATCGTCTTTTATACTTTCTACATATTCTGTTTCTTCGGTTACCGGGTTGGTGTCATCAAAACGCAAGTTGGTGTAGCCACCATATTTTTGAGCCAACCCAAAATTGAGGCAAATGCTTTTCGCGTGCCCCAAGTGCAGGTATCCGTTTGGTTCCGGAGGGAAGCGTGTAGCAATACTGGTATACTTGCCTTCCTTCAGGTCAGCTTCAACGATCTCTTCTAAAAAATTTAAACTTTTCTCGTCTGCCATAGCAATAGTAAAACACAAAGGTAGCCGCGATTTGTGAGCGAGAAAAACGGGAAAGATAGATTTCGTGAAAAAGTTGAGCGTTTGTCATTTGGTTGAGTCTATCTGGTCGTAATTAAATTTCGATATTTGCGCCAAAGAATCATGATTTACACCTCCGCCATAACCATCGCCTTTCTTTTAGCTTTGGTGTTGTTTACTAAGCGCAACCGAACAAAAGCAGACGGAATTCTGGCCATCTGGTTGGTGATAATGGGAGTACACCTCGTCCTCTACTATTTCAGCACAACTGTAGATCGTTATTATTATCCCTATCTACTTATTTCCTTTCCCTTCCCATTGCTGCATGGCCCCATGTTGTACGCATACACCGCTTCACTTACCGCTCAACTTCCGTATTTGAAAAAACGGATGTGGTGGCATTTTCTAGTTCCACTTTTCTTCTTTCTGGCATTAATACCTTTCTACCTTTTACCACATAGAGAACGACTTGAGGTATTTGCCAACCAAGGCAGGGGTTATGAATGGCTGCTCGTATCGCATAAAGTTATGGTTATGCTATCTGGTGTGGTGTACGTGGTTTTATCGACATTACTTTTGCAATGGCATAAAAAGGCATTGCGTCATCGATTTTCATACGTAGAAAAGATAAATCTGGTCTGGCTGCAATATCTCACCTATGGCGTTGGGCTGGTTTGGCTTGCTGTATTTTATGGAAATGATTTAGTCATCTTTTCTTTAGTAGCTTTATTTGTGTTGCTGCTTGGTTATTTCGGCATCAAACAAGTTGGCATTTTTACTCATCCGCCATTACTGGAAACTATCGATACTATACTCCCTCCGGAAAAGGAAGAAAATGTAACGCCATCACCCGAACCGCTCAAGTCTAAATATCACAAATCAACGTTGACACGCGAGGCACAAACGGTCATTCACCAGAAACTTCAAAGCGTGCTAGAGGAAGAAAAAGTTTTTTTAAATCCAGAATTAACATTAAGTGATTTGGCCGACAAACTGGCAGTGCACCCTAACCACTTGTCGCAGGTGATCAACTCCATGGAGTCAAAAACATTTTACGACTATATCAATGGCAGGCGTATCGAGGAATTCAAAAAAATAGTAGCCTTACCGGACAATCAAAAGTACACTCTGCTGGCATTAGCGTTTGAATGCGGGTTTAACTCCAAGACAGCATTTTATCGCAACTTTAAAAATGCCACCGGACTATCACCCACCAGTTATCTGAAACAAAAGCAAATTCAAATTCAGTCAGACGAGTAGTTCCTCTTTGAAAATTTCTCCCGTTCGCAGGTTCCACTTTACAAGAACACTGATCTTCAATAAGATGCGTTTCTCAAAACCATAGAGCCGGACTTATCCCAAAGTATAAATCGGAACGATTAGCAGGCAAGATTGCGTTCTCTTTGCCAAAAAAAATATGGCCTCAATTCGTCCAAATTCCAATAATTGGATCAGCTCACTACTCTATCTCCCTCTTGTCTTTCTTATTCTATTAATCGGAATTTACCCGCTCCAATTTTTTCTAGCTGAAGGAAAGGTAGGTATTCTGGAAATAAAAAGTGATGCGCTCTTATCAGATTGGGTTTGGAAAACATTTTTTTACATGCACATCTCTTTTGGGGGAATTGCATTGCTGGTTGGATGGCTTCAGTTCATTCAAGGGCTGCGTAATTATTCTATGAGGCTTCATCGCACAATAGGAAAATTGTATGTGTTTTGTGTCTGGCTGAGTGCTCTCGGTGTAGGCTATATTGGATTCTTTGCCGAAGGCGGCCTCATTGCCTTTCTCGGTTTTATGATCGGGGGATTGATCTGGGCGTACACTACAATTCAAGGTTACCTCACCATCCGGAAAGGGAGAGTAATTGCACATCAAAAATGGATGATCTATAGTTATGCCATGTGCGTAGGAGCCGTGACTTTACGGATTTGGTTACCGTTGCTTATGATCGCTACCGATGATTTTACTTTTTCGTATCAAATCGTATCATGGATGGCATGGGCACCTAATCTGGTGGCCGCGTATGGCATTGTCAAAGTGAAAACAACACCCCTTGCTGAGCCCATAAAACATACATAAATTTCTTCCGTAAAAACCAAATCATTTAGATAAACAATTAAACTTAACAATCAACATGAAGTTCATTTTTACCTCTGCAATCATTTTCCTTTTTGCTACCAGCAACTTTGCTCAAACCGATTCCATCCGCATGAAGAAAGTATTTGGCGGATACAATTATTTTCAAAATAATCAAGGACTAACGGTCAAACAGTTGGGATCGGTTCTACAAGCAAACCCGGAAGCATCTAAATTATTTCAGCAAGCCAAACCAAATGGAACAGCCGCAACCATTTTTGGAGTGGCTGGAGGTTTTTTGGTAGGATGGCCCATTGGTACGGCAATTGCAGGTGGCAACCCAAGTTGGGAACTGGCCGGAATTGGTGCCGGACTAATAGTTGTTTCAATTCCTTTCAGTAGTGCATATCACAAGAAAACAAAAGAAGCTGTATCGATTTACAATCGAGGCAACAAAACGAGTTCGCTTGGAAGAAGGCCAGAATTGAAATTCAATATATCTCCGAATCACGTTGGATTTGTGATGAAATTTTAAGGTGTCAATTAAATTATTTTGGCAGCGGGATTACTTTCTCGCTGCCTTTACTTCTTCCGGTGTTACGGCTGCACCTTTGTTGCCAAAAGAATTGCGCACATAATTCAACACATCACTGATTTCCTGATCGCTCAAATCGATAGCCGCCATTTCCCCATTGTATTCGACTCCATTTACTTTTATTGGGCCACTCACGCCTTTTATAATTTGCACGATAGACCTTTTCTTATCGGCCATCAGGTAATTGGATTTTGCTAAGGGAGGAAAAACGCCTTCCATGCCTTCACCTTTTTCCATGTGGCAGCTAACGCAATTGGCGGTGTAGACTTCTTGCCCGCGAGTCATGCTTGCTTTCAAATCAAAAGCAGGCTTTTTTTGAAAGGAAACAAAAGTGATGGCAATAGCTGTAAGTAAAAAGAGAGTTTTCATTTAAAAATTTAACAGTTGATAATTATTCCTAAACAATTGCTTATTTGTTTTTTCTGCCGCGAAGACACAAAGTCACAAACAATTACATTTTATTTTGATTACCCAATCTTATCCAAACTAAAAGGTAGCCTGCGAATACGCGTGCCCGTCAAGTCGAAGATGGCATTCGTCAACGCAGGTGTGAATGGCGGCAAGCCCGGCTCACCAACACCTCCGGCTTTTTCTTCGTTGTCCATAATGTGCACTTCAATCTCCGGTATGTCTTGAATGCGTGGCATTTTGTAGGCATCAAAATTTCGCTCCACAGCTTTGCCGTCTTTAAAGGTTGTTTCATGCTTTGTGGCAGCGCCTAACGCCATCACAATACTTCCTTCCACTTGCGCTTTGATGATATCCGGATTGACATACCAACCACAATCCATCACAGCCCACACTTTGTCAATTTTTATTTTGCCTTCGGCCGTTTTTGAAACCTTCACTACTTCGCCCACAATACTGGAGAAACACTCGGTGATGGCCACTCCATAGCCGGTATTTTTTCCACGCTCTTTCCAGCCGCTCACTTGTTCTAATTTATTCATAAGCAACTGGTAGCGTTCACCCAAATGTTGTCTACGAAAATCGATCGGATCTTTAGCTGCCTGCACAGCCAGCTCATCGATAAAACTTTCAAAGGCAAATGCATTGGTCGATGAATACACCGAGCGCCACCACATCACCGGCACAGGTGAATCCAACGGTGAGTCACCAAAACTATAGTGTGGTATCGACTCAAAGTATCCTTCTAAAAATCCTTCGGTGTCGCTACCATTGTAGCTCGTTTTATCGGCACCCGGATTTTGCATGTCCATGTTTTGGCCGGAGATTTTCGTTTCAAACGAACCGATACGTCCGCTGCCCGTCACCGCGCCTTTACATTGATACACCATGCCGGGACGGAACGGCCCAATGGTCATGTCGTCTTCGCGTGTCCATATGACCTGCACCGGTGCTTTGATCTCTTTCGAAATCATAACCGCTTCGTACGGATAATCGGTAAAAGCCTTGCGACCGAAACCTCCTCCCAAAAAAGTCATGTTCACAATTACTTTTTCAGGAGGCAGTTTGAAATGTGAACAAATATTTTGTTGAATCCAATCCGGGCCTTGTATCGGTCCCCAGATTTCAATTTTATCGTCTGTAACATGTGCCACACAATTTAGTGGCTCCATGCAGCTATGCGATTCGTACGGTGTTTCGTAGGTGGCTTCCACTTTCTTTTCCGCTTTCGCGAAAGCGCTTGTAGTGTTACCCATGGTGCGGAAAGAAATCATTTCGCCCTTTACCTGCTCGCGCATTTTGGCATATAATTCTTCGGTGCTATGATGCGGAAAGGCAGTATCATCCCATTCAATCTTCAGCGCTTTTCTTCCTTGCATAGCAGCCCACGTGTTGTCGGCCACTACGGCCACGCCTTCGCGCATATTGCCAAATTCATCACGTGTTACTTTCAGCACGTGTTTTACGCCCGGCACTTTTTTAGTTTCAGTGTCGTCCCACTTAATCACTTTTCCTTGAAAGCGCGGACTGCGTTCTACCACAGCATACAGCATACCCGGCAATTTAAAATCCAAACCAAACACGGCTTTGCCATTTACCTTCATCGGAGTGTCTTGTCGTGGCAATGGCTTGCGAATGAGTTTGTAATCTTTCGGATTCTTGAGTGCTATCTCTTTCGGTGGTTCCAGTTTAGCAGCTTCCGTCACCAACTCGCCATAGTGGAATTTTTTTCCGCTGGCGCGATGAATGACCGAGCCATTTTCCGCATAGCATTCTGATTTATTCACACCCCATTTTTTGGCTGCGGTTTCAATCAGCATTTCGCGCGCAGAAGCGCCCAATCGTAACAACTTTTTGTAGGAGCCACGAATCGTGGAACTTCCACCTGTTACCTGGCTACCATATTTTCTTCCATTGCCGGGAGCAAAAATGATGTTCACCTGATCGAGCGCTACTTCCAACTCTTCGGCAATCATCTGCGGCACAGATTGAAACGAACCTTGCCCCATTTCGGAGCGGTGGTTTAACAACGTTACCTTGCCATTCGTATCAATGGAAATCCAGGCGTTCAGTTCTACACCGCTGCTTTCGGCAGCAGACGCATTCCAAATGTCCAATTCATTCGCGGAAGCGGAAAAACTGAAGCCCAATGTGAGGGCAGTGCCCGTTAAGCCGGAGAGCTTAATGAAATTTCTACGCGATATATTTTTTAGGGTCGTTTCCATATCAAATTATTTTTGAGTCATTAATTGAGCGGCCGTTTTGATGGCTTTGCGAATACGCGGATAGGTTCCACATCGGCAAATATGTCCTTGCATAGCTGCATCGATGTCTTTGTCGGTAGGATTTGGATTGCGTTTCAATAATGCGGAGGCTGCCATAATCTGGCCACTCTGGCAATACCCGCACTGCGGCACTTGTTCTAAAATCCAGGCGCGTTGCACAGCCGTGGAGTTGTCGGTGGACAAGCCTTCGATAGTAGTTATGTTTTTATTGGCAGCAGATGAAACTGGGATCGAACACGATCGAACGGGGACGCCTTCCAGATGAACCGTGCAAGCGCCACATTGTGCAATGCCGCAGCCATACTTGGTTCCTGTGAGGCCGGCCAAATCACGGATCGCCCAAAGTAAGGGCATTTTGGGGTCTGCCTCGATCGTGTAATTCTTATTGTTTAGCTTCAGGGTAATAGATGCCATACATTTTGGGATTGATAGAAAATAAAAATACGAAATAAGATGGTATTATCTTGCGAATTATTACGATCGGTTATACCGGAAGACACAACTCATCTTTTACCTGAACAGTTGAGAATACCAAACCTACGGTTCGGTCGTTTTGATTTGAGAAAACACTCCTAGTGAAGGAAGTTTGAAGAAAAAAGATATGAAAAAGATTTTTGCTCCCTTGTTAATCGCAACACTTATTTCCCTTTCGGGTAAAGCCCAAACGCAAACTTTAACCATTCAGGTAACCAATGTGAAAGATGCCGAAGGCCACGTGCGGGTCGCCATCTACAACTCCGAAAAAGATTACATGAAAAAACATTTGATGGTAAAGTCCGCAAAAGCCGCTAAAGGCACGGTAGAATTGGTCATTGACAACTTACCAGCCGGCACGTATGGCATCAGTGTGATGCATGATGCTAATAGCAATGAAAAAATGGACTCGAACATGATTGGTATGCCCAAAGAGGGTTTTGGCTTCTCGAACAATGCAAAAGGCACTTTTGGCCCTCCGAGCTATGAGAAAACAAAATTTGATTTCACGGCTTCAACTCAAATTTCCATCGCCATGACTTACCTCTAAGAAGTCATTACAAACGTTTGCAATAAGTTTAAGCATGCGGCTGAGGCAATTTGTTTCAGCAAATTGATTGGGATGTGTTAAGTTCGCACACAAAAAATTTAACTATACCTAAACCTCAGGCGCATGTTTTCTTTAGATCAGCTCTTTCCTTACTCTTTTGATAAAAAGTACAGCAAACCTGCTGCCTATTTTTCAATGGAGTTTGCCATCGATCAACCGTTAAAAATTTATAGCGGTGGCTTGGGCTTCTTGGCCGGCTCGCACATGCGCAGCGCATTCGAACTGAAGCAAAACCTGGTGGGCATTGGCATCTTGTGGAAATATGGTTACTACGACCAGGAGCGCAACAAAGATGGCACACTGCAATCCAGCTACATCCAAAAAGATTATTCTTTTCTAACGGATATCGGCATCACATTTCCCATCACCATACACAATCACACCGTGCATGTGAAAGTGTATTTGCTTAAGCCGGAGGTGTTCAATACGGTGCCAATGTTTTTATTGAGTACTGACATAGCCGAAAATGATTACCTCGCACAAACCATTTGCCATCGCCTGTACGATTCACATGAGTCAGCTCGCATCGCACAATCTATTCTGTTAGGAGTAGGTGGCGCAAAGTTGCTTGATGTGCTTGGCCGTGAAACGGAAATCTATCACATGAACGAAGGGCATGCATTGCCTCTTTGTTTTTATCTGCTCGACAAGTACAAAAAACTGGAGGAGGTGAAGAAACGTGTTGTGTTTACCACACACACACCTGAAAAAGCAGGCAACGAAGAGCATGCTATTAAAACATTGGAAGTACTTGGATTCTTCCAAGGAGTGGATCGCAAAACGGTGTTGGAAATGGCTGCTCCGGATGAGAACACACTCAACTATACACTGGCGGCTTTGCGTATGGCCAAACGCGCGAACGGTGTTTCGCAATTGCATGGCGAAGTATCTCGCAAAATGTGGAAGGGCTTTGAAGGGATTTGCGAGATTGGTGCAATCACCAACGCACAAAATAAACGCTACTGGCGCGATGATGCATTAGAAGCTGCATTGCAAAATGATAACGACAAAGCATTGGTGACGCGCAAGAAAGAATTGAAAACGAAACTTTTCAGAATAGTAGCCAATCAAACCGGCAAACTATTCGACCCGAACGTATTTACGATTGTGTGGGCGAGACGTTTTGCGGCTTACAAGCGTGCCAACTTATTGCTGGCTGATTTTGAGCGATTCAAAAAACTCGCCACTAACACAAAATACCCTATCCAAATTATCTGGGCGGGCAAGCCATATCCGGAAGATTACAATGCTATCAATATCTTCAACGACATTTATTGGAAGACAAAATCACTACCCAATTGCACCGTATTGACCGGTTATGAATTGTGGTTATCGGGTCATTTGAAAAAAGGATCGGATGTGTGGTTGAACAACCCGCGTTTGTATCACGAAGCTTCGGGCACATCCGGCATGACTGCCGCCATGAATGCATCGGTGAATGTCTCGATTCCTGACGGATGGGTTCCTGAATTTGCCGATCACGGAAAGAATTCTTTCATCATCAACACAGCCGATGAGAAACTTTCAGTCGAAGAGCGCGATCGGATTGAAGCGGAGAACTTGTTGACCTTGCTGGAAAAAGAAGTGATTCCTACTTACTATGATTCACCCGAAAAATGGAACAAAATTGTAAAGAAGGCGATGAAAGATGTTTCGCCCTTCTTTGAATCAAGCCGCATGGCGCAAGAGTATTACGAGAAGATGTATAATCGATAACAGTTAATCGTTAATCGTTATTAGTCCATAACGATTAACAAATAACCATTAACTGTACAACTGCTCTACTTCTCATTCAGTGCCCAATTGTATTCATAAAATCCCACCGCGTAGTCGGCTGGGATTTTTTCTTTGCGGTAAAGATTCACCCAATCGAGTTCAGTTTTGGCGGCAGCCAAAAAATCTTTTTTGTACCATTCAAAAATTTTAGATAGTTCTACTTTCTTCTGTGGTGAATTTACTTTCAACCAAGTAGGGTTATTGATGGCCAAAGTGGTTCGCTCGTTGAGTTGCTTTTCAAGATTGGCTGATGTGTATGCAAAGCTGGCCAGCGGAGGACAACTTTTAGCAGCGCATGCCAACGCAAAGTGAATCCGTGGATCTTTATACACGGCTAACAATTTTTTTATCTCTAAAGAATTCAACGTCATCTCCTCACCGGCTACTTTGTGCTTCACGCGATCAAAGAATCCACTATCGTCCAGTGGAGATTTAAGCGGATAGTGTTTCGCCACCCAATAAATTACGACCAGATTGTAAGCATTGATGTAAAAAGCCTTTTTGTTCGCATCATCCATGCCATCAAATTTTTGTTCGCCAATTTGTGTGTAGAGACTTTCTATCTCTGCCATGTTTTGTTTGATCTTGCTGTAAGCCACCGATCCGTTGGTGACATGTTTTTTCAAGAAGGCATCTGCAGCGGCTGTAAAATTTTGAGCGAACGAAGAAGATGCGATGAGCATCGACAGGAAAAAGATAATACGATTCATAGTTTCTGATTTAAAATCGGATGAATGGAAAGGCTAGTTAAAAAGACGAATTAAAACTACCTTTAAGAGAGGTTCGGTAATGTCAACTGAACGACATCAAGTGCAATAAAAATAACGGAGCTTTGAAAACAGCATGAAGCACATCGTCATTATTGGAAACGGCATCAGCGGCATTACAGCTGCGCGCCACATTCGCAAACGCAGTAATCACAAAATCACCATCATTTCCGGTGAATCCGAATATTTCTTTTCGCGCACCGCACTCATGTATGTCTACATGGGGCATTTGAAATTTGATCACACAAAACCATACGAAGACAACTTCTGGAAAAAAAATAAAATTGACTTAGTATTCGATTGGGTAGATCGTGTAAACAGTGCAACAAAATCGCTCACACTTCGAACAAAAGGTACACTCTCTTACGATATCCTTATTATCGCATCAGGCGCAAAGCCAAATAAATTTGGATGGCCCGGTCAGGATTTAAATGGGGTGCAAGGCCTCTATCACAAACAAGACCTGGAATTGATGGAACAGAATACGAAAGGCATTCAACATGCGGTGCTGGTAGGTGGCGGATTGATTGGTGTGGAAATGGCCGAGATGCTGTTGTCCAGAAATATCTCCGTCACTTTTCTCGTACGCGAGAATGCATTTTGGAGCAACGTGTTGCCTTTACAGGAAGCCAACCTGATCAGCCGACACATTCGCACGCATCACGTAGACTTACGATTAGATTCTGAGTTGAAAGAAATCAAAGGCGATTCGAACGGACGTGTGCAGTCCATTATCACTAAGTCTGGAGAAGAAATTGCATGTCAATTCGTAGGACTCACGGTGGGCGTCTCGCCTAATATTTCTTTTTTGAAAGATTCCGGCATCGCTACCGCGCGCGGTGCGTTAGTCAATGAATTTCTGGAAACAAATGTGCCGGATGTATATGCATTGGGCGACTGTGCCGAACGAACCTACGAGTTGCCGGGTCGGAGAAACATTGAACAAGTCTGGTACACCGGACGCATGATGGGTGAAGTAGTAGCGCAAACAATTTGTGGATCCAAAACAAAATACGAACCCGGACCGTGGTTCAACTCTGCTAAATTTTTTGACATCGAATATCAAACCTACGGTCAAGTGGGCAACGAATTGAAACCTCACGAATCAGAATTTTATTGGGAACACAGCAGCGGCAACAAATGTGTGCATCTGATTTGGAATACGATGACGCGTGAATTTACCGGCATCAACGCCTTCGGCATTCGCATGCGCCATGAAAAATTTGATACGTGGTTGCGCGCTAAAAAATCAGTCGACTTTGTAATGAACCATTTAGCAGAGGCGAATTTCGATCCGGAGTTTTTCACCCGTTACGAAAAAGAAATCAAACTTCAGTTCAACGAAAAAGCTGTCTTAGCACACTGAAATTTATGAAGTTACTCAAATCACTTGGTCTAGCTCTCTTCATCATCGGCTTTGGCCTATTCAACTTTTCTTTCTTCTGGGCCAGCTATCAGATCACTCCCGAAGTCATTCGCACGCAAGTAAGCGATCCCAAAAAATCGGAACTCTTAATCGAGGCATCAACTCCAATGTTGAATCAGGAATTCTCTTCCAATTTCAAATTTGTAGATGAATTGCATGGAACGTTGGATCGAGTGAATCAACATCAATTAAATTTGTTTGCTATATCAGAACAAGAGATAGATCAACTGGTTGCTCGCAATCCGGAAAAGCTTTCCATTGCATCGGTCGATTCTGTTTTTACAGGCAGTGACGAAACCGCAGTTTTCAAACGAAAGGCATTCAAAGATTATGGAAGCTGGCTGGATGGCCAACCAACTCAACGGGCGCAACTGCAACAAGTGGCAGACAACATTCGTCAATACGGCATTGTATCGCAATTTGGATTCGATCGCTATGCCATCAAAGATCTCACCTATTCACTCACCAAAGCTTCGGCTATCAGTCCGGTAAAAAATAATCCGGTACTTTATTTAATGCTCACTATTGGGTTGTGTGTGGCGGGTGCACTGCTATACATTTTGCCTAAGCTTCAACTCGCTCCTGGCATTAAAAATAATGGCAGCTTTTTTAATGCCATGAAAAATGTACAATGGCTCGGCATCCTTACAGGAAGCTGGCTGATTGCCTTTTATGTGGTGCTGTATTTTTATCCGGAGTACATGACGAACTGGGTTTTGCTAGTCGACCCAGTCAGCAAGATGCTTAGCGGCAATGAAGCGGGTCGCTTTTTTCTCTACGGTTTCATCTATACGCTGTGCATTTTGGTGATGGGTGTGCGGATGATCATTCACTATCGCCATAGCAAGTATCAGATTCTTCGTACGTGCTCGGTCATGTTTTTCCAAACGGCTTTCGCGTTTCTTATTCCCGAAATCATGATTCGCCTGAATCAACCTTATTTTGATTTCAAAAATATCTGGCCGCTGGATTATTCATTTTTCTTCAACAATCGATTGGATACGTTGCTGGCAAATGGGGGCTTGGGCATTTTTATGCTGGTGTGGGGAATTGCATTGATCGTCATTGGCGTACCCGTATTCGTTTATTTTTTTGGCAAGCGCTGGTATTGCTCATGGGTATGTGGTTGTGGTGGGTTAGCAGAAACTTTGGGCGATCCCTACCGACAACTCTCCGATAAATCAGTGAAGGCATGGAAAGCAGAGCGTTGGATCATTCACAGCGTGTTAGTCTTTGCCGTAGTAATGACAATAGGAGTCTTGTATACGTATTTCACCAATAATTCATGGGTTTTGTTTTTCGATAGTTACAAGCTGCGCGAAATCTATGGTGCATTCATTGGAGCCGGTTTTGCGGGCGTGGTGGGCACAGGCTTTTATCCGTTGATGGGCAATCGCACGTGGTGCCGGTTTGGTTGTCCGCTGGCCGCTTACTTAGGAATCATTCAGCGTTTCAAATCACGCTTTCGAATTACGACCAACGGAGGGCAGTGCATTTCGTGTGGCAATTGCTCTGCGTATTGTGAAATGGGCATTGATGTGCGCTGGTATGCGCAGCGTGGACAGAACATCGTGCGCAGCTCATGCGTAGGCTGTGGAGTTTGTTCATCCGTTTGTCCGCGAGGTGTACTAAATCTCGAGGTCAAAGAGGAAGATGGAAGATTCGGCAAGCCTATCTTAATCGGAAACAATCATATTGAATTGGTGGAGTAGATTCTTTTACAAAGGATTTACTAATTTGAATTAGATTTACAGAATATGAAATCAATTCTAGTTATAACACTGCTTTCATTGATTGTGGTGATTCCTTCCACAGCTCAGCATAATTGTCCTGAAGGTATCAATTTGATTCCTAAGTATGGGAGCAAGAAAAAATGTGCAGAGCAACTACAAAGTGATTCCGATTTTATCACCGATTGTCTAAAACAATTTAGTGACCGAAAGACAGCAGCTCATTATTTTGTAAGAAAGGGCTGGGAATACTTCTACAAGAATGATCCTGAGACCGCCATGAAGCGATTCAATCAAGCGTGGCTGTTAGACAGTTTGAATGCTGAAACGTTTTGGGGCTTTGGAAATTTAATAGGGATGAAATCAAGTTTTGAAGAATCCATCAAATTGTTGGAACATTCCATCGCACTGGATCCGAATAATTCAAGTGTATATGAATCATTGGCTGTAAGTCTCGGCCAATTGTTCTATAAAACGAAAAACATAGAATATTTGAACAAGATGACAAACGCACTAAAAAAATCCCTTTCCATCAACCCGAAAAATGTACGTGCGCTTGGGCAGCTGACAGCAGCCTATAGTTATTTCGTTCAAAAAGATAGTGCTGTTAAATACTTGAAGCTTACTGATCAACTTGATCCAGCAGCTGTTGATCCGGAGGTTCGTAAATTGATTTTAAAAAGGTAAGGTTAGTGTCTTTATCAAAACTACTTATACTTTCCAATCTTTGCTTTCATACTCATAAAAGTTTGGTATGGCGCTTTGTGCGACAGCGAGTTAACAACCCAGGCCGGTAATGTTCCACCCAAATCAATCTCCAAAGAATAATGCACGGACAGTCGCCCGGACTTTACTTCTTTCACCACCCAAACTGCTTTGGACATCGGTACGCGCACTACATTTTTTACTTTGGGAATGTAATCCGGTATACTGACCAATGTAACTCTCATTTCGCTGGCACTTACTTGCTGAATCGTTAACCGAATCACAAAATCACGATTATCAACCACCGGAGCCTTGACTTCTGTATGATAGATAATTTCATTTTCATTCACCTTCTTCAACAACTTAGCGCTCACCGTTTGATCTTGCCATTCGCCCAAATGATCAACATCCAACAACATCGCTTTGAGCTGGCGTTGACTGGCTTTTAGAAAAAATTTTGATTGAATGATCTTATACTTTGAATTTTCCGGATCGCAGGTAAACACCTGAATACTGTCTTTATCTAATTTAAGTTGACAATTCTTTTGGGCAAAAACTGCAATTGGGAAAAGCACTATGATGACTATCCACTTCATATTATCGGATTGAAATAATGTGAGGCTCACCAAATCTCGAAAAATCGGGAAGCAATGGATAAGATGATAACTTCAGCGAATTCCCGAATCGTTGTAACAACAAATAGTGAAACATCGGTTTGTAGTTCAGGTCGAGATCTGCGTGTGGTGGATTTTTCGTATTGAGTGGTTGATGAATTCCACCTCCTCCGCCAATCACCATAAAATCCTTTCCTGATTTTTGAAAGTGTTCAAACCCATGCGAGTGACCCGTAATAAACAATTTCGCTTTCGCGGATGCGAGATAAGTGGGTACAAATACAGATTGCACTTCGTCAGACGAGCCCACGATCTTACTATTTGAAAAAGGAGCGTGGTGACAACTCATCACAATGATACGGATCGAAGCATCAACTTCTAATTCCTTCATGGTGGCAGTAAG
>PJQF01000191.1_pt1 | contig 31746 bp, 34 predicted proteins | sample 1503741 | NCBI WGS metagenome assembly PJQF01 (sample SAMN07775949, study PRJNA414020) | Biofilm metagenome, whole genome shotgun sequencing project. | isolation source: biomolecule (vanillin) treated reverse osmosis membrane biofilm | place: India: Nagpur | collected 2017-03-21 | reverse complement strand
GGTTCCAGGCGGGCCTTTCCTGGATCACCGTTTTACGCAAACGCGAGCATTATCGGAAGGTCTTGTTCGGCTTTGATGCCCAGCGTTTGGCACGCCTGACCGATGCTGAAATCGACGCACTGATGCTCGACCCTGGCATTGTGCGTAACCGCCTGAAGCTCAACGCCACCCGCCGCAACGCCGCGGCCTGGCTGGCCCTTGAAGACCCGGTGGGCGTGCTCTGGTCGTTTGTCGGCGGCGCGCCCAAGGTCAATCACTTCAAGGATCGCAGCCAAGTCCCGGCCATTACGCCCGAGGCTGAAGCCATGAGCAAAGCCCTGAAAAAAGCCGGTTTCACGTTCGTCGGGCCGACCATTTGCTACGCGTTCATGCAGGCCTCGGGCATGGTCATGGACCACACTCAAGACTGCGACCGTTACGCGGACTTGGCCAACGCCGGTTAGAATGGCGGCTTTGCGCACCACACACGATCAGGAGTGACCTGTGGAAAAGTTTAAAGGCGCCTTGCTGGTAGGCGCTCTTCGGTTGTTTGCCCTGCTGCCCTGGCGCGCCGTACAAGCCGTCGGCACGGGGATCGGCTGGATCATGTGGAAAACCCCCAACCGTTCCCGCGACACGGTACGGATCAACCTCTCCAAGTGCTTCCCGGACATGGACCCGGTCGCACGTGAGCGCCTGGTCGGCCAGAGCCTCATGGATATCGGTAAGTCCCTGACTGAAAGCGCCTGCGCCTGGATCTGGCCCGCCCAGCGCTCCATCGACCTGGTACGTGAAGTCGAAGGCCTGGAAGTGCTGCATGCAGCATTGGCCTCGGGCAAAGGCGTGGTCGGCATCACCAGTCACCTGGGCAACTGGGAAGTGTTGAACCACTTCTATTGCAGCCAGTGCAAACCGATCATCTTCTACCGGCCGCCAAAGCTGAAAGCGGTCGACGAATTGTTGCGCAAGCAGCGGGTTCAGCTGGGTAACCGAGTAGCCGCGTCGACCAAGGAAGGCATTCTCAGTGTCATCAAGGAAGTGCGCAAAGGTGGCCAGGTCGGCATTCCCGCCGACCCGGAACCGGCGGAATCGGCAGGCATCTTCGTGCCGTTCTTTGCGACCCAGGCGCTGACCAGCAAGTTCGTGCCTAACATGCTCGCGGGCCACAAAGCCGTGGGCGTGTTCCTGCATGCCCTGCGACTGCCGGACGGCTCGGGTTACAAAGTGATTTTGGAAGCGGCGCCGGAAGATATGTACAGCACCGACACCGCCACCTCCTGCGCGGCGATGAGCAAGGTGGTGGAGCGCTATGTCGGCGCGTATCCGAGCCAGTACATGTGGAGCATGAAACGCTTCAAGAAACGCCCGCCCGGTGAGGCGCGGTGGTATTGATTTACGACTGACTTACGGTCGATGCAAAACTAATGTTGGAGCGGGCTTGCTCGCGAATGCGGTGTAACAGACACACATTAAGTGACTGACACGACGCCTTCGCGAGCAAGCCCGCTCCCACATTTTGGATCCGCTTAGGCTTTGCGATCGAGTTTTTTCAGAAACACCGTCATCTCTTTCTCGGCCTGCTTGTCGCCATGCGCCAGGGCCGCTTCGATACCCTTTTCCCACGCCTGCCGTGCTGCTGCACTATCCCCCAGCCCCTGCTGCGCCTTGCCCAACAACTTCCACGCCGCCGAATACTTCGGGTCGAACTCGACGCATTTTTGCAGGTGCTCCGCCGCCTTGGCGTTGTCCTTCGCGTCCAGATAACCCTTGCCCAAGCCAAAGCGCAGCAGTGAATTATCCACACCCTTGGCGAGCATTTTTTCGAGGGATTCGAGCATGGCTGTGGATCCTTTAGCTAGGTAGGGTTTTCAATAACGCATCGCGGGCGAACCCGCTCCCATAGCAGCATCATGATCACCTGTGGGAGAGGCTTGCCCGCGATGGCGGCGGCAGGCTCCGCTGAGTGTGTTGATCAGAAAAAGCTCAACCCCACGTGGAACAGTTTCTCCACATCGCGAATATGTTTTTTATCCACCAGAAACAGAATCACATGGTCACCCGTCGCGATCACCGTATCGTCGTGGGCGATCAGCACCTCTTCGTCACGAATGATTGCGCCGATGGTGGTGCCCGGCGGCAGGCCGATATCGCGGATGGCCTTGCCGATGACTTTGCTCGATTTTGAATCGCCGTGGGCAATCGCCTCAATGGCTTCCGCCGCGCCTCGGCGCAGGGAGTGCACGCTGACGATATCGCCGCGGCGCACGTGGGTGAGCAACGTGCCGATGGTGGCCAGCTGCGGGCTGATAGCGATATCGATATCGCCGCCCTGGATCAGGTCGACATAGGCCGGGTTGTTGATGATGGTCATCACCTTCTTGGCCCCCAGCCGTTTGGCCAGCAGGGACGACATGATGTTGGCCTCGTCATCGTTGGTCAGGGCCAGGAAGATATCGGCATCGGCGATGTTCTCTTCCATCAACAGGTCGCGGTCCGAGGCGCTGCCTTGGAGTACGACGGTGCTGTCGAGGGTGTCGGACAAATGCCGGCAGCGTGCCGGGCTCATCTCGATGATCTTGACCTGGTAGCGGCTTTCGATCGCCTCCGCCAAACGCTCGCCGATCTGCCCGCCGCCGGCGATGACGATGCGCTTGTAGGTTTCATCCAGGCGGCGCATTTCGCTCATCACCGCGCGAATATTGGCTTTGGCGGCGATGAAAAAGACTTCGTCGTCGGCTTCGATCACCGTATCGCCCTGGGGCAGAATCGGCCGGTCGCGCCGGAAAATCGCCGCTACGCGGGTTTCCACATTCGGCATGTGCTCGCGCAGTTGGCGCAGTTGCTGGCCCACCAGCGGACCGCCGTAATAAGCCTTCACCGCCACCAGTTGCGCCTTGCCCTCGGCAAAGTCGATCACCTGCAACGCGCCGGGAATTTCGATCAGGCGCTTGATGTAGTGAGTCACCACTTGCTCGGGGCTGATCAACACGTCCACCGGAATCGCGTCGTTATCGAACAGCCCTGCACGGTTCAAATAAGCCCCTTCACGTACGCGGGCGATCTTGGTCGGGGTGTTGAACAGAGTGTGGGCGACCTGGCAGGCGACCATGTTGGTTTCGTCGCTGTTGGTGACGGCCACCAGCATGTCGGCATCGTCGGCACCGGCCTGGCGTAGCACCGCCGGGAATGACGCGCGACCTTGCACGGTGCGGATGTCCAGGCGGTCACCCAGGTTGCGCAGGCGCTCGGCATCGGTGTCGACCACGGTAATGTCGTTGGCTTCGCTGGCCAAATGTTCAGCCAGCGTGCCGCCGACCTGCCCAGCCCCAAGGATGATGATTTTCATCCGGTCACTCCCTTAAACCCGTTCAGCCGCGCGCGGCGGCGATCTTGATCAGTTTGGCGTAGTAGAAGCCATCGTGCCCGCCTTCCTGTGCAAGCAGTTGGCGGCCATGGGGCTGCTTGATGCCGGCCGTGGTGGCGAGGTCCAGCTCGCGCGCGCCGCTGGTGCGGGCGAGGAAGGCTTCGATCACCTGCGTGTTTTCGGTGGGCAAGGTGGAACAGGTGGCGTAAAGCAGAATGCCGCCAACGTCGAGGGTCGGCCACAAGGCGTCGAGCAGCTCGCCTTGCAGCACCGCCAGGGCGGCGATGTCGTCGGGCTGACGGGTCAGCTTGATGTCCGGGTGGCGACGGATCACGCCGGTGGCGGAGCATGGTGCATCCAGCAGGATGCGCTGGAACGGTTTGCCGTCCCACCAGGCGGCCGTGTCGCGGCCGTCGGCGGCGATCAGGTCGGCACTCAGGCCAAGGCGCGCGAGGTTTTCGCGCACGCGTACCAGGCGCTTGGCTTCCAGGTCGACGGCGACCACGCCAGCGAGGTCTTTTTCGACCTCCAGTATGTGACAGGTCTTGCCGCCCGGTGCGCAGCAGGCGTCGAGTACGCGCTGGCCCGGTGCCAGGTCGAGCAGGTCGGCGGCCAGTTGCGCAGCTTCGTCCTGCACGCTGATCCAGCCTTCGGCAAAGCCCGGCAGGCTGCGGACGTCGGCGGCGGCTTCCAGCACGATGCCATCGACGCTGTACATACACGGCGAGGCATTAATGCCTGCGTCATTCAGCAATTGCAGGTACGCGTCACGGCTGTGATGACGGCGGTTAACCCGCAAAATCATCGGAGGATGTGCATTGTTGGCCGCGCAAATGGCTTCCCATTGTTCAGGCCAGAAGGCTTTCAAGGACTTTTGCAGCCAGCGCGGATGGGCAGTGCGCACCACCGGGTCGTGTTCCAGTTCAGCCAGCAGCGCTTCGCTCTCGCGCTGGGCGCGGCGTAGCACGGCATTGAGCAGGGCTTTGGCCCAGGGCTTTTTCAGTTTGTCGGCGCAACCGACGGTTTCACCGATGGCGGCATGGGCCGGTACGCGGGTGTAGAGCAACTGATAGAGGCCGACCAGCAGCAGCGCTTCCACATCGGCATCGGCTGCCTTGAATGGCTTTTGCAGCAGCTTGGCCGCGAGCGCCGACAAGCGTGGCTGCCAGCGGGCCGTGCCAAACGCCAGGTCTTGGGTGAAGCCGCGATCGCGGTCTTCGACTTTATCCATCTGCGTAGGCAGCGAACTGTTCAACGAAGCCTTGCCGTTGAGGACGGCGGCGAGGGCCTTGGCGGCGGCCAGACGCGGGTTCATTGAGCGACCGCCCCGAGAACCGTGCCCAGCGCAAACTTCTCACGGCGGCTGTTGAACAAATCGCTGAAGTTAAGCGCCTTACCACCGGGCAATTGCAGACGCGTCAGACACAACGCTTGCTCACCGCACGCGACCAGCAGGCCTTCCTTGCTGGCACCGATGACTTCACCGGGTGCGCCTTTGCCGTCAGCCAAGGTGGCGGCCAATACTTTCAAGGCTTCGCCATTAAGGGTGCTGTGGCAAATTGGCCACGGGTTGAAGGCGCGTACCAGGCGCTCCAGCTCCACGGCCGGGCGGCTCCAGTCGATGCGGGCTTCGTCTTTGTTCAGTTTGTGCGCATAGGTGGCGAGGCTGTCGTCCTGCACTTCGCCTTCCAGAGTGCCGGCAGCCAGGCCGGCGATGGCCTGTACCACGGCGGGCGGGCCCATCTCGGCCAAGCGGTCGTGCAAGCTGCCGCCGGTGTCTTCACGGGTGATCGGGGTGGTGACTTTGAGCAGCATCGGGCCGGTGTCCAGACCTGCCTCCATGCGCATCACGGTCACGCCGCTTTCACTGTCACCGGCTTCCACGGCGCGCTGGATCGGCGCCGCACCGCGCCAGCGCGGCAGCAGCGAGGCATGGCTGTTAATGCAACCCAGGCGCGGAATATCCAGCACCGCCTGAGGCAGGATCAAGCCATAGGCCACGACCACCAGCAGGTCCGGCTGCAATGCGGCGAGTTCCGCCTGGGCATCGGTGTTGCGCAGGGTCGGTGGTTGCAGCACCGGAATGTTGTGCTCAAGCGCCAGCTGCTTGACCGGGCTTGGCATCAGTTTTTGCCCGCGACCGGCCGGACGATCCGGCTGGGTGTACACCGCGACGATCTCATAAGGGCTGGCAAGCAGGGCCTTCAGGTGTTCGGCGGCAAATTCAGGAGTGCCGGCAAAAACAATGCGCAGTGGCTCGGTCATCGGAGTTCTCGGTTAAAAACAGTCACAAAAGAAAAAGGCTTGCCGTAGCAAGCCTTTGGAAGAAGGGCATCAAGCTTGCTGGCGATGCTTTTTTTCCAGCTTCTTCTTGATCCGGTCGCGTTTAAGCGTGGACAGGTAATCGACAAACAGTTTGCCGTTGAGGTGGTCGCATTCGTGCTGAATGCACACCGCCAGCAGGCCCTCTGCGATCAGCTCGTAGGGCTGGCCGTCGCGGTCCAGGGCCTTGATCTTCACGCGCACCGGGCGTTCGACGTTCTCGTAGAACTCCGGCACCGAGAGGCAGCCCTCCTGGTATTCACCCATCTCGTCGGTCAGCGGTTCGAACTCGGGGTTGATAAACACCCGAGGCTCGCTGCGATCTTCTGACAGGTCCATGACCACGACACGCTGATGCACGTTGACCTGGGTCGCGGCGAGGCCGATGCCCGGAGCTTCATACATTGTTTCAAACATGTCATCGACCAACTGACGAACCTTGTCGTCCACTACGGCCACCGGTTTGGCGATCGTGCGCAGGCGCGAGTCGGGGAATTCGAGGATGTTCAAAATAGCCATAAGCGTAATTGCTGCACATGTGAGGTAAAGGCAAATCGGCGGTGGGATGGACCCATACGGCCGGTGTGAAAGGTTCGAAAGCCGCGAAGGCTCTGGCATTTCACGCGAACGCACATAATAAAGGAGATTCACCCCATGAGGAAATCGCTACTCGTCTTGCTGCTGTGGGCGCCGCTCACCCTGGCGCTGCTGACACCGCCCGAACAGCGCCTGAATCAGGCGGCGCAACAGGCCATGCAGCGCTTTTTGCTGCATAACCGTATCCTCGATACCCCTCAGGATCTGGATAACGCGCCTTATATTGTCGCGGCTGAGGCGGGTCGAGTGTTGGGGGCCAGTGGCGAACGTGTGCACGCCAGAGGCCACCTGGACCCGGCCCAGCCAAATTATGGAATCTTTCGCCGAGGCAAGGTTTACACCGACCCGAACACCCAGGAGCAGCTGGGGGTTAACGCCGATGACATCGGCACCGCACGTTTTTTGACGGCCGGTGACCTGAGCACCCTCGCAGTTCAACGAGTGACCCAGGAGGTCCGCCCAGGCGACCGATTGCTGCGCGCCGAACCTGGCGTCGAGCTGGCCCGGCTGCAAACCCCGCCGCACCCCGGGGCCCTGATCAAAGGGCACATCATCGACGTCCCCAAAGGCGTGACCCAGATCGGCGTGTTGGACGCCGTCACCTTGAACAAGGGCCGCCGCGACGGCCTGGTCGAAGGCCAACTGCTCACGGTGATCAAGCTGGGCGCGACCGTAAGGGATGTCCTCACCGGCGCTTTGACGAAACTGCCTGATGAGCGCGCCGGCACCCTGCAGGTGTTCCGCACCTATGAAAAGCTCAGTTATGGCCTGGTACTCAGCGCTTCAAGGTCGCTGGCGGTGCTGGACCGTTTTGAGACTGCCCAACAAACACAATAAATAGCCTGCTAAATAAGTTACCAACAGAGTTATCCACAGCTTGTTCCGATCAAGGATGATCAAATGTATCCGACAAACAGCGATGAAATTTCCCCGTCAGAACTGGAAGCCCGACTACGCTTGCACAGGCTGCCAGAACTGGGTCCCAAGCGTTTTCGCGTGTTGATCGAGGCATTCGGCTCTGCCTCAAAGGCTATCAGCGCGCCTGCCAGTGCCTGGCGCTCCCTCGGGTTGCCGCCTGCCAGCGCGGATGCCCGACGCAGCCCGCAAATCCGTGACAGCGCCAGTGACGCGCTCGCGTGGTTGGAGCATCCCGCCCAGCATTTACTGATGTGGGACCAACCTGATTACCCTGCCTTGCTTGCGCAGATTGACGACGCCCCGCCGTTATTGTTCGTCGCCGGCGACCCCAAAATCCTGGAGAAACCGCAGTTGGCCATGGTCGGCAGTCGGCGCGCTTCCAGGCCCGGGCTGGACACCGCCGCCGCCTTTTCCCGCAGCCTCGCGAGCGCCGGTTTTGTCATCACCAGCGGGTTGGCCCTGGGCATTGACGGCGCTGCGCATCAAGCCGCATTGGATGTCGGCGGGCAGACAGTCGGCGTGCTTGGCACCGGCCTGGAAAATTTTTATCCACAGCGCCACCGGCGGCTCGCAGCCGCGATGATTGCCCAAGGGAGTGCGGTGGTTTCCGAGTTTCCACTGGACGCCGCGCCCCAGGCCGCTAACTTTCCCCGGCGCAACCGGATCATCAGTGGCCTGTCGCTGGGGGTGCTGGTGGTGGAGGCCAGCATGGCCAGCGGCTCGCTGATCACAGCAAAGCTCGCTGCCGAGCAGGGGCGTGAGGTGTACGCGATCCCCGGCTCCATCCATCATCCGGGGGCCAAGGGCTGTCATCAGTTGATTCGCGATGGTGCGACGTTGGTGGAATCCATCGAGCATATTCTTGACGGGTTGCGCGGCTGGCAGGCCTTGTCTCGCCCGGCACCGCTGCCGGTGACGCACCCGCTGGTGGCGCTGCTGCATGCCGCGCCTCACACCAGCGAGGCCCTGGCGATTGCCAGCGGGCGGCCCTTGTCCCACGTGCTGGCGACCCTTACCGAGCTGGAGCTCGAAGGCCAGGTCATCTGCGAAAGCGGGCGGTGGCTTGCGCGCTGCTAGGTTTTGTAAAGAACATCGGTAAACTGCGCAGAGCTTTAGTTCGGAGAGTGAGCAATGGTCAACAGGTGGCGTGTGCTGGAAACCGCACGAGAAATTCGCGCAGGCGCGGTGATCGCCTACCCGACCGAAGCGGTCTGGGGCCTTGGCTGCGACCCGTGGAATGAAGAGGCGGTGGACCGGCTGCTGGCGATCAAGAATCGGTCAGTGGACAAGGGGCTGATCCTGGTGGCAGACAATATTCGCCAGTTCGATTTTCTCTTTGAAGATTTCCCGGACACTTGGATCGAGCGCATGGCCAGCACTTGGCCTGGGCCGAATACCTGGTTGGTCCCCCATCAGGACTTGCTGCCTGAATGGGTCACAGGTGTGCATGACACCGTCGCCTTGCGGGTCAGCGATCATCCGCTGGTAAGGGATTTATGCTCATTGGTCGGGCCGCTGATTTCCACGTCGGCCAACCCGCAGGGCCGCCCGGCAGCGCGCACGCGGCTTCGTGTGGAGCAGTATTTCCGTGGCCAGGTTGATCGGGTATTGGGTGGCGCCCTGGGTGGGCGCAAGAACCCAAGCCTGATTCGCGATTTGGCGACAGGCGAGGTTGTGCGGCCTTCTTAAGATAGAGGTGCGGCCTTCGCGAGCAAGCCCGCTGCCACATTCGATCGCGTTCCTTCAGTTGGAATCCGATCAAAATGTGGCAGCGGGCTTGGCGTTGATGAGGCCCTCACCGCCTCAGTAGATCAATCGCCTTACGGCAACAGAATGGTCGACCCCGTCGTGCGTCGCCCCGACAATTCCGTCTGCGCCTTCGCCGCCTCGGCCAGCGAAAACCGCTGGTTGATATCAATGCGCACCTTGCCGCTCTTGATCATCGAGAACAGGTCATCGGCCATGGTCTGCAAGTCTTTTGGATTGCTGGCATAGGTGGCCAAGGTCGGCCGAGTGACGTACAGCGAGCCCTTTGCGGCCAGAATGCCCAGGTTCACCCCGTCTACCGCGCCCGACGCGTTCCCAAAACTCACCACCAGCCCACGCGGCGCCACGCTGTCCAGCGAGGTCAGCCAGGTGTCCTTGCCGACGCCGTCGTACACCACAGGCACTTTCTTGCCGTCGGTCAATTCCAGTACGCGTTGTGCGACGTTTTCCTTGCTGTAGTCGATGGTTTCCCAGGCACCGAGGGATTTGGCCAGGGCAGCCTTTTCCGGGGAGCTCACGGTACCGATCAACTTAACGCCTAACGCCTTGGCCCATTGGCAGGCCAGGGAGCCCACACCACCGGCAGCGGCATGGAACAGAATGGTCTCGCCACCCTTCAGCTCGTAAGTCTGGCGCAGCAGGTACTGCACGGTCAGGCCTTTGAGCATGGCGCCGGCGGCTTGCTCGAAGCTGATGTCATCCGGCAAGTGCACCAGGTTGGCGGCGGGCAATACATGCAGCTCGCTGTAGGCGCCCAGTGGGCCACTGCCGTAGGCCACGCGGTCACCGACCTTGAACTGGGTGACCTCGCTGCCCACCGCATCCACCACACCGGCGCCTTCTGCACCCAGGCCCGATGGCAGGGCTGGCGGCGCATAGAGACCGCTGCGGAAATAGGTGTCGATAAAATTCAGGCCGATGGCCTCGTTACGCACGCGAACCTGCTGAGGGCCTGGTTCTGCCGGGGTGTAGTCCACATACTCAAGTACTTCGGGGCCGCCATGGGCACGGAACTGGATACGTTTGGCCATCTGCACTTCTCCTGAGGTCGCATTTGCGTAGCCCTCTATCGGACTCCTAAGCTTGATCTTCGTCAACTGCGGCTTACTGGAGTGCAGTGGTATCCTGTGCGCCCATTTGCCGCCGACGCCCAATGGCCTCGCGTAGCTTTGCCCGATTCAAGGTGATGCCATGACTACCCGCACCGAGGCTGTAAAGGCCTACCTGCTTGACCTGCAAGACCGCATTTGCAGCGCCCTGGAAACCTTTGAGACGGACACTCGCTTTATCGAAGACGCCTGGACCCGGCCTGCCGGCGGTGGCGGTCGCACCCGTGTGATCGAAAACGGTTCGGTGATCGAAAAAGGCGGTGTTAACTTTTCCCACGTGTTTGGCAGCGGCCTCCCACCGTCCGCCAGCGCGCATCGTCCTGAGCTGGCCGGTCGTGGGTTTGAAGCCCTGGGCGTTTCGCTGGTGATCCACCCGCACAACCCCCATGTGCCGACGTCCCACGCCAACGTGCGCTTTTTCATCGCCGAAAAAGAAGGCGAAGAGCCGGTGTGGTGGTTCGGTGGCGGCTTCGACCTCACGCCGTATTACGGCAATGAAGAAGACTGTATCCATTGGCACCGCGTGGCCGAGCAGGCCTGTGCACCGTTCGGCGCGGATGTGTACTCGCGCTACAAGGCCTGGTGCGACACCTACTTCCACATCAAGCATCGCAATGAGCCACGCGGTATTGGCGGCCTGTTCTTCGATGATTTGAACGAGTGGGACTTCGACACCTGCTTCGCCTTCATCCGCGCCATCGGCGACGCCTACATCGACGCCTACCTGCCGATCGTGCAGCGCCGCAAGGCCGCCGCCTACACCGAGCAGCAGCGTCAGTTCCAGGAGTTCCGCCGTGGGCGCTATGTCGAGTTCAACCTCGTCTATGACCGTGGCACCCTGTTCGGCCTGCAATCGGGCGGCCGTACCGAGTCGATCCTGATGTCGCTGCCGCCGCAGGTGCGCTGGAGCTATGACTGGAAAGCCGAGGCCGGTAGCGAAGAAGCGCGCCTCACTGATTACTTCCTGCAAGATCGCGACTGGCTCGGCATTGCCGCGCCCAAGGCAGCTGTCTGATGGACCGTTATGTCGTCTTCGGCAACCCCATCGGCCACAGCAAATCGCCGCTGATTCACCGTATGTTCGCCGCGCAAACCGGTGAGCAATTGGACTACAGCACCCTGCTTGCGCCGCTGGAGGATTTCACCGGGTGTGCCCGTGAGTTTTTTCAACAAGGCCGTGGCGCTAACGTCACCGTGCCGTTCAAGGAAGACGCGTATCGCCTGGCCAACAGCCTGACCGAACGCGCCCAGCGCGCCGGCGCGGTGAACACCTTGAGTCAGTTGGCCGATGGCAGCCTGCTTGGCGATAACACTGACGGCGCGGGCCTTGTGCGCGACCTGACGGTGAACGCCGGGTTGAGCCTCAAAGGCAAGCGTATCCTGCTGCTGGGCGCCGGTGGCGCGGTACGTGGGGCGCTGGAGCCGTTGTTGGCTGAGCAACCGGCCTCGCTGATCATCGCCAATCGGACCGTGGCAAAAGCCGAGTTGCTCGCCGAACTGTTCGACGACCTGGGCCCGGTGTCTGCCAGCGGTTTCGACTGGCTGCGTGAGCCGGTGGACGTGATCATCAATGCCACGTCCGCCAGCCTGTCAGGCGATGTACCGCCGATTGCCGGCAGCCTGATCGAGCCGGGCAAGACCTTCTGCTACGACATGATGTACGCCAAGGAACCGACCGCGTTCTGTCGCTGGGCCTCTGAACACGGCGCCGCGGTCGCGATGGACGGTTTGGGCATGCTGGTGGAGCAGGCCGCAGAAGCCTTTTTCCTGTGGCGCGGTGTGCGTCCGGATTCGGCGCCGGTGTTGGCTGAGTTGCGTAGGCAGTTGGCCTGACACAAAGCGAATGTGGGCACAGTCAGTGTGGGAGCGGGCTTGCTCGCGAAAGCGGTGTGTCAGTCAATAATTACTTAACTGAGCCACCGCATTCGCGAGCAAGCCCGCTCCCACAGTTTTAAGCGTGTTTATTCTTCAAAATGGATGGGGCAGTTGTCGGCCCCTTCCAATTTCTTTAATTCTTCCACTACCTGCGGCCTGGCTCGGCGCAACGTCAGGCTACGTCCCGCTCTGTGCAAACGCCGCGCCTCCTGGTGCAACATTTCCACCCCGGAATAGTCGATAAAGTTGATCTGTTGCGCCTCGATCACCACCCGCTCGCCTTGCAGGCTTTGCAGGCGTACTTGCAGGTAATGGCTGGCGCCAAAAAAAATCGAGCCGCCGACCCGCAATACATCCTCGTCACCGTCACGCCATTGCTGAACCCGTGGTTGCGACGTGCGTTTGAGGTAGAAAAACAGCGACGCCAGCACCCCCGCGTAAATCGCTGTTTGTAGCTCCAGCAGCAAAGTGGCCACGCAGGTCAGGCTCATCACCACAAACTCGGCCCGGCTCACGCGAAACAATGCGCGAATGCCGCGGTGGTCCACCAGGCCCCAGCAGATCAACAGGATGCTCGCGGCCATGCTGGGAATCGGAATGTGCGCGATCAACGCCGCGCCGAACAGCGCAAACAGCGCCACCCACGCGGCGGAAAACACACCTGCCAAGGGCGAACACGCGCCTGCCTCGTAGCTGAGGCCGGAACGCGTAAAGGAACCGGCTGACAAGTAGCCAGAGAAAAATCCGCCGACGATATTGGATAAACCCTGCGCCCGGACTTCCTGATTGGCGTCGAGTAACTGCTGCGAGCGCGCCGACAGCGAACGGGCAATCGACAGGCTCGTCACCAGCCCCAGCATGCCCACCGCCACGGCGCTGGGCAGAAGGCGCAGGAGCATATCCAGGTCCATCGGCAATGGGCTGAATGGCGGCAGTTTGCCCACGAACGAACTGACCAGCGCCACCTGGCCAAACATCGTCGGCCACAGCCACGCGGCCAGGCTGCCCAGAGACAGAGCGATCAATAGCGTGGGCCAGCGTGGCATCAGGTACTTGAGCAATGCGCCCACCAGCAAGGTGCCCAAGCCAAGGGCGAGTGAGGCATGGTCCCACTCGCCAGCATGGTTGATCAGCGCCAACAGGCTATTGATCGCCGTGGCCTCGCTTGGTAACTCCAGCCCCAGCAGGTTGGGTAACTGCCCCAATGCAATCACCACGGCAGCCCCCAGGGTGAAACCCAGCACCACGGAATGGGAGACGAAATTCACCAGCGCGCCGAAGCGCAGCATGCCCAACAACCACTGGAAAACGCCGGCGAGGAAGGTCAGCAACAGGATCAAGGTGATGTAGTCCTGCGACCCCGGCACGGCCAATGGACTGATACTGGCGTAGAGCACGATGGAAATCGCCGCCGTCGGGCCACAGATCAGGTGCCAGGAGGAGCCCCAGAGGCAGGCGATCAGCACCGGAATAATCGCGGCGTATAAGCCGTATTCGGGTGGGAGACCGGCGATCAGCGCGTAGGCAATCGACTGCGGCAGCGCGAGTACCGCGCCGCTGAGGCCGACCATCGCATCCCGGCCGACACTGGCGCGGGTTTGGCGCGGTAGCCAGGCGAGGAAGGGCAAGAGTGTATGGCGGTTGAGCCGGGGCATCGCAAACTCGGTCGAAAGGGTTGGCTCAGAGTATCAGTCCACACCGACCCCTGTGGGAGCGGGGGTGTGTGGGAGCTGGCTTGCCTGCGATCCAGGCACCTCGGTAATACCGATACACCGCGGTGATGCTATCGCAGGCAAGCCAGCTCCCACAGGGATTAGCGTTTGGCATTAGAGTTTGGCTTTTACCGCCGCTAACGCATCCTGGCCATCCACGGTTTTTACGCCATCGAGCCATTTATCCAGCACCGTCGGATTCGCCTTGATCCACGCCTTCGCCGCGTCGGCATTGCTGACCTTGTTATTGGCCACCTCAGCCATGATGCTGTTTTCCATGTCCTGGGTAAAACTCAGGTTGGTCAGCAGCTTCCCGACATTCGGGCAGGCCTGTGCATAACCCTTGCGGGTCAGAGTAAACACGCTGCCTTTGTCACCGAAGTACTTCTCGCCACCCTTGAGGTAATGCATTTTCAACTGCACGTTCATCGGGTGCGGCGTCCAGCCGAGGAAGGTGACGAAGCGCTGTTTCTTCACCGCGCGCGACACCTCAGCCAGCATCGCCTGCTCACTCGACTCGATCAGCTTCCACTGGCCCAGGTCGAAGTCGTTCTTCTTGATGATCTCCTGCAGCGAGATATTCGCCGGCGCGCCGGAGCCGATGCCGTAGATCTTTTTGTCGAACTTATCCGCAAACCTGTTCAAGTCAGCAAAGTCATGCACCCCGGCGTCCCACACATAGTCCGGGACGGCGAGGGTGAACTCGGTGCCGTCGAGGTTTTTCGCCAGTTGCACCACGTCGCCATTGGCCACGAACTTGTCATAGAAGCCCTGCTGCGCCGGCATCCAGTTACCCAGGAACACATCCACCTGGCCGTCCTTGAGACCGCCAAACGTAATCGGCACCGCCAGGGTGTCGACCTTGGCCTTGTAGCCCATGCCGTTCAACAGAAAACCGGTGATGGCATTGGTGGCGGCGATATCGCTCCAGCCCGGATCGGCCATCTTCACGGTATCGCAGCTTGAGTCGGCATAGGCGCCGGCGCTGCTCAACGCCAGCAGTGCAACGCTCAACACGGTGGATAACTTTTGCATGGCCTTCCCCTCAGTTTTATTGGTTTTGGCAGGGTTGTGGATAACGTGCCTTACGCTCCAGATCGTCGAGGTCGATATGGTTGCGCATGTATTGCTGACTGGCGTCTACCAGTGGCTGGTGGTCCCAGCTCTTCAGCTTGCCCTGGGTCAGCGCCTCAAATACCAGGCGACGACGGCGTTGGCTGGCGAGCACCTGCTGGTGGATCGCCGGGATGTCCCATTTGGCCCGCGCCTCACGCAAAAACGCCTCGAACAGTGGCCGGTGTTCCGGTGATTGGCTGAGGTCTTCCCGCTCGTGCGGGTCGTTGCGTACATCAAACAGTAGGCACGGATCGTCCTCGCTGTAGATGAACTTGTAAGCGCCACGGCGAATCATCATCAGCGGGCTGATGGTGCCTTCGGCCATGTATTCACCGAACACTTCGTCGTGCCCGCCCAGCCGCTGCAAGTGCGGGACCAGTGAGCGGCCGTCCAGCGGTAAACGCGGGTCCAGTTCACCGCCGGCCAGTTCCACCAGTGTCGGCAACAGGTCGGCCGTCGACACGGCCCGAGACACGCGGCCAGCGGCAAACTGGCCTGGCGCACTGACCAGCAGCGGCACGCGGGCGGCCATTTCAAACCAGTGCATTTTGTACCAGAGGCCGCGCTCGCCGAGCATGTCGCCGTGGTCGCCGGAGAAGATGATGATGGTGTCATCGGCCAGCCCGGTGTCTTGCAGGGTTTGCAGGAGTTTGCCGACGTTGCTGTCGATATAGCTGCATGCGCCGAAGTAGGCGCGGCGGGCATCACGGATCTTGTTCAGCGGCAGCGGCTTGTCCCACAGGTCATACACCTTGAGCAGGCGTTGGGAGTGCGGGTCGAGGTCGGCCTGGGCTGGCGTCGTAGGCAATGGGATGTCGCTGTCGTCGTACAGGTCCCAGAACGGTTTGGGAATCGTGTACGGGTCATGTGGGTGAGTCATCGACACGGTCAGGCAGAACGGCTGGTCGCCGTCTTCACGAATATGGTCGAACAAATACTGCTGGGCCTTGAACACCACCTCTTCGTCAAAATCCAGCTGGTTGGTGCGCACGCACGGGCCGGCTTGCAGCACCGAAGACATGTTGTGATACCAGGAGGGGCGCACGTCCGGCTCGTCCCAATTCACCGCCCAGCCATAGTCGGCGGGGTAGATGTCACTGGTCAGGCGTTCTTCGTAACCGTGCAGTTGGTCTGGCCCGCAAAAGTGCATTTTGCCGGACAACGCGGTGCGGTAGCCCAGGCGACGCAAGTAATGGGCGTAAGTCGGCACATCGGCGGGGAAATCCGCCGCGTTGTCGTACGCGCCAATCTTGCTCGGCAACTGGCCACTGATCAGGGTGAAACGCGACGGCGCACACAACGGGCTGTTGCAATAAGCAGCGTCGAACACCACGCCCTGTTCGGCGAGGCGGCTCAGGTTGGGCAGCTTGATCGGGGAAGGTCCGTAGAACGGAAGCATCGGCGCGGCCATTTGATCGGCCATGATGAAAAGAATGTTCTTGCGCTTCATGGGTTCTCGGCATTCCATAGGCGGTGTTTATGCGATTGAGCATGCGGCCCATGGAAAATGGGGTAAAGCCCATGAAAAGCAATGTCTAGGATAAGCACAGCTTATGTATGAAGCCCTCGGCGATTTATCCCTCGACCTGCTGCGCGCTTTCGAAGCGGCGGCACGCCATCGCAGCTTCACCGCCGCCGCGATGGAATTGGGCACCACTCAGCCGGCCATCAGCCAGCAAATCAAGCGCCTTGAAGAACAGCTGGCGATCCGCCTGTTTGATCGCATCTACCGCGGCATCGAACTGACCGACGCTGGCGCGCTGTTGTTCGAGCACGTCCAGGGCGGCTTGCAGGCGATCAATTCGGGCCTCAGCGCAATCACTCAACAGGACCAGCATGAAGTGCTGCAAGTGGCCACCGACTTTGCCTTTGCCGCCTACTGGCTGATGCCGCGCCTGCATCGCTTCCACCAGGCCAACCCACACGTTGACGTGAGCCTGGTCACCAGCGAGCGCAACCACGCCACCTTGCGCAGCGATATCGACGTGGCAGTGTTGTTCGGCGACGGTCGTTTCAAGCAGGGCGACAGCCTGTGGCTGTTCAATGAGGAAGTGTTCCCGGTGTGCAGCCCGCAATGGCTGAAGGACCAGGCCACCGCGTTGACCGTGCAGACCTTGCCGGACTATCCCCTGTTGCACCTGCGCCAGGAAAACAACAGCCAGTGGTTCGACTGGAGCGGCGTGTTTCGCGAGCTGGGCATCACCGCCGTGCCCACCCCTGGCCAATTACGCTTCGACAACTACACCCTGCTGATCCAGGCCGCGATTGCTGGCCAGGGCGTGGCCATCGGCTGGCGCCATTTGGTGGATAACCTGCTGGAACAGAACTGGCTGTGCCGACCGATCACCGACACGGTGATCTCGCGTTTTGGCTATTACGTGGTGCAGCCCCAGCGAAAGCGCCGCGGGCAGTTAGTCGAGCGCTTTGTCGACTGGCTGGTGGCCGAGCAAGCCAGCAGCGCGCAATCGTTGACCGGGCTGGCCCTGCCGTCGATTGCGGTCTAGGATCGGGGCCTACTGGATGCGGATTTCTCCATGCAACGTATCAAGGGCTACCACGCCCATATCTACTTCGACGCCAGCACTATCGGCCAGGCGCGCAGCCTGTGCGAAGACGCGGCGCGCTTGTTCCCGCTGCGCATGGGCCGTGTGCACGAACGGCCAGTGGGCCCGCACCCTGACTGGAGCTGCCAACTGGCATTCGAGCCGGAGTACATCGGCGTCGTGCTGCCGTGGCTGGCGCTGCATCGCGAAGGCCTGGTGGTGTTTCTGCACCCTGAGACCGGCGATGACTTGAAGGACCACACCGATTACGCGATCTGGATGGGCGCAATGCGCGCGCTGGACCTGTCTGTTTTTTAACCAGTGTCCAAACAAATCCCGTTCCCTTGTGCAAAGGCGACGGGATTTTTTTCATGCTTACCCAATATATGGGACTGTTATTTATATATTGAGATATCGCCAGCCATAGGTTTATATTCGCCCATCTGCTTTTTTCAGCACCCACTCATTTCAGGTGAAGCGATGCAGGCGCAATTGATCGCGCTCGACTGGGGGACCAGCTCCCTTCGTGCTTATAAACTCGGGCCGGCCGGCGAGGTGCTGGAACAGCGCTCGCTGGCATTCGGCATCATGCACCTGCCCACTGAACCGCGGGAGATTGCCGGCGTTCGCTGCGGCGATGGCTTCGAGTTGGCGTTCGATGCCGCCTGCGGAGACTGGCTCGACGCCGAACCCAACTTGCCGGTGATCGCCTGCGGCATGGTGGGCAGCGCCCAGGGTTGGAGCGAGGCGGCCTATCGCAATACGCCAGTCGATGTGGCCAGCCTGGGCCAGGCGCTCCACACAGTGCGCAGCCTGCGCGGGGTGGATGTGCATATCGTGCCTGGCGTGATCGAACAGGTCGGCTTGCCCAATGTGATGCGCGGCGAAGAAACCCAAGTGCTGGGCGTGCTGCAAGGCCTTGAGGCCGAGGTCCTGATTGGTCTGCCCGGCAGTCATTCCAAATGGGTCGAGGTGAAAGGCGGCTGCATCACTCATTTCGACACCTTCATGACCGGCGAGCTGTTCGCGGTGCTGAGCAAGCACAGCCTCCTCGGGCGTACTCAAAAAACATCCGAACACTTCCAGGCCGAGGCGTTTGATCGCGGCGTGAACGTGGCGTTATCAGCAGATGGTCAACGTGGCGTGCTCTCGACGCTGTTCAGCGCGCGCACCCTGGGCTTGACCGCGCAACTGGCACCCGAACAGCAACCGGATTATCTGTCCGGCCTGCTCATTGGCCATGAACTCGCCGGTTTGCCGCGCCAGGCGAAACACCAACCCATCGTCCTAGTCGGCGCCGCACCGCTCTGCGCCCGCTACCAACGCGCCCTCGCGCTGTGCGGTTTCGCCCCGGTCAGCCTGGCGCAGGAAGCCACCGAGCGCGGCTTGTGGCAACTGGCAGTCGCGGCCGGGCTCACTCAACCTGTATCGGAGGCCTGACATGCTCAAGCAAGCACTCGCACACAATGGTTTGATCGCAATCCTGCGCGGTATACGACCGGACGAAGCGGAGGCGGTTGGCCAGGTGCTCTATCAGGCTGGCTTTCGCGTGATTGAAGTACCGCTGAACTCCCCCGACCCTTACACCAGCATCCGTACGCTGCGCGACAGCCTGCCCGCCGATTGCCTGATCGGCGCGGGTACGGTGTTGACGCCGGAGCAAGTGGCGCAGGTGAAAGCGGCCGGCGGCCAGGTGATCGTCATGCCCCACAGCGACGCCAAGGTGCTACGTGCTGCGAAAGCGGCGGGCCTGTACCTGTCTCCGGGTGTCGCCACGCCGACCGAAGCCTTCGCCGCGCTGGCCGAGGGTGCCGACGTATTGAAGCTGTTCCCGGCCGAGCAAATGGGCCCGGCGGTGATCAAGGCGTGGCTGGCGGTATTGCCGACGGGCACGTTGCTGCTGCCGGTGGGCGGTGTGACCCCGGACAACATGCAGGTGTATTTCGACGCCGGCGCGAAGGGCTTCGGCCTGGGTTCCGGGTTGTTCAAGCCGGGTATGTCGGTGGCGCAAGTCGCCAGCAGCGCCCAGGCCTATGTCGCGGCCTGGAACGCGCTTAACTGATGCCCCTGAACTGAGTGCAAGCTTTGCGCCTTGGGCGCTGCATCGACAAGAGAGATAAGAGATGAAAATCACCAAACTGACTACCTTCATCGTGCCGCCGCGCTGGTGCTTCCTCAAGGTTGAAACCGACCAGGGCGTGACCGGTTGGGGCGAGCCCGTGGTTGAAGGTCGCGCCCACACGGTAGCGGCTGCCGTCGAAGAGCTCAGCGACTACCTGATCGGCAAAGACCCACGCAATATCGAAGACATCTGGACCGTGCTCTACCGGGGCGGCTTCTACCGTGGCGGCGCCGTGCACATGAGTGCCCTGGCCGGTATCGACCAGGCGCTGTGGGATATCAAGGGCAAGGCGCTTGGCGTATCGGTCAGCGACCTGTTGGGCGGCCAGGTGCGCGACAAGATCCGCGTGTATTCATGGATCGGCGGCGATCGCCCGGCCGACACCGCCCGCGCCGCCAAAGAGGCGGTCGCGCGTGGTTTTACCGCAGTGAAAATGAACGGTACTGAAGAACTGCAGTTCGTCGACAGCTTTGAAAAAGTCGACCTGGCCCTGGCCAACGTGGCTGCCGTGCGCGACGCCGTCGGCCCTAACGTCGGCATCGGCGTCGACTTCCATGGCCGCGTGCACAAGCCCATGGCCAAGGTGCTGATGAAAGAGTTGGACCCGTACAAACTGATGTTTATCGAAGAGCCAGTGCTCAGTGAAAACTATGAGGCGCTGAAAGAACTGGCGCCGCTGACCAGCACGCCGATCGCCCTCGGCGAGCGGTTGTTCTCGCGGTGGGACTTCAAGCGCGTGCTCAGCGAAGGTTACGTCGACATCATCCAGCCGGACGCGTCCCACGCCGGCGGCATCACCGAAACCCGCAAGATCGCCAACATGGCCGAAGCCTACGACGTGGCCCTGGCCCTGCACTGCCCGCTGGGTCCGATTGCCCTGGCGGCCTGCCTGCAACTGGACGCGGTTTGCTACAACGCGTTTATCCAGGAGCAAAGCCTGGGCATCCACTACAACGAGAGCAACGACTTGCTCGACTACGTGCGCGACCCGGGCGTGTTCGACTATGACAAAGGCTTTGTGAAGATCCCCAATGGGCCGGGCCTGGGCATCGAGATCAACGAAGAGTATGTGATCGAACGCGCGGCCATCGGCCACCGCTGGCGCAACCCGATCTGGCGCCATGCCGACGGCAGCTTCGCCGAGTGGTAAGCCCCTCCTGAGGAAACACAGTCAATGTGGGAGCTGGCTTGCCGGCGATATCGGTGGGCCAGCTTGCATCTCTGGCGCAGGTATACCGCCATCCAGGCAAGCCAGCTCCCACACTGACCGCGTTCGTTCAGCCAGATTTGTCCTCAATAACCATAAGAAGAGGCACTCCCCCATGCACCCTGAATCCTTCACCGGGCAGGCGTCTTTAGTCACGCCCAGCAGAAAGCGTTTCTTCATCATGGTGTTGCTGTTTATCACCGTGGTGATCAACTACCTCGACCGCAGCAACCTGTCGATTGCCGCCCCGGCGCTGACCAGCGAGCTGGGGATCGACCCAGTGCACGTCGGGCTGATCTTCTCGGCTTTCGGCTGGACCTACGCCGCCATGCAGATCCCCGGCGGCTGGCTGGTCGACCGGGTGCCGCCGCGCATTCTCTACACCGTCGCCCTGCTGCTGTGGTCGATTGCCACCGTGCTGCTCGGGTTCGCCGCCAGCTTTATCGCGCTGTTCGTGCTGCGTATGGCGGTGGGTGCGCTGGAAGCGCCGGCCTACCCGATCAACAGCCGCGTGGTCACCACCTGGTTTCCGGAACGCGAGCGCGCCACGGCGATTGGTGTTTACACCTCGGGGCAATTTGTCGGGCTCGCCTTTCTCACGCCGGTACTGGCCTGGCTGCAGCACGCGTTTGGCTGGCACATGGTGTTCGTCGCCACCGGGGGTGTGGGCATTCTGTGGGCGCTGATCTGGTACGCGGTGTACCGCGAGCCGAAGGATTTCAAAGGCGCCAACGCGGCTGAAATCGAACTGATCCGCGACGGTGGCGGGCTGGTGGATATCCAGGCGCAAACGGCCAAGGCGCCGTTCAGTTGGGTCGACCTGAGGGTGGTGCTGAGCCAGCGCAAGTTGTGGGGCATCTACCTGGGGCAGTTCTGCCTGAACTCCACGCTGTGGTTCTTCCTGACGTGGTTCCCGACCTACCTGGTGAAATACCGGGGCATGGACTTCATCAAGTCCGGGTTGTTGGCGTCGTTGCCGTTTCTCGCCGCATTTGTCGGCGTGCTGTGTTCGGGGATTTTTTCTGATTGGCTGATTCGCCGGGGCGCGTCGGTAGGCTTTGCGCGCAAGTTGCCGATCATTGGCGGGCTGCTGATTTCCACGGCGATCATCGGCGCCAACTATGTGGACTCGACAGCGTGGGTGATTGCGTTTCTGGCGCTAGCGTTTTTCGGCAATGGCTTGGCGTCGATCACCTGGTCGCTGGTATCGACCTTGGCGCCTGCGCGTTTGTTGGGGCTCACCGGGGGCGTGTTTAACTTTATCGGTAACTTGTCGGCGATTACCACGCCGATAGTGATCGGCTTTCTGGCCAGTGGTGATTCATTTGCGCCAGCGATTACCTACATCGCGGTGCTGGCATTGCTCGGGGCGCTTTCCTACGTGTTGCTGGTGGGCAAAGTCGAACGCATCGAACTGTAAACCCATTATCAGGGCGGCGGCTGACCCCTGTGGCAAGCCCGCTCGCTTCAACATGCCGGCTTGCCACCCAAGCATTGCGGTCAGTTGAGCACGCCGTTCAGGATTTCGTAGACGATCCCCGTGCCCACCGCGATCAACACCACGTCCGGCCCGGAACGGCGCCATTCATACCCTGGGTAAACCGGCAGGCGTGCCAGGGCGCGATTGTCGAGACGTTCACCGTAATAGCCGCGTGGCAGGGGCTGGCCGCGAACCAGACGTACATTCGGCGGCGGCGGTGCGCCGCGCGAGAATTGGCCGTGGTTGTCGTGGATGATCTGCCGCACCGGGCCGAAGTCCTGAGGTGGGCCGCCGCGACGGTTGTCCGGCGGGCCGCGATGGTCGTCGCCACGTTGCTCGTGCTGGCCTTGCGGGCCGCCACGGCCGGGGCCGTCGCCATCACCCCGTTGGTCAGGCGGCGCGGCCTGCACCAAGGCACTCGCGCCGAGCATCAGCACGCCGAGACCGGCGATCAAGCGTTTAGGCATTTTCATGGGGTGTTTCCTCAGTACTGCACCAACAAAAAAGGGATTTCGAACCGAGTTCGAAATCCCTTGGTCTTGTCAGTTTAGGTACTGATTCGACAGTATGATTCCTCTGTATCAGGAACTTTACCTACCGCTACATGGCGTTTACTTACGGGCGTTGCGGACACCTTCCGACAGCGCCGCGCACAAGCCCAATACGCCATCAATCGCTTGCTGATCATTTTTGGCATTGGCAATGTGGTCGATCAGCGCCGAACCCACCACCACACCGTCAGCCAAGCGTGCGATGGCCGCAGCCTGCTCAGGCGTGCGGATACCAAAACCGATGCTGATGGGCAGGTCGGTGTGGCGGCGCAAGCGGGTCACCGCTTCTTCAACGTGTTCCAGGGTGGCCGCACCGGCACCGGTGACACCGGCTACCGACACGTAATACACAAAGCCGGAGCTGCCGTTGAGCACGGTCGGCAGGCGTACGTCATCGGTGGTTGGCGTGGTCAGGCGGATAAAGTCGAGGCCTGCTGCCTGGGCCGGGTCGCACAGCTCGCCGTTATGCTCAGGCGGCATGTCGACCACGATCAGGCCATCAACGCCGGCTTCTTTCGCGTCGGTGATGAACTGTGGCACACCGTATTTGTGGATCGGGTTGAAGTAACCCATCAGCACCAGTGGTGTGTCGTTATTGCCCTGGCGGAACTCGCGAACCATCTGCAGGGTTTTCGCCAGATTTTGCTTGGCTTCCAGCGCGCGGATGTTGGCCAGTTGAATCGCCGGGCCGTCGGCCATCGGGTCGGTGAAGGGCATGCCCAGCTCGATCACGTCGGCGCCGGCCGCCGGCAAACCCTTGAGGATCGCCAGCGAGGTGTCATAACCCGGGTCGCCGGCGGTGACGAAGGTCACCAGAGCCGCGCGGTTTTGTTCTTTCAGCTGCGCAAAGCGGGTTTGCAGGCGGCTCATCAGTGTTTCTCCTGCTGGGACTGTTCCATGTGGTGCATCACGGTCTGCATGTCTTTGTCGCCACGGCCGGAGAGGTTGACCACCATCAGGTGATCCTTCGGCAGATTCGGTGCGCGTTTGAACACTTCGGCCAAGGCGTGGGCGGTTTCCAGTGCGGGAATAATCCCTTCCAGGCGGCAGCATTTGTGGAATGCGATCAGGGCCTCGTCGTCGGTCACCGAGGTGTATTGGGCGCGGCCGATATCATGCAACCAGGCATGCTCAGGGCCGATGCCGGGGTAGTCGAGGCCGGCGGAAATCGAGTGGGCGTCGATGATCTGGCCGTCGTCGTCCTGCAGCAGGAAGGTGCGGTTGCCGTGCAGCACGCCCGGTACGCCGCCGTTGAGGCTGGCGGCATGCTTGCCGGTTTCGATGCCGTAGCCGGCTGCTTCAACACCGATAATCTCGACGCTGGCGTCATCCAGGAACGGGTGGAACAGGCCCATGGCGTTGGAGCCACCACCGATGCAGGCCACCAGGCTGTCCGGCAAGCGGCCTTCCTGGGCTTGCATCTGGGTGCGGGTTTCCTTGCCGATCACGGCCTGGAAGTCGCGGACCATCGCCGGGTACGGGTGCGGGCCGGCCACGGTGCCGATCAGGTAGAAGGTGTCGTCGACGTTGGTCACCCAGTCACGCAGGGCTTCGTTCATCGCGTCCTTGAGGGTGCCGGTGCCGGCGACCACCGGGATCACTTCGGCGCCCAGCAGCTTCATGCGGAACACGTTGGCCTGTTGGCGCTCGATGTCGGTGGTGCCCATGTAGATCACACAGTCGAGGCCAAAGCGTGCGGCCACGGTGGCGGTTGCCACGCCGTGCATGCCGGCGCCGGTCTCGGCGATGATGCGTTTTTTGCCCATGCGCCGCGCCAGCAGGATCTGGCCGATGCAGTTGTTGATCTTGTGCGCGCCGGTGTGGTTCAGCTCTTCGCGCTTGAGGTAGATTTTGGCACCGCCGCAGAACTCAGTCAGGCGCTCGGCGAAATACAGCGGGCTTGGGCGTCCGACGTAGTCGCGCTGGAAGTAGGCCAGTTCTTCGTTGAAAGCCGGATCGATCTTCGCCGCTTCGTATTCGCGGGCCAGGTCGAGGATCAACGGCATCAGGGTTTCAGCGACGTAGCGGCCGCCGAACGCGCCAAAGAGGCCGTTGGCGTCGGGGCCGTTGCGCAGGTCGTTCTGGGACTGAGTCATGGGGCGCTCCAGGAAATAATTCGTGTGAGAGGCAATGACGGTCACTCTACCCCTCACATCCGGCGCTGAAAACCGATAAGATCGCCGCAACCTGTCAGGAAAACTCACAGATGAGTCGAGACCTTCCGCCCCTCAATGCCCTGCGCGCGTTCGAAGCCACTGCCCGGCTCAACAGCGTCAGCCAGGCCGCTGAGCAACTGCATGTGACCCACGGTGCCGTCAGTCGCCAGTTGAAGGTGCTGGAAGAGCATTTGGGTGTCAGCCTGTTCGTCAAGGACGGGCGCGGCCTTAAACTCACAGATGCCGGTGTGCGCCTGCGCGACGCGAGTGCCGAAGCCTTCGAGCGCTTGAGGGACGTGTGCGCAGAACTCACCCAAGCCAGCGCCGATGCGCCCTTCGTGCTGGGCTGCTCGGGCAGTTTGTTGGCGCGCTGGTTGATCCCCCGCCTGGGCCGTTTGAACGCAGACTTACCGGACCTGCGCCTGCACCTGTCCGCCGGTGACGGCGACCTTGATCCTCGGCGGCCCGGTCTTGACGCCCTGCTGGTTTTCGCCGAACCGCCGTGGCCGGTGGATATGCAAGTGTACGAACTGGCCAGCGAGCGGATCGGCCCGGTGATGAGCCCGCGCTTCGCCGGTTATGAGCCTCTGCGTCATGCACCTGCCTCGGCATTGTGTGGCGAAGCGCTGTTGCACACCACTTCGCGCCCGCAGGCCTGGCCCAGTTGGGCGCAGCAACACGGCATCGAGCCCGGCGCGCTGAAACTCGGCCAGGGTTTTGAGCATTTGTATTATTTGCTGGAGGCGGCTGTTGCCGGGCTGGGAGTGGCAATTGCACCTGAACCGCTGGTGGCAGAGGACCTGCGAGCGGGTCGCCTGGTGGCGCCGTGGGGTTTCAGTGAAACCCCGGCGCACCTGGCGTTGTGGCTACCCAAACGCGCCGCAGACGGGCGCGCCGGTCAGCTGGCGCAGTGGCTCAAGGCAGAGCTGCTGCGCCAACCGCTGTAGCCGGTCAATCAGTCACCGCGTTTGCACAGCAGGTAAGCGGCCAGCAGGCCCAACGCGCCAACGGCAACGCCGGCGGTAGTCCATGGGTGCTCTTGCGCGTAGTCGCGGGTGGCGACGCCGGTTTCGCGGATTTTGACTTTGCTTTCTTCGTAGGCATCGCTGATCAGGTGGCGGGAGTGCTTGAGAGCATTCTCGGCATTACTTTTCAGGGCCTTCAGCGTTTTGCGCGACTCATCGGATGCATCATCCTTGAGGCTCTCAAGGGACTTGAGCAGGCTCGAAATCTCGGCTTCCATGCTTTCCAGCGACGCTTTGCGTAAAGAAGTGTTGGCCATGTGGGCTCTCCTGAAGTGATTGAGTGGCGTGTGTAGATACCGACTACGGCGTTTTCAGAAAGTGCAGTAAATCTGAACTTTCACCTACGAATAGCCGCCAGAAGCAGTACGAACATTGACTGCTACGCTCAGTAGAGACCTCAGGAGAAACGCTATGTCAGATCATCACACTTACAAGAAAGTCGAACTGGTGGGCTCGTCGACGACCAGTATCGAAGACGCCATCAACAACGCGATTGCCGAAGCGCATAAGAGCATCAAGCACTTGGAGTGGTTTGAAGTGACCGAAACCCGTGGCCACATCAAGGACGGCAAGGCCGCGCACTTCCAGGTCACGCTGAAGGTGGGGTTCCGAATTGCCAGTAGTTGATCACGTCGGTTGAACTTGCCGACTGGCCGATTGCCATAACCTGCGCTACACCCTTAGGGTGCCGATGCAATGCATCGGCACGCTCTTTTCGATCAGCGCAAGGAAAGTAACGGATGAAGAAGTTCCTGTTGGCGGTAGGTTTGTTGAGCATCGCGGGTACAGCCCTGGCGGCGGGCAAGCCTTGTGAGGAGCTGAAAAGTGAACTCGCAGCAAAGCTTGATGCGAAAGGCGTTCAGCATTATTCCCTGGATGTTGTCGATAAAGGCGCTGCAGCCGATGGAGATAAGGTGATTGGCTCCTGCGAAGGCGGCACCAAGGAAATCGTCTACAAACGCGGTTAATCCCGTGTTCCAGACATAAAAAACCGACGCGAGTGCGTCGGTTTTTTTTCGCCTCGGGCTCAGCCTTTCATCAGCTGTGCCAGCAGCTCGTAGGAATGAATCCGGTCAGCGTGCTCGTAGAGGTCGCTGGTAAAGATCAGCTCATCGGCACCGGTTTGCTCGATCAGCACTTCCAGTTTGGCGCGGATCTTGGCCGTGCCGCCGACCATGGCCAAGCCGAGGAAGCTGCCGACGGCGTCTTTTTCATGGGGCAGCCACAGGCCGTCCATGCTTTTCACCGGTGGGCGCTGCACCAGGCTTTGCCCGCGCATCAGCGCCAGAATGCGTTGGTACACGGACGTGGCGAGGTAAACGGCCTGCTCGTCGGTATCGGCCGCCACCAGCGGAATGCCGAGCATCACGTAGGGCTTGTCCAGCACGGCTGAAGGCTTGAAGTGATTGCGATACACGCGAATCGCCTCGTGCATCAAGCGCGGTGCGAAATGTGAGGCGAAGGCGTAGGGCAAACCCCTCTCTCCCGCAAGCTGCGCGCTGAACAGGCTGGAACCCAGCAGCCAGACCGGTACGTTGGTGCCAGTGCCCGGCACGGCGATCACCCGTTGGTCAGGCGTGCGTGGGCCGAGGTAGGCCATCAGTTCGGCCACGTCTTCGGGGAAATCGTCGGCGCTGCCCGAGCGTTCACGGCGCAGGGCGCGGGCGGTCATCTGGTCGGAACCGGGCGCGCGGCCCAAGCCCAGGTCGATACGGCCGGGGTACAGGCTTTCCAGCGTGCCGAACTGCTCGGCAATTACCAAGGGCGCGTGGTTGGGCAGCATGACGCCGCCGGAGCCGACGCGGATGGTCGAGGTGCCACCGGCCAGATAGCCCAGCAACACCGAGGTGGCCGAGCTGGCGATGCCGTCCATGTTGTGGTGTTCGGCCACCCAAAAACGGTTGTAGCCGAACTTTTCCACGTGCTGGGCGAGGTCCAGAGAGTTGCGCAACGATTGCGCGATGCTCCCGTTGGCGCGCACGGGCACGAGGTCGAGGGTCGAGAACTTCACGTCGGACAGCGATTTCATAAGCCTGCTTCTCCATTAGGTGCGCAGGCTTATAGACGAACCAAAACCTGCCGCTTCATGTGCATGTTCTATGCAATGAGGGCATATACCCGAGTTTCAATAGAGGTGGAGAGATTTCCTACTAAATAACTAGGTTTTTCCGACAAGATGAACTTTGCCCGCGCATCTATCCTCAGAACCCTTACTGAAGCAAAACCACCGTTCGAGGAGACCGCTATGAGTATCGTTAAAAAAGCATCCGCGCATTGGGAAGGTGATCTGAAGACTGGGCTGGGTTCCATTTCCACCGAAACCGGCGTGCTGCGTGAAGCGCCTTACGGCTTCAAGGCCCGTTTCGAAGGAGGCAAGGGCACCAACCCTGAAGAATTGATCGGTGCGGCCCACGCCGGCTGTTTCTCCATGGCGTTTTCGATGATTCTCGGCGACGCCGGCCTCAAGGCCGACAGCATTGACACCCAGGCTGAAGTGACGCTGGACCAAGTGGAAGGTGGCTTTGCAATCACCGCCGTGCACCTGATCCTCAAGGCCAAGATTCCAGGCGCAAGCCAGGCCCAGTTCGACGAACTGAGCAAGAAAGCCAAGGAAGGGTGCCCGGTATCCAAGGTACTGAATGCGAACATCAGCCTGGATGCGACGCTGGTTAACTGATAAAGCATCTTCCAATGTGGGAGCGGGCTTGCTCGCGAACGGGGTGGACCAGTCAATATCACTGTGACTGACCCACCGCATTCGCGAGCAAGCCCGTTCCCACATTTAGTTGTGCGTTAAATCAGAACTCGTGTTTCCCAGATGTGGTCCTATACGCTATGCAACTTAGGCGCACACCCGTGCGCATGCATTCAGGGAGCTACACACATGAAACGTTTTGCCTTGGCGATCATCTGCGCTGTTTTGGCCACGTCGGCCGTGGCCGCGCCAAAAGATTGTGAAGAGCTCAGGAAAGAGATCGAGGTCAAAATCCAGGCTAATGCAGTGCCGTCCTACACCTTGGAAATCGTCAGCAAGGAAGAAGCCGACAAGCACGACGTTGCCATGGTCGTCGGCAGCTGTGAGAACGGTACCAAAGCTATCGTCTACCAAAAGAACAACGACTGATCAGATGCAGTTAACGCTGCGTTCTTGCGCCAGCAACTGCCGCGCTGTGTTGTACAGCCGGATGTTCGGCGTGTAGCCCAGCGAGCGGCCCTCCAGCACATAGCGCTGGCCTGCCTGGAAACTGTCGTACTGCAAGGTCATGAAGCAGGTCCGGTCCTGGGTCTGCGACAACCCGCCCAAACTGCCCCCGGTTGGCACCTCGAAATCAAAGCGCACCATCAGTTCATGGCTGCCGGGTGGCACCTGAAAGAAACGCCCGTCGTTGAGGTTCTTGCCGTCCAGGCGCTGGGCCATCACCAGTTTGGCGCCCGGGGTCGGGGTGGCGAAATCGACCCATGCCTGGTGCGGATCGACCGGTGGCAATGGCGTCGAAGCACAGGCGCTGAGGAACAAGGCGGTGACGGGAAGCAAGAGCTGGCGCATGGCAGGCACTCAACGGAAGGAAAGAATTGAGCCGGGCGCACAAGGCGGCAGACTCTCTATGAGTATAAACACGTCACGGCATGGAAAAATTCCGCGCCGGCAGGATAGTCTGGCGAGCCAGTCACCCAGGAGCGGTCGGAGCATGTTGAGGCGTTTTCTTCCAGGGCTAATCGTCGTGTTGCTCAGCGGCTGTTCCAGCGTCAGTTATTACGCCCAGTTGGCTGACGGCCAATGGCAATTGCTGAGGGCCCGCGAGCCGGTTGCCGAGGTCATCGCCGACCCCTCTCGGCCACAGGCGCTGCGCGATCACCTGGCGCAATCGCAGAAGGCACGCACCTTTGCCAGCGAGCACCTGCACTTGCCTGACAACCAGAGTTACCGGTTATACGCCGACATTGGCCGACCCTATGTGGTCTGGAATGTATTCGCCACGCCGGAATTCTCTCTATCCCCGCAAACCCATTGCTTTCCAATCGCCGGCTGCGTCGCTTATCGCGGCTACTACAACCAGGGCGCTGCGCGCGGCGAGGCGGCGGTGCTGCAGCAACGGGGCATGGACGTGTCGATTGGCGGTGTCGAGGCCTATTCCACACTGGGTTGGTTCAACGACCCGATCATGAGTTCGATGATGCACTGGGGCGATGAGCGCCTGGCCACGCTGATTTTTCATGAATTGGCGCATCAGCGTTTTTATGTGAAGGATGACACCGAGTTCAACGAGTCTTATGCCAACTTCGTCGAGCAGGAAGGCACCCGCCAATGGCGTGCGGCGCGTGGCTTGGCGCCATTGAGCAATGCGGCGTTGCAGCAACGCGATCAGTTTATTCGGCTGGTACTTGATACCCGCAAGCGCTTGGAACAACTCTACGCCCAACCGCTGGCGACGGATGTAATGCGCCAGGCCAAAGCCGCAGAGTTCGAGCGCTTGCGCACGGCGTATCAGACCATGCGCGATAGCCAATGGGGCGGGGATAAACGTTACGACGTGTGGGTCAACCAGCCGATGAACAATGCGCGGCTGTTGCCGTTCGGGCTGTATGACCAATGGGTGCCGGCATTCGCGGCGTTGTTTGCGCAGGAAGGCGGGGATTGGGTGAAGTTTTTTGCGGCGGTTGAAAAATTGGGTGGGTTGCCGGTGGCGCAGCGTAAGGCGGCGTTAAGGCAATTGGAGAGTGGTGGCCGTTAGGGCCTCTTCGCAGGCAAGCCAGCTCCCACAGTTGATCGATTTCCAAACTTGGAATGCGGTCAAGTGTGGGAGCTGGCTTGCCTGCGATAACGGTCTCAAGCGCGCTGCAAAAACGCCTGATGCATCTCATCCAACGTCGCAAAATGCCAAGTCGGCGCCTCGGCATTCAACTCTTCAAAACTGCCGAACCCATACCCCACCGCCGCCGAATCCAGGCCATTGCTGCGTGCTCCGATCAGGTCGTGCTTGCGATCACCAACCATCAACGTGGTCGCCGGGTCCAGGCCTTCTTCGCTCATCAAGTGAGCAATCAGCTCGACTTTATGCGTGCGCGTCCCATCCAGCTCGCTGCCGTAGATGACTTTGAAGTGCTTGGCAAAATCGAAATGCCGGGCGATCTCGCGGGCGAACACCCACGGCTTGGACGTGGCCACATACAGCTGACGGCCCTGGCCGTTCAGCGTTTCCAGTAACGGCATGACGCCGTCGAACACGCGGTTTTCGTACAGACCGGTGACCTTGAAACGCTCGCGATAGAAATTCACCGCCTCCCAGGCCTTGGCTTCATCGAAGCCATAGAACTGCATGAAGGCTTGCAGCAACGGCGGGCCGATAAAGTGTTCCAGCTTGGTCAGGTCCGGCTCGTCGATACCCAGTTTGCCGAGGGCATACTGGATCGAGCGGGTGATGCCTTCGCGCGGATCGGTCAGGGTGCCGTCCAGGTCGAACAGGACGGTTGGGTAATGCAGGGTCATTGATCGAATCCTTCCGCCAAGTGCAGGTCTTTGAGCTTCACGTAGTTTGCTGCGCTGTAGGTGAAGAACGCGCGTTCCTTGTCAGTCAACGGACGGATTTGTTTAACCGGGCTGCCCACATACAAAAAGCCGCTGTCGAGTGTCTTGCCCGGTGGCACCAGGCTGCCGGCGCCGATGATGACGTCGTCTTCGACCACCGCGCCGTCCATCACGATGCTGCCCATGCCGATCAAGATCCGATTGCCCACGGTGCAGCCATGCAGCATGACCTTGTGGGCGATGGTCACGTCATCGCCGATCAGCAGCGGGAAGCCATCCGGGTTGAACGGCCCGGCATGGGTGATGTGCAGCACACAGCCGTCCTGCACGCTGGTGCGCGCACCGATGCGGATGCGGTGCATGTCGCCGCGAATCA